>ERZ1034878.58-NODE-58-length-57596-cov-13.357328_pt1 | contig 57596 bp, 57 predicted proteins | sample MGYA00520593_ERZ1034878 | MGnify/ENA primary metagenome ERZ1034878 (study PRJEB33766, sample SAMN09781724) | gut metagenome | biome: gut microbiome | host: Homo sapiens | place: Madagascar | study: EMG produced TPA metagenomics assembly of the PRJNA485056 data set...
TTTTTTTAAAAATCAAGCGCAATCTTAAGAAAATTTTAATATTTTAATTTAGACATAACCAATCCGCGCTTTTCAGCGAACGGTTTTCAGCGGTACGCCTGCCCCTTCGGGACGCGGTGCAGGATAGTGTATCGGCCCTTTAGGTTTGATTTTAGGAGTTTTTTTAACTTTATAACCGCCTTTAGTGCAAAGCAGCTTATCCGGCTCGTGTTGTTGGCACAAAACCGGAAACGACGAATCCTTCAACATCAAGTCACCATCGGCGTCACGCACGTAAACCTGCGTGTTACAGCCCAAGCGCCCGCAGTTAAACGGAGCATTCAAAATAAATACATAGCTGCCATCCGGATAACGCGCTACAAAATAGTCGGAATATTTAACCTCAGCGGGCAATTCCTCTGCCGCCGGCCCAAACTCGTCATCATAAACTTTGGCAACTTCTTTAGCATTGATGTCAATCTCTGCTAAACATTTGCTCTGTGAATTATAAAAAAGGTAATATTCACGGGCTTGCACATTGCCGCCGACCAGCAATCCGCCCGCTATGCCCAATGCCGCTATGCTTAATCTTAACATTTTTAATCCTTTAACTCACTCTTCTAATTTAAACCTACTATACCTGACAAAAGCTTAAAAATTAATTATTTTTTGCTGATTATACGGCATTTAATCCTCAAAATTAAACACTTATTTATAGATTTGACTTATAGTCGTCATATTATATTTGCCCACAAGGAATAAAAAACATGAAACTTTCGCAACTAATTGACTGTCCTTATGATATTGAAATAAACGGACTTTCCGCCGATTCTCGAGAAATCAAACCGGGTTGGCTGTTCGGCTCGCTTAACGGCAGCGCCTATATCGCTTCGGCTATTGCCAACGGAGCGGTTGCCGTTATTGCCCCTGATGATTTTAATGAAGATTTATCAGTACCGGTTATCAAAACGGCAAACCCCAACTTATTGTTTGCCCAAGCCGCTGCTCGATTTTTCGGTCCTCAACCCGAAAACATTGCCGCCATTACCGGTACTAACGGCAAAACTTCCATTGCCGATTTTATTCGTCAGATTTTAATCATGATGGGTGAAAAAGCCGCCAGTATGGGAACTTTAGGCTTAATCAAAGGGACTGACGCCCCCATTCCTTCCCCCAACACCACGCCTAATGCCGTAACCGTACAACGAGAATTAAGCGAATTGGCGGCTGAAGGCTATAAATATGTCGCGCTGGAAGCATCCAGCCACGGATTGCACCAATACCGTATTGGCGGAGTTAGAGTAAAAGTCGCCGGTTTTACCAACCTGACGCAGGACCATTTAGATTATCATAAAACTTTTGCCAATTATCTGGCCGCCAAAATGATTTTGTTTAAGCATAATCTTATCGACGGCGGCAGTGCGGTTCTTAATGCGGATATTGATGTTTTCCCGCAAATCGAAGATGTCTGCCGGCAGCGCCAAGTCAAAATTATCACTTACGGACATAAGGGACGTGATATCCAGCTGTTACAAGCCACGCCACTGCTCCACGGTCAGCGCTTGGAGCTTAATTACTTCGGACAGCATCTGTCGATTGAAATTCCCTTAGCCGGTGAGTTTCAGGCAATGAATGTGTTATGTGCGATGGGTATGGCCGCCGAATTAACCGGCAAACCGCAGGAAGTAATTAAATATGCCGGTCGAATTCACGGAGCGAAAGGACGTTTGGAACTGGTTGCATCGTATAACGAAGCCGCAATTTATATTGATTATGCCCATACCCCCGATGCTTTGGAAAATGTCATCAGAGCTTTGCGTCCGCATACGCAAAATCGTCTGCTGGTCGTATTTGGCTGCGGCGGTGATCGTGACAAAACCAAACGCCCGATTATGGGAAAAATCGCCAATGACTTAGCTGATGTGGTTTATATCACCGATGACAATCCGCGCACCGAAAACGCTGATGATATCCGGCAACAGATTATAGCAGCCTGTCCGCAGGGACAAACTATTCCTAATCGGGCGGAAGCGATAAAAACCGCGATAAATAATCTCCAAAAAGGTGATGTTTTGATTGTGGCCGGCAAAGGACATGAAACCGGACAATATATCAACGGCAAAATTTATCCGTTTTCCGACCATGAAGAAGTATTAAAAAACGTTGCCAACGCATTATAACCTCCTCAAACATTAAAAATGCCACCCTGAGCGCAGTCGTTTTTAAAATGTCACCCTGAGCGCAGTCGAAGGGTCTCGGCTATATTTTTTCATAGTTGCAACAATGTTTAATGTCGGGACTTACGCCCGACAATACATTAAAGCCGAGATGTCTCCACGCGCTGCGCTTGGTCGACATGACATTTTAAATATTTATGCACCCAATGACACCGCTCCTAGAAGTTTGATATTTGCGGCGAATAGAAACAAAAGTCGGCGTGTAAAAATTCTAGTGTACAAAATAGTACATGAATTTTTACAACGCCGCCCCTTTTGTGATTAGTCGCCCAAAGAGCAAGCTTCCTGGCACCAGGAAGTTCGGAGAACGGTCACAGATAAAGTGATTTTGAAGGCGAGAAAAATTTTAGTGTAGATATGCCTACATGAATTTTTCGAGACCGTACAAAATCGCTTTAGATGTGCCGTTATACGAGCTTCCCTGCTCTTAGAACTTATAACTCATCGAAACACCCCACAACTTAACCGAGTTGCTGTAATTAGCGCTAACGTCACGACCGACATTACCGGTTTCGGCTGTGTTAATTGAGGCATCTTTAGCTATAATATAAGTGTAGGACATATCAAAACTTAAGTTTTCACTGTATTGATAATTAAGACCGCCGGAGTACCAAAAACGATCTGAGTCCGGAATACGCGGCGTGCGGTGTTCGCGCTTAACGGCTGATTGGTCATAAGCCAAACCTAAGCGCAATTTCCACTGGCTGTCCATTTGATAGCTGGCACCAACGGCAAAGAAATCGGTATCGCGCCATTTTTCTTTGGTGCTGCTGATTAAATAGCTGTGTAATGGATTTTGTGTGTCGCGGCCGTAAATATCCAGTGATTCAAATGAACTCCAGAATACGCGCTGCCATTCCGCCATAACTTCCCATTTTTCGTTCAAACGATGATAACCGCCGATTGACAACATAGCCGGAGTATCCAGACGAGCTTCAATATCCTGATTCAGATATGGAACACCCGCTGCTGTTCCTGTACTGGAAATATCGCCTTTAAGTTTGTGGTTAATTTCACTGCGATAGTTGAGGCCGATACGTGTATCTTCATCAAACTCATACATCGCGCTCAGTTGATAACCGACATCAATGGTGTCGCCTTTCAATGATGTATCGCCTAAATCAACACCGCCGTTTGAAACACTATTGGTCAAACGGGCTTTAATATATTGCACCGGCAAACCCGCACCGACAGATAATTTATCGGTAACTTTATATGCCGCCATCGGTGTAAATGCCGCCGAAATAACTTTAGAGGTGATACCATGATCACCGCCGGCCCATTCTTTGTCATATTTGGTAATCATGCCAAACGGAACATTAAGGCTCAAACCGACATAGGTTTTATCATCAATCTGATGTGAAATTGTGCCGTTCGGCGCCCAAGCCGCATGCACAATATTATTAATATCGGGTTGACGAGCTCCGCTTTCATCTCTAACATCACCGGCTTCCGCACGCGGGACAATATAAGTAGCTCCGGCGGTTGCCTGTGTGCCGCTTTGACGGGTTAAACCGGCGGCATTAAAGTATGAATAGGAGTTGTTTTCTGCACCGGCAGTGGCTCCGGCAAAAGCATTACCTTGAGCGGCAGCTGACTGCTCTCTCAAGTGGAAACCGGCAGCCATGGCATTACTAGCCAATAAAATGGTTCCCAGCGCAGTAAAAGTAAGAATTTTTTTCATCTGGTTCACTTTTCGTTGTTAAAAACAAAAGCAGCTGCGTGGCGCTATCTTAAAAACTAAACTTTCCGCCACGAGATATGAAACTCAGCCGCTCAAGTTTGGGTTTATAGAAAATATACCCCAAAATCAACCTTTTATTTATCCACCTCTGGAAAACATACTACTTTTTGCACAAATTCAATAAGTTATCAGACACTTACCTATCCCTAAGTCCTATATCCGCAAATAGCTCTTTACAATGGTTAATTTTTGATTAAAATTGAGCCATTCTAGAACTACGCGGAGATTTAAATTTTGAAAGACTTTATCAGACTTTGCCTCAGAACGTTTTTCACCTGTTTCAAAACTCGTTGTAATATTGCTTTTGACGCTAACAAACTTCCAACCAAAGCTGTTTATGTATCAAATCACGTTTCCTACCTTGACCCATTACTGTTGTTTGCTTTCCTTCCGGGAAATCCGGTTTTTGCCCTTAACGGACATCTTTACCGCAACAAGTGGATACGTTTTCTTATGCGTACCGCCGATATTATGCCCTTTAACCCGATTGAACCCGGCGACATCAAAGAGCTGATTGCCAAGGTTGACAGCGGCAGATGCTGTGTTATCTTTGCGGAAGGACGTATTACCGAAAACGGCGGTTTGATGAAGATTTATGAAGCTCCGGGACTGGTTGCCGATAAATCCGGCGCGCCGATTGTTCCGGTTTGGATTAATGGTCCGCAATACGGCTATTTTTCCAAGACCAAAGGCAAACTGCCTCATCGCCCGCTGCCCAAAATTCAGATTAATGTCCGCAAACCGGTTAAGTTCAAATTAAAAGACGAATTACGCCGCCAAAGAGACCACATCAGCAACGAAGTCTATATGATTATGCGCGATATGAGCTTTGACGCCTCTTATAATGACAATATTTCTTTGTTTGCGCAATTGATGAAAACCGCCAAAGTTCACTCCAAAAAAGGTTTGCTTAACCGTCCGATGTTTGTTGAAGACATCAACCGTGTTCCCAACTCTTATAAAGACATCATTATCAAATCTTTTGTCCTTGGCCGTTTCTTCAAAAAACGCACTTCGCCGAACGAACATATTGCCTTGTTGCTGCCTAATGCGATTGCTACCGTCTGCACCTTTTTCGGGCTGTCGGCTTATGACCGTATACCGGTAATGCTGAACTTCTCAGTCGGCGCTAAGAATATGGTTTCCATGTGCCAAACCGCCACCTGCAAACTGATTATCACCTCGCACATGTTTATTCGTAATGCCAAAATGGAACCAGTTATCGACGAGCTGAAAAAAGCCGGACTGAATATCTTTTACCTTGAGGATTTGCGCAAATATATCACTTTGCGTGATAAAATCGGCGCTTATATCCGCTACAAGGTTAAACGTGTTCCTCACAAAGACGGCGGCAACAAAAAAGCGGTTATCTTGTTCACTTCCGGTTCGGAAGGCGCGCCTAAAGCCGTTGTTTTGAGCCATGCCAACATCATTTCCAATATTAAACAAATGTCCTCGATTGAAACCATCAACGTCACTGACACTTTGTTTAATGCTTTGCCGATGTTCCACAGCTTCGGGCTTACGGTCGGTACTTTGTTCCCGCTGTTTGAAGGGTCAAAATTGTTCTTATACCCCTCGCCTTTGCATTACCGCGTTATTTCGGAAATTGTTTATGAAATCGGTGCCAGCATTATGTTGGCCACAGACACTTTCTTCCGCGGCTATGCCAAAATCGCCCACCCGATGGACTTTCACAATATCCGCTTTATGTACGGCGGTGCGGAAGCGATTAAACCCGATACCCGCAATATGTGGGTTGAGCGATTCGGTATCCGCGTTATGGAAGCTTACGGCTCGACTGAATGTTCTCCGGTAGTCACCGCAAACAACCGTATTTTCAACCGTTTCGGTTCAATCGGTAAACTGTTGCCTAAGATTCAATACAAAATTGAACCCGTACCCGGAATCGAAAAAGGCGGCGAACTGTGCGTCAAAGGTCCAAATATTATGATGGGCTACATTATGCCTGACAACCCCGGCGTTTTAGTACCGTTAAAAGACGGCTGGTATCACACCGGCGACGTGGTTGAAATTGATGAAATCGGCTTTGTTTATATTAAAGACCGTATCAAACGTTTTGCCAAAATCGGCGGTGAAATGGTATCGCTCCACGCAGTTGATGAAATGGTGCATAAAGCCTATGAAAGCAGCGGCCCTGAATTTTCTTACGGCGTAGTCTCCATTCCGCACGAAAGCAAGGGTGAGCAAATCGTTTTGGTTACCAACAATCGTGGTGTAACTCAAGACGGATTGCACAACTATATTCGTACCAACGGTATGTCTGAATTATACCTTCCCCGCGTTATCCTTTATCATGACAAACTTCCGGTATTTGCTACCGGCAAGGCCGATAATGTAACGTTAAAGAAACAAGTTTTGGAAGAATTATCCGGACAATAACAAAATTAAAAAGCGTCACTTTAATCGGTGGCGCTTTTATTTATCCCAAAAAAATGGTCAGAATTAATTAAACTCTGACCATTTTATTCTTATGATTTCAGCCTAAAGCTAAAAAGCCTTAAGACTAGAATCCTTCTGTATCTAAGCGTTTGCGAAGTTGCTTGCGGGCGCGTCTTACGGCTTCAGCCTGACGACGGGCTTTCTTCTCAGAATTTTTTTCATGACAACGACGGAGCTTCATTTCACGGAAGATACCTTCACGTTGCATTTTCTTTTTCAAAACCTTCAAAGACTGACCAACATCATTCCCGATAACTGTAACTTGAACCACTTAAATCACCCCATTTCAACAATATCTAAAGGTTAATCCATAAAACTGCTTTGCTTGTAACATTTTTAATTTCAAATTGCAAGCGCAAAATTACCGCCGTGCCGAAATTTCGACTCTGTTAAACCGCCGCTTCCGCTCAGGCAATAATATTCGGCATAATCTTAGCTTCGACTTTTTTAATCCGGCTCTTCAATCCGGTACGCAAAGAATTAAGTTGTTTAGCCTGAAAAAAGTCGATAGTCTGGTTTTTTGAAACTAAATGTCTTATATCAGAACTGACTCTCCGCTCCTCGAGTTTCAATTCGCAAAGTTGGTGCTGAAGTCTGCCCATTTGGTCCTGATTAAACATAAATTTCAATCCTTTCGAAAAAAAGTTAGGTTAAAATGCATTTTTTACTGGAAACTATCTTAATAAATTTGTATTAGATTATACAACAAAAGAGAATGAAAAGCAACTCAATATTTTTGATTGGAGTATTTAGAGAATGAGTAAGAAAAAAAGAATTGGTATTCTGACCAGCGGCGGCGACTGCGCCGGCCTGAATGCGGTAATCAGCTCAGTAGTTGAAGCTGCGTCGAAAAAAGGTTGGGAAATATACGGTATCCATAATGGCACGGACGGCATTACCGAAACTCCTCACCGTTATGAAATCCTGACCGTGCATAACTTCTCAGATACTCCCTGGCCGCGCCTCAGCGGTTCATACCTTGGTTCGCTGAACAAAGGTGTAAAAATGGAATCTTTGGAAGAAATGTCGCGCCGCTTTGCCAATGGGGTTAAAGACCTTGAGCTTGATGCCATTGTTGTTGTCGGCGGCGATGGCAGCATGAACATTGTTTCTAACTTCTGCAAAGGCAGCACCGTACAAATCATCGGTATCCCGAAGACTATTGATAATGATACCCCGATTACCGAATTTTCGGTCGGTTTTGAAACTGCTGTTCAACAATGCACTACCGCTGTTGACAGCCTGGAAATGACCGCCCGCTCTCACAACCGCGCTTTGATTATGGAAGTTATGGGTCGTGATGCCGGACATTTGGCCATGCACTCTGCTTTGGCCGGTGCGGCTGATGTCTGCTTAGTCCCCGAAATTCCTTACACCATTGACGGCGTAATCAATCGCCTGAAAGAGATTAAAGCCAGCGGTCGTAATCATGCCGTAATCGTCGTTTCTGAAGGCATCAAGACCGAAGACGGTACTCACCTGTCCAACAAGAAAAACCTCGTTGGTGAAGCGGTTTACGGCGGTATCGGACAATATCTCTGCTCCGAAATCAGCTCGCGCTACAACGAATTTCAAGTTCGCGTAACCACCCTTGGCCACATTCAACGTTCCGGCGTTCCGGTGGCGTTTGACCGTATGCTGGCCGCAGTTTATGGTGCTAAAGCCGTTGAACTCCTCGACCAAGGAGAAACCAACAAAATGGTTATTTGGAAAAACGGTCATGTTGATTATGTCGATTTGTCCGAAGTTGTTAAAGCCGGTACTACCTTGCTCGACACCAACAGCGACTATGTCAAAGCAGCGCAAGCTCTCGGCATTTATATCGGTGAGACCGACAAGATGTAATTTCGGTTATTACCGCTTATTCCAAAAATCCCCCAAGCTTCAAACTTGGGGGATTTTACTTTGCCTTTTTATTACTACTCGGCTTTTTTCTTATCAAACATTTCACCGATAATCGCAAACATCATCGGTACGAACAATGTCGCCACAAAGGTTGACATAATCATACCGCCGATCATACCTGTACCGATAGAGTGACGGCTGCCCGCACCTGCACCGGTCGAAATCGCCAACGGCAATACACCGAACGTAAAGGCTAATGAAGTCATCACAATCGGGCGGAAACGCAGCTTGGCCGCCTCAATTGCCGCCTCCGCATAACTCAGACCTTCTTCGACCTTCATTACGGCAAATTCCACAATCAAAATAGCATTTTTAGCCGCCAAACCGATTAAGGTTACCAACCCGACCTGGAAGTACAAATCGTTATCAATTCCCCTAATCCAAGTGGCCGCCAAAGCTCCCAAAACCGCAAACGGCACTGACAAAATAACTACTAACGGCAGCGACCATTTTTCGTATTGTGCCGACAAAATCAGGAAAATCATAATCAAACCGAACATAAACGCCTGACTTGATGCTCCGCCGGTCAATTTTTCCTGATAAGCCGAACCTATCCACGACAAAGAATAATCCTCGCCCAAAACTTCTTGCGCAACTTCCTCCATCGCGCTGATTGCCTGCCCTGATGAATAGCCGTCAGCCGGATCGCCTAAAATTTTGGCTGCCGGAAAAATATTAAAGCGATTGATTAACTCCGGAGCTGTAACTCGTTCAACTTTAATCAAAGTTGACAACGGAATAAGTTGCCCGCTGTTGGATTTTACATATACATAACGCAAATCATCGGGCGTACGTCTAAACTTGGCTTCCGACTGCAGGCTGACTCTGAAATTACGTCCCATATAGGTAAAGTCATTAACATACAAGTTACCGAATGTCGCCTGCATAACGGCATAAATCGCATTAATCGGCACATTTAATACCCGCGCTTTTTCACGATCCAAATCAATTTTATATTGTGGGGTTGAAACCGAAAACGTCGTTTTGACATTGCTCAATTCCGGACGTTTTGACGCCGCCTGAATAAACTCATTCGTTTTATTCATAAGTTCTTCAGAGGTATGTCCGCCGCGGTTTTGGATATATCCCTCAAAACCTCCGGTCGTACTCATACCCATAATCGGCGGCATACTGAACGCAAAACCGATACCTTGCGGCTGGCTCATTCCTATTCCCGTAAACACTCCGGCCAACGCATCCGCCGACTGATTAGCGGCTTTACGTTCTTCCCAGTCTTTAAGAATAATAAAGCTGATGGCCGAATAGGTATTTTGACTGGAAGACAGCATATTGAAACCGTTAATCGTCAACACATCCACCACATTCGGATTTTGCTTAATCATTTCCGATACATTGTCAGTAAACTTAGTCGTACGCGACAATGACGACGCTGCCGGCATTGAATATGACATCAGCAAATTACCCTGGTCTTCATTCGGCACAAGTCCGGTCGGAATAATCTTAAACAATCCGCCGATTAACGCCAATACGGCAACAAATCCCAACAACGCCTGTTTGCGGTGCAGCAGAAAATATTTTACACCGGCAATATACCATTGGGTAATTTTTTCAAAGAAGAGGTTAAACCAGCGGAAAAAGCCTTTAGCTTCTTTGTGTTCCGACTTAATAATCAGTGCGCATAACGACGGGGTTAAGGTCAAAGCCACCAAAGCCGAAATCAGCACCGAAACCGCAATCGTAACCGAGAATTGTTTATACATTACACCGGTCATACCGCCCAAAAACGCAATCGGCAAAAACACCGATGACAAAACCAATGCTACCGCCACAACCGGTCCTGAAACTTCTTTCATCGCCTTAATTGCCGCTTCTTTCGGCGAGAGTTTCTCCTCGCTCATCAAACGTTCAACGTTTTCCAACACGATAATCGCATCATCAACCACGATACCGATAGCCAAAATCAATCCGAACAAGGTCAGGAGGTTAATTGAAAATCCCAATACATACATTCCGGCAAAAGCCCCGATAATCGACACCGGCACCGCCAAAATCGGAATCAATGTCGCCCTGATGTTTTGCAAGAACAAATAAACTACGGCAATAACCAAAACCACCGCTTCAAAAAAGGTATGTATTACCTCCTCAATCGACACATTTACAAACAAAGTCGTATCATACGGAATATCATAAGTTATGCCTTCGGGAAAGTTCTTAGCCAGTTCAGCCATACGGGTCTTGACCAAACCGGCTGTCTCCAAAGCATTTGCTCCCGGCTGCAAATAAACCGCAAAGGCAATCGCATCTTTGCCGTTAAATTTGGAATTAACGCTGTAATCCTGCGCGCCCAATTCAATTCGCGCCACATCTTTCAGACGCAGCATCCCGCCTTTGTCATCGCTGCGCAGAATAATGTTGCCGAATTCTTTTTCATCGACCAATCGCCCTTTCGTATTAACCGAATAAGTATAGGCTACCGGCTCATCCATCGGCTCTTGACCGAATTGTCCGGCCGCGAACTGCGAGTTTTGTTCCTGCACGGCCGAAATAACATCCTGCGGCGTCAAGTTATAATCAGCTAATTTATCCGGCGACAGCCAAATTCGCATTGAATAATCCTGACTGGCAAACAACGACGCACTGCCCACGCCTTTAATACGCTTAATTTCATCCAAAACATTAAGCAGCGCATAGTTGGAAACATAGACACTGTCATGCACGTCTGAAGTCGAACGCATGGTAACGACCTGCAAAATGGAGTTTGATTTTTGTTCCACCGTAACACCGAGCTTGGTAACTTCGCTTGGCAGTTTTGAGGTTGCGGCCTGAACTTTATTGTTCACGTCAATTGTGGCCTGATCAGGATCAGTACCGATTTCAAACACCACGCCGATGGTCAAATATCCGCTGGATGTAGCATTTGAATACATGTAAATCATATTTTTGATACCGTTGATTTCCTGTTCCAACGGTGCGGCAACCGTATCCGCCAAAACTTCAGCGGTTGCCCCCGGATAAGTCGCCGAAATCTGGATTTCGGTCGGTACAATGTTGGGATATTGCTCCACCGGCAAAACTTTCATTGACACCAACCCCGCCAACACGATAATCAAGGACAAAACTGTCGCAAAAATTGGGCGATTAATAAAAAACTTCGAAAACATGGCTCGTTATCCTTATCGTCAAAAATATCTGTCTAATCTTATTCTACCACTGCTTTTTCTGCGGCAGGCGCTTTGCTGTTAACCACAATCGGTTCAACCTGCATACCCGGACGCAGTTTCATCACGCCGCTGACCACAACTTTGTCACCGGCATCCAAACCGCTGTCGATAATCCAGCCGCCATCCTTAGTAGTTAATCCGGCCTGAACACTCACATTTTCAACCACGCCGTTAGCATTAACCCGATAGACATACGAACTGGCCGCACCCTGCATAACTGCTTCTTGCGGAACAATCAAAGCATTAATTCGGGTCAAACCTTCCATAACCAGACGCAAAAACTGCCCCGGACGCAATTTACCTTCCGGGTTTTCAAATACCGCGCGTAATTTGATTGTGCCGGTTGTCTCATCAATGCTCGGGTTAATAAAGTTGATGCGTCCTTCCAACGGATACATCTCGTCATTACCGGTTTTAACTTTTGCAAAAATCTCATTTTTGTTAGCCGGATTTTTAATTAATCCGCGCTCAACCATATTGGTCAAAGACAAGATTTCATTTTCCGAAGCCGAGAAAATAACATAAATCGGATTTAATTGCGTAATGCTGGTCAGAATACCGTTAGCCGAAATCAAACTGCCTTCCGATTGGGCTTCCATACTGGTAACACCGCTGATCGGAGCTTTAACCGTCGTATAGTCCAAATTCAATTGTGCCTGCTCTACTTCGGCCTGTGCCAATTGGGTGGAAGCTTTCAGTGAATCAAGATTGGCCAAAGCCTCATCGCGGGCTTTTTCACTGACAATTCGGTCGGCAAAAAGTTTCTTAATACGTTCCCATTGCGTTTGCGCAGCTTTAAGCTGAGCTTCATTTTGCGCCAGCTTGGCTTTAGCCTGATCCAATGCAACCTTAAACGGTTCGGGATCAATTTGGAACAAAACCTTGCCTTCTTCTACCGTTGAACCTTCGACATAATTACGTTGCAGCAAAATACCGCCGACTCGGGCGCGTACTTCCGTATCTTTTGACCCTTGAGCACGAGCGGCAAACTCAAAGCTCAACGGAATGTCCTGAGGTTCAACCTCCACTACCTGTACCTTCGGCAATTGCGCCTGAGCGGTTTCTTTTTCTTCTTTTTTGCAGGCTGACAATGCTAAAAACATCAACGCCGCAACTGTTATTTTTTTATTGGCAAACATTTTATTCCCCTTGACGAAATTATTTTCCCATCAGCCTACTATAATCTCATAAAAATACCACTTTTTATTAGCCAAATTGTGGATATTTAATAAAAAATTTTATCCCGCATTGAAATCACCGCCATCACGATTAGGTATAATGCAGCTGCAATTCGGCTGTAAATCTATATTTAGTTTCAACATATTCAAGGAGAAATAATATGACACAAGGTGTTCGTTACCCTACTTTCGCATTCATTACCGGTGGTGCCGGTCAGGCTGATGACGGTATTCCGCCGCAGCCGTTCGAAACTTTTTGCTATGATTCCGCATTAATGCAAGCCAAAATCGAAAACTTCAACGTTGTTCCGTATACTTCGGTTTTGCCCAAAGAGCTGCATGGCAAAATTGTTCCTATCAACGACAAAATCGTCAACCAATTCAAACATGGTGCGGTTCTTGAGGTTATTATGGCCGGACACGGTGCCAACCGCGATCAGCACAAAGCCATTGCCACCGGCTTAGGTGTTTGTTGGGGTAAGGACAAAAACGGCGAATTAATCGGCGGCTGGGCGGCCGAATATGTCGAATTTTTTGACACCCAAATTGATGATGACATCGCCAAAGGTCATGCCGAAATGTGGTTAAATAAATCTTTGAATCATGAATTGGCAATCCGCGGAGTTGAAAAACATTCCGAATTCCAAATGTGGCATAACTATGTCAACATCACTCAACAGTTCGGTTACAGCCTGACTGCTTTGGGTTTCCTGAATTTTGACTATGCCGAACCGGCAAAATTATAATTTTTAACCTCTTTCGGCGGAAGTCTGCTCTGGCTTCCGCCGTTTTCAACATAAGGATAAAATTATGGCAGAACACAACCAAACAAAAACTTCTGCTCCGCAAGTCAAAAATCCCAATGGTTTGGGTGTTTTTGCCTTAGCAGCGATTGTTGTCAGCTCCATGTTGGGCGGCGGCATCTATTCTTTACCGCAAAATATGGCCGCCGGAGCTTCGGCCGGCGCAGTTTTGTTGGCCTGGATTATTACCGGTATCGGCATTTACTTCATTGCCAAAACTTTTTCGGTTTTATCTATGGCTAAACCGGATCTGACTACCGGTATTTATTCTTATTCGCGTGCCGGATTCGGCCCTTATACCGGCTTTACTATCGGTTGGTCATATTGGCTGTGTCAGGTTTGCGGCAATGTCGGCTATGCCGTCATCACTATGGACGCACTCAATTACTTTTTTCCGCCCCATTTCGCCGGCGGCAACAACCTGCCCTCAATTATCGGCGGTTCGCTGATTATTTGGGGTTTTAACTACTTAGTTCTCAAAGGCGTAAAACAAGCCAGTATTGTCAACCTTATTGGCACTATTGTTAAGATTGTTCCACTGATACTGTTTGTTTTAATAACTTTGTTTGTTTTTCATTTTTCCAAATTTGACTTTAACTTTTGGGGTGAAGCGGTCGCAACTAAACTTAAACTCGGCAGCCTGAGTACGCAAATTAAAAGTACCATGCTGGTAACCTTGTGGGCCTTTATCGGTATTGAAGGCGCAGTCGTTATGTCTAACCGCGCCAAATCATCATCAGAAGTAGGCAAAGCCACGCTTTTAGGCTTTGTATCCTGCCTGATTTTTTATGTCTTGCTGTCATTATTGCCTTTCGGTTATATGACGCAGGAACAATTAGCCGCCATTCCTAACCCGTCGACAGCAGGAATCTTAGAACAGATTATCGGCAAAAGCGGGGCATGGCTAATGAATATCGGCCTTTTGGTTTCGGTTTTAACCAGCTGGTTGGCCTGGACCATGGTTACGGCGCAAATTCCGCAGGCCGCCGCTCAGGACGGAACATTTCCGCAGACCTTTACAACTGAAAACAGCGCCGGTTCGCCTTCAGTTTCGTTGTGGGTAACCAGTGCCGCCATGCAGGTATTTTTGCTGTTAGTTTATTTTTCCAATAATGCCTGGAACACAATGTTGAGCATTACCAGCGTTATGGTTTTGCCGGCTTATTTTACTTCCTGTGCTTATTTGTGGAAAATCTGCGAAGACGGCGAATACCCGAACAATATAATCGTCCACCGCTCTTCAGCATTATTCACCGCCATTATCGGTTCATTCTATGCCCTGTGGCTGATATATGCCGCTGGTCTGAAATACCTGATGCTGGCAGTTGTAATTATTGCTCTCGGAATACCGGTCTACATTTGGGCACGGCATGAACATAACCCGCAAGAACGTATATTTTCACGCGGAGAATGCGTTTTTGCCTCGATTTTGGTAATTATCGCCATTGCCGCAATCTACGGCTTCTCGCGCGGGCTTATCAGCCTTAATTAATTTATTATTTAAAACTAAAATATCCCTCGTGTTTGAACTGTGACCATAAAGACCGCAATTCATTCAACGAGGGATATTTCTTATCTGACCTTAACGGCTATGACGATTATCGAGGTAATCAAAATATACAATAAAACTTGCTGTAATTAAGGTTAAACACGATAAAATCATCATCAATACATACAGTTTTGGAAAAGCAGAACCAGTAGCAACAAACGTTGAAATAACACCTAATAAAGCATATGATACCGCCATCCCATTTAATTTGCACCCGCGATGAGCAAAGGCAAGTAACTCAAATAAGGATGATACTATTATCAACAAACCAATTTGGCCTAATGTTAAACTACTACTGTCTGCCTCATAGCTGATAAACAAAGCTGCGATAATCACAACTATTAATGCTACACATCCGTAAAGGATCACTGTAGTTTTGTTTTCTTTTTTAGCCATAAGTTTTTCCGGTTTATTTAATGAGGTCATGTTCCTTAAACATATCCGGTAACCTCGTTTTATAATAATGAAACAAAATTTTTAATTTACAATTTTAATATACCACATTTTGCTCACTATTGCAAGCCCCATTTCTCCACGCGCTGCGCTTGGTCGACATGACATTTAAAATATTCTTGCACTGAGTCATAGAAGTTCGGAGAACGGTCACAGATAAAGTGATTTCTAGGGGTGGCGACACCGGAGTTTACATAAAACGTAAATGAGGATGGCGACAACCCCGTAAAATCGCTTTAGATGTGCCGTTATACGGACTTCCTTACTCTAGATATACTTCACACTCTCCTCATCAACCCTATCCTTCGGCTGTGGAGGAATCTTGGCCGGATAACCGATAACGATTAAAGCATTAGGCTTGATGTTTTCCGGCAGAGCCAAAAATTCGGCAATCTCTTTCATTCGGTTTTCATCGGGATAAATTCCGCACCAACAAGCACCCAACCCGCGGCCATGGCAAGCCAACAACAAATTTTGTGCCGCAATTGAGGTATCAACTACCCAATAACCGGGGGCAGCTTCCTTGAAAGTGTCGCCGCATACAACAATCGCCAAACTGGCATCTTTCAAAAAACGTGCATGCGGATGAATTTCAGCCAACTTATCTTTGGCTTCTTTGCTTTTAACCACCACAAACTCCCACGGACGTTTGTTACAAGCCGACGGAGCGTACATTGCCAGTTTAAGAATATCGTCAATGTCGCTCTGCGGAATTTCCTTATCCGGTTGAAACTGCCTAACTGATCGGCGAGTTAAAATCCCTGCTTCCAAAAACATTATAACCTCCTCTGATTTTCTTGATATTATAAGATAGTCAGTCTAAGCCCTGATTACAAGATAAACAAAACCCCGCAAATTATTACGGGGTTGTTTAAGGCAATTTAACTAGCGATTAAGCAGCTTAAGCTTGGCCGCAACATCTCCGAAAAATTTTTGTTCCTCAATATTAAGAGCCTGATCAGCTGATTTATGTTCGGCTTCCGCCAAGCTGATATCCTGCATCGGAACAATCATTTCCGTTCCTACCTGACATTCATTACCGGCAATATGCGCAATCCCGCCTTTGATGAAATACCCGTCGCCGGCTTGTCCTTTTTCATCATAGATACGAACCAAACCGTTACGCAGCACCAACTCCAACGGAGCGCGGTCGGGCAAAATGGTAATATCGCCCGCCAATGCCGGCAACTGTACCCGCGGAGCGTTAAAAACAGCCGCCACATCTGACGGAATTGCTAATTTTACGGATAACTCAGCCATTATGCCACTTTTCCTTCGTTAATCTCTTTTGCTTTTTCCAAAGCTTCTTCAATTGTTCCGACCATGTAGAACGCCTGCTCCGGAATATCATCATATTTACCTTCCAAGATACCCTTAAAGCCTTTAATTGTATCTTCGAGTTTTACAAATACGCCTTTCTTACCGGTAAACACTTCGGCAACATGGAACGGTTGTGACAAGAAACGTTGGATTTTACGAGCGCGAGCCACCGTCAGACGATCTTCATCCGACAACTCATCCATACCCAAAATCGCAATAATATCTTGCAATGATTTATATTTTTGCAAAATTTCCTGTACCTGACGAGCAACATTATAGTGTTCTTCACCCAAAATTTGCGGATCAAGAATACGGCTGGTCGAATCCAACGGGTCAACCGCGGGGAAAATACCAAGCTCAGCAATTGAACGTGACAACACGGTAGTCGCATCCAAGTGTGCAAAAGTCGTTGCCGGCGCCGGGTCGGTCAAGTCATCGGCCGGCACATATACTGCCTGTACTGATGTAATTGAACCGTTTTTGGTTGAGGTAATACGTTCCTGCATGGCCCCCATATCCGTACCCAATGTCGGTTGATAACCAACGGCGGACGGAATACGACCCAACAACGCTGAAACCTCTGAACCGGCTTGTGTAAAACGGAAAATATTATCGACAAAGAACAATACGTCTTGATGAGCTTCATCACGGAAATATTCCGCCTGTGTCAATCCGGTCAAAGCCACACGAGCGCGCGCTCCGGGAGGTTCATTCATCTGGCCGTAAACCAAAACGGTCTTAGACTTATCGCCTTTAAGGTCAATAACTCCGGACTCAATCATTTCGTTGTAAAGGTCATTACCCTCACGAGTACGTTCACCAACACCGGCAAATACCGAATAACCGCCGTGACCTTTTGCAATGTTGTTAATCAATTCCATAATCAGCACGGTTTTACCCACACCGGCACCGCCGAACAAACCGATTTTACCGCCTTTGGCATACGGCTCAAGCAAGTCAATAACCTTAATACCGGTAGTCAAAACTTCCGTATCGGTAGACTGTTCGGTAAAGGCCGGAGCCGGACGGTGAATCGGGTAATACATATCGGATTTAACTTCGCCGCGTCCGTCAACCGGTTCACCAATAACATTGACAATACGTCCTAACAATGACGGCCCGACCGGAACTTCAATCGGTTCACCGGTGTTGACTACTTCCAAACCGCGGACAAGACCGTCAGTTTCATCCATAGCAATGGTACGAACCACATTTTCACCCAAGTGTTGGGCAACTTCCAAAACCAAACGGCGGCCGTTGTTATCACATTCCAAAGCCGTCAAAATCGGCGGCAAATCATCAACATTATCAAACTTAACATCGACAACCGCGCCCATAACTTGCGAGATATGGCCGAGCTTACCGGTATTTTTTAACTTTTTCTCCGCGGCTTTGACTTTGCGGTCATCGCTGCGAATTTCAGACTTAAGCTGTTTAATCGCTTTTTTTTCTTTTGAAACATCAGCTGTTACAGTCTTTTTAGCTGTTTTAGTCGTCTTAACTGATTTTTCCTTTACACTCGCCATTCATAATCTCCTAGCAATCTCTTTTAACAAGCCTAATAATAAACTCCGCCTAAAGTGCCTCAGCACCGGCAATAATTTCGGTTAATTCCGTAGTAATCGCCGTTTGGCGGATACGGTTATATTTCAGTGTTAATTTTGCAATCATATCTTTAGCATTACGGGTTGCATTGTCCATTGACGACATCCGCGATCCCTGCTCTGAAGCCTGACTTTCGATAAGCGCCTTAAACATTTCGTCTTTGACAATCAACGGCAGCAAATCACTCAAAAAACCTAATCTGTCGGGTTCAAAATCGTAACCCGCCCCCTCAAATGCCAAAGCCGGAACATTGTCTTGCAAATAAACATTGCTCTCGACATCAACCGGCAGCAACTGACGCACAACCGGCTCAACATTAATCGCCGAATGAAACTTGGCATAGATTAATTCGCAGACATCAAATTTGCCTTCCTCAAATGCCGGAATCATTTTGACTGCCAAATCTTCGGCTTCATCATAACGTGCGCCTTTTTTAGCCAAGTCTTCCAAACTTTCGACAATTAAGTCGCCATGCCGGCGTTTCAGAATATCTTTGCCTTTTTTGCCGACACAGACAATTTTTACTTCCTTGCCTTCTGCCAACAGTTCTTCAGCACGTCGTCCTGCTTCCTTGGCAACTTTGGCATTATAGCTGCCGCACAAACCACGGTTGGACGTAAAGACCAAAAGCACATAAACTTTAGCATCGTTGGAGCGCATCATTTTCGGATAAATCACCGCAACTTTGTTTTTTTGCTCCTGTTCTTTCAGCTCGCTGAGCATACGATAAGCCGCATCCCACAGCAGATGATTATAAGCGTCAGATTTTGCAATCAGGCCTTGGGCTCGACGCAGACGAGCCGCCGCCACCATTTTCATGGCCGAAGTAATCTTCTGCGTCGATTTAATACTTTCGATACGAGTTCTTAATTCTTTTAAGCCTGCCATATCGTTTTAACCCTATGCTGCCTGTTTAACTTCATTGAACTGTTGCAAAAAGTTCTGATAAAACTCCAGTAACTTTGCTTCCAATTCCGGTGAAATAACTTTTTTATCAGCGATTTCACGTAAAATTTCCGGATGGCTGGCTTTGATTGTCTGCAAAGCTTTATCTTCAAACTCATGCACTTTGTTAATCGGCAACTTATCCAAAAAGCCGCGAACGCCGGCAAAAATTGCCACTACTTCTTCCTCAACCGCCATCGGACGATATTGCGGTTGTTTCAGCATTTCGGTCAAACGCGCACCGCGTTCCAACAAATTACGGGTTGACTGATCCAAATCCGATGCAAATTGCGCAAATGAAGCCATTTCACGATATTGCGCCAATTCCAATTTCATCGTACCGGCAACCTGTTTCATTGCCTTAATTTGTGCTGCCGAACCGACACGGCTGACGGAAATACCGACATTAACCGCCGGACGAATACCTTGATAGAACAAACTTGTTTCCAAGAAAATTTGTCCGTCAGTAATCGAAATAACGTTAGTCGGAATGTAGGCCGACACGTCGCCAGCTTGAGTTTCAATAACCGGCAAAGCCGTTAACGAACCTGCACCTTCCGCGTCATTCATTTTCGCGGCACGTTCCAACAAACGAGAGTGCAGATAGAACACATCGCCCGGATAAGCTTCACGTCCTGGTGGACGACGCAACAACAAAGACATTTGACGATATGCCGTTGCCTGCTTCGATAAGTCATCATAGAAGATAACCGCATGCATACCATTATCGCGGAAATATTCACCCATTGCACATCCTGAATAAGGAGCGATATACTGCATCGGCGCCGGATCAGAAGCCGTAGCGGCGACTACAATAGTATAATCCAAAGCCCCATGGTCTTTCAAAGTTTTGACCACTTGCGCCACGGTTGAACGTTTTTGTCCTACTGCCACATATACGCAGTAAAGTTTATCTTTTTCCGACTTTGCGGCATCATTAATCTTCTTTTGGTTAATAATCGTATCCAAAATGATTGCCGTTTTACCGGTTTGGCGGTCGCCGATAATCAACTCGCGTTGGCCGCGACCGATCGGAATCAAAGAGTCAACAATCTTCAAGCCGGTTTGCATCGGTTCATGCACAGAACGACGAGCAATAATACCCGGAGCTTTAACTTCCGAACGGCTGAATTGCTTAGCCTTAATCGGTGCTAAGCCGTCTATCGGCTCACCCAAAGCGTCGACAACTCGTCCCAACAGCTCTTTTCCGACCGGAACACTAACAATTTGTTCGGTACGTTTGACCATATCGCCTTCTTTAATTTGCTGGTCAGAACCGAAAATAACCACGCCGACATTATCTTCTTCCAAGTTCAAAGCCATACCTTTGACACCGCTGTCAAATTCGACCAACTCACCGGATTGAACTTTATCCAAACCATAGATACGGGCAATACCGTCACCTACGGAAAGGACTTGTCCAACTTCGGCTACATCGGCTTTAACTTCAGTGTTGGCAATTTTTTCTTTGATAATGGAAGATATTTCACTGGCTGATACCGACATTACTGTACACCTTTCATTATGTTTTCCAAACGATTCAGCTTAGAAACAAGTGAATTATCAATCATCTCCGAGCCAAATTTAATTCTAAGTCCGCCGATAAGTTCGGGGACAATTTTATAAGTTACCACAACTTCACTTTGCAAAAGTTTTGCAAGCTTTTGCCGCAGCTTTTCATCTTGTGTTTTGTTAAGCGCTTTAACCGTTGACACTTCAACTTCGTTTATGCCTTTATGCTTATAATACACATGGCAATATTCCTGTAAAATCAGCGGCAATTCTCTGAAACGGCGATTCTCCGCAATAACCTCCAAACAGCGTAACGTATCCTTATTCCACTGCAGCTTATGCGCAATTTCTTGTAATACATCCTGTTTATCCTGATTAGCCAGCATCGGATTCGCCATAAACTTAACCATTTCCGTATCTTGTGCAAGCACGGAGTTAAGCTTGACCGCATCATCAAAAACTTTAGCCTCGGACTTATTTTCCGCTGCTGCCTGATACAAGGCTTCGGCATAGGTTGTTGCGATTTTGTTTTTAGAAATTTTTTTCACGATTCTTAACTCTTAACTCTTTTAAGCTGCGCTTATCATACGTTTAATTAGTTTCTAATTTATTAATAAGTTATCGTTTATCGCGGTGTTTTGCAAAAAACTTTCAACCTATCCACAAAAAAACACCACAGCCGGCCACCCCTTTTCACATAAAGCTGTACGGATCAATATCGACTTCCACTCTGACCTGATTCGGCACTTTTACTTTATGCAGCCATTCTCTGACAACTTCTTGAATCCTGATATTTTTGGCAGTTTTCAACAGCAGACGATAGCGATACTTGTTCCGCAGCATAAAAATCGGTGCCGGCGCCGGTCCTAACGTGGTAATATAATCACTGTTCGGCGCACATTGACCTAACCTTACGGCGGTATTTTCGGTTTCATCCTGCCGGATACCGGACACGATTATCGCTGCCAACTTACCGAACGGCGGCATTTTTAATATCCGCCGTGACTTTTTTTCAATTTCCAAAAACTTATTGCGGTCATTAGCCACCAAGGCCTGTAAAACAGCGTTTTCGGGATACAGCGTCTGCAAATACACCGTGCCTTTTTTAGCTCCGCGGCCGGCACGTCCGGCCACTTGTGACAGAAGCTGGAAGGTTCTTTCTCCGGCGCGCAAATCACTGCCCATCAGCCCCAAATCGGCATCAACAATCCCCACCAGCGTCAAATCCGGAAAGTGGTGTCCTTTGGCTAAAATCTGCGTCCCGATAAGGATATCGATTTTGCCTTCTTCCATTTCGCGGATAACCTCCGAAACTTCCAAAAAATTGGTAGTAAAATCACTGGATAAAACCTTAACCCGCGCCAACGGAAAACGCGATTTCACTTCCTCCGCCACCCGTTCAACTCCTGGCCCGCATGCGGTCAGTCCGTCTTTGGAATGACATTCCGGACATTCCGTCGGTATCGGCATCATAAATCCGCAATGGTGGCAAACCAGATTTTTGCTGCGGCGATGTTCGGTCAACCACGCCGTGCAATGCGGACACTGAATCCGATGTCCGCAGTCGCGGCAAATAACCAGCGGCGCATAACCACGGCGATTCAAAAACAGCATGGACTGTTCACCGTTATCATAATTTTCTTTCACGGCCTGAACCAATGTCGGCGACAACCACGAAGGCTCACTGCCGCTGCCGTCCGGCTTGGCGCGTTTTAACGGCTTGTCTTTTTTCAGATCAATGACTTTAATTTCCGGCAACACCGCATCGGCAAACCGACTTTTGAGTTCCACCACATCATATTTGCCTTCTTCCACATTGACCACCGTTTCCAAATCCGGCGTTGCCGTTGACAGAATCAATGGTATATGCTCATATTTAGCGCGCATAACCGCCATATCGCGCCCTTGATAGTTCACTACGTCTTCCTGCTTAAACGATTGATCATGGCTTTCATCAACCACAATCAAACCCAAATTTTGATATGGCAGAAACAACGCCGATCTGGCCCCGATTAAAACTTTTGCCCGTCCTTCGGCCACGGCTTTCCAGGTATCAATTCTTTCTCGGTTGCCCAAAGCCGAATGCCACTTAGCCGGTTTGACGCCGAACCTTTTCTCAAAACGCCCTAGCCATTGCGTTGTCAAACCGATTTCCGGCACCATAATCAACACTTGTTTGTTTTGTTCCAACGCCTGCGCCACCGCTTCAAAATAAACTTCGGTCTTACCCGAACCAGTTACCCCGTCCAATAATGTAACATTAAACCCGTTACCGATTTCGCTGCACAATTGTTCGGCTGCCGCGGTTTGTTCAGCTGTCAGGTTAACTTTTTGATATTCGGCATTCGGCACGGCAAACTCTTTTTTATCCTCAATCATCACCGGCCGCAAAACCCCAGCATCAATCATGGCTTTAATCACCGTTTGCCCGACTCCCGCTCCGGCGGCGATATCGCGGCGGTTAAACGGTGCAAATTTCAAAAAATCCATCACCCGCCATCTGGCATCCGAATTTTTAAGCTTGGCCTCGGCTAAAGTTTTGCCCGACAGCTCATACAGCACCGTCATTTTCGGGTCGTCAAACACCCCTTTAACGCTGATGACCATTTTCAAGACCAAACCCGTAAAAGCCATATTATACTGCGCCACAAACTCTACAAATTTACGCAATTCCGCACTCAACGGCGGCAGGTTAATCCGCTCCATTATCGGTTTGATTTTATGTACGGGAAGTTTGGAGTTATGACCTTTTTTCCACACCGCACCGACCAGTACTTCGCGCCCGAACGGCACTCTCACCAGTTCCCCAAGTTCGACATCACCGTCCGCCTGATAATCAAACGGCTCATTAAACGGCAGCGGCAACAAAACTCCTACAATCACATCATTTCTCCTTGCCGTCATCATAACAGTCTTACAACTAATCGCCAACAGCTTTATATTTTACGCACAAACATTTTTTAACTTTTGTGGGTTATAATTATTTTTATTATGAAAAGTGAAATAAAATACAGCGCCTCTCTTGAGGTAATTAACTTAATTCACCGTTGGCAGAACTGGCTGCGCGACGAACGTCGTTATTCGCCACATACACTGGATGCCTATGCTCGTGATTTGTCGGCGTTTTTCGCTTTTTTGGAAAAATATCTTAAAGTAAAACCTGACCTTGATGATTTGCATAATTTGGAAGTACGCGATTTTCGTGCTTTTTTAAGTGAACGCAACGCCAAATATATTGAAAAAAGCTCCGTTGCGCGTGAGCTGTCCACGATTCGTAATTTTTTTAAGTGGCTTTCGCGGCAAAAACTTCTGCAAAACGCCGCTATCAGCGTTATTTCCTCTCCGCGGCGCAACAAAACTCTGCCCAAAGCCTTGGATGTCGACCAAACCTTTAATGTTATTGATATGGCCGCCGCTAATTCTAAAAAGGCCTGGCAAGGGCTTAGAGATGCCGCCATATTTTCAATTCTTTACGGTTCCGGTTTGCGGATTTCTGAAGCCCTGGCCTTAAATATCGGTGATATTAATCATAATGATTTCCTCAAAATAAAAGGTAAAGGCAACAAAGAACGAATAGTGCCTTTACTTTCCGTTGTTAAAGAAAGTATGAATGCCTACCTTGCGGCCTGCCCCTACAAACTCACCGATAATGATGCTCTGTTTGTAGGTGCAAGAGGTGATCGCCTCAGTCCGCGCATTGTTCAACGCAGTCTGGAAGAAATCCGTAAGCAGTTGGGCCTGCCTGATACTTTGACGCCCCATGCCTTACGCCACAGTTTTGCAACTCACCTTTTGGCTGAGGGAACTGATTTGCGCTCCATTCAGGAACTTTTGGGTCACGCCTCCCTCACCACGACCCAGCGCTACACGGATGTCCAAATTGATACTCTGCAAAAAGAATATGCCAAAGCCCATCCGCTTGAACAATGAAACTTTATTTTCATGGCAGCAGCTTCTTGCCTCCGACCAATAGTTTTAATCATAAAAAAAGTGCCGAAACATTTTCCGGCACTTTTCCAAGAATTGATAAAATCAGTAAATCGACGAAAATTTAGGAGATTTTATCACTTGAAGATTACTTCAACTTCTTCTCAACGAACTCTTCGTGTTTTTTAGACTTCTTATCATACTTCTTCAAAGTCAATTTTTCCGGATGAGTTCTCGGATTTTTCTCGGCCAGATAAAAACTTCCTGTACCGGCTGTGCTTTCCAATTTAACTTTAACTTTTACTGCTTTTGCCATTTTATTATCTCTTATTCTAGGTTAAAAACTTTATACATTTGGCGTCAATATACCTATTTTTACGTATATGTCAACTAAAAAATTTGCAAATCATACCGTTTGGGGCTGTTTTGACTTTTCCAACAGACGTTTAGCCGCATCCAAATCCAACCCCTCGTTTTTTCGTGCCTGCCCGCGGCAATTTTCGTTTTTCGGCAGCGCCAACAAATTATCAATATTTTTAGCTTCCGGCATTTCAAACGTACATACGTCGGGTATTATTCCTTTACCTTCAATCAAAAATCCCGACGGCGTATAATAATAGGCTTTGGTAATCGCCACAATTGAGCCGCTGTTGAGCGTGATTAACTTTTGCACACTGGCTTTGCCGAAAGTTTTAGTTCCGATAACTTTGGCTCTTCCCTGTTCCTGTAAAGCCGCCGTCAACACTTCTGCGGCTGATGCGGTTTCGGCATCAACCAGTATTACTATCGGCTTACTTTGCCAAACATCGCCTTGTTCCGCATTATAATAAACCGCGTCTTCCGCTTTGCGTCCTTTGGTCGAAGCAATAATTTCGTTATCCAAAAACAAATCCGCAATTCTGACTGCCTCGTCAAACCGCCCGCCCGGATTACCGCGCAAATCCAAAATCAACCCGCCGGCATTTTTATGGTTGTTAATGGCTTCGACCGTATTATCATACGTATACGCATTAAAATCCAATATTTTAATATACAGATATTCACCTTCCGTCCGTGCGGCAAAATGCACTTGGTGTTTAAACTTCTTCCCCCGCATTTCCTCGGTTGACATATAAAATTTAGCGCCTTTTCCCATTTTATCAATCGCCGCTTGCAGCATCAAGTCAACCAGCTCAAAATCGTGCTTGGCGGCAAGCTTGGAATTATCAACGGCCAAATCCGTCAGTTCTGCGCTTAAAGCCGCCCATTGCGCCGCATTATCCCTTTCTTGCGGTTTATACCGGCTGGTTAATAATTTTCCCTGATAATACAGCGAAATTTTATCATTATCGTTTCCGACCTGTAATTTTTTATCAACCCTGTTTAAGCCCTTGAGCAACGCAACTGCAACTTCCTCAGTCGAAATTTTGGTCAGTGATTCTTGCGGAATTTGCGTATATATCTGCCGCAGCAATTCTTCATCGGCGGCCACCGCATCCGTCGCCGTCAGCATCATTACCATCAGAATCAAATATAGTTTATGCATTTTTCGTCCTTTTACGCTTAGCGTTCAAACTCTTTTTCCGCTGTTTGTTTTGCTTTTTTATTTTAGCTTTGACCTCTTTTTTATCTGCTCCGGATTTAGTCTTACTTTTACCGGCGGCAGCCGGTCTGTATCCGCGATTTTTCTTTTCAAAATAATTGTCTCCGCATTCGGCGTCAAGATATTTAAAAATCAAACCGCCGGTCACCGGTGTCGCTTCCCGCAATTTGGCTTTGATTACCTGCCCTAATTTAAATGTCTCGCCGCTGTGTACTCCTTCCAAACTGCGATTACCCTCACTCAAAATATAATCATCATCCGGCAGCGTTGAGAGCGGAATCAATCCCTCAGCTCCCAAACTTTCAATTGCCGCAAAAATTCCGGCATTGGTAACTCCCGTAATCCGCACTTCAAATTCCTGTCCGACCGCCGGTCGCAGATAAGCCGCAACAAAACGCGCCGTCAAATCTCGTTCCGCATTAACGGCCTTACGTTCGGTTTCGCATAAATGCTTGGCCGTTTCGGCAAATTGATTGGGTGTAACTTCGGTCAAACCACCGCCGTCCGGCAATTTCAAAGCCGTGATTAACGCCCGATGAATTAATAAATCGGCATAGCGGCGAATGGGCGAAGTAAAATGAACATAATCTTTCAAACCCAATCCGAAATGGCCGATATTTTGCGGGCTGTATTGCGCCTGTGACTGCAAACGCAGTATCATTTGGCTTATCCCTTGCGCACTGTCGATCTTTTCACATGCGGCAATAAGCTTGTTCAAATGCGTCGGTTTCAAAGCCGGCGCATCCGGCAGTTTCATTTTCAATTCACTCAATAACGGCTTAATTTCTGCCAGTTTTTCTGCTTGCGGATGATCATGCACCCGAAACATTATCGGCAATTTGCTTTTTTCCAAAGTTTTGGCGGCCGCCACATTCGCCGCAATCATAAACTCTTCAATCAATTTATTCGCCGTCGTTTCTGCTTCGGGAATAATGGCTGTTACCACCCCGTCTTTATCCAATTTTATCTGATATTCGGTTACGGTCAAATTAAGAGTGCCGCGCCTTTTCCGCGCCTTGTACAGTGCCAAATACGCCTCATACGCCGGCCTTACCGTTGTAGCCCACACCGGCGCGATATTCGCGCTTTTATGTCCGTCAAGCGCCGCCTGCACTTCGGTATAGGTCAATCGGGCAGCCGACTTCATTACCGCGCGCTTAAACTCAAAATTCAGCAAATTACCGTCATTATCAATCTGCATCAGGCCGGCAATAACCGGACGTTTTTGCTGCGGATTAAGCGAACACAAATCATTGCACAATTTTTCGGGCAGCATCGGCACAACCATATTCGGCAGATAAACCGAATTACCGCGTTTGAAAGCCTCGCGATCAAGTTCGCTCCCGTCCCGCACATAAAATGCCACATCGGCAATCGCCACAATCAGGTTAAATCCCAACGGTGTTTTTTCCGCCCATATCGCATCGTCAAAATCTTTTGAATCTTCCCCGTCGATTGTCACCAACGGCACTTTAGTTAAGTCCAGCCGCTCCGTTTCATTATATTGCGGCAGATATTTCAACTCACGGGCAATTTTTTCGTTAAACACATCCGGAATATCATATTTGCGCAAAATCAATTCTCCGGTAGCTTTATTTAAATTAAAAGTCCCGTAATTTTTGATTACATTTGCACGTTTGAATCTTCTTTCTCCGCTTAACGCGACTTTAACAAAATCTCCGTTTTTTACCCCGCGCGGATTTTCGATAAGATATTCTTTAAAATCGTTTTTCTCCGGCGATTTCAAATAGGCGTTTCCCTGCCGCAGCTCAATTACGCCGACAATCGTATCCTCGTTATTGTCGGCTTGTTTCAAACGGCTGAGCGGTTTAATCGCACGATTTTTCTTATGGCTGCTGACACTGCCGATAAACTCGTCGCCTTCGCTCAACGCCGGTTTAATTTTACTGTTATTCATCACCGGCAGCGGTCTGGCTTTTTTGCCGTCCTTAACCCGCACCGCCAACAAACTGCCGTCAAGACTGCTTCCCGTAATCTTAAATAAATCGGTTTCATTTTTCATTTCAATATCGCTTTCAGCACCGTGTGGTCAGACGGCTTATCCGCCTGCCTCGGCGTCTTGTCTACTTCCACGCTCTGCAGCCTGTCGACCGCATCCGGCGACATCAACAAATAGTCTATTCTCATTCCCAAATCATTGACCAAAGCCGCACCGGCATAATCCCAATACGTATAGCCGTTATTATCCGGATGCAGCTGACGAAACACATCATAATAACCAAGATATTGCAAAGCATACATCCGTTGTTTCACCTCTTCCCGAAACAAGGCGTTATGCTTAAACAATTCCGGATCATAGACATCAAAATCCGTCAAAATCGCATTAAAATCGCCGCCCAAAATCACCGGACGCCGCAGCTGCAATAATTGTTGCGCTCGCACATAAAGCGCATCCATCCATTTCAGCTTATAATCATACCGGCTGTCATCATCGGGATTATTATACGGCGGATTACCATTGGGCAAATAGATTGAAGCCACACGGTACATTACGTTATCGACTTCAATATCGGCTTCAATATAGCGTGCCTGCTCATCATGCAAATTCGGCAGTCCCTCGACAACATTTTGCAACTTGCGCCGACTGAGTATTGCTACGCCGTTATAACTTTTCTGACCGATGATTTTTGCCTCATAGCCCAAGGTCTGCAGCTCAAAAAACGGGAAACTGTTAAACTCGGTTTTTATCTCCTGCAGCAAAACCACATCCGGTTGTTCGGTTTTCAGCCAAGCTGTCAGATTTTCCAATCTGGCATTAATCGAATTCACATTATAAGTAGCAATCAGCACGTCATTAACCCTTTATGAAACTTTTTATACTAGACTAGACTAGACTAAACTAAATTTATTTGTATGGAAAGCGAAAAAATATGGATTTGGCAACTTATGCATCAAACCCCGACTGCAGCCGCGGACGTCTTTACCCTGATTTTGACGACAATATCCGCTCCCCGTTTCAACGTGACCGCGATCGATTAATACATTCTTCGGCGTTTCGGCGGCTTGACGGCAAAACCCAAGTCTTTGCCTACCATGAAGGACGCAATTATCGCACCCGCCTCACTCATAGTATTGAGGTAGCGCAAATTACCCGTACCCTGTGCAAATCGCTCAAACTCAACGAAGAACTAGGCGAGGCTATTGCTTTGGCACACGACCTCGGGCATCCGCCGTTCGGACACGCCGGCGAACGCGGACTTGACAACGCCATGGCCTACTTCGGCGGCTTTGACCATAATGTCAATTCATTAAAAATTATGACCAAGCTTGAAATCCATTATCCCGCTTTCGAAGGGCTTAATCTTTCTTGGGAAACACTGGAAGGCACTGTCAAACATAATGGACCGATTGTCAAAACTTCCAATCGTTTTTTACAAAATTATAATAATATCTTTAATCTGGAGTTAGATAAATATTCTTCTTTGGAATCGCAAATTGCTTCGTTTGCCGATGACATTGCTTACAACAACCATGATATTGACGATGGTTTTCGTGCCGGCTTTTTCACGATTGAACAATTATGCGAACTGCCGTTTATTGCCGCAATTATTAACGAATTTGACCGCGCTAATCCGTATGCCGATGACAACTTGCGTATTTATGCCATCACCCGCAAGCTGATTGCCCAAATGGTCTGCGATTTGCTTTCGCACACTCAGTTAAACCTCATTCGCAACAATATCAAAACTGCCGCTGATGTCCGCAATTTCAAAACCTTCACCGCTTGTTTTTCGGAGGAAATGGAGCAAAAACTTTCACAGCTCCATGAATTTTTGAAAAAATACTTTTATACCCATACTAATGTGGTGCGCATGGATATGAAATCACAAAAAATCGTTGAAGAATTGTTTGCCGTGTTTATGGATGACACTCGTTTGCTGCCGCCGGAAGTCCGCCGTTTTATTTCCGCTCAAACCACCGATTCCGAAAAGGCCGACTTAATCTGCACCTACATTGCCGCCATGACCGATATAATGGCGATTGAAGAACATCAAAAACTTTTTGATATTCATACCAGATTCTGAAGTTTTGTTAATTTATTATAAAACTTTTTTTTATAATATAGACTTGAAAATTATAGATTTTAAACTGACATCTATTAAACCAACAAAAAAAACAGTTATAAGGAGCGGGCAGATGTTTCCTAATTTTGATGACAATAAAGATGATGATTTTTTAAATGAGTTCCGTCAAAAGCTCAACGACCAGCCTCTATCTAATTTTGAGGAAAAGAAAAATGAAATAAACCGCTCCAAAAACGTTTTTATTGGCACAATTTCCGGTATTGCTTTAGCCGCGGTTGTCGGCTGGCTGGTATTCTCGCCGCGCTATAATAATGATGCCGATACCGAAATTCCGGTTATCCGCCGCCCGCAGACCGCAATTAAAGTTCAACCGACCGAACCGGGCGGACTGGAAATCCTCAACCAGGACAAAACCGTTTATGACATTATTGAAAAGAAAGACACCGGCAAACAAGTAGTCGAAAACCTGTTACCGCCGCCGGAAGTTCCGCAACTACCGACCATAGCTCCCGCACCTGAACCGGAAGTTGATGAAAAAGTCTTGGATAATATCATCGCTCAAGATGCCAAAATCGAAACTAAAGATGTAACCATAGCTAAAGCTCCTGAACCGACTGCCGTTAAAAATGCACCGGTTGAAGACAAAGTTGTTCCCATCAGTCAGGCTATGCAGCAGGAAAAAACTGCACCGGTTAAAGAAGAAATCAAAATTGCCGACAAAGCGCCGGCCGTAAATATTGTTATTCCGGCCAAAGTTGAAACTACCGCTCCGGCAGTTGCTAAATCTTCTGCTGCACCGGCCGGTTCCTGGATGGTTCAATTAATGGCTTCCAACAACAAAAAAGCCGTTGATTCCGCTTGGAACGGCTTAGTCAAAAAATACAATGTTCTGCAAGGCCTGTCCCACGAAGTCGAAACTGCCGACCTTGGTGCTAAAGGTACTTTTTATCGGTTGCATGCCGGCGCTTACGGCAACAAGGCTGACGCCGACAAACTTTGCAATGACATTAAAGCCCTTGGCGGCAGCTGTTTAGTAAAGAAAAAACAATGACCAAACCGATAACCGCTGTCCTTCTCTCTTGCTCAGGACTTGAACTTACTGACGACGAAAAGCGTTTGTTCGCCGCAGCTAATCCGGTCGGAGTTGCTTTATTCGGACGCAACATCAAAACTGCGGCGCAAATCCGCAAACTGACTACCGAAATCAAAGAAACTATCGGTCGTGACGATGTTTTAATTGCCGTTGATCAGGAAGGCGGTCGTGTCCGCCGCCTGGCCGGCACTGAGTTTCATCAGGTTGCCCATAACATAACTTTGGGACAACTTCCACCGGCTCAAGCCGCTGAGGCATCTCGTTTACAAGCCCTCCTCATCAGTGATGACTTGTTGCGCTGCGGCATAAATCTTAATCTGGCGCCGGTCTTGGACCGCCTTCAGGATGATACCTCACCGGTACTGAAAAGCCGTTGTTTTTCATCAGATGAAAAAGTCATCAGCCGTTTGGGCAATATTATGATTGATGAGTACTTAAACAACCATATCTGCCCTTGTGTAAAACATCTTCCCGGACACGGACGCGCCAATGTTGATCCGCATTTACAATTGCCGGTTATCACCGCTTCGCTTGATGAACTTGCCGCCGATTTTTACCCGTTTCAACAGGCATCATCTGCGCCGTCGGGTTTAACCGCTCATATTATTCTTGAGCAGGTAGATTCACAGTTTCCGGTTACGCAAAGCGCCAAAGCTATTCAAGAAGTCATCCGCGGATTGCTGAACTTTGACGGCTTCTTGTTTTCGGATGCTTTGGAAATGCACGCCCTCAAAGGCAGCTTAAGCGAAAAGGCGACTTTGGCTCTTAACGCCGGTTGTGACTGCGTTGTTTATGCTTTGGGCAATATTGATGACCTCAAAACTCTTGCCGCCGTTTGCCCGCCGTTGACTGACCAAGCGCAGGAACGCCTGCACCGTATCAGCCGCCTGATAGCAGACGCCCCGGCCGGCTTGGATACTCAATCTGCCGCCGCGCAATATCAAGCCCTAATCGGTCAGATTGAGCCTTATGAAGACACTTATGACGCCACCGAAATTTTAAATATTTTACAACAAACAAGGAGAAACCAATAATGTTTAGCTGGCTTTTAATTATTATTTTCATTGCTTGCGTTTTTGGTATTATCAACGTTGCCAAAGTTCGCAGCCAAGTGATAAATGAATATCAGCGCTCTTTACCGTTTATGCGCCATTTTGCCAACAACAGCAAAGAGATGTTCATTGACCTTAAACAAAAGTTAGATAAAAAATTAGACGAGCGCCGTCAAAAGAAACAAACTTCAGCTCCAAATGACCCGCCAAACGATTCTGAAGAGTCAAAATAAATTTCTTCATCCCTCTAAATTGCCTTTAGAGGGATTTTTTTTGAACAAAATCAAATCAATATACATTTTATATAGATTTTATTATTTTTAAATGTTACAATAAATTAAAGCTTAAGGAACAAGCTGTTTATTTGCATGGAGAATCCGGATGAGTATTGCACCTACCAGAAGAGTTGGACTGTCTTCGCCGGCATCTGCGGTTGAAAAAGCTTATACCGCTAAGCGCGAAGAAGAATTTGTTGAAATGATTGATACCAATAACAGCGTTTCCGTGCGCTCAGAATCTGATGGCAACAACGCCGCCAACTATAAATTTTCCAAACAAGAATCTCCTGAACAAGCCCCGGTTAATACTGATGCTCCGGTTGTCAACAACACGATTGAAGCCTTAGCCGCCAGCGGCGTTTATGAAGATGCCCAGCCGACTGAAGCTCATTCGCGCGTTAATGTTTACAGCAACAACCAATCCATTATCAAAGATGAAGAACTTGAGCGTACCGGACACAATTACCTCAAACACTTTTACGAAAAAAATGAACCAGTCGCCGAAGTTGACAAGTTCATATAAATGCTCCGATAGATGGTCAGAACAGGCTGTTTCCTCACAACCTGCCCTTTATATTTTTTACGGACAATCCTGACCAAGCTTTCTTTATATTATTGTCACCCTGAGCGTAGTCGAAGGGTCTCGGCCTTATTTTTACATAGTAGCAACAATATCAATGTCAGGACTTACACCCGACAATACATTAGGGCCGGGATTTCTCCATTCCGCTATCGCTCCAGTCGAAATGACATTTTAAATATTTTTGATGCACTGAGTCATAGAAGTTTCGGATAGAGGAATTTATAGAGTGAAAAACGAAGCGGTTAAAATCCTAGCGTAGATAAGCCTACGTGGATTTTGACCGTTCTGATGTTTTTTGCTCTAGAAAACCTCTAGACGAGCTTCCTCACTCTAGACGAGCTTCATCACTTAGTCACCATCCCATGCGCCCCTACTTCCACCTGTTCAACCACTTCGCCAACGGTAGTGTCCCGATCGATGTTGCCTTCGTATATGCCTTTGCCAACCAAATAGATTACAATGATTAAAACCAGATAAAACAAATATTTTAAAAATGTTCCCATTATCTCAACTCCTTTTATGCTGTTTCTTAATTGAGATAATAGATGCGCCCGAATTTTCAATATCGGAACATAAAAAAAGCGCCCCGTTCGGAGCGCTGATTTTTTTTCAGAAACAAGGGATTATTGTTCACCGCTTTCGGTTGTTCCGGCCGCATCTTGCGGTTTAGCCGGAGCATCAGCCGGAACTAAGCTCTGCAATGTTCCGATAGCTTTTTTACGTTTAAGCTTATTAACAAATTTCATTGAACGTTGTGCATCCCATTTCTTTTTTCCTTCTTCCCGTTGGAAAATCTTTTGGTACACTTCAATGGCCTGATCAAATTCTGAAAGTTTGGTCAAACAGCTGGCCAATCCGTCATATAATTTGTGATGATAACGATTACCGATAATCATTTGCGCTTTTTTATAGCATTTCAAAGCGTCATTAAATTTCATCATTTTTTGATAAACGAAACCGATACTGATCCACGCTTGAATTTCGCGGCTGTCAATATTCAAAATTTTCGTAAAACATTTGATTGCGGAATTATTGTCGCCCATCAATTGATAAGTTACGCCGACACCGTTCCAGGCTTTAATATTGTTTTTGTCAGCGGCCAAAACTTTTTTGAAAAACGAAATCGCCCGATCATATTGCTTAAGTTTCTGCAAAGTAACCGCAACACTCAACAGCGTTTGCGCATGCTTATTATCAATTTTCATCGCATCTTCAAGCACATCAAGAGCTTCTTTATAAGCATACATATGCTGCAAAGCGATTGCCTTGCCGTTTAGCGCTTCCAATGAGGTCTTATCAATCGCCACTGCCTCATTAAAGCATTGAATCGCATCTTTATACAAACCGCGCATACTCAAAGTTACGCCTTTGTTGTTCAAAACTTCGACTGAAGTCGGGTTCAGTTGCAAAGCTTTATCAAAACATTCGACTGCCTCGGTATAGCGGCTAAGTTTTTGAAAAGCAAACCCTTTAGAGTTCATCGCTTTCCATGAATCGGGCTGTTCGGCAATTGCCGTATCAAACTGGTCGATTGCCTCTTTATACATACCCTGGTCAAGCAGTTCTTGCCCTCTTTTATAAGCTGTATTATCGTTCGATTTAACCATATTTTTTCTCTTTATCAATGATAAGTTACAAAATAATTCTTTTATAAGCTACCACCGCCTCGAAAAAATGTCAATAACGGGACTTACAAAATTTTCAGATTATCCGCAATTTCCTTATCAGTCCTAAATTCCATAAACTGGCAGTTAAAACGGCGGCAAAAATCTTTGATTTTATTTTTTTTGTCAGCAAAATAGTGCTGATAATCACGCCGATAGATTGACGGACTGCTGTCAAAAATCAATCTTTTACCCTCATATTCGGCCATATATTCTCCCGCCTTGGGCGCAGTTTCTTCCAACACATCAAACACATTCAGCAAATGCAGCTGCGTCTTACGCGCCAAAGCTGCCGTTTGTTTCAACAACGCGTCATCAAAACCGTTAAAATCACTAACGATAAATACTTCGGCCTGCGGTCTTACGCTTTGTTCCAGCATCTTAAATGACAATGCCGTATTGCCGCCGGCTCGGCTGTTTTTTTTCTTTAACAAATTTTGTGAAAGCGAGGCTATTTGTTTAAACACCGCCATCATCTGTTTTTGACTGTTTTGCGGCTTAAATAACCATGACTTCTCCCCGTCATAAATTATACAGCCGAAACGATCTTTATGTTCAAGCGCCATCCAGCCGATAAGCGCCGTAATTTTGGCCGCGGTCACGCTTTTAAGCTCGCGTTTAGTCCCGAAAGCCATCGGGGTCGACAAATCCAACCACACATAAATTTCATGATCTTTTTCTTCGGCAAACAACTTGGTGTAAGGCGTATCTTTGCGCGCGGTTACCCGCCAGTCAATATCTCTGACATCATCACCAAAAGCATAGGCGCGGACTTCTTCCAGTTCCATTCCCCGCCCCTTGAATACCGACTTGACATCACCGGCCTGACGGGAAAAACTTTTCCGACGGTTAGCCTCCCGCATATATGGTACATATCTGCGCATGGCGGCCAAATCTTCCACCCGCACGAACAAACCATTTTCCGCTTCATCAGCTTTTTTGCGCCTGAACCATTTTCTAAGCATTTTTCAGCTCCTGCCGCAATCTTAAGGTAAAGGTACGGTTTTCAACAATTTGCGGATAACCTCATCGGTAGTAACCCCTTCGGCCTGCGCCTCAAACGACAATATAATCCGATGGCGCAAAATATCATAAACCACCGCCTGAATATCATCCGGGGTAACAAAATCTTTTTCATTCAGCCAAGCATGAATTTTAGCACACCGATCCAACGCCAAAGTTGCACGCGGCGAAGCTCCGAACATTACGGCGCCGGCTAATTTAGCATCATATTTTTCCGGATGTCTGGTTGCCATAATCAGCTGAACCAAATATTCTTCAACCGCATCGCTCATATGAACTTTCAAAGCCTCTTGGCGGGCGGCCAAAATATCCTCAATCATCAAACCTGCCGGCGGCGTTGTTGAAGAATTATTTATCTCCTGCCGCACCAGACGCAAAATTTTCTTTTCCGCCGCCGCATCCGGCTGATCAATTTTAATATACATCAAAAACCGATCCAGCTGTGCCTCCGGCAAATTGTATGTTCCCTCATGTTCAATCGGATTTTGGGTCGCCATCACCATAAACAGCTTAGGAAGTTCATAGCGTTTGCCGCCAACACTGACCTGACGTTCAGCCATAGCTTCCAACAACGCCGATTGTACTTTAGCCGGCGCGCGATTAACTTCATCTGCCAGAATCAAATTGGCAAAAATCGGCCCTTTGCGAAACTCAAATTTACCCTCGCTTGCCACATAAATATCACTGCCCGTAATATCTGACGGCAGCAAATCCGGCGTAAATTGGATTCTATTATAATCAGCCTTAATCATTGAGGCCAAAGTTTTTATCGCTTTGGTCTTAGCCAGCCCCGGCGCACCTTCGACCAATGCATTACCATCCGCCAACAAGGTAATGATCAGCTTATTAACCAGCTCTTCCTGCCCGATAATTTGGCTGTCCATATAATTTTTCAGTTTAATGATTTTATTCAATGTTTCCGTCATCTTACCCTCTAATCTCTAAAATCCGCCGATACGATTCAAAAAATTATGATACTCTTCCAACACCGCATTTTTCATCGTTTCGTTATCCAAAAAGTCAAACAATTCGATTGAGCGCTTGTAATGCATTTTGGCGCGTTCGAAATCACCCATATTTTTATCAAAAGCCTCAACTCTTGCCAGATAAAGTAAGGCTTCCGCCTGTGCATAATGATGAGAAACTTTACCATACAGATACACTGATTTCATCAGAGCTTTGCGGGCATTTTCAATATCACGGATAATATAACGCAAACAGCCGATTGCCGATAACGCTGAAGCTTCGCCAAGCAAATCGCCGTTTTCACGATACAAATCACGACACCGTTCCAACACCTCATGCGCGTCATCATACTCCCGATTTTTCATTTCGATTCGCGCAATCGCTCTCAGCACTGATGCTTCTTTAAGGCTTACTCCGTCCTGACGATACAGTTCTGCGGCCTGGCGATAAGCTTTCAACGCTTCATTTTCTTTTTCCTGCTGCAAATAGACATAAGCTTCCTGATCATACGCATCACCCAACAAATCGCGGTTATCAATTTTAGCCAAAACATCTTTGGCGTGTTTAACATAATGCAGACTCTTCAATAACTCGTTACGCGCCGATTCCAACTTGGCCAATTTGATTAGAATCTCACCAAACGTATTTTGCGCATAATCCATATGTTCCACTAACGCTGCCGCCGCCTGCAAAGCTTTTTCCGCCGCCTGATAATTATCCAGGCTCAATTCCAGTTCGCCCAATCGTGATAGTGCAAAAGCTTCGCCTTCCGCATCTTTGCTTTCATGATAAAGAGCCGCCGCCTTTTCATAATTCAGGCGGGCATCGTCATAGTTGCTGCCATGCCAGGCATCATCCGCCTGTTGAAAAACTTTTGAGGCTTCGGTAACAAATTTTCCCTGATTTGTTCGTGGCATAAAAATTCTCCTTTTCAATAGTTCAATAATAATATATATATGTCCCAAATAGGAAAAAAACAAGAAGATTAGTAATGAATGATATATTTGATTTAGACGATAACGCTGCTCCGGTTTATGACAACATTTCAGCCCTAATGCCGTCTTATGCCTGGTTGGATGTCCTTAACCCTGAGCAAAAAGAAGCGGTTCTGACCACCGAAGGTCCGGTTTTGGTGCTTTCCGGTGCCGGCACCGGCAAAACTAAAGTTTTGACCACTCGTCTGGCCTATATCCTTTCCCAACACAAAGCCAACCCTTGGGAATGTTTGGTTGTCACCTTCACCAACCGCGCCGCCCGCGAGATGAAAGAGCGGGTCGAAGGCATGATCGGTGCGATTGCCAATTCCGTCTGGTTGGGAACATTTCACAGCATCTGCGTCAAAATTTTGCGCAGCCATGCCGAACTTGTCGGACTAAACTCCAACTTCACCATTTTAAGCGAAGATGACCAAAAGCGCCTCCTCAAACAGCTTATGGAAGCTCAGGGCATTGATACTCAAAAATATGCCCCGCAGGCTGTTCTTGATAAAATCGGTCGTTGGAAAGATAAAGGCTGGAGCGTTGAACGTATTAACACCGATTTTAAGGACAATGTCGTAACCGGCATCTACAAACTTTACCAGCAGCGCCTGCTGGAACTAAACTGCGTCGACTTTGGCGATATCATTCTCCACACTCTTAATATTCTTCAAAGCCATAAAGATGTTCTGGCCAAATACCAAAACCGCTTTCGCTATATTATGGTGGATGAGTACCAAGACACCAACGTCACTCAATACCTTCTTATCCGCCTGCTCTGCCAACAACATCGCAATCTTTGCTGCGTCGGCGATGACGACCAGTCAATTTACTCCTGGCGCGGAGCCGAAATTGAAAACATCTTGCGCTTTAACAAAGATTTTACCGATGCCAAGATCATCCGTCTGGAACGTAATTATCGTTCGACAGCCAATATTTTGACCGCCGCTTCCAGCCTTATCAGCCACAATCACGGCCGCCTTGGCAAAACCTTAAAAGTTGCCGAAAACTCACCGGCCGCCAGAGCTGACAACAGCAAGATTAAAATCGTCAGCACCTATAACGGCGAAGAAGAAGCGCAGTTTGTAGTCGATGAAATTGCCGTCCTTCACCGCCAAAACATCCGTTATTCCGATATGGCTATTTTGGTGCGTACCGCTGCCCAAACCCGCGAGTTTGAAGAAAAATTTATATCTGAAGCCATTCCTTATCAGGTTATCGGCGGACTGAAATTTTATGAACGTGCCGAAATTCGCGATGCCTTAGCTTATTTCCGCGTTGTCCTGCAGCCGCATGACGATCTCGCTTTAGAACGTATTATCAACAAACCGACCCGCGGTATCGGCGCTAAATCATTGGCCAAATTTCAGGATACCGCCCGCCAACATCATATTTCGCTCTATATGGCCATCGAAAAAATGTTGGCTGAAAACACACTCAGCGGCAAAGCCAAAAACACCATCGCCGAACTGATGAATAACTTTGCCCAATGGCGGAAACAGCTTCATGCCGTAACCCCGGATGAACTGGCCGCACAGGTTTTGGAAGATTCCGGCTATATTGATATGCTCAAAGCCGACAAATCGGTTGAAGCTCCCGGACGCCTTGAAAACCTCAAAGAACTTATGAATGTTATGAGTGACACCGAAAAATATCCCACGCTGTCTGATTTTATGGAACACGTCAGTCTGGTCATGGACAAAGACGACACCACCGCCGATAATAAAGTTATGCTCATAACGCTTCACTCCGCTAAAGGTTTGGAATTTGACGTGGTGTTCCTCCCCGGTTGGGAAGAAGGACTGTTTCCGCATCAGCGCGCTTTAGACGAAGGCGGCACTGAGGCCTTGGAAGAAGAACGTCGTTTGGCCTATGTCGCCATTACCCGCGCCCGCCGCAAACTCTACATTCTTATGGCGCATAACCGCCGTGTTTACGGTCAATGGCAAAACAACCTGCCCTCACGCTTTATTAATGAACTTCCGCCCTCGGCTATTGAGCTTTGCAACCATTGCGCCAACTATTACGATGCGCAGCCGACCAGAGAAAGCTCGCACTCTTATGACGCCGGCTACCGCCAAAACTATGGAAATTACAGCTATACTCCGCGCTCTAATCCCAAGTCAAAGCTGATCGGCACTAAGGTCTATCACGAAACTTTCGGTCAAGGCCAAGTCGTAGGGGTTGAGGGCAATAAATTTGAAGTTCGTTTTGCCGACGGCAGCTGCAAAAAAATTATGTCGAATTTCCTCACCAAAATCGACGATGACTTTTAGTCGGAGTTTTCCGCCTCGGCAAACTGCCGCAAACGCCCGAGCCATTCCCCGACAGCACTGCACTTATTACGCGGGCGGCATACTTCGTCAAGCTCATCGGCAACTTTTGCTCCGGCTATCGGATACGGCGCATGCAATTCCGCGCTACAATTTTTGTTGACGCATGAGCCTAAGCACAGTATCAAAATCAGGACGCTCATCCGCCAAAATTTGCATTTTCCTTTGCGCATCTTTCACCACCTTTTCTTTTTGTTTTTGGATTTCTGATTTTTGTTGTTTTTCCATTTGCAGTTGACATTCGCTTTGCGCCAAACGGCGAGTTTCTTCAACTCGCCGCTCAATCATCCGTTCCTGCTGTCGACCCAACATCAGCAGCAATATCGCCGCGGCCGCCAACCACCAAACATATTTGCTAAAACTTATCCATGTCACTGCCGCTTCCTCCGCGCCAAACTTTAATAATCCTCATTATATAAACAATCGGTTTTTCACACATCATGCTCACCAATCTTCCCAAACCTTCAAAAATAATACCGGCAAAACAAGAACATCCGCCGATAACACCATAGATAGTCGTATCACTCAAACCGCTGTCTTTTAACACCAAGCCGACAATAATTGCCAGCGTAATTGCCGCTACCACATCTTTGACACTGTCCAACCATGGCTTTGCCGGCCGGATAATGATTGACAAACTGCCAAAAACCAGCCCCAAAATCCCGTAATCGGTCACAATTTCTTTTACTTCTCGCAACATTAGCTTATTCCTTAATCTATATCGTTGAAAAAATAATGATTGCCGATAATTGCGCAGGGCTTTTTACCTTCGGCAAACGTCGGACATTTACAGCCGCGCGGACTATAATAATGCGTTGCCCCGTTGGTAATATCCGCCAGCTGTTTATGCACGGCCTTGGTTGCTATCCGCCAACACTCTGCAAATACGGCATCATCAGTGGTCACTTTTTTGATTACCTCCAAATTAGGATCATCTTTCAACCAACACGAAAATTGAAACGGCTTCAAACAGGTTGCTGCCACTCCGGCCAACCTCTGCCCGCGCACAATTTCATAACCGGCCTGCTTTTTCTTCAACAGCCGATTCATCACCACATTAGCCACGGCAATGCGCCCTTCTTGTTTTTCGCCGCGTGCTTCGCCATAGATTGTGCGTGCCAAAACTTCAATATCATTTTTGCAGTTCATCAGTTTTCTCCACCTCATTGTTTGCCAGCCATTCCTCAATTTTTGCCGGTTCAGTCCGCCACCACTCATCTGTTTGAGTATAATCCCGCAAATATTGACGATACGCCTTGTAGTTTTCCAACTCCGCATCCGCAATCGGAAAATCAACCAGCATAAACTTATCCGTATCATTCAGATATTGATTCCGCACCGCCCGCATTGCGGTTTGCTTTTCTTCCACAGTCGGCTGCGGATTATCCACGGTTTCGAGATATTCGCCCCTATCTGCAATATGCTGATTATTAGCATTGCCATAAGCCGCCAACGCTGCATATTGCCTATTGGTATATGGTTTGTTTAATTTCATTTATTCCTCCTTTAATAGCCGCATGCATACCAATTACACCGCACATTCGGATCGATTGCTGTGGTAAACCCGGTTTCGGTTTTATTATGCGTCCAAAAACTATATCCACCTATTGCGCCGCTAGCATTGGTATCAATGCTCTTGTTGGTAATTAAAGTGTAATTGGTATTTGTATACGGTTTAAGTAATGTAACCGGAAATTCATCATTACGTGTTTGCGGTAATATGATTCCACCCTGCTCAATCCAACCATCGGAATAGATACGATACCAGTTGCCTGAATCATCAGAGTAGCTATCAACCAAATAACCTCTTGAAGAAGCATTTATATTAGTCAGTTTTTCCTCAATCCTTGCTACATTAATAAGCTGTGAGTTCTGTAAGGTATCGCCAACATAGTAATAAAGGTTATAGCCAGAAGGAACCACGTCAAGTTCGGCTTTCAAAGGTAATCTGAAAGTTTGTTCTGCGGTGTTAAGCACAAAATCATAGTCCGTATAAGTTTCGGTACTGGCCTTAAAGCCATCTGTCCCTGCCGCTAACCGCTCTTGAATCCAAGCATATATACCGGTATAAACTGTACCATCATTCCACTGTCCAGCAGACTTCAGCCAGCTGTTGTTGTTCATAATACCTTTATAGTATTGCGACATACCATAAGCATATACATTATTAACTTGGTAGTTGTTGATAGGTCTTTCAGCTTCTTCTACACCGGTGTTTACAACAATAGCATAAGGATACTGGATTGCCTCTTGCTGGACTGAGGCATTGTCTTGGTAGGCGGAAGAAGAACGAGAGGCGTCAAAAGCATAGCCAAACAATTTTTCTGCGCCACTTCCCGTACCCGCATAATCACTACTAGCCGCAGCATCAACATAAAAAGCTCCCGTTGCTGATCTATCGTTTGATCTTAACGTTGTATTACCTTTAATATTCGGCAAACTCTCGCTTTTAATCACTCCGCAAGCACTCAAATCCGTCAACCCGTTGATGTTCTTTACAAGCGGCAGTCTGATAGTGCCGGCAGTATCATCTATAACAAACTTACCACATTGTCCTAGCTTGCTTGCAGTCTTTTCAGCTTGCCAGTTAGTTTCAGTCGTGAACAGGCTTGCACGAGTTGCCTGCCAGCTTTTAACTTTTGCCGTAAAAGCAGTGTATTGGTCTTGCATAAGCACTTGACCATTCAGATAACGGTACTTGTTTTCTGATTCATCCACCCCGAACGGCATTATGACGATACTGCCCAAGGTCAATGCGGTTATTTTTTTCATCTCGTCTACGCTTGAATCTGCCGCTTGCGCCGCTGTTGCCGCTTGTTGCGCAAACACTTCCGCTTCTCCTGCCGCATTTTCGGATTGTATCACATAACGACCGGCTTTTCCGGCAGCCTCTTCCGTAGCCTGCTTATACAAATCAAGTTCGGGGGTCAGCTGCTCCTGCACAAAATTTTGCATTTCCGATTTTAAATCATCGTGAACATATGTCCCGATTTCTTGTTTCTGTTCCGCCGCACAAGTTCTAATTTCCGGCAAGGCGTAATTATCGACATAATTCTGAATTTCTTCCTCGCCGGATTTAATATATACCAACGGAACATCAATATTTAGCTGCACCTCATCTTGCCACCAAACATCCAGATTTTCTTCCCGTTGATTTTCCCAAATCTGCACCTCGTTTTTTTCTGCCGTCATTTTGTCACCTCTGGAGTAATGCAAAGCACACCGCAAGTCGTCACTTCTTGGGGAAAAATCGTATGCACATCACCGTTTTTCAGCTTGATTTGAATATCCGTTTTATAATTTCCCGCTGCCAAATCCGTATCTTTCGACGTCAGTTTAATGCGTGCTTTTCCAAGTCCTGCATCAATAATTTCGCCTTTTTTTAACAAAACCTGTTGTTTGTTATCATCTTCGGCCGCCATTTTAATTTCACAATCGGACAAATCCATATTTTGCCCATTGCTATATCGAAATTGCATCACGATATCAAAACTGTCGCCCTGGCGCACCACCACGCTTTTTGTTGTCATATATCCTGCCATTGTTTTAATCCTTTTTTGCTTTTATAAAATAATTAACCGCCAGGTTTTTCATTCTGGTTTCGGCGGCCACATTTTCGCTTTCCACACCTTTAACGCCGCTGCTCTTGCCGCCGGTTGCCGGTTCGCTTGACCCGCGCAATCTTGCCCCGTACCATTCTCCGGTATTGTTGCCGGTCAAAACCGTATCCGGACTAATACCATCGTTAACCCCGCTGTTTGTCGCATTGGCCACCCAATGGTGATGCTCGACAACGGCATCGCCCTGATAACTTCCCAGCTCGCGTTCGGCATCCAAACCGCGGCCGCCGTCAACTCCGCGCAACACCACGCCGCGGCAATCCGGAATATTGAAGGTCGTAATTTTGTTCCCTTCGCCAAACGCCGTCCCGATTGCTGCGTATAATTCGGCATATTCGGTTCGTTCCAACTCCCGTCCGTCGCACAGCAGCCAGTTATCATAATCCTGCTTCAATCCCGAAGCTTTAATATCCCCGACCGCAAACGACGAATTAATTACCGTTTTCAAATCATCGGCCAACTTATCTATCGCCGCCGTAATTTGCTTTTTGTTCAACACATCGGTATCCACTGCGCCGTTAGCCAAATTTTTGATTTGAAAATTTCCCATATCAATATTTCCCTGCATGGGAATACGTCCGTCGCGCAAAAATGTTAACGACAATCCGTCGGCAAAATTATCATCTTCTTCATCATGATTATCGGTTACAATATCAATATCATTAATCCGGTCATCTTCCCAATTGTGCAGACGACTGAATTTTCCCTCACTGTCAAAAGGCATTTCACTTTCCTCATAAAAAAATTGCCGCCTTATTGCTAAAGCGGCTTAAAATTATCGTCACTTGTTTATCTTTATCACTTCCAAAATTTGCCTATGGCATCAGCCGTGCTGAACATATTGCCCCACGCTTGCTGATTGGCGGCATCTCTCCGATTGTTAATCCCCTGCGAAACTGCATATTTATCGGCATTAACCTGATATCCGCTGGGCGACAACGACAATAGCGATATAATTTCGCTAATCGGATAACGACGTGCTGAGTTAGTAAAATTTGCCGCAGTAATCGAATTTTGCAAACTGTTGCTGAAAGCATTTTGCCCGTTAATAACACTTTGATATGCCGCCTGGTTTAAGGCTTCATTTTGTTGCGTTGCCAAATCATTCATCGCCCGCTGATATGCCTCGCTCCCGACGCTTAATCCCTGATTTTGCAACCGGCTGTTCAAATCATTTCGCTGTTGTTCATATTGGGTATTAAGCTTATCGACATAACTGTTAAAAGTTGCCTGTTCAGCTCTTTGTCGAGCCGCATCCGACCCATCTGCCTGATAGACATAATCCGGCCGCTTGTCCAACTGTTGTGACAAACCATAAGCCGCCGAAGTCATATTTTTTAAGGCATTATCATAGTTTGTCGTATCATAATTATTCAAATAATTAAGTCTTTCGGCCTCTGAGCCATACATTCCCGTATTCCCCGAAGCAAACAGATTGCCCACCGTTTTATTTACAATTCCGCCAATACTTTTACTCATTTTTTAATCCTTCCATTTACATTCATTTTTTAACATTCCCAGCAAGACCGCATTTTTGCCGTTTTCACGAAAACAGCGCAAAAATCCCTCTTGTCTGAAACCCAATCGCTTTACCAAATTAAGACTTTGCTCATTATCATCATCGACCAAAACGCTGGCTCTCTGGCACTTTAAATCTTCAAACACAAAATTAAAAATACGTCGTAACACTTTGCGATTACACCATTTCCTGTCAGTGGTATATATCGTCAGCCACACATCGTGTTTCACACGATAGTCATGAAAAACCACCCCTCCGACCAACTTGTCATTGATGATAATTGCCATGGTATAATAGGAACTTCCGATCCATTTGCTGTCCACCTCACCCAAACCGAAACTTATCCATTCCGCCACCAACGGAAATATTCCTTCGCTGATTTTACAATATTCCGCAGCCTTGTTCATACCTGAACCCCGTATCATACCACTCAATTAAATTCCCTCTGGTTTTGGTCTTAAATACCAAACTGGCCTTAAAACCGGTTGCCGAATTGGCAATCCATTGCGAACGGATTTTGCCTTTTAAGGTAGCCCATTTCGTCCCGATTGGATTTTGCTTGGAACTCCACTTTGCTCTGCTCCATTTCGTTATTCCGACATTACCGATGTTTTCGGCATATTTTTGCTCCTGCGAATTAAAATCCGTATTGGTATAAACCACCAAAGCATATTTTGTTGATGAAGTTGTCCGTGGATTAATCAGCTGAATTTTCTTGAGGTTATTGCACCCCAAATTCGTATATGCCTGCTCAATATGCCCCATTATATGGGTTTTGTTGTCCGCATACCCCTCGTCAAACAAAAACACACCATTATCCGAACCGAAATACAGCCGTCCGTTAAACAAACCCCAACAATGCGCGCGAATATTGGTAAAACGACACCACGCACCGGTATTAAGATTAATCACATGCTGCTCAAACTGCTGCGCCGCCGGCACATTAAACAGTGCATAACCGCCGCGGCTGTAAATTATACCCTGCCACCCGTCTTTCATACGGTTTAATCTGGTTCGTTCCAACACCAATCCTCTGATTTTATCACTGAATGCAATTTGCGAAATTCCGGCCTTATCCAACGGCAATGCCTTGGACAACGGAATATATCCGTCCTCGCAAATCAACACCACGTCACCCTGATACTGCAACGTGCAGCGATACCCGATCGGCCGGCTCAGACGATACACGCCTTTCAGGCTCCAATTGTCGGCATCATTAGGATCAGTTCCGCTGTAAACCGCGGCTTCTCCCTCTGAGGTAATAAACACCGTCAAATCTTCCAATCCCTGCCCGCCGTCAAGCGTCCAACAGGCGATTGCCTGCAGCTCGCCGCCGTCTCTGACTACCGCAGATAAATCAAATTTCAAAAGATTTCCCTGCACTTCTCCGGCTTGTTCCGAATACCAGGCATTCAACGTCCCTTTTTCGACCATAAACAGCCTTTGTTTGGAGGCGCAAAGATTAATAAGTTTATTAACCTCCAAATTATCCCCGCTGAAACGAGCTATCTCCAAACACATTTCCCCGTTGTTTTCATAAAACACTTGCGGAGCATCAACCCCGTTAAGCAAAAACAGACGATTTTTAAACATCGCCGTCTGCCACTTATCGCTTCGATAACCTCGTTCATAAACAATTTCGCCTTTAGACGAACTTATATCGCGCATTTTGCCGTCGCCGAATGCCAATAAGCGGTTGCCGTTGGGGCTTTTGTATTCGGCCAATGTTTTGACCGTACCGGCAAAATCCACATACTTCACATAACCGCGGCGCAATGAAACCCTCGTGTCGCCCGGAAAATAATTATCCATGACAATCGCATCCGTTTCTTTCATCATATCCAGACTGTCGCGCACATTAAGTCCGCCCACCGGCGACGGCAGTATGTAGTTTTGGGAACTTACGCCGCGGCTAAATTTTCGTACTTGCATTTACTATCACTCCTCCCCAATCAGCCGGCATTATTTGGCCGGCCAATTCAATGTCTTTTGTTGCCAAACCACTACCGAACCGATTTTTAACTTCGCGCTCATATTCATTAAATTCTTCTTCATACGGCATCCCGTTGCGTCGATACCACCGCCATAAAATTCCTTTTTTGACCAAATATTCGTCAAACACCGGCACATCGGTATTCTTCGTCAGTTCCGTTTTCTCACCCCAGCCGGTTTGTTGATCAAAAACGATTGCCGCCGAACGATACTGAAACACAATTTTTATATTATCCGGCGGCGGAGTTAAAAACTTGAACATTCCGTTTTGAATTTTGAATTTCAAATTAATACTTGCCAAATTAAAATACTTTTCCCGCATCCATTCTTCCGGCGTAATCGCTCCGATAACTTTTTCGCTGCCGTCCTTAATAAAAATGGTGTTGTTAATCAAAGCATAAAAATCAGGGCAAAAATCCTTGATAAAATAGGCGGTTTTATTGGCAAATGTCCGCAAACACCCTTCTTTGGTCAGCTCCTGCCAATCGCCATAGCGCAACAAACTGTCGAGCGTATCCCGCGCCACACTCAAAAATACGGCCTCCTGCTGACTGTCTTCATTAAACAAATCAACCGGTTTTTGCGTTGCCGCCAAAGATGCCGCATCTTGACAAATCTCCAGAATGTTTTTCATGCTCTCACCTTTTTCTTCTTAGCTTTTTGCAAACTGTTTTTCAGGCTTTCGACTTTAGCCTTAAGCAGTTCAATCTGTTCCTGAAATTGGTTTTCTTTTTGCTGCCATTCGGCCAAAGCACGGGTGTTTTTAGCTTGTTCCATAAACTTGAGCGCCAAATCACGTTCATATTTTACTTCCAGTTGTTCGGCCTTATCATCATCAAGCTTAGCCAGTTCCTCAATCGTAAAAATACCGCGTACTTTCAGTCCTTCGATTTCGGCTGCCGTCAAAAAAGCAAATTGTTCCAACGGCGTACCCTGTCGCACTTGCTGTTTGGCCAGCTGATAACGTGCATATTCAGCCGGAAAACGTCTGATTTTTTCTTCGGTTGCCGGTTGATCAAAAACTTCCGAATTGTTATCTCTGAGCCTGATTTCCACAAAACAGACCATCTCAAATTTCGGAAAGCCGCAATCATCAAGCTCGCCGGTTTTTACGGTCCGATCATAAAAACGTGCAAATACTCCTTCTTCGGGATTGGTGTTTTGCGCAATTTTTTCAAATGTGGTAAAGTCCATTTTCTTTCCTTTCCTGTTAAAAAAAGGCAGCCGCATAACTCACGGCTGCCCATAGTTTCATTTTTTTGCGCTATGCTGCGGCTTTATCCAACAACACACCTTGCAGGCTGGCGTTAGACATTGTCATATTGCCTGCCCAACCGATAATTTTATACAAAGCATCCTGATTAATCGCCATGCGTTCGCCGCCGATGACTTTCATATTGCGGTCCTGATGTGAACGCAGATACAAATAATCCGTATTCAAAAAGTACATCTTATTAGCCGGACAATTACCACCCTGTCCGCCGTCAGAAATAACATCAGCACCTTTGTACTTTAAGGCCTCAAAACCGGCATCCGCCATTTTGGAATTGGTAAAACGCTGCAATTGTACCAGTGATTGTTCATACAACGAATAAAGATCATCGCCGGTTACGATTAAATCCGGTTTATCTGTACCGCGGCACAGCGAAATATACATTTTATCCATGGCCGGACGAATATTTTCCGCCGTTAAAGTTGCTGTCGCCGTAGTCGATTTATTACGCCAAAATTCATTACCCGAAGTCGCACGGTTAATTCCGCCGACCGTACCGGTAGCCGGTGCATCAGCCACCAACAAAGCCAAACCGCCGATTGTTTTACCGCCGGAAGCCGTACCATCGCCGTACAATGCCGCTGCCATTTTATTGGACATGGTTCGCAATGCATTGTCGATACGTTTTTCAAACAAGTTTACAATTCTTGCTTTGCCTGAGTTTTTCAGCATATCTTCGCCCGAAACCGCTACCGGTACTGCACAGAATTTCCAACTGTATTCGGCTGCGCTGAACAATTGTTTCGGGGTATAAGAAATTGTTTCATAACCGCTGTACCAGGACAAATCACCTTCGCCGTATTCCAGCTCCTCCAAAATCTTTGAACCGCCGTCAATTGTTCGCAAATTACCTTTATCTTTCAGCCGTTTTAACAACGCGTTGCTGTTGGAAACATTGTCTGCCAAATTACCGGCACGGGTTTCCAAAGTGGTCGTAAACACGTCATTATAGTTATTATTAGCCATTTTATTTCCTTTTCTCCAAATAAGTATAAAAAAAGCTTTCGTTTTTAACTCAACGAAAGCCGGTTATTGGTCAGCAAACTTTGTTGCTTAATCATCAATCAGGTACATCAACAACTCTCTGGTCGACATATTGCTCATATCGGCTTTTGACAAACGTCCTTGCGGCGCAAAAGCGGCCTCTTTGGCCTTTTCTGCTTCTTGCGCTTTTTCACGCAACGCTGCCTGTGCTTTCTCGGCAATCAACTTTTCACGAACCTGAGGATTAAGCCAAATTGCTTTTTGATATGCATCTTCCAAATTTCCGGCTGCTCCGCATTGCAGCAAACCGATTATTTGGGCTTTAACCTGTTCGGTAAAGGGATACTTTGCTTTACCATTCTCATCAACAGCCTGCATAAAACCGCTGACTTCATTCCAGGCGTCCTGCATCCGCGCACCGTTTTTCGCTTGGAGCATTTCTTTTTCAAGATTAGCTTTGTCCGGAGTTGCAACCCCGTATGTTTGCGCCAAATACTGCAAAACCGCCTGAGGATTTTGCTCCATTGCCTCGTCCAACTCTGCCAAATGCTTGAACCATTCATCGGCATTGTTCAAACCATAATTCTGCAGCCGCGGGGCATTGTGATTATAAATTTCTTCTATCCATTTTCGGCTTTCGATTTCTTGCCTGATTTTCTCATTTTCTGCTTTGTCGGCTTTGACTTTTGCATGCAAATATTTTTGCATTTTCACCGGCAAAAGCTTAAAATCATCTGCCATTTCGGCGGCATATGTTTCCGGCAGCTGCGAATAGTCTTCCTCATCTGCGATTTCCGCCGGCAAATCATCGGCTTCTTGGTCTTTTTCCAATTTAGCCATTTCCTGTTCCAAAATTTTTCTGGTTTCACTGATTTCATCCATTTTTCCACACACTCCTTTTATAAGCATTAATAAAATCTCTAAACAAACTGTTCTTTGCTTGCAGTTGTTTTTCCCATTTTTTGCGGCGATAAAAATCGGCCGAATAATCACTAGCTAACACCACCTCGTTTTGCCGCATATAACGATCGACATCAGCCGTCGAGGTCGCCGCCGTTCCGTCCGGCAACAACACTTCATCCGTCCATTCCCGACTAAAATACGTCATTCCGGCCCCCCTCTGTTTCGGCCGTGTTTTCTGACGCTGTTTTGCCGACACTTTTAGCAATTTCAATATCTTGCTGTCGTTCTTTCAAATCCAACTCTCGAGTCTTGAGTTGATTTTTCTCTTTGGCGATTTCATAATCCGCCGCCATTTGCTGTTTGGCCAATTCGGCGGTATTATCAGTCACCGGCTGAGATTGTTGCACCGGCTGACTAAGTTCGGTTTCAATCTTTTTGAATGTACTTTCCAAAACCGTTTCAAATTGCCGTGCCTTAGGCATTGCCGCCACCAACGCTCCGATTAACTGCGCATAAAGCGGCAGCAGCGCCGGTTGTGCCGAAACTTTATCAAATGCCGATGTTACCAATTCATTGATGGTCTTGACCGCGGTCAAAATCTTTTCACTCTCGCCATCGGGATTAAACACCGTATCGGTTTCTATTCCCAAAACCATACCCCGTAACTTATCCTGCCGCAGCAATGCCACCGCTTTATAAACCGCATCAACATTTTGCCGTTCGTCTTCACTCAAAAAGCCCACCAACAGATCGGTGGCAAATTGTTCGCAGATGATTTCCGCCTTAATCTTATACAAATCCCGAATAAACCGCTGCATATCATTTTGCCGATCCTGATTGCGCAGTGTGCCGAAATTCGTTTTCTTCGTAACGGCCGTGGCGGTATCATTAGCGTTTGATACTCCGCGCATAATATCCGAAACACCGGTAACTTCAAAAATGCTTTCCACAATATCATCCCGCCTTTTAGCTAACGCTTCCAGCGCAATCACATATTGTTCAATCGGCGCAAAGTCGATAATTCCTTTAATACCGCCGCAGTCTTTCAATTTTTGAAAATCACTGACCGCGACCAGGGTCACATCTTTATCCAAAATCGCATGCAGCTCCGGAAAAGATTTATCATAAGCTCCGCTGACTTTCAGCGCCTGCATGGTCAACCGCATACGGGTAGTCACTCCGTTTAATTCGCTTATCATTTCCTTAATCATGCAATAATCCGGTTCGGGAATAATGCTGTCATTGGTCGTCGTTGCCATAATCGGTTTCGGACACGGGAAAAAGCCGCTGAGTTTTAACGGATTGTCACTGACGCGCAAAAATTCGTACGGCGCTTCTTTACACAGCCACATAACCTTTTGCGATGGTTTGTCCCAAATCTCATAAATACAAATCTCGCGGCTGTCATCTTCACCTTGCATCCTTTGCCGCAACATATCTTTCGCTTGCGGAAACAATTCCTGCACCCGGCTGAGCGTCATGTTTATTTTGCGAGCAATCCATTCCACATTTTCCCAAATCCCCACTTTGTCACAATCACAAATAAAGCTTTCCGGATCAATATAGACGCTTTCAACCTTTTCTGCGGTTTTGATAGCCCATGTTGCCTTTGTATCTTTATCCTCACATTCTGCTTCCGGACTGGCAATCTCAATAAATTGCGGCTTATATTGTTCCCACACAATTCCCATGCCCGAAATCAAAAAGTCATTGCGGGCATATTTGATAATGCTGTCAAAATCAAACTGCTCCAAATCCCATTCCAGAGCTTTTTCCAACATCTTGCACGCCAAACGTTCAACCTCATCCGGACATTTGTTTTTGCGCTCCACAAAAGCCTGCGGCTGCTTAAAATACAAAAACGGTTTTAATGTTTCAATCGAAGACCATAATATATTATATCTTTCTTCCATTTTATTATCTAAACCGCTGCCCTTATAAGCCTCTCGCGTCTTCCGCACCACATCATAATATTTCCCAAAATAATCTTCCGCCTGTTTAAGCTTTTTGCTCCAGACTTCCGCTTGCAAAATTTTGTTACTCATCAAGGTTTTCTCCTCTAATTATCACAAATACCCAATAAACTGTATTCCCTCACCACTACCAAATTTTCATCCGGCGTCGGTAAATCATCAAATATATGAAAACAAACCCTGTCGCCGGCTTTCACCATTGTGACTTTTTCACCCACGCTTTCGACCGTGCCGTAATTTTGTTCATTAACCGCCGTATCCGGCAAAATAATTCCTTGTGCCTTTTGCGGTTTTTTATCTATCCGCACAAACACCCTGTCCCCTATTGCCTTAAATTTTACCATTCAAAACCTTTCCTTTTGTTGTTGTCATTAAACATTTCTTCCACTGAAACTCTGCCGTTGCCATAAAGCTTCGGCGTCCCGTCATCATAGACCGGTTCGGCAAAGGTTAAGGCCAAAGCATCCCCTTTGTCCGGCGAGCGTCCGATACGTTTTTTCAACTCCTCTTTATCTTCCAATTGCAGTCGTCCGTACCGATCATATTTTTTCTGCACCGCCGCCAATTCCTCAAACAACTGTTCATCAAACGGCAGCTGTGCTTCCGGCTTGGCTCTGATCCATTCATTAATCGCATTCCACATTTCCGCCCGCCGATTAACAAAGCGTTCGCTGTTGCGAGCCTTTTCACCGAAATAAACACCGCGAATAATTTCACCCAAACCGCGGTCTTTCAAAATATCAAACACCCCGGCCCCTTGTCCGCCGATATCCATAAAAATGCGCTTGGGTTGAAATTGGCGTATAAAAAAAGTGGCCTTGTCAGCCACTTCAACATTATCCAGTTTACTAAACGTTTCAAACCGTTGACACCATCGTCCCCGCCGAAAACAAAATGAGGTTTTGTCATCACCGAAACGCGCAATATCCAGTCCGATAATCAGCGGACTGCTGCAGGCATCAATTTTGGGCTTAAACGCTTCCTTCAAATCATTAACATCAATCAACCGGCATGCCGCCTGACTGAGCGGCGCTCCCAACCATATATGTGCATAGTCTTCGGGATTTTCCTCTCGACATTTTTGTGCCTGTATCTTAATCTCTTCCGGACAAAACGGATTATCATAATAGTTCACACAGCAAACCAATGTCCGTTTATCAGGTTTTTCCGCCACCAATTTCCACAAGGCATCCGTTTCGGTTTCCCGATTCATCGAAATCCAAATTTCACTTCCGTCTTTACGGATAGTCGGTTCTAAAATCGACCATGATTTTTTGGTAATCGTCTGCGCTTCTTCAACCCACGCAATATCGACCCCTTCAAGCGATTTTATCTTTTGAATATCCTGATCCCGTAAACCCTTAAAAATAAATTTGCTGCCGGTGACTTTGTTTTCAATTCGGGTCTCAAAAATTTTATAATCTTCCAGCCCGAATAATGCGATTCTATCACATAACAATTTATGTACAGAATCTTTAATACTTTCCTGAATTTCCCGCAGGCAGGCGATTAATAATTTTTTCTGCCGTGCCAACAACAGCAAACTGTCGGCAAAAGCATACGATTTGCCGCCCGCTCGCCCGCCGTAATAAAATTTTATTCTTTTGGCTTCCGTCATCAACGGAGCAAATTTTTGCGCAATCGGAATTGTAACCGCCGCTGTCTTTTTTGATTTTATTTTTTTTGCCATCATTCCCGCCTTAGTTAAACAAATTTTACCATAACCTCCTTCGGCGGTGTATCCGCCTCATTATCATCAGCTTTAATATTCGTTGCCAAGCCCAAAAGCTTAGCCTTACCCATGGTTGCCGTAATTGCCGCTGACGGTGATTTTGAAGCCAAAGCTAATTGTCTGGCTTCCTCCAACTCGCCGATAATATTTTCGACCGAAATTTCATCTTTAACGGCAGCCGCAGACTTTCTCTTTTTGGTTTTAGCGGACACAACCGCTTTATCTTCCTTTTCATCGGATTTCGTTGTTTTAATTTTCGTTGCCGTCTTAAGCTGTTCCCCTGATGTTTTGTTTTCGGCTTTCTCAGCTTTTCTTACTTTTTTGCTTTGCAAACTTGTTGTTGCTTTACCCTTTGCTATACTTTTCGTTATTTTAACCACTGTTACCTCCCTTATCACCTCATCTTTCTTTTTTTATTTAAATGTCATGTCAAGCGAAGTCGAGACATCTCGGTCTTATTCCTCGAGCCGCGCACCAGTCGCAGCACTACCATTGTCATCCTGACCAAGCGTTTTTCTACTATCGTCATCCTGACCAAGCGAAGCGCGTGGAAGGATCTCGGCTTTATTTTCCCGTGCCGCGCACCAGTCGCGGCACTAATACTGTCACCTTGAGCGCAGTCGAAAGGTCTCGGCTACTTTTTCTTCACCAAGTCGCAACAATATTAATGTCGGGACTTACACCCGACAGTACATTAAGGCCGGGATTTCTCCATTTTGCTATTTCTCCAGTCGAAATGACATAAAAAATAGAAATGCCACCTTAAATAAGGTGGCATTTTTAATATTATTTGCACTATGTCCTAGAAGTTCAGAGAATGGTAATAGCTACATAAAATCGCTTTAGATATGCCGTTATATGAACTTCCGAGAAGCTTCGGATAGAGGAATTTATAGAGTGAAAAACGAAGCGGTTAAAATCCTAGCGTAGATAGACCTACGTGGATTTTGACCATTCTGATGTTTTTTGCTCTAGAAAACCTCTAGACGAACTTCCCGGCACCAGGAAGTTTGGAGAACGGTCACAGATAAAGTGATTTTGAAGGCGAGAAAAATTTTAGTGTACAAAGAAGTACATGAATTTTTCGAGACCGCACAAAATTGCTTTAGATGTACCGTTATACGAACTTCCCTAGACCTAAATCTCCGATTATGCCCATATCAATACCATAAAAGTCCCCGTTTGTCAACCGGCTGTGGATAACATCATTAATTGATTGTATTTTATAAATTTATTCATATAATTTTAGACCTTTTATTAAATTGCGAATTGCCCATCCATGGCGTTTATGATACTTTGCCTCAATATCTTTGACGTTCATATTAAAATATAACAAATCAATCACTGCATCTTTTGATATTTTATGCTTTTTACATTCACCGGCCCATTGCACATAATCGTCTTTGCACCGCATCAAATAGTGTAGGAAATCAATATCGCTCATAAACGATTCCAATCCGCCGCGCTCAAAACTTTGCACCAGTCTTGAAGTTCGGCACTCCCGCCCGAACGAAATAAAATGATAAGCTCGACAGATTCGCACTGCTTCCCGTTCCAGATTCCAATAGGCTATCTTATCCCATACTCTGGCATCAGCGATTCTTCTCCGACATACTCCGATTATCTTATTTTCAGCATCACGTAATACCGCCTCTTGGGTCGGAGAATGCCGTTCTTGCCAATCTTCAGGCCTAAAATCCTCATATTTCAATACCATACTTACTCCTTTCATAAATTGTTATGGCAATATACGATATTTCGTACATCAAACCAAACGCAAAGTCAATACGAATTTTCGTATTTGCAAAATAAGTTTTTCCGTATATAATGAATCAAACTTCGTAGATTACAGGAGAAACATCATGGAAACCCCCGAAACAATTCGCCACAAAATTGATAAACTGATTAATGAACGCGGCTTAACTTACGCCGGTGTTTCCAAATCTCTACACAAAGGCGTTGCCTATATTCAACAATACATAAAAACTGGCTCTCCATTGCGTCTTGGCGAATTAGACCGCAAAAAACTGGCGCAAATTCTCAATGTCAATGAACAAGAATTAACCGACATCAAACTTGATGCCCCTAATTATAATCTTGAACCGCAATACAGCAACGACAACACCGGCCGCATACCGGAAGTTGATGTTTACGGCGGCTGCGGATGTGCTGAAGAAGCCCGTATTTTTAACACTACCGACCAATTCGGCAACACTGTTCAAACCGACAACATCCGCCACACTTGGACAATTCCGGCAGAATATTTAAATGAAATTAAAGTCAACAACAGTAATGTTTATATTATTGAAGCCCTAGGCGACAGTATGTATCCAACCATCACATCCGGCGACAAGGTAATCATTGATACTTCTGCCAAAGGCAAAAGACCCTCACCGGCCGGTATATTCGCTATTTGGGATGGCGTCGGGATTGCTATCAAACGGCTCGAAATCATTCCTAATTCTGAACCGGCAATGCTGAAAATCATTTCCGACAACCCCAAACACAGCACTTATGAACGCACTCTTGATGAATGTATCATCATCGGACGCGCCGCCGGCCTGATAAAAAGATTGTAGCTCTTAATTCTATTACAACAATATTGCCGCCTAAAGTTCAGCTAAAGAATTGTTTTAGTTGCTTAAATTACATCAGTGCCAACGTTTTAACATCAAAGACACTGAGCCACTCATCAACCCCACAGTCAATCATCCGTCTGAATTTCCGCACAACTTCCGCATCATCAGTTTCCAGATACTCCTGCAAATCCCAATCATTCATTTGCCGGACATACTCATCAAACGCCAACACCAAATTCATCTGATAGGAATAGCGCCCGCTGTTTTGAAACCTCTCAACCTCAAAACGACATAGCAGTTTGTTGGCACAGTCTTTTAAATTATTATCATATTTTTCATCAGTCATCATACGATATTTCGTACAACATATCCGCAACAAAGTCAATACGAATTTTCGTATGTAGTACAAAAACTGTTTCAATATAGTTTTTTAACCATATTTTTCACCAAATCTGCAAAAAAGTTATTGACAATAACAAACCGAAAGATTATTAAATACGTGAATTTGATGGCGGGGTAGCTCAGTCGGTAGAGCGGAGGAATCATAATCCTTGTGTCGTGGGTTCGAATCCCTCCCTCGCTACCATAATAAGAAAAGGATGTCCTTTAGGGCGTCCTTTTT
>ERZ1034878.66-NODE-66-length-55479-cov-13.096438_pt1 | contig 55479 bp, 47 predicted proteins | sample MGYA00520593_ERZ1034878 | MGnify/ENA primary metagenome ERZ1034878 (study PRJEB33766, sample SAMN09781724) | gut metagenome | biome: gut microbiome | host: Homo sapiens | place: Madagascar | study: EMG produced TPA metagenomics assembly of the PRJNA485056 data set...
TACAAATTTTAACAAGGCGGATAGTTTTTAGCAATAACAAAATACCCCGGAGATTGATAAAGCAATCTTCGGGGTATTGTAGATTAGGATCAGATTAGTCCTTCTTTCTTGGCAAGTCGTTCTATCTCATTGATATTTTTCTCAATAGATTCAAGACCTACCCGCCAGAATTTAGGATCATCGACATCAAGCTCGAAAGCCTCCAACAAGTCACTATACGGTTCAACGCCGGTATTGCTCAGCATTTCCATAAAACGCGACTGGAAACTGCACAACTCGATGTTCTCAAGCTCATTATCATGCCAAACCTTGATAAGGTTATTAACCAAACAACCGGCAAAGGCATAACAATACACATAGAAAGGCGAGTTGAACAGGTGAGAGATACACATCCAATTATATTGGCTGTCACCCTCGAGTTTTTCGCCGGTGTAGCGTTCGTATTCCTCCGCCCATATCCGGTTAAGACATTCGGTCGTCAAGCTACCCTTTTGGCGTTCGGCATGAACACGCTTTTCAAAGTTGTAGATTGCGACTTGGCGGTGGATAGTGCCGATTTGGTCTTCGGTATGCGCAATCAGCAAATGCAGCCTCTGAATATCGTTTTTAGCTGTTGCCAATTGTTTTTCGTAAACCAAGTTTTCAGCAAACTCCGAAGCCACCTCAGCCAACGAAATCGGCGTGTTGTCGTTCAGTTGTCCGTGAGTAGCGCTTAACAGGTCATGAACGGCATGTCCCAGTTCATGCGCAAAAGTGTTGATATCACTTTCATCCCCGGTAAAGTTCAGCAGGATATACGGTGATGAATCATACCTGACGCAATAGGCACCACTCTTTTTGCCTTTCTTAGTTCCGACATCGATAAGGTTGCTGTTAATCACATTCTTAGCAAGCTCCGCATATATCTGAGAGAATTCCTCATATGCGCTCAACACGATGTTTTTACACTCCGTCCAAGTATATTTCTTGTCCGGAATGATTACCGGATTGCCGGCCGAATTACATTTATCCGAAGCATGCATTTTATCCAGCAAGGAGTAAAAACGCCGCGACATCGGGATAAACGCATCCGTAACCGCAGAAACCAGAAGCAGTAAATCTTCACGCGAGACCATATTGCTGTCAAAACTTTCACTTTCAGCATTGTAGTAGCCAAAAAGTTTGGCATCAACATCCTCGTTCTTCATAATCGCGTTAAGGCAATTAGTGAAGATGTAAGCATTTTGCTTATAGGCTTTGCACATCACCTGATTGATGGCTTCTTCCTCATCCTTAGATGTAGCAGCTTTTTTCAGAGCACAAATTTGCGCATCATTGTAAATTTTACCCTGATACTCAAATTCCATACGCGCACAGGCTTCATTGTACAACTTCGACCACTGATATTCAGTAGCTGATTTTTTGTTGAAGATGTACATTGCCTGATCGTTTACATCAGCAGAGAAGAAAAGTCTCTCTAACCAAGGACCATAGCGCCGCAATTTGGAGTTGAACAGTAACTCGTACTGTTGTTCTTCCGGAATACGCGACAGCTCAGATAACAAAAATCCTACCGGTTCTGTAATCTCCTCCAAACGCTCGGATATTGAGACTTTGAAGTTGGCGATTTCAGGATCATCAAGATTGGTATCTGACAACAGATTGGCATAAGTAATAAGCTTACGCACCAGCTCGGTAACACCATCATACATCTTGACGAACAGTGCAACCTCATACGGCAGCAACTTGGCGAGTTGCCCTTCATATTTGACGAGTTCCTTCACCGTAGCTTTGACAGACAAGACATCATCCTTGATTTGAGGATCGTCGATACCGTCATAGAAGTTGGAAGCTAAGTCCCAAGACGGCAAGCTCTCACGCTTCTGTGAAGCTCTTAATGTCGTTTTCTTTTTCATAATTGTTTAAATTTAATTAGACATAAAAATATTATTATGGACACAAGTATCATACTTTTAGGTTATTTTGTCAATAAAAATTTATTGAGATTTCGAATTGAAAAGCACTTTGAGGCAGGATTTAAAAGTTGATATATTGCTAATTCAGGCAGAAGAATTGTCTAGTATAAGATCAGTTTAAGCGTATATAAAGCAGTGGGTATGGATTGCCCTGCTCGTCATAATCACTGCGTTTGTAAGCGATAAAACCCATATGTTCAACTGACTTTAAGGCTTGCGGGACATAAGTTTTAATTACAGCAATGTCAGCAGCGGATAAAAATAAATGAGTTGCCTCAACCGAAGACTGCCAAACTGCCAGCAGCTTCAATAACAACTCATCAGAAATTTCGGTAGTCTTAACTATTTGCATACAAGCTCTAAGCAGTATGATTATCGGAGTGTTTCAAAACTTGATCTTCCCACGTGGTGAGACCGATTTTGCTCCAATCCAGCGGGATTTCATTGACCATTTGCAACGGGGTGTAATAGCATTCCTTAATGGTGTCGACCAACGTTTCAACCACAATCACTTCCTTGGCATGGCGCAGTGTTTCACGAATTTCGGGATTAATATAATCAAGGATTATACGCTGCTCATTACGGCGGATAAAGATAGCATGTTCGCCGCCGTCATAAATAATGTGAGGTGATTTTGCGTGTCCGGCCTTGGCATTGACAAAAATATAAATGTCGCCGTCAGTGCCTTCTGCAATCAGGAAGTTATTTTCCGTAACCAATTCGGTCATCTGCCATATCCTTTGCGAAAGATATTCATTGCCTTTTTCCATTTATCAACATACGTCGTACCCTGCTCTATGGTATTACCATTTTCATCGACTTTACACGGAGTAAAACTATGATGATATTTTCCTTTATGAAGTATATCATGCTCATCGGTTTTCAAGGCTTTATCCTTTAATTTTTCGGCATTAGCGGCAACAAAAGAGGCAAATTTTGACATTTTTTGTTGCACATTACGCCCGAACTCGCTGCCTTTGAGTTTGCCATAGCCATGCTTAAATTTGCGGATTAAAATATAAGAACTTGCAGCAACCAACATTCCGCCGGCAATTTCACCGCCCATACCGGCAAAAGCGCCCATAGTTCCCAAATTATTGGCCTCAATGTCCTTTTGATGAGCATTAGCATAGCTGACTGATGCCTGATTAACTTTGTGTGAAAAATCAATCACCGCCAACCCTGCCGGGACGGCAAATCCGGCAGCAAAAACCGCACCTCTTTTATCCGCAAATTTATCAAGTTTTGAAGTATGCTCTTTGAGAGCTTCCAAAAACACATCCTCTTCCTGATCGGTTTCATGAGGCTCGGTGTTGTCGCATTTTCCGCCGCAATTATATATGGTCGCCATTGTTTTCTCCTAAATTAGTGTTTTTTATTATCATAGCCTTTTGGACAAAATTTGTCAATTACAATCGACCATGCAGCAACCTTTATATTGATGATTATTACCACGAATAGTTTAACTTTTTGTTAAAGCACAAAAAATCGCCGCCGATTATAAAATCAGCGGCGTTATTATCAATATCAGTTTGATTATGAATTTTAGAAGTTGGCAATTCGAGCTAAAGCTTCCTCGGTTTTAGCCTTTTTAGCCAGAGCTTCCGCCTGACGGCGTTTTTCTTCTTCAACCACCGCCTGCGGAGCGCGTTCCACAAAGCTCGGGTTGCCAAGTTTGCGCGCGTAGCCTTCCAAATTTTTGTTCAGACTGTCAAGCTCTTTATGCAGACGTTCGCGTTCGGCCGCAAAGTCAACCACGCCCTTAAGCGGCAACAGAATTGTGGCTTCCTTAAATACAGCCTGCGCCATATCCGGAGTGACATCATCGTCAAAAGCGCTTACCGATGACAGACGAGCCAAAGAACAGATAATATCGCCAAAAGTCGACAAATGCAGTTTCGAAGCCGAATTTGCGCCTTTGAGGTATAAGGTCAGTTTGGCTGCAGCCGGCAAATTCATTTCAGCCCGCAATGAACGTACTGCCGAAATGAGGTCGATTGTCCAGTCAATATCATTCAATGCCGCGGTATCGATATTCTCAGCTTGCGGCCACGGATAATGAATAAGCTTGATTTGGCGTTCAGCCGTGTTATTCCACAATTCGGTAGTAATAAACGGCATAAACGGATGCAGAATAATCAATATGCGATCCAAAACCCAACTGAAAGCGGCACGAGTTTCAGCTTTTTCGGCTTCATTGGTGCCATATAAAATCGGCTTAATCATCTCAATATACCAATCGCAGAACGAACCCCACGCAAATTGGTAAACCGCATTAGCCGCATCCGAAAAACGAAAAGCGTTCAGGTTGTCGGTAACTTTTTGGGTTGCTTCCTGAGCTTTGGCAATGATCCATTTGTTAACCGGATGTTTGACCGTGCTGATATCCAAATCCGCGCCGCCCAAGCAATTGTTCATCTCGCCGAAACGAGCCGCATTCCACAATTTGGTTGCAAAGTTACGATATCCGGCAATGCGGTTTTCCGACATATTGATGTCGCGGCCTTGAGTTTCCATCGCCGCCATAAAGAAGCGCAATGCGTCAGCGCCATAAGTGTCAATCGTATCCATCGGGTCAATCGTATTGCCTTTGGATTTTGACATTTTACGTCCCTGCTCATCACGAACCAAACCATGAATATAGCATTTGCGGAACGGAACTTTTTTCATCATATACATGCTCATCATCATCATGCGGGCAACCCAGAAGAAGATGATGTCAAAACCGGTTACCAGTACCGAAGTCGGATAGAAGGTGTCCAAATATTCGGTTTTGTCCGGCCAGCCTAAAGTTGAGAACGCCCACAAACCCGAAGAAAACCAGGTATCCAAAACGTCGGTTTCTCTGGTCAGTTCAACATGCCTGCCAAAATGTTTATCCGCCGCGGCTTGAGCATCTTCCTCAGTTTCCTCGCAGAAAATCGTGCCGTCCGGCGCATACCAAATCGGCATTTGGTGTCCCCACCACAACTGGCGGGAGATACACCACGGCTGAATATTGCGCATCCATTCGAAATAGGTTTTGGCATAGCTGGCGGGAACGAACTGCATTTCACCGTCTTCAACTGCGCGGATAGCCTCTTTAGCCAAAGTCGGAGCATCAACAAACCACTGGTCGGTCATCAACGGCTCAATAACCACACCGGAGCGATCGCCGTAGGGGATAACCATCGGGTGATCTTCAATTTTTTCCATAAGTCCGAGTTCGGTCATTTTTTCAATCGTCTTTTGGCGGGCGGTTTGCGTATCCATTCCGGCAAAAGGCGTATTTTCATTCAAAGTTGCATCCGGATTCAAAATATTAATCATCGGTAAATTATGACGGCGACCGACCTCAAAGTCATTAAAGTCATGAGCCGGCGTAATCTTAACCGCGCCGGTGCCTTTCTCCGGATCGGCATGGTCATCGGCAATAATCGGTATCAGGCGGTTGACTATCGGCAAAACGGCATTCTTGCCAATCAGGTGCTTTAACTTTTCATTGTCTTTGCTGACGGCTACGGCGGTGTCACCAAACATGGTTTCGGGACGAGTGGTGGCGATGTGAATAAATTCGCCGGCTTCACCCTCAATCGGATATTTGTAATAATACATTTTGCCGACGGTTTCTTTTTGTACAACTTCCAAATCGGAAACGGCGGTCATAAATTTAGAATCCCAGTTAACCAGTTTTTTGGCTTTGTAAATCAATCCGTCTTTGTACAAATTTACAAAGATACGGCGGACGGCGCGGCTCAGCCCCTCGTCCATGGTAAAGCGCTCTCTGCTCCAATCGCACGAAGCACCAAGACGGCGCAGTTGTTTGCAGATTGTGCCGCCGGATTTTTCTTTCCATTTCCATACGGTTTCGATGAATTTTTCACGTCCGAGGTCATGACGAGTAATGCCTTCTTTAGCCAAGTTGCGTTCGACTACCATTTGGGTTGCAATACCGGCATGGTCAGTACCGGGCTGCCATAAAACTTTTTTGCCCAACATACGATTATAACGGACTAAAATATCCTGCAAAGTATCATCCAGAGCATGTCCCAAGTGGAGAACGCCGGTAACGTTGGGAGGCGGAATAACGATTGAAAACGCATCTTTATCCGAACGCATATCGGGCTTGAAATCGCCGCCGTTTTCCCAATCGGCATAAATTTTTTCTTCAAAATCCTTAGGATTATAATTTTTTTCTAACATTGTTTAATTCCAATTTTATATTTAACCTTACTAATTACGCAAAAAAGCCCTCAAAACCTGATTTGGGGGCAAAAAAGTTTTAAGGACGGCGCAATAAAAAAATTACTGCTCTGTGCCGACCTTTGCCATCACTCGTTCAATCTCGTTTTTAACGGTTTTTTCGACGATAGCAGGCAAATTTGCATCAAGCCACAGTTTGGTTTGACGAGAAATCTCTTCGCGAGCCAATTGATTGTAATCCAGTCCCTCATGCCAATGGTGGGCAACTTCAGCACCGATAATTTGGCGAATAACATCCGCAACAACATCTGTAATCGTTTGAGAACCGTTGCCGATGTTTTTAACCGGCTCAGCGACCGCGGCAACAACCGGCTGCGGCTCTGGTTCTTTTTTACTGAACATTTTCGCAAAATTGTTAATAATCGAGGCGGAAACATCAACCGCATCAGATGGAGATGGTGCGTCAACAACCTCTTGCTGCGGCTCAGCATAGACCGGTTGTGAAATATCTTGCGGCTTTGGTTCAATAATCGTTGCCGGAATCGGTTCAGGAGCAGCATAAACAGGTTCTGGTTCTTGAACAGGTTCTGAAATCAGCTCGGCAATCGGTGCAGCGGTCGAAACGACATCATCTTCCGGTGCAACTTCCGCCAGTGGAGAAACTTCAGAAGTAGTTTCCGGTTCAGGCTCTGCCACTACCGTGGTTCGGTCATCTTCTTCCGGAGTATAGAAAGGATCAGAATTGTCCAAAACCGGATTGTCGAGCTCTTGTTCCAGACTGATATTTTCCGGTTCAATTGCCGGTTCGGCTTCCGGTACAACCGGTGCAGAAGCAGAAATACCTTCCAACTCTTCGCTGATATTTATTTCCGGAGTTTGCGCCTCCTTATCCATAACCCGCATAGACGGTGACAAATCCAAAATATCGTCTTCGGCCTCAGGCGAAACACTCTCGACCGGAGCTGACACCACATCAACTACCGGATCTGCAGCCTCAGGTTCAGGCGGCAAATCGGGAGATGAGGTTTCAGCAGCAACTGCCGTTTTTTCGGCCTCATCTTCAGCTAAAATATTCTTAATGGAAGAGAGGATATCTTCCATAGAGAGTTCTTCGTCGTTGTTTTCTGCCATTTCAGAGCGTTCCCTAATTAAATTTGAGGATATTTAAGCATAGTTTTATTTTATTAGCAAGTTTTATCCTCGACAATTTAACCGTTAATTAAGCGACAACCATTTATCTCTTGTTTCTTTGTAGAATTTTTTAGGAGTGTAGATATCAACCCCAAGCTTCAAATCCTGAGCGGTAAGCTTGCCCATAGCAACCAACAGGTTCATACCGGATACATAGTAGTCACGGCGGGCTTTGACTTCATTAACGTTAGAATTTAACAGCTCCTGATAAGCATCCAAGACATCCAGAATGGTACGATTACCTAAAGCTTCCTCTTTTTGAACACCGTCAAGAGCAACTTCATTGGCCTTAACCTGATCCTGAATAGCTTTAATCTTGGACTGGTTGGCAATCATATATTCCCAAGCACTGGAAACAACCGACTTAACTTGTCTTTCAGCTTCCAAAACCTGTTCCTGAGCCTGCCACTTCAGATGCTTGCTCTGACGGATTTTGGCACGGCTTTCGCCGGAATTATACAACGGGACGGTCATATTGACACCCCATTCGACATTGTCAGCGGTCGTGTCATTCAGCAACGCATTATCATTTTCGGTTTTTACCTTAGATACTGACCCGTCCAAGCTTACCTGCGGCAGCAATGCTCCGGTTTGGGTATAAACATCATAACTACGTGATTTAAGCATCTGTTTAGCCGCCTGAATATTATAATTGTTGGCAACAGCAACATTATAAGCATCATCATAAGTTTTGGGCAGGAAGTCTTTTATTGCGACCGGCTCTTCTAACTTTTGCGGCTGCGAGCCGATAAGCTGAATATACGTAGCCTTAGAGGCTTCTAAATTGCCTTCGGAGGCAATTCGATCCGAAACAGCCTGCGAATAGCGGGCGCGGGATTGCGAAACGTCAGTACGTGTAACTTCACCAACGTTAAAGCGTTGAATGGTTTCATCAAGACGTTTTTTCAAAAGTTTTTCATTGTTTTTTTGCAATTCAACAATCGCGGAGTTTTGCAAAACATCCAGATAAGCAGTAGAAGCTTCCATAAATACGTTTTGTTCAATCGTATAAAGATTGTTCTGTTCGGCACGAATATAGCTGTCAGCCGATTTAACCGAGTTAACCGTACTGAAACCGCTGAACAAAGGCTGCGAAATCTTTGCGGCCATTGACTTGGTGGTACTGTCGCCGCCCTGGCCGCCGTCGACATTGGAATTTTTGTCATTATAACCTGCGGTTAAGGCAATATTTGGACGATAACCCGATTTGGCAATGGCGGCATTTTCATCAACGCTGCGCAAATATGCACGCTGAGCCTGCAATGTCGGGTTAGAGTTATAGGTTTCGCTCAAGGCATCAAAAATTGTTTGAGCTTCAGCGCTTCCACAAAAAACAAGTGCCGTGGCCATCATCAGTCCGGCTGCAAAACTTTTTTTCATCGTTCTCACCTTATAATATATTCAATTTGCGGTGATTATATTACATCACTTTTAATTTACAAGATTTTTTCTTTAAAAACTAATATCCGCCCCTCTTATTGAGCAAAAAAAAGAGTTATTTATTAACCATATTTCAAACAATTTTTCCTAATATTGAGGATAAGTAGGTATTTTTGTTTTTATAAGGAGTGTGTTAAAGTGAAGAAGAATTCCGCCATAATTAATGAAATTGATCGGGCGCGCCTGAAACTTTCAATTGAGCATTATATCAAATATTTTATCGGTAAACGAACCTGCGAACTGACCAAAGATGAAGCTATGGAAGTTATTGCTTTGGCCGTACGCGAATTTGCCATGGATAAAATGTACGAAACCATGGCTCGTTATAATAAATGCAATTCTAAACGAATCTATTATCTCTCAATTGAATATCTTATCGGGCGTTCTTTGGAAAACAACCTGCACAACCTTGGTTTGTTTGATATCTTAAAGAGTATTAAAATTGACGGTTTTCCTGACATATCTTTAGACGAGATTTTTGATGCCGAATATGATCCGGCATTAGGTAACGGCGGCTTGGGCCGTTTGGCAGCCTGCTATTTGGATTCAATGGCATCAATGGGTATTCCGGGATTTGGTTACGGCATTAACTACCAATTCGGATTATTTAAACAAAAATTTGAAAACGGATATCAAATTGAACAGGCCGACAGCTGGCAAGGTGAAGATTCTCCTTGGCAGTTTGCCCGTCAGGATCGTACGGTTAAAATTCCGATTTACGGCGATGTTGAAACTCTGGATAACGGCAACGGCACTAAAAGTTTCATTTGGATGAACACTAAGACATTATACGGCGTTCCGTTTGATTTTCCGATTGTGGGCTATGACGGCAAGTCCGTAAACTATCTGCGTCTGTTTTCGGCTAAGACCGATGATGAGCTTGATATTAACATCTTCAACGAAGGCGGTTATATTGAAGCAATGAAGGAAAAAATCGAAACCGAAACGATTTCGAAAGTATTATACCCTTCCGATGCGGTAGAATCGGGTAAAGAACTGCGCTTAAAACAGCAATATTTCTTTGTATCTTGCGCAATGCAGGATATTGTCCGCCGCTTTTTGGAAAAGAGCGATGATTTCGGCGAGCTGCCGGATAAAGTATGTGTTCAACTCAATGACACCCACCCGGCCATCGCCATTGCCGAATTAATGCGTTTGTTGGTCGATGTTCACGGACAAGAATGGGAGAAAGCTTGGGATATTACCAGCCGTGTGTTTGCTTACACCAACCACACCCTGTTGCCGGAAGCTTTGGAAACATGGCCGGCCAGAATTATCGGCAAAATGCTGCCGCGCCACTTGCAGATTATTTATGAAATCAACCGCCGCTTTATTGACTTTGCACGGTCAAAATTCGGTGATGATCACGAAAAACTGGATAAAGTTTCGATTGTTCATGGTGAAGGCGACAACCAAATTATCCGTATGGCCAACCTGTCAATCGTCGGTTCGTTCTCGGTTAACGGGGTAGCCAAAATTCACTCGGAACTGATTAAAACTTCATTAGTTCCCGAATTTTATGAGCTGTGGCCGGAAAAATTCAAAAACGTTACCAACGGTATTACACCGCGCCGCTGGCTGCTGCATGCCAATACATCACTTTCAAGCCTTATCAGCTCTAAAATCGGCGATGAATGGATTACCAAACTTACCGAATTGCGCAAACTGGAAGAATTTGTCAATGACAAGAAATTCCTTAAAGAATTCAGCGCAATTAAGGTTGCCAACAAAGAACGTCTGGCTAAGATTATTTTCAAAGCAACCAACGTTTTGGTTAACCCCAAGAGTATGTTTATTGTTCATGCTAAACGTATTCACGAATACAAACGCCAATTGATGACGATTTTGCAGGTTATCGGTGATTATTTGGACATCATTAAAGACAATGCAAAACCGACAACGCCCAAAACTTATATTTTTGCGGGCAAAGCCGCTCCGTCATATAATTTTGCCAAATTAATCATTAAACTGATTAACAATGTGGCCGATGTGGTCAATAATGATCCGCGGGTCGGCGATATGTTGAAGGTTGTCTTTATTCCGGATTATAAAGTTTCTTTGGCCGAAGTTTTGATTCCGGCGGCGGATTTAAGTATTCAATCATCGACGGCCGGTTTTGAGGCCAGCGGTACCGGTAATATGAAATTTGCCTTGAACGGGGCTATGACATTAGGTACGCTCGACGGTGCCAACATTGAAATTCGCGAAGAAGTCGGAGCTGAGAACTTCTATTTATTCGGTCTGACCGAAAAAGAAATTCACGATCAACGCGCGACTTATAATCCGCGTGAGATTTATGAAAACAACTCTTATGTTAAACGGATTATGAATGCCGTAAACTCCAATATGTTCTGCGAAAAGGATTTTGTATTGTTATTCAAGCCGATTTTCGAAGAATTGGTTAATCGCGATTACTTTTTTGTTCTGGCTGACTTACAAGCCTTTAACCAGAAGATGAAAGAGGCTGAAAAAGACTTCCTGAACAAAGATGCCTGGGCGAAAAAAGCTTTGCTCAATGTGGCTCGTATCGGTAAGTTTACTTCAGACCGCGCGGTTATGGAATATGCCAAAGATATTTGGAATATAAAACCCTGCTAAAAAAGCAAAATATTTAACGAAAAACCCCGTTTCTCCGAAAGAAACGGGGTTTTCGCTATCAGTAATAAAAAGTAACGATTTTATTTTTTAACTTCATCAGGGTCGCGCAAAACATAACCGCGTCCCCAAACAGTCTCAATGTAGTTCTTGCCGCCCGAAGCTTTTTCCAACTTCTTGCGCAGCTTGCAGATGAACACGTCAATAATCTTCAATTCCGGTTCATCAATACCACCATACAGGTGGTTCAGGAATTGATCTTTATTCAAAGTAGAACCTTTGCGCAAAGACAACAATTCCATAATTCCATACTCTTTACCGGTTAGGTGCAAGGTTTTATCTTTAACCGTAACCGTTTGGTTATCAAGATTGACTTCGACATCACCGGTGCGGATAATTGAATTAGAATGGCCTTTAGAACGTCTGACCACAGCCTGAATACGTGCCAACAGCTCAGCTTTGTCAAACGGTTTGGTTAAATAGTCATCAGCGCCATAGCCCAGACCTTTTACCTTTTTGTCCGGTTCACTGAGGCCTGACAAAATCAGCACCGGAGTATTGACTTTGGAAGCGCGAAGGTTTTTCAAGACCTCGTAACCGTTCATATCCGGCAGCATCAAATCCAAAATGATGATGTCATAATCATAAAGCTTGCCGATTTCCAGCCCGTCTTCGCCCAAATCCGTGGTATCTACAATCATACCTTCTTTTTTGAGCATTGTTTCAATACTTTGGGAGATGGCATAATCATCTTCAACTAACAAAACCCGCATAACAACTTCCCCCTTAGGCAATTTATTTAATTTATGGCAATATCTTAACGCCTATTTTTTTATTTGTTAACTTTTTTGCAAGGGCTGTTAATAATTATTAACAAAAAAGATAAAACCGGCAAAAATATTCACATTTTAATAAAAGTTTTCGATTAATTCGTTGTATAAATCGCTAAGTGATGCAATATTAAATATTATTGCAACAAATCGGGGAATAAAAATTGTCAGAACTTTTTGACAGCAAATTGCAAGAACTACACAAACTAAACAATGCAGCTTATTACGGCAAAGTTACGGGAGTGCAGGGTTTGTTTGTCGAAGTCAGCGGGATTCGTTCACGTCTGGCTATCGGCGACCGATGCAATATAATTAACAATATCGGGAAACATATTCCGTGCGAAGTGGTCAGTTTCAAAGACGAAAAGCTGCTGTTGATGCCGTATGCCTCATTGGAAGGAATCGGATTAGACTGCAGGGTTGAAGTAGAAGACGCACCGCCGGTAATTTATCCGCATCACTCTTGGTTAGGACGCATAATAAATGCTTTCGGTGAAGCGATTGACGGCAAAGGGCCGTTAATTAAAGGTAATAAGCCGTATTATATTAAATCATCACCACCGCCGGCACAATTCCGCGATCGTGTAAAAGGGAAAGTCGACCTTGGCGTAAAGGCCGTAAACACTTTTCTGACTATCTGTAAAGGGCAGCGTATGGGCATTTTTGCCGGTTCTGGCGTCGGAAAATCGACCTTAATGTCAATGATGGCGCGGCATACAGACTCTGATATATCCGTAATCGGCTTAATCGGTGAACGCGGGCGCGAGGCAAAAGAGTTTGTAGAAGATGTTTTGGGCGCTGAAGGTTTGGCCAAATCGGTATTGGTATTAGCTACATCAGATGAAAGCCCGTTACTGCGTCGGCAGGCGGCATATGTAACCATGGCCGTATCCGAATACTTCCGCGATCAAAACAAAGATGTTTTGTGTATGATGGATTCTATCACCCGTTTTGCCATGGCGCAGCGCGAAATTGCTTTGTCAGTGGGAGAACCTCCGGCTTCTAAAGGTTATACGCCAAGCGTGTTTGCCGAATTGCCGCGGTTGTTGGAACGTGCCGGTCCAGGTTCAGGCAACGGATCTATTACCGGTTTGTTTACAGTTTTGGTTGATGGTGATGACCACAACGAGCCAGTTGCCGATGCCGTACGTTCGATTTTGGACGGACATATTGTCCTTGACCGTGCAATTGCGGAGCGCAACCGCTATCCGGCCATAAACATTCTCCGTTCGATTTCACGTACCATGCCGGACTGCGACACCAAAGAAGAATATGCTTTGGTAGCCAAAGCCAGACGCTATATATCATCATACGAAGATATGGCGGAGCTTATTCGCTTAGGAGCTTATAAAAAAGGTTCAAACCATGAAGTTGACGAAGCTATTTTCTATTATCCGATGATTGAAGAATTTTTATCACAAAGCAAACAAGAACGTTTTAGTCTGGCAGAATGCTATGAACTACTGGCTAATATTCTTAATACGCCTTATACACCGGAAATTTAGGTAGCCGCCGATGAAAAGCTCTTTGCAGACTTTATCCCGTATTCAAAAATTTAATATCGACGAGCAGCGAAAATTACTGGTTGAACAACAGGAAAAAGAAGAGCGTCTGATTAATGAAATAAACAAATTAACCACACAATTTGAGCAGGAAAAAGAATTTGCCCGCAATCATGCAAACTATGGTGATTTCGGACTGTATGCCAAACGCTACATAGCAAAACGCGATGACTTGGAAACTTCATTGGCTGCCGTGCAAGCGCGGATTGAAGAAATTCGCGATACTATCTCAGCAATGTTTAAGGAACAAAAAACTTTTGAAATTGTTGATAAAAATCGTAAAAAGGCCGAACAAAAAGAATTAAGCGACAAAGAACAAAAGATGCTTGATGAAATCGGAACTAATGCTTATATAAAACACCAACGAAACGATAAAGGAGATTAATATGTTTGAGATGATGAAACTTCCTTTTGAACCTACGGCCTTAGAGCCATATATTTCAGCCCAAACTTTTGAATTTCACTATGGCAAACACTATAAGACTTATGTTGAGACACTTAACAAATTAATCGCCGGCACGGACTTTGCCGTCATGAGCCTCAGTGATATTATCAAGAACACTTATAACCGAGCAGAGTATCAGGCGATTTTTAATAATGCCGGACAAGTTTTCAACCACGAATGTTTTTGGAAGTCATTATCCTCCGACGGAGGGCAGCCGAAAGGCAATATCGCTGAACGAATAGTTTGTGATTTTGGCAGCTATGATGAATTTAAAAAAGCGTGGGTGCAAGCGGCGGTTTCACAATTCGGCAGCGGCTGGATTTGGCTGATTGACCACAACGGGCATCTGGAAATAAGTAAAACGGCCAATGCCGACACACCGATTGCGCGCGGACAAATGCCATTATTGACAATGGATGTTTGGGAACATGCTTATTATTTGGATTATCAAAACCGCCGCGTCGACTTCGCTAATGCTTTTGTCGAACACTTGGCCAACTGGCGTTTTAGTTAAACTTCCGCGTAAACGGGTCTTGCAGAGAATGAGGCTGACTCTGTCCGGTTAACAAACCTTCGGGACGGACAAAGTGCGGCATTTCTGGCTCAGCAAATTCTTCGAGGCTGTGTCCTAAGCGCGGACGCTCAACTATGGTCTTCACCCCTTTGGACATATAGACGCAGTTATAGCCCGAAAGTTTTTCATAAAATTCATCAATGCCTGAGATATATTCGTTTTTACCCAAATAAAGAATGCCGCCTTGAGTTTGATAGTTGCTGAGCCGTGATAAAATCTCGCGCTGATGTTCCGGAGTAAAAAAGCGCAACACATTACGACAAAAGATAACTTCAAATTTGTTACTCAGAGTTATATCATCAAGCATATTGTAGCGGCGAAATTCGACCATACGCCGTAAATCACCATTTACACCCCACTGCTCGCCTTCTTTATGAAAATATTTGAGAATGGTGCGAATGTTCATGCCGGTTTGGATTTCAAAATTGTTATAAATACCGCGTTGAGCTTTGGAGATGGCAACCGATGAGATATCCGAACCGACAATATCAATATTCCATTCACTCAACCCCAAAAACTGATTGCGAATACAAATAGCGATAGAATAAGCCTCCTGACCGGTTGAACAGCCTAAGCTCCAAATCCGCAGACGTTTGGATGCACGATTACTCTCGCGCAAAGTCGGGAGCAACGATTTTTCAAAACGGTTAAAAACATCATAATCGCGGAAAAATGACGTGTCAGACAAGGCTAAACTTTCAACTACCTGTGAAATAAGCGGAGCTGCGCCCAAACGTAATTCAGCCACCAGATCTTCAACATCAGCATAGCCTTTTTCGCGAATAAAATTAGAAATCTTTTTATCAACGACAAAATATTGCTCTTCGTCAAAATTCCAACCGGCATACTTGCGCAGAAGGTTCAGCAAAAATTCAAAGTCTTGTTTGCGCATCTCACACTCCTTTACAGCAGGCCTAAAATTACTAATTTGGAAGAAATAATATCTTCATCAAACGGACGTAAGATATAGTCATCGGCACCGCCATCCATGGCCATTTGAATATTATCAATATCATTCATCGTCGAACAAAAAACGAATTTGGGCTGCGGAAGTTTTCTATCACCGCGGATTTTATATAAAACATCTATCCCGTCGATGACCGGCAATGTCCAATCGCTGATAATCAAATCTGGCGTTTCCTGAGCGCAAAGTTCAAGCAGTTCCTCGCCGTCTTCGGCTTCAATAACCTCAAAAGCAAAATTCTGCATAATTTTAACCAGCAGCATTCTGATTATTCGCGAGTCATCGGCAACAATGCATTTAGCCATGTTTTTAATCCTTATCGCTTGCAAACATAAATCCGGCAAAATTTGAATTTACCATAAATACTTTTGAACCCTTTGCGGACAATTCCGCCAACAGATAAAAAACCGGTGCCAGCTGAGCGTTCGGCTCAATATTCTGACCGCCGACAATTTGTTTCAGGCAGGCTAGTTTATCGGCTGAAGGCGGAACATCGCCTTGTGATACTACCCATACCTGCCCGTCTTTTTCCGCCACGCTGATATTGCCGCCGCGGATTAACGTGTCGGCGATAATCATAACCGCCAGTAAGACAATGCGGGCATAGCGCACATCGGTTAAACTGAAATCCAGTTTTATCGGATAATTCCGATTGCCAATAGTAGCCAAATAGTCTTCGGCAGCAGATTTTATCATTGCTAAATTCTCCAGATTGGCATTGTCCAGTCCAAATGCCAAACGAAAGAATTTCATACGCGCCGACAACACGCCGGAGCTGGTTTTTAATATTGATTTAATGTCATCAAGAAAATCTAAATCTCCTTCTTCCAACAGCTCGACCGCATTAGCAACGGCGCCGACATTGCCGACAATATCATGACTGATACGAGTGCATACAAGCTCAGCTAACAAAGTTGGAGTTAAAAGATTTGACATTTGCTTATTCCTCACAAATCAGAAACTGTATAAATCCGTGTTCATGTAACGCTGATCCTCACGCGACATACGGGTATAGTCCAGTTCACGCAGCATCGGATCTTCTAACAGTAAATATCCGGTTTTGGCTTTAAGATACGGTTTGTTGCCGCCCATTCCCCAGGTAACATCATTTTTATTATCCGGTTTGCCGTATTTTTGATTAATTTTTTTCCAAAAATCATACACTTTTATATTACGCAGGTACACAGCTTTGGGGCTGTTGCCGGTTGAGTTGGCCGCCATGCTTTTATACACGATTTTATAAACTTTGTTATCGGTGAAATTGCTGGTAAACGTAACTTCGATTTCTTCTTTGGTATCAAATTTGGCATATTTGGTGGTCTGGACATATTCATGCTTGTCTTTTTTGGCCTTAATCGTAACACAGGCTTCCGTACGCTCATAACCGACAACTCCGCTGTTGCGGCAATATTCTTCATTACGCCACTTAATAAAGTTAGGAATTTGCAGTTTTTCCATCATCTTGCGGAAACCGCGGTTTTGCATAGTTTCTTCCACCTGAGCCAATGACATGCGCAACATAACGCCGGAAATATCAAACACCGAAGCATTGGAGCGCCGATTGGCGTTGGCCGGAGCACGAGCCGAATCGACCATTTTTTCAAGACTGGAATTATCATCACCCGATGCGAACGGGGTCGGAGTGCTAATTGCCGATAAAGGATTGGAATTGGCTAATTTGTCAACCCACGTACCTTCAATACTAGGCAGAGCATCTTTAATTGAGGAGGAGGAAGCATCATTGTCTTGTTTCAGGGTCGCGGTCAATTCCTGATCTTTGCTCAGTGTCGGCAAATTATTTTCTTCCGGCTTGGTTTCCGGTACCGGAGACGGCTGCTGTATCATGGGAACGGCCGGCGGATTTTGCGGAATGATGATAGCATCCGACGGCGGAGGAGCAAAAGAATCATCACCATTATTGGGAATAATATCGGGAAGAGCGTCTTGTTCCACAGACTGAGAAGGAGCTGCGGAAGCATTGGCAACGGCGGTTTCATAATTAACTTCACCGCCAAACAAATAAGGGGCCGAATCTTCGCTGGCCAACGAAGAAAACGGCAGCAAGACAGCAGCTGCTAATATGCTAAACCCCTTATAATTTATCATTTTTACTTTTCTTTTGTTTATTAATTATCGGGATAATATCCCTTTTTACTGCAAATGGCAATTGTTTCGCACAACTTATCATAAGAAGTTTTTGTTTACTTTTAGACTTTAAGCTTTTATAAAAACATAAAATCTAATCAGGAGGAATAAATGTTTTCCGAAGTTCATATTGTCGGTGCCGGTTTGGCCGGGTCAGAAGCGGCTTGGCAAATTGCACAACGCGGCATTAAAGTTATAATCCATGAGATGCGCCCGCAAAAATTTTCTCCGGCGCACAAGACGCCCTATTGCGCAGAATTAGTCTGCTCCAATTCTTTGCGCTCAGATGATTGCCTGCATAATGCGGTCGGATTATTACATGAAGAAATGCGTCTGGCCGGCTCATTGATTATGGAATGTGCCGACAAATGCAAAGTTCCGGCCGGCGGAGCTTTGGCGGTTGATCGCGACGGCTTTGCGCAAATGGTCAGCCAAAAACTGCATAATCACCCGTTAATCGAGTTTGTAAACGAAGAGATTGTTGAACTGCCGTCGGAACAAAGCGGACACTGGATTATTGCCAGCGGGCCTCTGACCTCGGAAAACCTCATCAATTCGATTTTACAAGCCGTGGATAAGCAGGCACTGAACTTTTTTGATGCGATTGCGCCGGTAATATTCAAGGACAGCATAAACTTTGACAAGGCCTGGTATCAATCCCGTTATGATAAAGGCGATAAGTTTGATTATATCAACTGCCCGTTGACCAAAGATGAATATTATGCGTTTGTCGAAGCTTTACTGAAAGCTGAAAAAGTTGAATTTCATGACTTTGAAAAGGCGGCATATTTTGACGGCTGTCTGCCGATTGAAGTTATGGCGGAACGCGGAATTGACACCCTGTTGTACGGGCCGATGAAACCGGTAGGTTTAACCAATCCGCACGCCCCCGAAAACAAACCTTACGCCGTGGTGCAATTACGGCAGGATAACAAAGAAGATACTTTGCGTAATATGGTCGGTTTTCAGACCAAATTAAAACACGGCGAACAGAAACGGATTTTTCGTATGATTCCCGGACTGGAACAAGCCGAATTTGCCCGTTTGGGCGGAATTCACATGAACACATTTATCAACAGCCCGATGGTGCTTGATGATGAATTGCGCCTGCGTACCGCCCCTCACCTACGCTTTGCCGGACAAATAACCGGCTGCGAGGGCTATATCGAAAGTGCGGCAACCGGCTGGTTGTGCGGATATTTTACGGCAATGGAAGCCGGAGGCAGAAAAGCAATTCTGCCGCCGATTACTACGGCAATGGGAGCTATGCTGAACCACTTGCGCAACGGCGGAAGCTCCGACTATCAACCGATGAATATTAATTTCGGACTGTTTCCGACAATTCAGGGCGAAATTACCGCTAAAGGCAAATTTCATAAAATTAAGGGAATGGATCGCAAAGAGGCTTATTGCCGCCGCGCCTTGGACGATATTAAACAATGGATAAACACGCTATGAAAAAGATGAACCGCAAACAAGCCAAAGATGAAAATTTTCCGGTCGGGATGCTGATAAGTCCCAAGCTTAAAAACATTGTCCAAACCTATTATCAGGCAGCCCGTGATGCCGATGATGCGGCGGACAATCCTCTGCTATCAGCCGAGCAAAAAAAAGCCGTACTGGACAATATCGGACTGGCTTTTCGGCAGCCGGATACGCCAACCGAATTCAAATCTGCCGCCAAGTTAGGACGTCTGTTTGCAGCTGAAAATCTTGACAGTTCATTATATACTGACCTGTTGACGGCATTTCGAATGGATGCGGAAAATCAACCGATTGAAATATGGGAACAGCTTTTAAACTACTGCAATTATTCGGCTGCACCGGTGGGGCGTTTTATGCTGGCAATTCATAATGAAAATCCGTCATCATACCTGCCGGCAGCTACGCTTTGCGCCGTTTTGCAAATTACCAACCATTTACAGGATTTGAAAAAAGACGCGGTTAATTTACGGCGTTTTTATCTGCCGCATGAGATGATGGAGCAACACGGGGCAAGATACAGCGACATTTATCTCAGCTTCACCAAACCGGCTTTGCGCGAAGTAATTAATGAAACAACTGACAAACTGCGAATGATGCTGCAAGATGCCGAACCAATCTTTAAAATCGTAAAAAATATCAGGTTGAAATGGGAACTCGGCGTTATCTTTTCCTTAACCAATTCTATGATAAAAAAGATAGAAAGAAGAGATGTCTTACATGACAATATCCGCTTAAACGGCTTCGACTGGATTAAAGCTTTAGGCAGCGGATTGAACAGGATATTATGGCAAAAGCACTAGCAAATAACATTCAACGTATGGTCAAAAAGTCCGGCACGTCATTTTTTTGGAGTATGAGATTACTGCCTCGCGCCAAAAGAAATGCCATGTATACGATTTATGCTTTTCTCAGACATATTGACGATATTGTCGACGGCGATACCATGGTTGAGGAAAAGTTGGATTTAATCAACGCCTGGCGGGAAGAAATTGATAATATTTATGATAAAAAACTGCCGCAAACCGATATCGGACGCCGGATTTATAAGAACTGTATGCGTTTTAAGCTTCCCAAAGAAGAGTTTTTAAAACTGATTGACAGCATTTCCATGGATATTCCCAACCCGCTGCAAGCTCCGGATTTGGATACTTTTAATCAATATTGCCGCGGCGTGGCCGGAGTGCCGGGAAGCTTGTCTTTACGAATTTTCGGATGCGAAGATCCCAAACTGATTGAAAGTTTGGCAACCTCTTTAGGAAATGCCCTGCAAATCACCAATATTTTGCGCGATGTTAAAGAAGATGCGCAGGATAATCGGTTATATATTCCGAAAGAATTTTTGCTTAAAGCCGGAATCAGTTCGACTAATCCGGAAGAAGTGGTCGTTGACAAAAATCTGGCGATTGCCCGTGAGGAACTGGCGCGTATTGCCGACAAAGATTATACCGAAGCTTTTAAGTTGATAAAAAAACTGGATAAAAAAGCATCGCGGCCGGTAAAAGCCATGACTTACATTTATAAACGCTATTTTGACATTATGCAAAACCGCGGGTGGGAAATTATCTCGCCGAAGCCGCATATCGGCAAATTTATGAAAATGTGTTTGGCGCTTAAAGCTTTTATAGGGAAATAGTTCGTGTCAAAAGCCGTGACATATCATATTATCGGAGCCGGAGCTGCCGGACTTTATTGCGCCAGATTGCTAAAAGAACAAAATCAGCTTAATCGAACAATAATTTATGAAGCCTCCGGTAAAGCCGGCGGGCGCTGTTATTCTTATGATGATAAAGATTTGAACATGAGATTGGACAACGCCACGCATGTAATAGTCGGCGGCAACAAATTGGCGGCTAAACTGATGGCGCCGCAAAAATGGAACAAGAGCTGTTGGTTTTGGGATGTCAAAGCTGACGAATTTACGGCGGAGTACAAAAAATATCGGGCGGAAATTTTACGTGCCATGTGCAACACCGCAACGCCGGAAATAGCCCAACCGATTATAAAAAATATTTTTTGGCAACTGTTTCCCTGGGGACCAAAACAACGGCAAATTTATTTTTCGGCACAAGATTTGACCCAACGTTTTATAAATCCGCTACTGGCTTACGCTGATGAAATACACCTGAACAGCAGGCTTGTGAAATTGGATACGCAAATCGGACGAATCGCACAACTGACTTTCAACAATCAGGAAGTCGAAATCGGAGCAAATGATAAAATAATTTTGGCGCTGGATGCTCACAATGCGGCGCAGTTTTTAGGTTTGCCGCAATTTGAATTTAATAACATCATCAATATCTTTTACAAGACGTCCCAACGCATTAATCTGCCTAAACAAACCTCCTTTGCCGGAGTAGCCGGTGGTTTGTGCGATTGGATATTTTGCTACGACAAAATGGTAGCAGTGACAATTTCGAACGCCGGCAATGTCGGTGATATTGAGCAACTGGCACGCCAAATCTGGCATCAATTGGACACCCTGCGCGGAGTTAATTCGGCTTTTGTTCCATCGTTCAAAGCGCTTAATCACAAATATGCGACCATAAAGCAAGATGCGGCCAATAATGACAAGCGTCCGCCTAATGCCTGCACAACATATCCTAATTTGTTTATTGCCGGTGATTGGACAATGAAAAACCGCCCGTGCTGTATTGAAACAGCGCTGCAATCAGCGGTGCGGGCGGTTAAAGCGGCTACTAAAAACTAATAATCTATCAGTTCAAGCATTTCATCAATAAGATTGCGGGTAGCTTCTCCGATTTCTTTAACTGAAGTCGCCAGCATATAACACGGAGTAGTGCAAATTTTATTGTCTTCATCAACACAGACTTCCGTAGCTAGACATTTTTGCGGCTGTGCGCCCATTTTAGTCAGTCCAGCTGCAACTTTAGGATCATTGCCGACTGTAACTTTAATGCCGTTTTTACCCAAAACACGGGCTATTACAACCGGAGCAATACACATTGCACCGATTACCAGCCCCTGCTCATAGCTTTCTTCAATTGCTCGTTTGACTTCGACATTAACTTCACATTCAGCACCGTTAACGGCAAAGTCACTCCAGTTAAGCGCCGCGCCAAAACCGCCGGGAAATAAAATCGCATCAAAATCCTGAGCTTTGAACTCCTGCAAATCTTTGATGTTTCCGCGGGCAATACGAGCAGACTCGGCCAGCACATTGCGATTGTCTTCATCTCCGGCAATGGCAACCGCATGACCGGTGAAATGGTCAATCGTGCGAGCCTGCCAGGTATTGGGCGCAAAACATTGATAGGTACAGCCGGTTTGTTCAACCGCCAACATGGTGCAAACGGCCTCATGGATTTCAGAACCGTCAAAAACGCCGCAGCCGGAAAGCACAATTGCAAAACGAGGTGTGTTAGTATCCATTTTTTATAACTTCCCTATTTATTTTTTATGATGTAACATTCAAAACATACAGTTGAATTATATAATTTGCAATATGGTGAAATAAATATGCGCTCAGAAATTACGACTTTAGCTAACGGATTACGGATTATTACTTCTTCTCGTCCCGAAATTGAAACCGTTTCTCTAGGAATATGGGTCAAAACCGGTTCGGCATATGAGAAGGAAAATATGAATGGTATTTCCCACTTTTTGGAACATATGGCTTTTAAGGGGACAAAAAAACGGACCGCTTTGCAAATTTCGGAAGAGATTGAAGACAAAGGCGGTCAAGTCAATGCCTATACCTCACGAGAATTCACTGCTTTTTATGCCAAAATGCTGAAAAATGATGTCGAACTGGCGATTGATGTTTTGGCAGATACCCTGCAAAATTCTACTTTCCCCGAAGATGAGTTGGCCAAGGAACGTGAAGTTGTAGTTCAGGAGATAAAACAAACCATCGACACGCCGGATGATATTGTTTTTGATTATTTTCAGGAAGCAGCTTTTCCTAACCAACCAATCGGACGCACGATTTTAGGTCCTAAGCAGTTGGTACGCGGTTTTACCAAAGAAAGCCTGCAAAGTTATCTGAAAAGCAATTATGCCGCTGAAAATATGGCGGTATGCGCCGTCGGCAACATTACTCATCAGGAGTTTGTGAAAATGGTCAGCGACAGAATGTCGGGACTGCAGCCGCATACGCATTTTGAAATTGCGCCTCAACATTATGAAGGCGGATTTTATTTGGAAAAACGCGACATTGAGCAAGCACATGTTGTTTTGGGCTTTAAAGGATTTAAATACGAAACCGAGAGCTATTACCCCAGTATATTACTCTCGACCTTATTCGGCGGCGGTATGTCTTCCCGTCTGTTTCAGGAAATAAGAGAAAAGCGCGGCTTGGTTTATTCGGTATACAGCTTTACCTCCTCACACAGCCAAACCGGAATGTTCGGTATCTATGCAGGCACAAGTTCGAAAGATGTGGTAAAAATGATGCCGGTAGTGGTTGATGAAATCAAAAAAATTTGTTCCGAAAAAGTAGCGGAAAAAGAGTTGCTGCGCGCCAAATCCCAACTCAAAGCCAGTATGTTGATGTCTTTGGAAAGCTCGTCGTCGACGACGGAAATTTTAGCGCGGCAAATGCTTATTTTTAACCGCATTATCCCGACTGATGAAATGGTTGAACGAATTGAAAAAGTAACCTTAGAAGATATTCTTAAAACCGCACAGCAAATTTTTGCCTCCAAGCCGACTTATGCCTTGCTCGGAGCAGTATCCGAGCATCTGGATTATGATAAGCTGCAGCAGATGTTAAAGGCTTAGAAAACAATGCCTGACACGTTATATATGGCAGTTCCCCGCGGATTTTGCGCCGGCGTTACTAGAGCAATTTCTTTGGTGGAAAAGACACTTGCACAATATGGCGCTCCGATTTATGTACGCCATGAAATCGTGCATAATAAGCATGTAGTGGAAAACTTGCGGCAAAAAGGCGTTATTTTTATCAATAATCTTGATGAAGTAACTGACAAGAGCAAACCGGTTATTATTTCGGCACATGGCGCGGGATTGGAAGTTTATGAAAAAGCGCAGCAGCTTAATTTGAAATTGATTGATGCGACTTGTCCGCTGGTCGCACGGGTACATCAGCAAATCCAAAAACTGGAAAAGCAAAATGCCGACATTATCGTTATCGGCAAAAAAGAACATCCGGAGATTACCGGAACAATCGGACAAATCGCCGATCACGGACAAATCCATATTATTAACTCTGTCAGCGACGTACAAAGTCTGAATCTGCCGCAAGACCGAAATATCGGCGTAGTCACGCAAACGACACTGGCGGTTGACAAGACCCAAAATATCATCGACCAAATCAAACAAAAATATCCCGACCTGATTACGGCTGACAAAAATGATATTTGCTATGCGACCACGCATCGACAAGCCGCTGTGAAAGAATTGGCCGGTATTTGTGACGGGATTATTATTGTCGGCTCACAAAATTCTTCCAACTCCAAACAGCTGCAACAAACAGCTTTGCAAAACGGAGCGGCTAAGGCCTGGTTGATTGACGATGTCAGCCAACTACCGATTGCAGAAGCGGCATCATGCCAAAATATCGGATTGAGCGCCGGTGCTTCTGCTCCTGAATATCTAGTTGAAGAAGTTAAGAATAAATTGCAAGAAGATTATGCAAATCTTAAGATTCAAGATGTTATAGTGGCAGTAGAAAAAGTCGAATTTAAATCTTAAGCAACGGGAGATTACAGGTTATGTCACGGGCGGAAGATATATTTCAAAAGCTGATTTATTTTGGTGAAGACGCGATTGATGAGTTTATCATCAACCAACAAACCGAAGAATTGTTTTTGGATTTTAAACAAGCGGTTTCAGTGGGCAAAAATTTTACCACGTTGCACCGTGATGACCGCAAAAATCTGGCTAAAGCCATTTCGGGGTTCGGAAACTCCGAAGGCGGGGTGGTAATTTGGGGCGTAGAATGTTCTCGCGATATTGAAATCGGCGATGTTGCCCGCGCCAAAGTAAAAGTCAAAAATGTTCATCGCTTCCTCAGCTGGTTGGAAAATGCTATTTCCGGCTGTACAATTCCAAGCCATAATAAAGTTCGCAATCATATAATCAGCTGTGACCAAAACGGTGACGGTTTTATTGCCACCTATATTCCCAAATGCGAAATTGCTCCGTTAATGACAACCACCAACAGCTCCATTTACATCCGCTCCGGCTCAAACAATGTACCGGCGCCTTATGCCGTAATTGCGGGAATGTTCGGTCGCAAGCCGCAGCCTAATGTAGAATTATTGCTTGGCAATCGTAAAATTGAAGCCCTGAAAAATATTGATGAAGATATTCTCTATCCCAAAAGCATTGATAATCCGCCTGAAGAATATGTTAAAATAAGTTTTAATTTTCAAGCGCAAAACGACAGCAATGTCATTGCCCGCGAACTTTATCTTTCCTGCCATATTGATGATACCGGCAGCGAATATAACAAAGTGCGCTTTTTAAACTATAATCAAATGGATGCGATTCCGGCAGTGGAAGGACAGCTTAACCTGATTACCAAACCGGAATTGCGCTTGCCACCGCGCGGTATTTTAAGATTCTGCACGGCTGAAATAATTTTATCGCCTTATATTGAAAACGATTTTAATCTGGAAGGTGTTATCGGAGCTGATCAAGCTGCGCCGCGCGATTTTCGTATTAATATTCCCAAAAACAAATTACGTTCGTTTGTCGCCAAAGTTATCCGCAATGAAGATGACAACAGCACTTTGCTCAACGAATTTTTTAATGATTACTTTATCGGTGAAAACTAATGGCAGTAGTAGAGATTTTTACTGACGGAGCGTGTTCGGGAAACCCCGGAGCCGGTGGCTGGGGAGCTATTCTGCGCTACGGAACAACCGAACGCGAACTTGCAGGCGGTGAGAATATGACCACCAATAACCGCATGGAACTAACCGCTGTTATCGAGTCGCTCAAGGCTTTGAAACGCCCTTGCGATATTGTGCTTTGCACCGACAGCCGTTATGTTATGGACGGAGTATTACAATGGTTGCCGAACTGGAAGCAAAACAACTGGCGGACGACAAACAAAAAGTCGGCCGTAAAAAATTTAGAGCTTTGGCAAGAGCTTGATTCTTTGTTGTCAAAGCACCAAATAAAATGGGTCTGGGTCAAGGGACACAACGGTCATCCGGAAAATGAACGTTGTGATAAATTAGCTCGTGAAGAAGCTAAAAAGCATTTATTAATAAAAAGTTAAGAAATTCCACTTGCATTTATAGACATAATATGTTACAGTTTGTCTAGTTTTGGATAAACTGTATATTATGGTGAACACATGGATTACAAGAGAACAAGAATTCTACCGACAGAAGTCACTAAGAATTCTGCAGGAATTAACCCTCCTGTCTTACAAACACTTAACCGGAATGATAACACGGCCGATTCTCTCCCGTTTGAAACCAAAGAAGAATATCTTAAATTTTTGATAGAACGCGGAGAAATCAAATTTTCAACCGTCCGCAAAGCGGTTGACGGCAAACTTCGCTTCGACGGGCATCTTCTGATTGACGATCGAGTGAAAAGCGGACTTGACTGGAGCGACATTGAAATAAGCTCCGCCACCGTCCAAGACGGAATGATAAGCAAATATACCTATCTCCCATGCACCAGACACGGTGTAAAAACCTCCCTCTCCCCTAAAAATACCGAAGAATATATAAAACACAACGCCTGCGAAGCCATACGCAAAGAAAATAAATTTTTGATAAAAGGCATGTTTCGAATACCTAATCTGGCAAATTTGCCAAATTTTAATATGGTTTATGCAGACAAAGTTCTTTGCTATTATGAAGGAAAAATAAACCTTTCGCAGTTGCCATACGCCAAAGCCGGATTTTTCGGTATAAAAATTGAAAATATAAACCGACAAGAACCGGAGTTATATAAAACCGCAAAAGCCAAAGGATTGGGCAAAAACATCTGCGCCGAGCTGAAAAAAGAAGAACCCAAACTGTGGAGAAAATGGGTTGACGCTTTCAGTTTTGATAAACACAATTAAGAACGCTGATTGCGAATTATCTCACGCAGTCCGGTTTCAACCACCAGAGGCGGCAAGACCATACCTTCGGGAACATGAGGACTAAACAAGACATAAAGCGGAAGTGTCATGCGACCGTAACGCTCCATAAACGACATAACCTGAGCAGTATCTTCAAATTGATTATATTCGCGAACCACAACTTTATTATCATCATAAAAATCTTGAATTTGTTCGCCGCTGTATATGGCAAAATCATTATAATGACACAACATACACCAATCAGAAGACACTTTTACCAAAACAATATTTCCTTGCTTTACCCAATATTGCGCTTCAGCCACAATATCGGTTTCGGCATCATTAACCGTAACATCTGTTTTTTCGGTTTGCGGAGCAGTAAACCATACCGAAAATGCGATAACGGACATTATAACAATTACAGCTAAAATATTAAGTATCCAAATTGTCAGCGTACGGACATCCGTAAACTCTTTATCATCACGAATATAATTAACCGCCTGCTCACGAATATTTATGACCAGCAGGCACAAAAATGCAGCGGCGGCCAGCCATACAGTTCCCCAAAATGAGGATATTGCCGCAAGCAGCAGGAAAAGCCAAATGATCATAAACAACTGGCAGATAATAAGCAGTTTTCTTATTTGCAACCACCATTTATGAGAGAAATTGAACAACTTTGACAGATTGGGTTTAAGTGCTAAAATAAAGTATGGTATCGCCAGCCCCGATGCAATCGCGGACAAAATGGCTAAAGTGATTGTAATATCAGCCGAAACGGCAATAGTATTAACCAGCCGTTCCAGATACGGAATGCTGATGAGGGTTGAGGCAATAACAATTGCGATACCCTGCCCCCAAGCAATAATATCCAAACGGGTAAGCTTTAAACGGGCAAAAAAGTTAAAAATAAAGTTGAATCTAAGATTTATCAGCCCCACGGTTTGGAAAATAAAAAACAACCAAAACCAAAACATCATAGCCAGAAAAAGCACGTTGTGCAGCTGCGTTCCCCAACTCCAAACAATATGATAGTGTTGTAAAAATGAAATTATGACAGCCAAACCGGCAACGGCAAAAAATATTCCTCCGAGATTAAACAGTGCGCCTCGCCGAACCGGCGATGTACGGTTGATTTTCGACAAACCGGCAAATGATATTATTTTCAGCAATGTAAACGGCAGCACGGAAGGAATAAAGTTAAGCAGTAAGCCGGTAACCGCCGCCATTATTAATAAACCGAATGTAACGCTTGAATTTTCGGTACTGAGTGGTGACGATGCCTCGGCAACAATTTGACGACGGATTGAAAGATTTGGACGTAAACGCGCGGTCAGCTCAAATTTATGTCCGACCAAATCATTCCCGCCGTTTAAGACCTCAAATTTGGAGACAATTTTATTGCCTTCAATACGAGTAAGCGGCCAGCCGAATTTCAAACCATCATTATCCTGAATAAAAATATCGAAATCAGAAGCATCGCCTTTATAAGCCATTTCAACCACTAACCGCGGATTAGAATCGGGAAGAGCGGGATTTTCGACATACAAAGCCGTAAAATCGAGCTCCTCACTTTGTGCATGCGGAGCATATTGGTCTGCCAATTGCAAAAATCCGGCAACCCTTGACTTTGCACCGTCACCGACAGCCAGTGACAGTTCGGATTTAAGTTTTTGCGGCAGGCAAATATTTTCCGCGCAGGCAACAGCTTCCATTTCCGCAATTAGAGTTACAGGCTGCCCTGCGGTTTTGAGTTTGGCCGTAAAAGGAACAACTACATTACCGGCATAACCGACCAAAGCATTGCCTTCAACAAACAAGCGCTGCGGTAAAGGCCAATTAAGCTTTATATCATCAAGATTATCAGAATTATCGAAATGCAAGAAAAGCGGCTCATACTGCAAAAATTCTTGGCTTAACAGAAAAGTGTTAGGATGAATATAGATTTGTAAACCGCCGTGTATTTCCGTGTCATCTTTAAGCGATTTTACGGCTGAGAGTAATCGCATTTCAACCTGCTTGGTTCCGCTCCACGTGCTTTGCCCGTGTTTATCTTCAATTTCCTTACCTCCGAAAAAGGCGTAAGAAAAAACCGTTTTCCAATCACCGGCCAAAACAGCCTGTTTAATTTTTTCGCGCTGTTGAATTTTTTGCTGATAAGCTTCCAGTTCCTGCGGCGATATTTCCGGTTTGTCAAAGCCGGTAATTATAAGTGCCTTATCACCATAATCCTGATATTGGTATTTTACATTATCTTTGGCTTTGGGTTTAAGCGGCGGAACATCCTTATCCAGCATAAAATCCTGAATTTTTTGTTTTATGTTATTATAAATCCGCCAACTGCGCACCCCTAAACGAATCGCATATTCATTAACTGCAGCCGTATCAAACGAATATTCCGGATGAGCTTGCTTGACGTCATCAATAAAATCTTCTTCAATCTGCTCTTGCGGATAGCGTTTATCATAAAATTGGACGTCGGCGATATAATCTTTATAGAGTTGGTAATAGTCGCGTGGTTTGTCATCCGGATAATCTTTCAGATCAAGAATAACCGTTGATTTTTCCTCCTGTGCTAAGGCCGGAAAAACGCAAAGCAAATTTAATGATATAATTATGGCTTTTAAAATTTGAAGCATTTATTTTTGCAATCCGATAAAAAATATAATTTTAAATTAACGTAAATTATGATAGAATACAAGTATTGTATAAAAATATAACTGATATTGATGAATAAGATGAGTGACAATAACGAAAATTATCTGACCGGAAAATGTTTAATATCGACACCAAGTCTTGATGACAGCAACTTTGAGCGCTCCGTAGTCTATATTTGTTCGCATAATGCCAACGGAGCAATGGGGTTTGTCGTCAACAAAAAAATCAAAGAATTTTCCTTCAGTGATTTGGCAAACCAATTGCCGATTGTTACAAACCAACCGATTATGCCGATGGATTTGTATCGCGGCGGCCCGATGGATAAAGTCAGGGGATTTGTATTGCACTCTACCGATTATGCCAAAGGCGACAGCATAGTTATCGGCGACGGCATTGCAATTTCGGCATCGGTTGATATTCTGACCGACATTGCTTACGGCAACGGCCCGCATAATAACTTAATCGCATTGGGATATGCCGGTTGGGGAGCGAATCAACTAGAACAGGAAATTATCAATAATTCATGGTTGGTAGCACCGGCTGATCAGGAATTGGTCTTTCGGACCAAAGATGAAGAAAAGTGGCAAAAAGCAATTGAATCCATAGGCGTTGACATTACACGTCTGAGTGAATTTGCAGGTAGAGCCTGATATATAGATTAAATTTCACAACTTTCAAGAGCCGCAGGTGTACTTAAATTTAGGTAACAGTTACCTAAAATTTAGGCTGTACAGGTGTAGTTTCATATCCTAAAATCAAAGCATCGAAACATAATCAACTACCGGAGGATTTTGCAATGGACAGATTCCAGATACCGCGTACTTACAGCCCGATAGAGCAGAACATTGTGCTTATTAATAAAATTTATGCCAGTTTTGAAGCTTTGGAAGAAACCTTAGGCACGCTCAAACTGGAAGAACCGTTGTTTATGACTTATGCCGCCAAAAAGTCTTTTGCCCAACTGGTTTTCAAAGACATAAAAAACCGCAGCCGCAGCTAAGCCTCAATAACTACAGCTTTTTCCATGTTGTACCGTTGGGAGAATCTTCCAAAATAATTCCCTGTGCTTTAAGCTCATCGCGAATTTTGTCGGCAAGAGCATAATCTTTATTCTTCTTGGCCGCGGCACGGGCAGCTATTTTTTGTGCAATAGCTTCCTCATCGGCCTGATTTTCACCACCTTTGAACCATTGCTCCGGATCTTGCCACAACAAGCCGAGTAAGCCGGCATCAGCCAATAAAGCTGATTTGCAGCGGGATTTTTCTTCCTTAGTTTCGGCTTTATTAAGATTGTTCACGGTTTCGTGCAAATAGCTCAGCGCCAACGGCGTGTTCAAGTCATCGGCAACGGCGGCAACAATCTTGTCCGAAGGCTGAAAAACCTTGGCTTCAATGTCTTTTACTTTGAGCAAAGCATTATAAAACTTATCCAAAGCCGATTTAGCCTGTTGCAATCCCTCGGTGGTGAAATTAAACGGCTGATGATAATGTGTGGTCAAGAACAACAGACGCAAAGCTTCAGCCGGAAACTTATCCAAAATCTCGTCCAAGGTGAAGAAGTTGCCTAAAGACTTGGACATTTTCACCCCGTCCACCATCAGCATGCCGCTATGAACCCAATAGCGGGCAAAGCGCGAACCTTCAAATGCACAGCATGATTGAGCACATTCATTTTCGTGGTGCGGAAAAATCAAATCCGAACCGCCGCCATGAATATCAAAATCCGTACCAAGCAGCTTCGAACTCATAGCAGAACATTCCAAATGCCACCCAGGGCGACCGTAACCCCACGGACTGTTCCAGCCAGGTTGATCGGCATCCGAAGGTTTCCACAAGACAAAATCAGCAGGATTTTTCTTGTATTCGGCAATTTCAATCCGCGCACCGGCCAACATTTCTTTCATGGAGCGACCGGATAAGAAACCATAGTTCGGCATCGAATCGACAGAAAACAAGACATGACCGGCGGCTTCATAAGCATGACCGTTAGCCAACAGACGTTTGACTATTTCTATCATCTCTTGGATATAGTCAGTTGCACGGGGGCGATAATTCGGTGCTAAGACATTCAGTTTGGCCATATCCTCGATATACCAATTATAGGTTTGTTCGGTAATATCGCGGATAGGACGTCCGGTTTCCTTGTGTTTGTTTAAAATTTTATCATCGACATCGGTAATATTGGACACATAGGTTACATGTTCAGCACCATAAACCTGCCGCAGTAGTCGGTACAAAACATCAAAAGCAACCGGAGTTTTACCGTTTCCCAAGTGAGCACGGTCATAAACGGTCGGTCCACAGACATACATACGCACGTTATTCGCATCAAGCGGAACAAACTTTTCTTTACGGCGGGTAAGCGTATTGGTCAGATAGATTTCAACCATTTTGATTCTCTCCTCAGTTTTTAATATCGGGATTAGGCTTCTTGGCCTTTTAAGCGGCGATACGCTTTAGCGCGGCCGATGAGCGGCAATAAGATTTTAAGTTCAGGACCGTTTTCGGCAGCCGTAAGAGCTTTGCGCAACGGGTGGAAAAGTTCTTTACCTTTCTTGCCGCTTTGCTGTTTAACCTCATTAAGCCACAGATTGAAAGTTTCGTCATTCCACGGTTCAGGCGGCAAAAGATCAGCTGCCAAATCAGTTAAAGCCTTATCTTCAATTAACGGTTTAAGATTTTCATGACAAATTTGTTCCCAGACCGCCACATCGGAAACAACATTCAAATTGCCTCTTACCGCAAGCCAGAATTTTTCATCACAATTGACACGGTCTTTAACATATTCATAAGGCAAATTACGAACGAAATGGGTATTGAAGATTTTAAGCTCTTCCTCATCAAACTTAGGCTGTGAACGTCCCAATTTTTGCAAATCCAACGACTGAGCCAATTGATTGATGTCATAATACGGTTCAATAGCCTCTGATGTTCCCAACTTGGCCAAAAAAGAACAAATAGCCATCGCCTCAACTCCTTCGGCACGAAGTTCGCGTACGCCAAGCGAGCCAAGACGTTTGGATAATTTTCCCTCTTTGCCGGTCAGCAACGGCAAGTGAGCAAAAGTGGGGATTTTACCACCGACGGCTTCAAACATTTGAATCTGTGCGGCCGTGTTGGTAACGTGATCCTCACCACGGATAATATGGGTAATGTTAAAATCAGAATCGTCAATAACCGATGGTAAATGATACAAATAACTGCCGTCTTCACGAATGATAACCGGATCAGCCAAATTAGCCGCATCATAACGGCAATGTCCACGAACCAAATCATCCCACTCAATAACCCCGGGGACTAATTTGAAACGATAGTGAGGCTTGCGTCCTTCAGCTTCATAACGAGCAATATCTTCCGCCGTCAGCTTCAAAGCACCACGGTCATAAATCGGCGGCAAGCCTTTAGTCATCAGCTTTTTACGCATTACTTCAAGCTCTTCGGCGGTTTCATAACAGGCATAAACCCGTCCCTCGGCCTTAAGTTTGGCCACCACTTCATCATAACGAGCCATACGAGCAGACTGACGGGCTTCCTCATCCCATTGAAAACCTAACCAAACCAAAATGTCGCGCAAAGCGTCTTCATATTCTTTTTTAGAGCGGACGACATCGGTATCATCAATGCGGAGCAAAAATTTACCGCCTAATTTTTTGGCCAAAAGCCAGTTGAAAACTGCCGTACGTGTATTGCCGATATGCATATAGCCGGTGGGGCTTGGTGCAAATCTTACTTTGATATTGTTCATATTTTTATAATCCAGATTATTCCCTAAACTAGGGAGTGATATTATAAGGATTGGCATATAAATTCAAGATATTTTTATGCTTAATTTCATTATTTCAGCTTAGCCTGATTTTGGGCTTCGGCCGAAACGGACAAATCATTTAAGTCTTCAATAAACCACTCTATTTCACCGTCAAGATTGGTTATCATTTCGGCAAAACGTTGACGATAGGCCAAAATCAGACTGCTTTGCTCCAAGGATATGTCAACCAGCTTGATACCGGATGAAGTCTGGTGCAGCTTAAACCAAACTTTAGCCGTTTGCGGAGCGTTGTTGGTACCCAATTGATAACTTACATCCGCGCTGATATTGGTAAATTCGCCATCAATACCGGCCGCACCGACTTGGTATTGCAGCTTATCGGCAAACTCCAGCGGCAAAGTTTTATACATTGCCAACGCATAGCGGCGAAAAATATTCTGAAACTGCTGCTTTTGTTCCGGCGTCATCACCCGCCAATAACGCCCCATAACAAAACGGGAAATATAATCCAAATCAATATATTGCAAAAATAAACTATCCAGTTTTTGAAAACGTTCTTCAACATCGGGAATGCGAAACGTTGTCAACAGCTGTTGCCCCTTTTGTTCAGCCCATTGTTCGGCTATGGCCGGAGCAACCGGCTCAGCTTTGACGGATAGTGAATATAAAACCACAGCTAAAACGCTGATAAGTTGCAAAAAAAAGTTACGTTTCATAAATTTTTGCCTTATAGTTATCTTAATTGTTATAATAACATAAATTGGTTAACAAAATGAAACTTAAACAATCTTGGTTGGGATTTTTTTTAGCGGCAATGATTTGGAGTGTTCCGACACAAGCCAAAGATGCCGGACTGCGTATTATCAATACCCGCGACTTTGTGCGCTGCGGAACCGATTTAAGCACCAAAACTTACGCTTTTAAGGACAAAGACAAACAATGGAAAGGCTTTGATGCCGATTTGTGCCGGTTGTTTGCGTTGGCGGTGTTCGGCAACAGTGACAAATTTGAGTTGGTTAATGTTCCGGCGACGGCAATTTCGGCTTATCTGGCCAATGGCAGCATTGACATAATGCTGGGCAATAATGCTCTTTCAGCCAGTGCCGAAATTCAGAATCAGGCAACGGCCGTTGACGTACTTTATTATGACAAACAAATGTTTTTGGCTCACCCTAAAGAAAACGCAACTTCCATGGAAGACTATAAAGGCAGCAATGTCTGTGTGGTCAAAAACTCTGAAGACATGGCTAATGTCAATGAATACAGCCGGCGTTATGATTTAGGACTGAAACTGCTTACTTTCGGCAGTATGGATTTGGCCAAGCAGGCTTTTTTCCTCAACCGCTGTCAATTGCTCAGCAGCAATGAAATTTATCTGCGCGGAGCTGCCGATAGTGTAGTCAGTGCGGATATGCACCTCGAAATTTTGCCGGAAGTGATAACTTATCGTCCGGTTTATGCCTATGTTGCCAAAGACAATCCGACTTTGCGCATTATTGCCAAATGGCTTTACAATGCACCGGTTTTGGCGGAAGCTCATGGTATTACCTCGAAAAATGTTGATGTTTTTATCGGGGTTACGGAAACTTCTCTGCGCAATCTTTTGGGGGTTGACCCGCAATTGTGGACGGCTTACGGATTGCAGCCCGAATGGGTAAAAAAAGCAGTTAAAGAGCTAGGAAATTACGGCGAGATTTATGAACGTAATTTGGGCGCAGATTCCGAAATAAAAATTGAGCGCGACAAAAACAAGTTGATTGAAAACGGCGGATTAATTATTGCCAAACCTTTTCTATAAATCAGGCACGGCAATTTTACGGTTAATATAATCAGCGGCCACGGATAAAGTTTCGGGGGTTACCTGATGTTGCCCGCCGCTGATTACGGACATATCAACTTTACAGCCTAAGCCTTCCAGCTGTCGGCAGGTATATTTTTGAGCGGCAAAGCGCACCATTTTATCATCATCGCCATGAATAAGCAAAACATCCGGCGTACTTTGAAAATGTTTGTGCAGATACGGAGATGCCGTCATAATTCCGCTAAAACTGACAACCCCGCCGAATTTTTCCGGCGACATTAAACCGGTATATAATGCAACCATAGCGCCTTGCGAAAAACCGCATAAATATAAATCTTTAAAATCAAGTTCATATTCTTGCAGGGTTTGTTCCAAATAGGGCATCAGATTGTCATATGCTTCCCGCAGGCCAAGCGTCATCCGATCATAGAACTTGACACATTCTTCCAGGGTCGGGACTGTCCGACGCTCATCATCCGGGTCAAAACGATGCATGGAATACCATTGCCGTTTATTTTGATGTACTTCACAGATTTTGGGAGCTTGCGGCAAATGAACAGCAACATCATGCAAGCGGAAATAAAAAGTTTCCAGTTTATGATCAAGCGACGGAGCGCAGTCAATATAGCCGTGCAAAAAGACTATTAATTTTCGCGGTATTCCGTTAACATGAACTACTTCTTCACTAATCATTGTTCAAAAAATCCGGCTGTCTGTTTTTTATGATAAATATAGCCTATATCTGAAAGTGCTAAAAAAATCGTAAATAAACAGCTATTTTTTAATCAGAACAGCAAATAACCTAAAACTGCAACAGCTGTTTAATCTGCGTCAGAACCACTTGCGGTGACTGATGAAAATTGAGCACCTTTCCGGATACGGTTTGGCAATCATGACGTTGCTTGTCATAACGACAATAGGGGGTGGTAAAGCAACGGGCATAAACCAAGCTGTCGTCAATATGAATATTTATTCGGCAGCGGCGGCAATATTCGGCTTTAGCATTATTCCATAATTCATCTTTTATATGAAAATTGCCGTTTTGAGTATATGCGACCTGATGTAATTTTTCATAATAGTCCAGAATGGCGAAGACATTTGTATATTCAACATTCCATTTTTGCAGCTGTTGCTTAACTAAGGCTTCCGGTCCGCCGGTTATAACATGGATTTCACACCCCTGAGCCAGTGCCAAGCGGCTAAAATCAGCAAAATATGCCGGATTGCGGTCAATAACGCCATGAAAATCCAAACCAATTTTCAATGAGCATTTATTTTCCATTCTTATTCTCAAACAGTGATGAAAAAAGCTCTTTTAAGGAATTGGGGCTGAGAGCCGATAAAGGATTAATACTGATATTCGGATCATCAATATTGCCGGTAATCGAATAATTGGCGGCAAACACCGTACCGTCTTTACCGCTCAGCAATTTACCGACAACCGGAATACTGCCGATAAAAGTATTAAGTCCGTAGGCCGGAGCAAGCAATCCTTTCATATTAAATTCCTGAAAATCAAAATCATACTGTCCGTCAGCAGTAATACCCATAACACTGCCGAAAGCCTTAGCTTCATTAACCTGCAAAATCCCGTTTTGATATTCGAACGGTGCATCAAAATGCGAAAAGACAATGCCGTCGCCGGTCAACAAATTTACCATACCGGTAAAGGAAGCCACAGTCAGCAGTTTTGCCAAAACCGGCGTATTATAAATATTGCAATTGCGGATTTTGGCATGACCGACCATTTTTTTGTCAGCGCGGCGCAGGGCATTTATGCTCAAGCTTCCACCGCGCATACTGTCATAAAGACGCAAAAACTTCATTGTCGAACCGGCATCATTACTTTCAATCGTCAACAAATGTTCCTTATTCGGACGTGGTACATAATCAAGCTTAAGACTGGCCGGTTTAGCAGATTTCTTCTTGCTGTTAGTCGGAAAATTACCGATGAGGTGCATTTCTTCAATGCCGATGCCATTGACCATTTTAGCCGTACCGGCAAAGTTGCGAATCGCCACATCGTTATTGGTCCATAAGCTGTTTACGGCAATATTAATATCCGCGGTTTTGGTATCTTCCCAATTATTATCCTGCGGGCGTTTGCCTTGGGCTTTAAGCTGTTCACGTTTCTGCTGCGCCATGCGGACATCGTCATCATCACGGGCAAACAAATCAGAAAGATTATAGCTGTTGCCGGAAACCGTAACTTTTAACTTTTCGGGTTTGGCAATAAACTCGATTTTTGCATTAGCGGAAGTCTTAGGACCTTTAATATCGGCGATATCAATCTGCTTTATGTTTTTGTTCTTGTCAAAAACCATTTTACCTTTGAGATTAAACTCCGGTTCTGATAAGCTGAACTGCGGAATTTGCAGTTCACCATCGGCAGCAATATTTATTTTGGCATTGGCAGCACCGCTGATACCGCTTTTCTTTTTAAATCCAAGAAATGAGTAGTCAATATCCGCGGGCTGTAAGTCAGCTTTAACATCAATGACGGTTTTATCATCGGCATAACGGGTAATGACCGCCTGAGTGGGGATAGAACCTTTGATATAAGGCGCATTAAGTGCCGCAAAATCAAGCCCTAACTTTTTACGCAAATTAGCATCAAAATTAAAACGCAGCTGATAACGACTGTTATAATCCTTATCCAAAAATTTTTCATCCCACAATAAATTTACGGGAATTCCCTCAAAACCGGTTACACCGCTGAGCAGCATACCGCGATTGGTTACGGTCAAATCAAGCTTCTTAGCTTCAATATCCTTGTCATCAATGATTTGCTTAATAACCACATCCTGCAAAACGGAGGTTATATCAACTTTAACTTCCTCCGGCGTAAGATTTTGCTTGAGTTCAAACTCCAAAGCCAAAGTTGTTTCCGCGCTGCCTTTAATGCTGTCGGGATTAATGCCCATGGCGGAAGTGTAGCCTAACGGCTGATTATCAATCAGCTTTAAGATATCCGGAATTGAACCGACAGCTTGCAAACTTATTTTGGCAAAGTTATCGTATTTATCCAAATCATATAATTCGACGTAACCGTTATTTAAGATTATGTCAGATGAAACACCTTTATCTAAGTTAACGACAATCTTGTCTTTATAAAAATCGGCTTTGCCATAAATATTGGTAATTTTGGGCATACCGCTCAAATAATTGAGTGAAGCATCAGCAACGTCTGCCGTTCCATGCAAATCCGTAAAGACCAAAGACTGAGATTTTTTGTCATAAGCAAAATCAAACGTAAAAGCAGCATTGCTCATCACTCCGCCGCGCATACTTTCGTTGCACCAATCCCAAGCTTCTTCCGAAATAAACCGCGGCCAATAACGATACAAATCGTCAACTTTAAGCTCATTAACATCAGCCGTAAGCTTAACTTGCATTTTTTCCATTGATGATTTTAAGAAATAATCTTTTAAGCCGGAAGCCTCGACCCCAATAAATGCCTGCTGACCGTCCAAATTAAGCGATGCTTTTTGAATATTGACTTTATCCAATCCGCCGGTGATTTCCCCTTTAAGCAACAAGGACGAAATCGGATAATCATCTTGCGCATTAGGCGAAAAAGCTATATGTCCCTGCCCGCCTTCAAACTCAAAACCGATTTTTTCGACGGCATCATTCAGGCTTTTCATCAAATCATTACGATTTTTAACGATGTCACCAACATCAATCAGCACATCAATCCGTCCGTTTAGCGGCACATCAATTTGCATTTTGGTCGGCTTAGTGTTTTGTGCATCCAGCAACTGGAGCAGATTTTCAGGGATTAAATCGGAAAAATAAAACTGCAGTGCGACTTTGTCGGATATCGGGCGATAAACAGCCTCAATGCCGACGGAGGACGGAACATCATTAAATTTGACCAAGGCACTTACTTCCGTCTCTAAATTAGTAAGATTGCGGTCGAAACGATAATTAACATCGGATAAAACCCATTTACGCCCCAAATCCACTTCATGAAGTTCGACTTCGGCATTACGGATATCGATGTCATTAATAAAACTTTCGGGATAAGAATTATCTTCCGAATTAAAACGCTCTAAAAAACTTTCCATATAATCAAAATAATACGCCAGTTTTTTCTGATTAATGGCATCCGCTTCTTTTTCCTTATCAACCCCATAATTAGTAAAAATATACATGGTCGGATTTATGATTTCAATTGAGCTGGGAGCGATTATACCTTGCAACAAGGCTTTAATGCTAAAGGAAACCGATGTTTTGGGAGCGTTAACCACCAACTCATCATTGGTTTTGCGATAGACAACATTATTAGCTATAATGCGCAAGGGTTTAATTGAGCGGACAAACTCCAAATTCACCGAATCCAGCGTAACCAGATAATCGGTATCATCATGGTTTAGGGCTTTAATGATATAAGGTTTTAAGAAAGGTATAGCGATAGGCCCGCGATAAAGCTGCCATACAAACAGCAAGACGCAGATGAGAAAAAACACTCCGATAAAATCAATGATTTTATGGCGTTTATAGGCCTTAACGTTGAGTTTTTTCATTCGCTTTCAACCAGTTTATAATACCATTATAGTTGCGCAGATTATACAAATCATTATGCCCCGCACCCTGATAAATAATCATTTTTTTTGGTTCTTGAGCATGCGCAAACAAATTTTTTGCACGTTCGACCGGTACAACCTCATCATCAGTGCCGCCCATTATCAACAACGGCGACCGAACGGAAGTTATGCGCGACACATTATCATATGTATCTTTAACAATGTATTTTAGCGGCAACGGCAGCGGAAAAACATCTTTGATAACATTAACCAGACTGTCAAAAGGAACTTCCAGAATTATTCCGGCAAATGGTTCTTGGTTTCCCATGGTAAAAGCCGTGTTTGTTGCCGTATAAGACCCCAAGGACATACCATAAAGAACAATATTTTCATTGGTATATCCCTGCTGGTGTAAATAAGCAACTGCCGCTTGAGCATCAGCCGCCAAAGCCGGTTCGGTGATTTCGCCGGCAATACCGCCAAAGCCGCGGTATTCGGGCATAAACGTGCCATAACCGTGTTCAACCAAAGGTATTAATTTATGATAAAATTTTTCAATATTATACGAATTACCATGCAGGAAAACGATCATTTTTTGTCCGGACTGCGGCTTAGTCAACCACCCGTGAAGCAAAGTACCGTCTTCCGAATTATAGGTAACATATTCACCTTTATAACCGTTGGCATGAGCATTTTCAAGGCGCGACGGTTGAGCAGACGGATTATAGAAAAACCACTGCGGACGCAAATAAACCACTAAGCAAAAAAGTAAATAGGCGACAACCGCCAAGAATAAAATAATCTTAAAAAAACGCTTTAATTTTGCCATTATTTTCCTACCTTATCAGCCAGTGATGCCGCTAAAAACAAATCTATATCCCCGTCCAGAACCGCCTTGGTGTCAGAAGTTTCAACCTGTGTACGCAAATCTTTTACCATTTTATAGGGTTGCAGCACATAAGAACGAATCTGATACCCCCAACCGTTATCACCTTGCGTACTGCGTTCGGCTTCAGCCGCGTCTTCGCGTTTTTTAAGTTCAAGCTCATATAAGCGGGCTTTTAACATTTTCCAAGCAGCATCGCGGTTTTGAAATTGTGAACGTTGATTTTGGCACTGCACGACAATTCCGGTCGGCAAGTGAGTAATGCGGACTGCAGAATCGGTTTTATTAATATGTTGTCCGCCGGCACCGGAGGCACGATAGGTATCGACACGACAATCGGCTTCGTTGATCTCAATTTCGATTTCATCATCAACCACCGGATATACCCCCACCGAGGCAAAACTGGTATGACGGCGGGCGTTGCTGTCAAATGGAGAGATTCTGACCAAACGATGTACTCCGCTTTCCGATTTCAGCCAACCATAGGCATTATGTCCGCAAATTTTCAGAGTAGCGGATTTGATACCGGCGACATCGCCTTCCGTTTCTTCAACATATTCAACTTTATATTTGTGTGCTTCCGCCCAACGAGCATACATCCGCAACAACATTTCCGCCCAATCCTGAGCTTCCGTACCGCCGCTGCCGGAATGGACTTCCAAAAAAGTGTCGTTAGCATCAACTTCGCCGCAAAGCAAAGCTTCTAACTCGCCATGTTTTACCTTGGCCCGCAGTTCGGAAAGCTGTGTTTCAACATCAGCCATAACGGCGTCATCATTTTCGGCTTCGGCTAATTCCGCCAAATCACTTAAATCACGGAGACTTTGTTCCATATCCTGATAATTGCTCAAATTCAGCTCCAGATTTGTTTTTTCGCTCATCAGCTTTTGAGCGCGGGCAGCATCATTCCAGAGCGAGGCATCTGCGGTCAGAGCATTGAGTTCATCAAGGCGGATAACGGCATTGTCATAGTCAAAGAGACCTCCTCAGCAGTGCCAATGACTGCTTGATGCTTTCGATACTCTCCATTACTTCGGCTTTCATTATCAACCTCTCTTTAATATTGTGTTCCAAGTTGAAAATCGGCGTCTTCATCTTCTTCAAAGACTTCGGTTTCAACATTTTCTTCATTGTCATTAACGGCCGGAGTGCCGATTACCCGCTGGCGTTTGGAATCAAAATTAAATTCCGGTTTCAGAGCCTCGGTAATAACCACTTTATCCGTCGGTTTAGCCGGCTTGCCGGTTTCATAATTAACCCGCACAAGCTTGATACCGGCCGGAATACGGAACGGAATATCAGCCTGATTTGCCAAAGCATCACGCATAAAGCTGTTAAAAATCGGCAAAGCCGAACCGGCACCGGTCTCAAAACGACCAAGAGTGCGCGGCTCATCAAACCCGACATAAACCGCGACTACCAAATCAGGCGAAAAACCGACAAACCAGGCATCCTGATTTTTATTGGTCGTACCGGTTTTGCCGGCAACATGTTTATGCAAATTGCGCAAACGGGCAGCCGTACCGCGCTGAGCAACCCCCTCCAAAATGCTGACCATTTGATAAGCACTGAGCGGATCAATTAATTGTTCGCGATTATCGTTCAAAACCGGAACTTCCTGATCATGCCAGGCGTCGGCGTTGCAATCGGGACATTCGCGCGTATCGTGTTTATAAATCGTTTCACCGTTGCGGTCCTGAATACGCTCAATCAGATAAGGCGATACCTGTTTGCCGCCGTTTACCATGATACCATAAGCCGAAGCCATATTAATCAAACGAGTTTCCCCCGCGCCCAAAGACATGGACAATAAAGGCGGAAGATTATCGTTGACGCCCATTTTTTTGGCATAAGCCGCGACCTTATCCATTCCGACATCCTGAGCCAGACGAACCGTCATGAGGTTACGCGATTTTTCAATTCCCTGACGCAAGGTCATAAGTCCGTAAAAGCGTTTAGAATAGTTCACCGGTTTCCATTTAGGCAGCCCCGGCCCTTGATCCAAAACAAACGGAGCATCCAAAATCAAATCCGTAGGCGAATAACCGTTATCAAGAGCGGCTAAATAAACAATCGGTTTGAAGGCCGAACCGGTTTGGCGCAACGCCTGCGTTGCACGGTTAAACTGCGACTTGGCAAATGAATAACCGCCAACCATAGCCAAAATTTTACCGGTGTGCGGATCTAAGGCAATCAAGCCGCCCTCAACATCAGGTACTTGCCGCAAATTATATGAATCCGCGGGAAGTTTTTGTTTGGCAATCTGCGCTGCGGCGATTTTTTCAACCATAATCACGTCACCTTGATGAAGCACATCTCCAACAGAGGAAGGAGCATTGCTGACGCCTTGATTTTTCAAGTTTTTACGCGCCCAGGACAAAACCGACAACGGGATTATGCCTTTATTGCCTTCAGCCGTTTCAATCACGGCTTTATCTTTACTAACCTCAGTAACGATCGCTTTAAGCCAGCCGTTATCATAGCCGCGGCTCATTTCAATCTTAGACATTTCTTCCCGATAATTTTTATCAAGCGGCAAATTAGCCAGAGGTCCGCGCCAACCATGACGGTGATCATAGTTTTTGATTTCCTCGCGGAAAGCTTTGGCGGCAATTTTTTGCAAACGCGGATCAAGAGTGGTACGAATCAGCAAACCACCTTCATATAAAGCATCTTCACCGAATTGTTTTTTCACCTGACGACGAACATCTTCACTGAAATACTCGCCATCTTTGACAAATTCGCCGCGACGTTCTATTGTTTGCAATGGTTTTGCCTTGGCCGTTTCAGCGTCTTCAGGAGTAGCATAACCGTCTTCCACCATCCGGTCGATAACCCAATTACGGCGGGCTATAGCTGCTTCATAGCGGGTTTTAGGATTATAGTTATTTGGTCCTTTCGGCAGCGCCGCAAGATAGGCAACTTCTTCAAGACTAAGCTCATCCAGCGATTTGCCAAAATAATTTAAGGCGGCCGCCGCAACCCCATACGAGCGGTTGCCTAAATAAATTTCGTTCAAATAAAGTTCCAAAATGTGTTGTTTGGTAAAAGCCTGTTCAATGCGAGTGGCCAAAATTGCCTCTTTGATTTTACGCACATAAGACAGTTCGGAAGACAGCAAAAAGTTTTTGGCCACCTGCTGTGTTATGGTAGAAGCGCCGGCCGGACGTCTTCCAGTACCGATATTTTTGAGGTTACCGATAACCGCGCGGGCAATACCAACAAAATCAATCCCCGAATGGGAATAAAATTTTTTATCTTCAGCGGCAATAAAGGCATTTTTAACCAAAGAAGGAATTTTTTCTTCCGGCACGAACAAACGTTTTTCGACGGCATATTCCATCATCAACTGCCCGTCGCCGGCATAGAGACGCGTCGTAACGGCCGGCTCATATTTAGCCAACTGCTTATACTCCGGCAACTCTTGCGAGATTTTCCAGATCGAAGTTATCATAAGAACTAAGCCGATAACGGCAAAAAAGAAAAACGTGCTTAAGAGCGACGATAACGTTTTAAACATATCTGTCCATACCAGTTTGTTATATATAGAATCTTGTTTAGCAATTTAGTACATTTAATTTAAAATGCCAAAGAATTTTTATGATATCGGGATAAAAAAGCGCAATTTCGGCCTAAAAAACCGATGCGTGGCGCATATTTTCGAAATATTTATCAATAGCTTTAGCCGCCGAAACCGCCAGTTTTTTGCGGTAAGCTTTTTGTTGCAGCTGTTTTTCCTCGGTCGGATTTGACAAATACCCAAGCTCCATCAACACTGACGGAACATCCGGCGCTTTCAGCACGGCAAAACCGGCAAAACGATGGGTATTGTCCAGAGTATGGGTTGATTTGCGCATTTCCTGCACCATAAAGGTTGCAAATTCGGATGAACGGTTCATCGTTTCGCGCTGAGCCAGATTAAGCAAAATATCCGAAACTTCTTTGGAATGTTCGGCAAAGTTCAATCCGGCCACAATATCAGCTTTATTTTCCTTTTCGGCCAAAGCTGCGGCCTCTTTGTCGGATGCGGTTTCGGAAAGAGTATAGACCGAAAGCCCTTTAGCTTTGCGGTTGCGCGCGCTGTCGGCGTGGATTGACAAGAACAAATCGGCATCATGGCGGCGGGCAATTTTTACCCGATCGCGCAACGGAATAAAGACATCGCGGTTACGAGTCAGATAAACCTTATAACCGTATTGCTTTTCAATGATTTCTTTAAGCTCGCGAGCCATAGCCAGGGTAATATTTTTTTCATATACCCCCGAAACACCGATAGCTCCAGGATCGACCCCGCCGTGTCCGGCATCGAGCACTACGATTTTTTGCGATTTTGAAGTCTTAGCCACAGCCTTGGACGGAGACGATTTAGTTGTTTTCGGTGTGGTCACCTGCGATGCAGTTTGATAGCTGCCGTTGCTAATAGCGTTGTCATTGCCGACTTTGGCAATAAATTCACGTTCGGAAGCAACTTCCAAATCAATAACAAAGCGCCAACTGAAATTGCTTTGCGGCGGCAGCATAAACACTTTTTTCACCACAGCCGGTTTAAGCAAATCCAGAACCAAGCGCTTGCCGTTTACGCCGGCAGTTCCCAGACGAGCGCGGCTGATAAAGCTGTTTTTTTCGACCTCATTTTCGACTTTAGAATTAATGTCAATATTCTGTGTATCAATAACCAGTCTTTTGGGTTCGGTAAGCAAAAACACTTTATAATTGAACTGCGAATCCGCGTCTAAAACAATGCGGATATTACCAATTCCCTGTCCTAAACGCAAAGATGATATTTGGGCGGCCTGCGCTGCATTCGGCGTAGCAGTGAACACGCCCAATCCCACCAACAGGAATAGAGCCTTAACACCAATTTTTTGCAGCACCCTTATTATAAACACAGTCTTTTTCCTTATTTTTTTGATATTATAATACAAGACTGTTACCAATGTCTTAAAATGATGAGTAAATTAATTTTATTGTTGTGTTTTAAATCAAAATGTATATGCTAAACGACGTTATATGAGTTTTATGTATCGGGTCAGGCTCTGTTTTTTGAACAAAATGTGGTTTTATTGAGCCAAAACCTGATACCGCCGCCTTATCATAACGAAAGGCCGGCAACATATAGCGAACAGACAAAATTTTGCTGGACGAGTTTTAAGCGTGGAAACTAAATTAAGCAACTAAATAACTAAACAGTTTCTGCGGAGTTGAAAGATTTGAAAATAATTAATGCACCGCAATATTCTGCGGCCGATTGAATATTTAGGGCTTAAGGTCCGTTGGCGAATCGCCTTATTAATAAATCTTTTAAATATCCTCTCCAGCGCGGGTGAAATTATTGCGTAGATTTTTTCTACGCCGGTGGAGAATTTATTATGATAAAAAGAATGCTGATTGATGATACCCAACCGGAAGAAACAAGAGTTGTGGTAATTAACGGAAACAAGTTGGAAGATGTTGAGTTTGAAACAACTCACCGCAAACAAATCAAAGGCAATATTTATCTTGGGAAAGTAATGCGGGTTGAACCTTCATTACAAGCCTGCTTTGTAGATTACGGCGGTAACAAGCACGGTTTTTTAGCCTTTGGTGAAATTCATCCTGATTATTACAATATATCTCAAGAAGAGCTTGAGGCAATTGATAATGAAGTTGATGAAATCATTGAGAATAAAAAACAAGCCTTAAAAGAGCGTGAACAGGAAAGAGAACGTATCCGTCAGGAAAAAGCGGCTGCCCGTGAAGCGGCACAAAAAGCCAAAGCCGAAGCTGAGGCGGAAGCAGCTAAAGAAGCGGAAAAAGCCGTTGAAGAAACTGCATTCCAACCGGAAGATGAAAAAACTGAAAGTAAGGAAGCTAAACCGCGCGGACGCCGCGGGCGCCCACGTAAAAAACCGGTGGAAACAGCGGTCGCCCAGGAAGCCGCAAACGAAAAACCAACTGCTCCTGTTGAAGACAAAGCCGAAATTAATGACATCACTCCCGAAGAAGAAGCCGCTTTGGAAGAAGTTGCCGCCGGAGATAAACGCCATAAACAGAAAAAACGTCTGTTGAAAAAGAAATATCAAAAACAGCACCCCAAAACCGAAGATGCCGAAAATGAGAAAGAAAAACTCAAGGTACTGAGCGAAGATGCCGGAACGAGTGAAGCCGTCATCAGTGAAGAGGCAGATGAAAAAATTGCCGCCGCATCCGAAAATGATGAAGATGTTGACGATGATGACGATGATTTGGAGATGGATTTTGAGCTTCAACGCAAATTAATCAGAGCGCGGAAACTTTTCCATCGCAACAAGATTCAGGATGTTATCAAAGAAGGACAAATTCTGCTGGTACAGGTAGTTAAAGAAGAACGCGGAAACAAAGGCGCGGCTTTGACAACTTATTTATCACTGGCCGGACGCTACTGTGTGTTAATGCCTAACCGCATTAAGAGTGGCGGGGTTTCGCGCAAAATTACCAATGCAGCCGACCGCAGCCGTTTGAAAGCTATTGTTAAAGAGCTGCCGTTGACTGCCGATATGTCGATTATCGTCCGCACTGCCGGCGAAGAAAAAACCAAAGCCGATATTGTTCGCGACTACAACTACCTTATCCGCGCATGGAATCAAATCCGTTTGGATTCACTGAAGGTTAAAGCTCCGGCCTTAATTCATGAAGAAGGAAATCTGATTAAACGGGCTTTGCGCGATATTTATACCAAAGATACCTCGGAGATTATTGTTGCCGGTGATGAGGCTTATAAGCTGGCAAAAGACTTTTTCAGAATGTTGTCTCCGCACAGTCTGAAAAAAATTAAGAACTATCGCCATAACGATATTCCATTGTTCCAACGCTTTCAGGTCGAAGGGCAACTGGACAAATTGCATGAATGCAATGCCCAATTAGAATCGGGCGGCTATTTGGTAATTAACCCGACAGAAGCACTGGTATCCATTGACGTAAACTCCGGTCGGGCAACTAAAGAAAGAGACTTGGAAGAAACAGCGCTTAAAACCAATCTTGAAGCCTGTGACGAAATTGCACGCCAGCTCAGAATGCGTAATCTTGCCGGTTTGGTCGTTATTGACTTTATTGACATGGACGAACCGGCCAATAACCATGCGGTTGAAAAACGTATGAAAGAAGCTTTGAAAAAGGATCGTTCGCGGATTCAGGTCGGTAAAATGAGTATGTTCGGCTTGTTGGAACTTTCACGTCAAAGAATGCATTCATCCTTTTTTGAAAGCAATTATCAGGTTTGCCCGCACTGTCAGGGTAAAGGAATGGTACGTACGATTGAGTCCAGCGCCGTTTATGTTTTGCGTGGAATTGAGGAAGAAGGCATTAAAGGACGCTCTTGTCGCCTGAATGTCTTTGTACCTTCAGATATTGCTATTTATCTGCTTAATCACAAACGACAAAATCTGCTTAATTTGGAACAGAAATACAAAATGGATGTAATTATCAGTGCCGATGACAGCGTTCAGTGTATTTCCGATTATCGGATTGAACGTACCAAAGCGACTAAGGCGGCAGATGAAGATACTAAAACTGCGGAAACAGTAATTGAGCCGGAAAACACCGATACAATTGCTCCGGAAGTCGTCAAAGAAGAAAAAACTTCAGAGCCTACGGTTGAAGAAGAAGTAAAAGAAAATACATCTGCAGAAACAGAACCGCAGGAAAACGGCTATCACAACAACCGCCGTCGTCGTGACGGACGCCGCCGCGGACGCGGTAACCGCTTTGACCGCAAACGCAATAATAATTATAACAATCGGGACAACAAGCCCAAAGAACGGCAAGAAGCGGTTATTCTGTATAACAGTCACGAAGATATTAAACATGAAACTCCTCAAAAGGTTGAGGAACAGCCTAAGGAAAAATCAACTTGGTGGAAAAAACTTATCAAAGGCTAGGCTCTAAGTTTAAATATTTTGCTCAAGGGCTAATCGGCAGTCTATGGCTGCCATTAGCCCTTTTGGCATTAGTTACGGATGCAAAAGCACAAAGCATCAGCCTTATTTCGGACGAAGAAACCGAACAATTGCTGGATAAAATCACCAAACCGCTGTTTGATGCTGCCGGTATCAGTTTTAAGAAAAATAACATTTATATTGTTGATGATGCCTCGCTTAATGCGTTTGTCAGCGACGGCAACCGCTTATTTGTGCATACCGGAACAATTATTGCGGCTGACAGCGCTAATGAATTAAGCGGGGTTATTGCTCACGAAACCGGACATATTGCCGGAGGGCATATTTTGCGGCAAAAGCTCAAAGACCGAGAAATGCAGGAAATCAATCTGGTATCAGCCCTGCTCGCAGGAACGGCTGCGGCGGCAAGCGGGCGTGGTGATGCGGCCATGGCGGTATTGCTAGGTTCGCAAAGTTCGACCCTAAATCATTACCTGCAATATCGGACATCGGAAGAGCGTTCGGCCGATGAATATGCAGTAAAAGCCCTAAGCCAAACCCACCAAAGCCCGCAAGGCATTTTGACGTTTATGAAACGAATTGCCAAACAAAATAACCTTAACGGCGTGGACGAAACACCTTATTTTCGCACCCATCCGGTTACCCGCGAACGTATAAGTTTTTTTGAAAAAGCCTTAACCGAAAGTGCTTATGAAAACAAAGCGCAATATGAAGAAGAATTTGCGCGCGTTAAAGCCAAATTGTTTGCCTACCTGAATACTCCGGAGAAGACGCTGCGCAAATATCCGCTGACCGACAATTCGACAGCAGCACAATATGCCCGAGCGATTGCGGCCTTCAAAAAACTGCAATTTGATACCGCGCAGCAAGACTTAGACAAGCTGTTGCAAAAAGAACCAAATAATCCATATTTTTATGAGCTGAAAGGGCAAATTGCCTTGGAAACCGGAAAACCGGACGAAGCGGAAAAATATTATCGTCGGGCGTTAAAGCTGCAGCCGAATTCGGCCTTGTTGCAAATCAGTTTGGCGCAAGCGATTATTGAAAATACGCCGACCCAAAACAAGCTGCAAGAAGCGATAAATCTGTTAAATAAATCACTTTTGGTCAGGCCGATGAGTTTCAGCCAACTGTTGTTGGCGAGAGCTTACGGAGCATTAGGGAACAATGCGGCGGCTCAATACGCAGCGGCTGAATATTCCGCCCGCATCGGCGCGGTTGAAACGGCCAAACATCAAGCTGAAGAAGCTAAAGCCGCAAATCCGTCGGCGCAATTATCACTCAAAATTGATGATTTGCTGCTGCGATTGGAAAATATGACAAAGTCTAATTAAGCTCATCAATGATTTTAGCGGCAATTTCCTCATAAATGCGAGTAAATTCGCTTTCCGGTTCGGCAAAGACAATCGGAGTGCCGCTGTCGGCATTAGTCCGAATATCAATATGCAGTGGAACTTCACCCAAGAACGGAACTCCCAACTTATCAGCAGTTTCATGCGCACCGGCATGACCGAAAATATCAGCCCGCGTTCCGCATTTGGGACAAAGGTAATAGCTCATATTTTCAATAATGCCCAAAATCGGGACATCAACTTTTTTGAACATATTTACCCCTTTAACCGCGTCAATAAGAGCAATATCCTGCGGAGTAGAAACAATAACCGCTCCGGCGAGATTTAATTTTTGCGATAAAGTTATTTGAATATCGCCGGTTCCCGGAGGCATATCAATAACCATAATATCGATTTCGCCCCAATTAACCTGCGTCAACAACTGTTCCAAAGCACCGCAAGCCTTTGAACCGCGCCAGATAAGCGGGACATCTTTGTCAATAAATGTACCGATAGACATAGAGGCAATGCCCATATACTCAAAAGGTTCAAAAGTCTTACCGTCACGGCTCAACGCGCCGACGCCTTCATAGCCCAACATGGTCGGGATTGACGGACCATAGATATCAGCATCAAACAAAGCGACTTTTTGCCCTTTATTAGCTAGTGCCAAAGCCAGATTAACTGCAGTCGTGGATTTACCGACGCCACCTTTGCCTGAGGCCACGGCAATAATTTTTTTTACACTTGAAACTTGCCATTTTTGCTCTTCCGGCTTAAGCGAAGCGGCTTTTTTTTCTGCCGTATAAATAATGTTAACTTTGGCTACTCCGTCAAGCGCGCTTAGCTGTTCTTTCAACACCGCCGTTTTAGCCTCATCTTCCTTGGCATTGCACAAGGTAACCAACAAACGTCCTTTTATCAGATTGATACTGTCGATTTGCGCAGGGGAAAAATATTGTTCAACGATTGCTTTAACTTTTTCTTCCATGATTTGACTTCCTGTTGATAATCTTATCGATTGTTGTCTTATTGCACTATTTATATTATATATGGAGCAAAAGCAATAGAAAATTAAGGGGGTTATAATGGCCAAAATTCCAAATCCGTGGGAAGATAACGACGAAAACCCGTGGGAAAACATTGACAAGCCGGTGGAACGACGGGCTAAAGTCGAAAAGTTTAAAATTAACAGCCGCAATGACGGAAATTTTGAGTTTAAATGGCAATGGGGAGTTTTGGCGGTTGCGGCATTATGGCTGGCGACCGGCTTTTATCAGGTTCAGCCTAATGAGCAAGGCGTAGTATTGCGTTTTGGTGCTTATAACGAAACAACCGATGCCGGTTTGCATTATCACCTGCCCTATCCGATTGAAACGGTTACCAAGGTCAACACAACGCAAGAACGCAGTATCACCTTAGGTTTGAGCGAACAATACAACGGCAACAATGCTTTTACCGAAAGCCATATGCTGACCGGCGATGAAAATATTGTCGACATTAACCTTACAATCGTATGGCGGATTGACGATGCCAAAAATTATTTGTTCAGCATGCAGAGTCCAGATCAGACAATTAAAGTTGCGGCACAGTCGGTTTTGCGCGAAATTGTCGGACAATCGGAAATGATGCCGATTATTTCGGGTGACCGCGGCAAAGTCGAAGATGAAACCATGGCTGAACTGCAAAAGGTATTAAACGAGTTTAATTCCGGAATTAAAATCGTGCGCGTAAAGCTGCAAAAAGCCGACCCGCCCAAACAAGTTGTTGATGCTTTTAATGAAGTTCAGCGCGCCAAAGCCGATATGGAACGGTTTAAAAACGAAGCCGAAGCCTATCGCAATGAAATTTTGCCCAAAGCTAAAGGTGAAGCGGCTCAGCGCCTGCAAAACGCCGAAGCCTACAAACAAGGCGTGGTCAATAAAGCTAAAGGTGATGCCGAACGTTTTGTTTCGGTCTACAATGCCTACAAGCAGGGAAAAGACGTAACAATCAAACGTCTGTATTTGGAAACAATGGAAAATGTATTGGCTAATTCCAACAAAGTGATTTTAGATCCTTCGGCCAAAGGTTCTAACGTTGTGCCTTATTTGCCGCTTGACGGATTAAAAATAAAGCAAAAACAAGGAGAATAAGACAATGAGCGATAAGTTGAAAATGTTTTGGGGCGGAGCAGCCGCGGTTATTATCCTTGTTTTGGTAAACACTTTTTATATTGTCGAACAGACCGAACAGGCAATTGTACTGCAATTCGGCGAACCGGTGCGCGAGGTTAAAGACCCCGGCTTAAAGATGAAAATCCCGTTTATTCAAAATGTGGTGTTCTATGACAATCGTTTGCTTAACTTAGATCCGCCGGCACAAGAAGTGGTTTTGAATGATAAAAAACGTTTAGACGTTGACAGTTTTACCCGCTACAAAATTGTTGACCCGCTGCGCTATTACAAGACCGTACGTACGGAAATGCAAGCCCGCAGCAAGTTGGAGGAAATCGTTAATTCTTCGCTGCGCAAAATTTTGGGACGTATAACTTTGCAAGAACTGTTATCCCAAAAAAGAACGCAAATCATGGCTGATATCAGCAACGCGGTGAAGATTGATGCTGAACAAATCGGGGTCAGTGTGGCGGATGTTCGTATTCGCCGAGCTGATTTGCCGGTTGAGGTTTTGCAAGCGATTAATGCCCGTATGAAAGCCGAACGCGAACGCGATGCCAAAGAATTTCGCGCCACCGGTAAGCAGGAAGCTCAAAAAATCCGCGCCACTGCCGAAAAAGAACAAACCATCATCGTAACAGAAGCTGAAAAACAAGCGCAGATTATTCGTGGTGAAGGCGATCAGGAAGCGATTATGATTTGGAATAAGGCGGCTAACCTTGACCCGCAGTTCTATGCGTTTTACCGCTCACTTGAAGCTTATAAGAATGCCATGGCCGAAAAAGGCAATACGGCAATGGTTTTATCGCCGAATGCGGAATTTTTTGACTTTTTCAACCAGACCCCGAAAGCCAAATAATATGCGGCAAAAAAGTTTGGCATTAGGCTTAATTATCGGCGGACTTTGCTGCGCCCTGACGGTCAGAGCGCAGCAGCTTCCGTCTTTTGCGGATTTGGTGGAAAAATTACAACCCGCCGTGGTTAATGTTTCGACAACCTCATTGGCAGAAAATAATGATGATTTTCTGGAACAGAATCCGCACCTGCTGCCTGAAGAACGATTTTTGTTTTCAGAAAACCCGCAGCATATTTCGCTAGGCTCAGGTTTTATCATTCGGGAAAACGGTTTTATTATCACCAATCGCCATGTCATTAAAGATGCACATGAAATAAACATTACCTTAAATGACAAACGACATTATACGGCAAAGATAATCGGCAGCGATGCCAAAACCGATATTGCACTGCTCAAAATAGACGTTAAGGACAAATTGCCGACGACACATTTCGGTGATTCCGATAAGATGAGGGTCGGAGATTGGGTTTTGGCAATCGGCAGTCCTTTCGGGTTGGGCGGAAGTGTGTCAGCCGGCATTATTTCAGCCAAATCACGTGATATTGAAGCCGGTCCTTATGATGATTTTTTACAAACCGATGCCTCAATCAATCAAGGAAGTTCGGGCGGGCCGATGTTTAACCTGAACGGAGAAGTAATCGGTATCAACACGGCGATTTTTTCGACCACAGGAACAAATATGGGTATCGGTTTTGCAATGCCGGTTAACACCGTAAAATTTGTTATCAATCAATTGTTGGAAAAAGGCAAAGTTGAGCGCGGTTGGATTGGCATTAAAATTCAACCTTATGAAGACAGCAATAATTCGGCGGCACACGGGGTTATTATCTCGGATGTTACGGTCGGATCCGGTGCGGCTAAAGCCGGAATTGAAGCCGGAGATATAATCCTAAGCGTCAATAACAAAATCATGGAAGATACCAAAGAGCTGTCACTCACGATTGCCGAATTGGCAATCGGACAAAAAGTAAAGTTGAAAATTAAACGCGGAGAAATAGAAATCGATAAAATCGTTACGATTGAAAAAATGCCGGAAGATAAAGAAAAAGCACCGCGTATCAAAGCGACTTTACCAACCGACAACAGCAATTTTAATGAATTGGGTTTACGCCTTGAGGAACTGTCGGCTGATGACAAACAAACGGCCTCAGCCGGCCGCGGCGTCATAATCAGCGAAGTTAAATCCGGAAGCGATGCGGAAAATAAAGGATTAAAAAAAGGCAGCATTATCACCCAAATTGACAAGAAAACGGTTTTTGACCTTAATGATGTCAGAACATATATTGCCGATGCCAGGGCGGAAAACCACCGTCCGGTATTGTTGTTGATTGAAGATAATAACGTCCCCCATTTTGTGGCAGTGAAATTGGAAAAAGATGACCAGAGTTGATTTTTATCATTTGCAAAGCCAGAGTTTGGACGCCGTATTGCCCAAACTATTGGAAAAGGCTTATGAAACTAAAAAAAGCATTATCGTAAAAGTCGGAAACGATGAACGTGTTGAATTTCTGAATGCCCTGCTATGGACATATAACGACCAATCATTCTTACCCCATGGCAGCAAGAAAGACGGTAACGCTGAATTGCAGCCGATTTGGCTGACCAGCGGTGATGATAATCCTAATTTGGCAAGACTGCTGTTTTTGGTGGACGGAGCAGAAGCAAAAGTCGACGAATTAAGCAACTTTGAGCGCGTGTTTAATATATTTGACGGCAATTCAGAAGCGGCATTAATGCAAGCCCGCGCTTTTTGGAAAGAACTCAAGAAAAAAGGGCATGAATGTTTTTATTGGCAGCAAGATACCAATGGTCGCTGGAAACAAGCTGCTTAATTGGGCAGGAAATATTTTTAAGAGTTAAACTTTGCCGGTGTTAAGATTAATAAAAGAAAACGTGCTCTCTGAAAAATCAGAGATGCACGTTTTCTTTTATTTTCTACCCCAGGACATAATGCGATTCCATAGCTTTTTGTTTGCCATTGCCAAGCATATTGCTATTATGAAAATATCTAATACAATCGTAATTGTAGCAGGAATGAACAGAATACCAGGTATGATTTCCCATTTAATGCAAGCCACAATTAAACCGATTGTGAAAAGCAAAAACATAGTACAAGACGGGTTCTCATCTATCCAAAGGATAGCTTTTTTTACAAAATTTTTCATAATCTTTTTATTTGAACCTCGGCTCCGGATTCATAATTT
>ERZ1034878.72-NODE-72-length-52732-cov-22.995064_pt1 | contig 52732 bp, 48 predicted proteins | sample MGYA00520593_ERZ1034878 | MGnify/ENA primary metagenome ERZ1034878 (study PRJEB33766, sample SAMN09781724) | gut metagenome | biome: gut microbiome | host: Homo sapiens | place: Madagascar | study: EMG produced TPA metagenomics assembly of the PRJNA485056 data set...
CTTTACAAGTTTAGTAAAATTTAATATAATAAAGGCAGGTCAAGTCATCATAAGGTTAACTTTTGTTAACATTATGCAATAAAACTTCAAAAATCGTTTTTATTTATGCTCCTGTGCGCAAAAATAAAATTGACCGGACTTAAAATATATATATTTTTTTTAACTTAGTAAAAAGGTGAATCAATGAAAAAGATTAATTCAAAAACAAATATCATGATTTTGTGTGCAGCATTTGCTTTATCTGTATCCATAACCCCAACAAATGCCGCAATGTATGACAGTTTTCCTGCCCTATATCAAGATGTTCAATCCCAATCTGGAATGAACCAAATGCACGATAATAGTTATTTACGAGAAAGAGCGCAAGATAACTACAGAAATGAAGATTATAATTACTATCAACAACGTAAAAAACTAGATGGTCAAGATGAAGGAAGTACCGTTATTCAAAACTATAACGGTGGTTCTATGCAGCAAGCAACTATTGAAGAAATGAACACTAAAGGGGTTTACGTAAACTCAATTGAAGTTGCTCCATCAGAAATTTTAACAAAAGAAGAAATTAACAAAGCTATTCAGTCTTTGGTTGGTAGAAATGTATTTATTGAAGATATTCAAAAAGCAATTGACAATATTAACAATTTGTATGCAGAAAAAGGCTTTGTAACAGCTCGTGCCTTTTTACCTGAACAAACTGTTGAAAATGGTCATATTTACATCGCTTTGACAGAAAGTAAAATCGGTAATATTACTGTTGAGCAAAACAAATGGACTAAAGATGGTTATATTACAAGAAGATTGCCTGAAAAAGAAGGGCAATTGTTTGATATCGTAGAACTTGAAAAAGATGTTCTTGATTTTAACAGATATAATGAAGGTGTTAAATTATCGGCTAACTTAAAAGCAGGTCAGAAACCAGGAACTACGGATATCGAACTTGTAGCTGATGAAAATTTCCCGTTCCACGTAATGGGTATTATGGATAACGCAGGTCGTTATAATACAGGTAGCATAAGAGGTGGTGCTATGTTGTATGCAGATAGCTTATTTGGCCACCGTGATAGAATGTCTTTAGGTTCTTATTTCTCTAAAGGCGCACAAAGCCCTTTTGCTGACTACAACTTCCCTGTAAACAAAAAAGACGGTCGTGTTGGGTTTATGTATTCATCTACATTTGCTAACATAAAATACGGACCATACAAAGATTGGGGCTTGGGCAGTAATGCTTACCAATATTCATTGTACTATTCTCAACCAATTGTTAGAAAACCAGGCTTTGAATTGAAAACATATGCAGCTGCTAATTACAAACGTGCAAGAACATTTTCAGACTTGATTATGCCTGGTTATGGCGATGTCTTGAAGAGTGTTGATAACGTAACATCTTTGGAATTAGCGTTGCAAATGAGAAAAGATACAAAACGTGGTATTTGGTACTTCAACCAAGATGCTTACTATTCAATCCCAATTTTTAACAGTACAAGAGATAATAATTATTTTAAATATAGCGGTAGCTTAGTAAGATTGCACGATTTCTCTCACGGATTTATCGGTCAATTGAGAAGTAACTACCAAATTGTTCCTGGAGATAAAAGAATTCCTTACTTAGATCAAATGCAAACAGGTGGTTTGGCTACAGTTAGAGGTTATTCAGAAGGTTTGATGATTGGTAAAAACGGATATTTCGTAAGTGGTGAACTTATGTTCCCTCTATTACCTAGAGAAATTACAAGCCCTAGAACAGGTGAAAAAATACCGTTTATCGGTAAATACGTTAAAGGTGCGATATTTGCTGATACTGCTGGTATTTTCCCAACTGCTTCAGAAGATGCTATGCAGGGTAGTTATTTTGCAGCATCATTAGGTATGGGCTTGAGAGTTCAATTGCCTGGTGATTTGAGTGCAAGATTATATTGGGGCTATCCTTTAATTAGAAACTATTGGGAACCATATAGCAAAATGGGTAGATTCCACTTTGAATTGACACTTGCTCCAAATATTGATGCTTTGTTGGCTTCTCGTTCAACTGCAGCAGCTCCAAAAACTCAATTCCAAAAGAATGTTGAAGCAGAATATGTTAATAACTATGATGATACCAGACATTACGATTACTTCCGTGATGGTGGCGGTGGCTCATTATAGCTAGTTATGATGCTGATGGGAGTAATTCCTCTTGAAATAATTAAATTATGCGGTAACATAAAGTTGCCGCATATTTTTTTTATAAGTCATCTTGAGCAAAGCGAAAGATCTCATTAAAATAATTATTATTGGCGTAGAAAGAGGAGATATGACTAAAGCTATATTTGTAACTGCAACAGGAACTGATGTTGGAAAAACATATATTTCAGCTCTAATTGTGAAAAAAATAAGGGAGTTGGGTTATAATTGCGGATATTTTAAACCTGCATTGAGTGGCGCAATCGAAAAAGATGGAAAACTTATTCCTGGAGATTGTGACTTTGTTTTGAAAACTGCTGGTATAAACTCTGCTCCATTGAATTATGTATCTTATGTGTTTAAAACTGCGGTTTCTCCTCATTTGGCAGCCGAAATTGAAAATAATCCGATTAAAATTGAAAAAATTAAATCAGATTATGAAGAAATAAAAAAAGAATTTGATTATTTGGTTGTAGAAGGGGCAGGCGGAATTATTTGTCCGTTCAATTTGAAAGAACAAAAACTTTTGTTACCTGATGTGATAAAAGAGTTGGGACTGGATATTTTGGTAGTTGCTTCGGCTTCATTAGGAACTATTAATTCAACTGTTCTGACTGTAGAATATGCAAAACAACAAGGAATTAATGTTAAGGGCATAATTTTGAATAATTATGATGAAAATGATTTTATGCAAAAGGATAACAAAATTCAGGTTGAAAACCTAACAGGTGTTAAGGTTGTGGCTACTGTAAAAAAAGATGATACAAGCATAAGCGACTTGTCGGGATTATTTAAAGAGGTATAATATGGAAAATTTAGCAGAAAAAGATTTAAAATATATTTGGCATCCGTGTTCGCAGATGAAGGATTATGAAGAATTAAAGCCAATTGTTGTAGACAAAGGGGATGGGGTTTACTTGTATGATGTTGATGGCAATCGTTATGTAGACGTTATCAGTTCATGGTGGTGCAACCTTTTGGGACATTGTAATCCGCATATTTCTGCAGAATTGAAAAAACAAGCTGATAAACTTGAACATGTGATTTTTGCAAATTTTACCCACAAACAGGCAATTAGACTTTGTGAAAGATTATCTAAAATTTTGCCGGAAGGTTTATGTAAATTTAATTTTACGGATAATGGCTCATCTGCGATTGAAGCGGCTATGAAAGTTAGTTTTCAATATCACGAGCAAACAGGTAATCCGCAAAAGACCAAGTTTATGGCTCTTTCTGAAGCTTATCATGGTGAAACGATCGGGGCTTTATCAGTTGGGGATTGTGACCTTTACACAAAATTGTATAAACCTATTTTGATGGATATTGTTAGAGTGCAAGGACCGGATTGTTATAGATGCCCGTACGGAAAAGACAGAGACCATTGTCAATGTGAGTGTTTTGAAAATGCAGAAAAAACATTTGAAAAATATGGTAATGAAACTGCAGCGATGCTTGTTGAACCTTTGTTACAGGGTTCAGCCGGTATGAAAATTTATCCTCCTTTGTATTTGAAAAAATTAAGAACCTTATGTGATAAGTATAATGTTCATTTAATTGCGGATGAAATTGCTACAGGTTATGGAAGAACAGGAAAAATGTTTGCTTTTGAATATGCAGGAGTTTCTCCTGATATTATGTGCTTGTCAAAAGGTTTGACCGGAGGTTATATGCCAATGGCGATATTTGTAACCTCTCAGAAAATATATGATGCGTTTTATGATGATTATAATACTGGAAAAGCCTTTATGCACAGTCATACATATAGCGGAAATCCTTTAGCTTGTTCAGCTGCCAATGCAGTTTTGGATTTGATGGAAGATGGTTCTATTTTGAAAAAAGCACAAGAGAATGCCGTTTTCTTCAACAATTTGTTGAAAGAAAAATTCCTTTCTCATAAAAATGTTGGAGAGATTAGACATATTGGTTTGATTAACGCAATTGAATTGGTAAAAAATAAAGAAACGAAAGAACCATTCGATGGGAAACTAAGGACCGGCTACCAAATATATAAAAAAGCTCTTAAACGTGGCGTAATTCTCCGCCCTCTTGGCGATGTAATTTATTTTAACCCACCATTGATTATAGAACGCAAAGATTTAGAATTTGCAGCAGATGTTGCGTATGAGTGCATGGTCGAAGTGCTACGCACTTAGTTATAAAGGCAACACCTGTACTCAAAACCGCTTTTTAGTGAAAAGTGAGAAGTGAAACGTGAAAAGCCCATATCGTTAAAGATATTTTCTTGCATATAATCAGCTCATGTTATTGTACACTTATTGCGCAATCTAAACAGAAGCTGATTAGGTTGGGTAGCGAGCGGAATTTCGCATAACAAAGTTAACGTTAACTCAAATTAACGTATTTTGTACACTTTAAAATTCACACACCTCATCATCTGTCGATTTTTTTTACGAAAAAGGGAACTCTCTTGCAGTTGCCACGTCTTTAGTTTTGAAAGGATTTAGCTTTCTGTAGTTAATTCTTCCCAGATGCTAGGTACTACGATTAACGCAGTGTAAACAATAAATCCGAATAGAATTAAGTTAATAGCTTCCATGATAACACTCCTATCTGTTAGCTTGAACGAATTAAAACGACATAATTCATCTTAATTATATTATTCCCATGTTGTCAAAAAATGTAACATTTTTTAATAAAATTTTTATTATAATATTAGTGAGGACTTTATGAAAAAGAAAATCGAAAAATTATTCTCAAACTTATGTTGCTCTCATTGCAAGAACAGTTTTGACGAAAATTCAATAACAATCAAAAGAGAAGAAGAAGGATTAACAGTTGTTGGTTTGCAGTGTCAACATTGCGGTAAGAATTTTGGAGTAGCTTTTTTAGGGATAAGTAATTTTGACGTAAAAAACTATGAACCTCTTGAAGTTCAAGAAGGTCCTGAACCAATCAATTACGATGATGTGATAGATGCACATAGATTTATCAAAAATCTTGATGCAGATTGGCAAAAACATTTGCCGCAATAGTTATTTCCAAAAACTACTGTCGTATATTGCTCTGTTTGCACAAGCAATGCCGTTGATAGCGCTAGTGCTAGTTTTGTTGCAATAGGTTTCTTCACTATTATAGAATGTTCCTTCTGCCCCCATTGGTAATAATTTACCATCATCCATTAATTGAAATGTAAATAAATCTTCCCCCCATTTATTAGGAAGTTTGTTGTAACCATTCACATCAACTGATACATAAACATTAGGCGAATTAGTTTCGCCGCTGTTTTCAAAATATAATTGAGAACCGTCGTTCAGTATAAGTTGCCCGTCATCAAAAAGATATTCTCTAGCAGGGCGACCTGAATATGTTTTATAAGTTGGATTATTTGTTTCAGATGTTAGTTTTAGACACTTGCCAGAACTATTATCTCCACAATCCATTAAAATCTTTAAATATGGTTGGAGTGCTAATTTAAAAGTATTACGAGCTTGTGTGCAATCTTCTCTTTTTAAAGGTGTTTCATTATCTTGTTTGTACATATCAAGAGCTTGTAATAAAACGGAATATTCTTTTTTCAAACCTGTTTCAAATTGCTTTTTTCTATAGTTATTAACAAGTGTTGGGATAGTTAATGCTGCAACTACTCCGATAATTCCTAATGTAATTAAGACTTCTGCTAAAGTGAATGCTTTCCTTTTCTTCATGTTCTCATTTCTCCTATGTGAATGCTTTTTTAATAGTATTATTGTATCCGAATAAGGTAGTCTAAAATGGACTATAAATCCATTGTTGCTATAATTCTTTAGCGATAATTAATTTTGTGAATGAAACGGTTATCCAAAATTTTATAATAAATTTACAAAGACTAAGAAAACGTTACGGATGTTCCAGTAAACAGTTATCTGAGTTGATTGGTTGCGATTCTTCATATATTAGCAAGGTTGAAAACGGCAGAATTATTCCGTCTTTGGATAAAATTATTGCCATCGCGAATTATTTTAAAATAGAGTTTGTTGATATGTTTAGGGGGTAGGTTATTAATAAAAAGCACCCACCTTACTCCTCCCTCAAAAGGGAGGAAATTTGCCCTTCCCTAGTGAGGGAAGGTTCGGATGGGTGATTACCCGTAAGGGAAAATGCGAATAACGCACTCACAATATACAATGGTGCTTGATTTAAGTGTGTAAAACTTCTATATCAATGTATGAAGTATGAAACAATATTGTCACAGAGGACTACGTGCGTAAAACTCTACACCAATGTATGAAGTATGAAACAATATTGTCACAGAGAGCTACGTGCGTAGCACTAGTTGAATAATACACCAGCGATGGCTGCGGACATGTAGCAGGTCAAAGTTCCGCAAATCAACGCTCTTACACCTAACCTTGCAAGGTTTTTTCTTTGGTTTGGTGCAAGTTCTCCAATACCACCCAATTGGATTGCGATTGAACCAAAGTTCCCGAAGCTGCACAATGCAAAACTTGCGATTAAGAAACTTTTTTCTGACAATTGAGTTGGTAGATTTGTTAAGTCAAAGTATGCAACCATTTCGTTCAATACTAATTTTGTTCCCATTAAACTTCCGACTGTTGTTGCTTCTTTTAATGGAACTCCCATAAAGTATGCAAATACTGCGAATAATTTCCCTAATATAAGTTTTAGTGATAAGTGAGTTAGGTCAAATGATGCAAAATTTATGTGTAAATATTTTACTATTAAATTTCCTAAACCGCCTAAGAACCAGTCAATCATTGCAACAAGAGCAACTAGGGCTAAAATCATTGCTACTACGTTTATTGCAACTTTCATGCCTTCTGATGCTCCGGCTGAAATCGCATCAAATACATTGATATATGGTTTTCTCCTTTTGCTATATGTGATTTTAATATCTTCGCTTGTTTCCGGTGTTCCGGTTTCTGGATAAACTATTTTGGTTAAAACCAATGCTCCGGGAGCAGCCATGACTGATGCTGCAAGAAGGTATTGAGCAGGAATTCCCATTCCTATATAAATAGGCATTGTAGCTGCAGAAATACATGCCATGCTTCCAGCCATAGATGCCAAAAGTTCTGAACGTGTAAGTTTTGCTAAATATGGTCTAATCATAATTTGAGCTGCAATTTGTCCGACAAATGCGCTTGCTACGTTAGAAAGAGCCTCTGCTCCGCTTACGCTCATAAGTTTGTTCATTGCTTTGCCGAAAAACGGAACAATTCGTTGCATAATTCCGTAGTAGTAGAGGATGTTTACAACAATCATCATAAAGATTAATGATGCGATTAGTTGTAGCGCAAAAACTTGCGTACCTGAACCGAATATTGCGCCTAATTTGTCATCAGACATAAGAGGTCCAAATACAAATGCGCCACCATCTTTTGCAAAATCAAGTATTTTTTGAATAAACAATCCCAAATTCATAAAAATTGCTCTGCCTAATGGAACTTTAAAAATAAATACTGCTAATAAAACTTGTAGTAAAAAGCCCATTCCTACTGTTTTATAGTTAATAGCTTTTCGGTTGTTTGACATCAAAAATGCAATCCCGAAAATTAAAATAATACCTAATATTCCAAAAAATCTATCCATCATTTCCCCTTTATAAAACTGTTGATACAATTTTACTGTAAACTAAACAAAAATGCTTTAATTATTGAAAAATGTTTACTTAATATATCTTTACAATTACCCATTAAGTTGTTGAATTTTTTTGTGTCAGTATTTTACTATATAAGCGGGAAAAGTTTTCTGCAAGAAAATAGTGCTATTAAAAAAAATAATATGGGGTGCGATTATGCGTGTAAGTCCGATTATGCCAAGTGTTCAACCGAAGTTTGTAAAAAATGAAACAACAACGGAGAGCATGTCTATACCAATTTCGGGTAAAAATAACATTGATTTGTTACCGATGAATGGTGCGCAAAATGTCGTGTTTAATCGGAAGTTAGCTGCATCTCAAGGAATTTCTTATATTACGTTCACAGGTAACACTGACAGAAACGTAAATCAGGTGTTGTCTTTGGCTTATGAGAACAAGGGAACTGGTTTGCCTGAGGATTTTCAAGGTGGCATGGGAGTTGTAACTTTTGAAGCTCCACAAAGTATGATAAAGCATGAAAATATTGATGTAAGAAGCATTATGCCTTTTCATGAATATAACAACCCAAACGGTGGTTTGAGATATGTTAATATTGGAAAATTAAAAGAAAAATTTGGCGGTAAATTGCCTGATAGGTTGCCTGTAACGAGCTTTGTGCCGGCAATGCCAGGAACGACAGTTGAAGATGTTGCGAAGGGATTATATCAAGATCCAAAAGATTTGAGAGTTGTTATCCAAAGTGAACCGAATAGCAAAGGTTTGGAAGGAACAAGTAAATATGTAATTCTTGAACCTACCAGTGCAAAAGGTGTTTTTGAAAGAATGTCCGATACTGATATTGGTGCTATGCAAAAAGTAGAATATCAGTTGTTTAAGATTTCTGAGGATAATCCAAAATACAATAAAATTAAAGATACTCCAAACTATTTCATGTACACAAGAGAACTTGCAAAAACTCCAAAACCATATACTTATGGAATTGGCGGGGCAGATGGTATGGATGCCGAAATTAATAATGCAGATTTTTGTCGTGCAGTGTTAAAAGCTGAACAACAGATGGATACTGAAGAGTTTGGTCATTTTAAACCTGCAAGTATTTGGGGACATGATAGACCTGTTGCTATGATTACCAGTTTGATTGCTGATGAATCTGCTAGAGGAAATGATAATTATAATGGTGTAATTTCACATCACACTTTGCATAATCCGGGAGTAAATTATCAGGGACATACTGATAACCCATTCGCTTTTGCAAGAGCAATTTTTAGCAAAGAAGATGTTGAGGCGATAAAAAAACATCCTCAATATGAACTTTTACAGAACTTTAATGAACGTGGCTGGAACAATTTGCGTGAGCCTGAAAAGAAATTCGTAAGAGCCGCATTTGACCCGTTTATTGGTGTCTTTAAGGATTATTTCAATACTTATAATATTACTAAAGTTCCAATTGTTGCCAAAATGATGAATCCGGATAATTTCTCTATCGGAACTGTTTCAAGAAACTTTGATAAAGAAATGAAAGCTCTTGATATGGATGTTGCGCAAGGTATTGGTGCTGATTTGCGAGATGTTAAAACAATTAGCCCTCTTAACGGCTCAACTCCTGCAAGTTTAGGCTTTGACAATAATACTGATGATTTTGGTAGAGGTGGAAATACTTTGTCTAAGCAAAAAGACGGGTTTACGCCTATAAAGTATAATGGTAAAAATATTAAAGAAGTAATTGTAAACAGACAACGTAACGCAAAATGGCTTACCGGAATTTTAGCTAATGCCGAAAAAGAAGGACAAGATGCTCTAAATCATGTGTTCTTTAACGATTTGCAAATAGAGCAAGGTAGGAGTGTTTTTGGAAGCCTTTCTGAGTTTAAGCAAGGTGACATGTTGTTTATGGGCTGGGGCAGACCTGACGAACAAAAAGGTTATCCGATTACTTTTGACGGATTTTTGAATTTCTTGAAACGAGATGATGTTCCAAAAGAAATAAAATTGAAAACAAAACTTATTGTCGGTGCAGGTGATGCTCCGTGGAATAAAGATGCAAAAGATTTTAAATTAATAATGAAAGCGTTGGATGAAATTCAACAACTTGACGGTGGAGCATATAAGCATAATGCAATGTATGTTGACGGTTTCTTCCCAAATAAATTGGTAACTTGTGCAACACATGGTATTTTTACGTCAAGACGTGAAATGTGTGGCATTACTCCACTTGAGGCAAAAGCTGCCGGAGCACCATATATTGCTACTGCGACTGGTGGAATGGTGGATTACACAAATGAAACCAACGGTTGGAAAACGAAATCTGCACCTGAGATGAATCCTGATTTTGATGGATTGGATTGGAATACTCCGCAAAATGAGATTGATGATGCAAGAATTAGACGATCTGCAGAAGAAGTTTCAGATTGCTTTAAGGAAGCGACAGAAGAATTTGTAAATAGACAAGATGACTATGTCGCAAAATGTAAAAAGAATATAGAAGAACATCTTGATTGGCATAATAACGCAGAATTTAACGGTGGTAAATCGGCTAACCAATCTTATAAAAATGATATTTGGCATATTGATGAAGATTGGGAGGCTCGTAACAAATCTCCAATGCGTAGATTAGTCGGAGCTGATTTATCTGAGGCTACAGGAAAAATTTCTGAAACTGTAAAAGAGGTTGCAACAGAAGTTGAAGAAACAGCGAAATCTGCTGTGAAAGATAGTTCTAAAAAAATTCGAAATAAATGGACTAAGACAATGATTGGAACAGGAGTTGCAATTGCGGCTCTCGGAACTGCTGCTTACGCTTATATGAAACATAGCAACAAACAAATGGAAGCAAATAAAGCAGAAAATAAACAAATCGATAAAACGGCTTAATTTTTATTCAAATAATCAACAAGATCAAAAATTGCGATGAACCTATTAATTAGTTCGTCGTAATTTTTGGGTTTTAACATGGATTTGAATATAAATCCGAAAAGCATTGGTCTTTTTTGTCTTATCGCAATAATAAGTGTGTTATTTTTGAAAGAAAATTCAAAACCTTTAGCAGTGAATGTTTCTCCAAAAACTTTTATTTTGCGCCAAAATTCTTCCGTAATAAATTCAAGATTGTTATGATTTTTTGCAAAAATGTAGACAAACTTGTTCATTTCGTCAATATGAGGATTGAATTGTTTGAATTTGTTGCGTCTTTTTTCGTTTTTAGAAAAAATTATTACGTGATTATTTATGCTTTTTTCAAGCTCTAATTGTATTAAAGTTCCTTTAAAGAGGTTCGGTTTATTTACTCCTTTAACCGGAAGTGTTAATCTTGTATCAGAGATTGTGATATTGGTGTTGTTGTAAAAACCGAAAAAGCTTGTTACGTCTTCTTGAGTGTCAAAATTGTCAAACAAATTTGAGTCAATGATGGATTCTGTGTTATGGTTTTTCGGCCAAGCTTTGAAATTTGCGATTGGCGGTAAAAACATTGGCAAAACTTTTTCGTAAAGTTGTTGTTGGAATTGTTTTCCGGCAATAATAAAATTAATAATACTTTTTAGAATAAATGCGTACATCAAAAATAAAACCAGCGGAAACAATAAAATTCTGTAAATATTCTCAAAATCAATTAAGATTAGGAGGTATGCTAAACAAATCCCGATAGCAAAGCAAATAAGTGATGACAAAATTACTTTTCGGACAGTTTTTTGTCTTTCTTTTTCCAGTGGTTCTACTTGTTTTAGGATTTCTTTTTCAAAAAATTTGTAATAAATTTGCTTTTTATTTTTCATAAAATTTATTCTACCACAATTTAATCAAATTTTTGTGGTAATATTTAATTAGATGTAGTAGAAAATAAGAGGTATATAAAATGTCTGGACACTCAAAATGGTCAACCATTAAACATAAAAAAGCAAAAGTAGACTCACAACGAGCAGTTGTATTTCAAAAATATTCAAGAGAATTAATCGTATCAGCAAGATTGGGAGGACCTGATCCTGCAGGTAACTTCAGATTAAGAACCGCTATTGAAAAAGCAAAAGCAGCAGGTTTGCCAAACGATAACATTAAACGAGCTATTGAAAAAGGTGCAGGTGCAGGTGCGGCTGATAATTATGAAGAATTAATTTATGAAGGTTACGCAGCAGGCGGTGTTGCAGTTGTTGTTGAAGCTATGACTGATAACAGAAACAGAACTGCAGGCGATATCAGAAGTTTCTTTACGAAGTTTAACGGCAGTTTGGGAGCAACTGGTTGCGTAGGTTGGATGTTTGATCAACGAGGAGTGATTACATTTAGCGAAGACAATACTGATTTTGAAAAATTATTTGAAGCAGCTATTTCATTAGATGCGCTGGATGTTACAGAAGAAGAGGGAACATATAAAGTTTTAACTTCTCCTGAAAATTTCCAAGCAGTAGTTGAAGGTTTGGGAGCTGCAGGCTTTCAAAGTGAATCATCTGAACTTTCAAGAATACCTCAAAATACAATTGAAGTTACAGATGAACAAACTGCTAAATATGTTATGTTATTGTTAGAAAAATTAGAAGAACATGATGACGTTCAAAATGTTTACGCCAACTGCGATATCCCAGATGAAATTTTGCAAAAACTGGATGTATAATGCAAACACTTAAAGAGATAGAACAATTATCAGTAAAATTAAATGACGCATACAATTCCTCCGGCATAATCAATGCTTTGGAGGAGTTTTTGCCGTCTGTAAATATATTTATTTATGATTCTACATCAGAAACTCTTAGAAATTTTTCAAAGAGTTGGATTTCTATTGATGAATTTTTAGAAAAAGATAAATCCAAAAAATTGTATTCAATATTTGAAAAATTGAAATCTGAAAAATATTATTTAGAAAACGATGAACTTTATTATCCTTTGTTTAGGGGGCAAAAGCTCATTGGGATGATGGAATTTCTTAAAAAGTTGGATGACAAAGCAATGGAATTTATGAATATTGCTACATTTTTAATTTCATTGAAAATTCAAAATGTTATTTTATCAGATAGAATGCAAAAAAATGTTGATTTTCATGATGCTATGAAGAATATTGCAAAAATTATTGAAACTCAATATGAAACAAGTTATATAATTCCAATTATTGGTGAAATGATTGATAAATTTGTGTCAGATCATTTGATTTATATTTTTATTAAAAACAAATTGATTTGGCCGACTGCTTGTAATGATGAAAAAATATTTGAGCTTATTAAATGCTTGAATAACAAGTCTGAATATATTCTCACTCCAGATAAAAAAATTGGAGTTTTCCCATTAATTAGCGAAGGTAAATTGTTGGGTTGCGTTGTTACAAAGAGTATGGAAAATGTTTTGAGTGAAAAAGAAATTGGGTATCTTGAGCAACTTACAAATCAAGCAGCAACAACTATTAGTCGTGCTAATGTTTATGCCGAAATCTTGAAACATGCTACGTTAGATGCTTTGACAGGGTTTAATAATCGACGACAGTTGGAAGAGCGTATTAAACAAGAAGTTTCAAGCGCAAAACGTCAAAAAAGAAATCTTTGTGCGATTATGACTGATATTGATTTCTTCAAGAGTGTAAATGATTCATACGGGCATGCTGCGGGAGATTTGGTTTTAAAAACTGTTTCTCAAGTAATAAAACAACAGTTGAGAGATTATGATATTGCCGGAAGGTATGGTGGAGAGGAGTTTTCTATTATTCTTCCTTATACTAAATTGCCGGAAGCTCGTATGGTTGCCGAAAGGTTACGCAAAGCGGTTGAAAATACAAAAATTGATATTTCAAAAGTTAACAGTGATGTTTCTGACAAGGATATTAGTGTTACAATAAGTCTTGGAATTACCGAATATGGTGATGGTGACGACGAGAAAACAATTCTTCAAAAAGCTGATAAAGCTTTGTATAAAGCAAAAGAAAGCGGAAGGAACAGGGCAGAAATTTATGAAAACGTATAAAAATATTTGTCATAACCTAGAAGATACAAAAAAGCTTGCACAGAGGTTTGCGAAACTGATTACAAACGGATGCTTTATAAACTTGTATGGGGAAATTGGAGCTGGTAAAACCGCTTTTGTCAAACTTGTTGCAGAAGCACTTGATGTGAAAGAAAAGGTTACAAGTCCGAGTTTTGTAATTTTGAATGAGTATCACACAGGCTCAATTCCTATTTATCACTTTGACCTTTATAGATTGGAAAATGAAGGAATTAAGACTATTTATGATGAATTGAGAGAGTATTCGGAAGGTAAACAGGTTACATTTGTTGAGTGGGCGGAATTTAACCAAAATGAAGCTCCATTTAATCATGTTGAGATAAATGTGACTTATAATGACGATGATTCAAGAACTTATGAATTTAAGTCTGTTGGCGAAGATGAAATAATAGAGGGATTGCAAAAATGATTACACTTGCATTTGATACTTGCTTAGACAAAATGTATGCGGTTTTGAAAAAAGATGGCGAAATTTTGGCATCAAAAGTCGTTGAAAATACCGGTAATAAATATCATTCGGCTTTTTTGATTTCAACGTTGCAAGAGATTATGTCTTTAAATGATGTAAAACCCCAGGATGTAAATTTAATTGCCGTAAATATTGGTCCGGGTAGTTTTACTGGAATTAGGGCTTGTGTTACTGTCGCAAGGGTAATGGCACAACAACTTGATTGCAAAGCAGTCGGAGTTTCTTCATTAGAAATTCTTTCAAGACTTGCTGATAAAAATCCGCTAGTTGCTCTTGATGCCAGAAAAGATAGCGCATATCTATATTACGATGGAGAAATCAGGGGAGCTATCAGGTTAGAAGAAGTTCAAGAAATTATTAAAAAAGGAGAGTATTCTGTTATTACTGATGATAAATTACAACCGATTTTGGGTGGAACTTCTTATCAACAAATAACTTGTCAGTTAGGTGAAATTTTGGCAGATATTGCAGAAAATAAAAATGCTGAAGGTAATTGGAGAAAACTTAAACCTTTATATATTCAACCACCTCCTGGGGTTTAAAAAGATTTTTCTGAGCTGTTAGATTGCACAACAAGTGGAGTGATTGTATGTGCTTATTGAAAATGCTTTAATTTTCTTTAATATGGGAATAATATTATTGAAGAATAATTAGGGCTGAGTATGGAGAAAAAAGTTCTAAAAACAGAAAAAACATCATTTAAGGTTTCCGAAATTCCACTTACCCGCAAAGAATTGAAAAACCTTTTGAATTATCACATTCCGTGTTTGTGTTGTGGTATGGAAATGTTGCATCCTGACATATATAGAGAATTGATGGAGTGCAAAGATTTATCCTGTGGAGCAAAAGATGTAATCCCAATACTTGAGCCGTTTGAAAGAATTATGCACCCTGTTGAAAGACAAGTTTTTAATATGTTTAAGACGATGTCTGCAAAATACCCTGACAAGAATTTTAAAGAACTTTTGGTAATGAAAAAAGATGTGCATGAACTTGCATTAGTGAAAATTCAGAGTGTAATTTTTAATAAAATAAGTTTTTACAGACGGATTTTACCTAAAAAAATGGCGAGAGCTTTACGAAAATTAATGATTAAAACAAATGATATAATTTTTGATCCGGAGCCACACAAACCATTTTCTAGACGAATTTTTATCCATAAGATTAAAAGTATTACAAAAAATCTTGAAAATGAAAAATTGAAAAACGAAATAATAGAATTGGCACGTAGATTGCCTCGTTCAAGCGATGAAGTTTGCGCTTTTGTTGTAAAAAATGCTCGAAAACGCCCTGAAATTATTGCCTTAAATCTAATTCATCCTTCTGTTGGTACATTTGAACATCTTCTCCCAAAATGTATGAAAGGAATGAATAATTCATTAAATTTTGCGCTAGAATGCTCTTATTGTAACAATTCTCGTCATCATTATCCGATAGCAGAACAGATTGAAGAAAATCCTTTTATGCCACAAAATGCACAAATTCAAGCCGATAAATTGATTAGTTTATATAAAAAAGGTTTGTGTAAAAAAGAATATATTCAAAATCTTCAAAATACCTTACAATGTCTTTCCGATAACATAATTTGTATAGACATAAATAAATTACTAACGTAACAGATAGTTAACAAAATAGCAAAATTTTTTGTTTAGATGTATTGTTCTGGTATGAAAGTTTTACCGGTATCTTTGGGAATAAATATATATAAAAATAATGCGAATAACAAACCTCTGGAGCAGAGGCAAAGTTTTGCAACTAAAAATTCTTATTTGTCGCAAGGGGTAACTTTCACCGGTTTTAAGGGAAAAATTCCATCTAAATATATTACTACTCTGGCTGGGTTTAAAAATCTTGCTAGAAATGGGCATTTAGGCTGTGTTTGGTGTGGAAAATCAATGTTACATACGGAAGAAATGTCTTACTTTGTAAAATATTTAAATAATTGTTCTAAAAATGGGAATGATTTTAGCCGAATAATGCAACATTTACAGGATTATTTTCCTCCAAAATCAGATTTTTTGAAGTTTTCAAAAAAGTTAAACGCATACAATGTTGCTTATCCACAACTTAGTGTTAAACAATTAATTTTTAAAATGCAGCCGGAAGCAGAAAAGAACCTTATTAATAAACAGATTTTTGTTTTTCAAAAACTTAATAAATTAAGTGAAAAGTTGCCGGAAGCACAACAACAAGCTTTTAAAAACTTATTAGAAAATAGTAAAAAAAGAATATTACATATCCCGTATGTTAGTGAATATAGTGCTAAAGAATTTGTTTATCAATTAAATACCTTAACACGTAATTTGAAAAATAATCCGGTGAAACATAAAATGGAATTAATTTCAAGTTTTCTTATGTGTGATACTCTAGCAGTTCTTAAACAGGGTAAGTGTCCGCAAAAATTTATAGAAAATTTGTCTAATCAAACAGAGCTTTCGCAAGATGCTAGAGATATTTTGCTTAGCCTGCCGTATCCGGAATGGTTAACTCAAGCAAAATTATTACTATTGAGCAAGATTGGACGGCTCGCTAGAGATGTCCACAGACCAGATATAAAAAAATTGTGCACAACTACGAAAGATAAAGTTTTAGGTGTGCCAACAACGGTTCAATTTAGTAATAAGGCTTTTGTTTATAAATTAAATGAAATTCTTGATGATGCGAATAATGAACCTTTGAGGATGGAATTTAATAAAGTGGCAGAAAATTTACCGTCTTCTTTGGATAATATGGATGCTTTCATTGTTAAACATAAGTATGCTTCGGAAGAAGAAATTTTAAATGATGTATTAAAATATTTGCAAGTAACTCTTGAACATACTGTTCCGATATTAAGACATACAAAAGCTTCAAGTTTAAAGGAACAAGTGGATGGACTTAGAGGTTTTCAAAGAACCATAAAGGGGAAAAACGAGTTAGCAAACTGGTCACTTGCGCATAGTTGGTGTAATAGTTTCCATGGTAGTAAAAATATAAAAGGTGAAAATTTCCCGTTTGACAAAGATGCTGGGGTAGCATATTTTAATACATTAATAAAAGATGCGAATAGCGGTCGATTTGCTGGAGAAACCATAATTCAAATGGCTAAAAATTATTTTATAGAAACCGGAATTAAAATAAATTTAAAAGGTTTGAAATATACTCCTGCCGAGTTTCCTCCTCCTGAATATTAACAAATGTAAAAATATCTGTTAAAACTTTGAATTTTTTATCCCAAATAGCCGACTAAGTAAATGTACTTAATGAGGGATAAATTAAAATGTCAGATACAGGTGCTTCATTTAACAGACCATATAAACCATTCGGGATGAACGTAAAAGTTCCTGATATTGGTGAAAAAACTTTAAAACTAGCTGGCGGAACATTGGAAAATATTGTGAAAGCTCCGACAGAGCCTTTGTTTAAGTTTTTGGAAGAAAATGAAGAAGTGTTTACAGGCGATATCAATTATAAGATTAATAAAATGACTGCCGAGAGTTTTACAATCGGTTCTGCAATGCGTATGGAAGATGAAAAAATGAACGGGCTTCCTTCTACTTTTGATATGCACTTTTAGAAAATCCTTCTAATCTTTCCCCTCGCCACTTGGGGAGACAAAGGGAACCGCAGAGCTGTGCGATGCGTGTGACCCTGTCTGCCTTGTGCTGAGGGTGCCTGAAAGGCAGGAGAGGGGTTCAAACTACAAGATGCTGAAACAAGTTCAGCATGACCATAACCTGTCATTGCACAATCCAGTGAAACTGTTATTATGAGGAGTGATAAGCGACATAGTAATTTCATTCATGTTGAAAAATATAATGAAAAGGGAAAATTATGTAATCTATTAATAATGTCCGTCATCAAAAATTTTAAAATCTTTTGGCATTTTATCTTCAATATGAGTAAATAACTCTGACATAGACCAGCCAAAACCTTCTGCAATCTTTTTTAAGGTAACCAATTGAGGTTCATTTTCTCCAATTTCAATTCTGGAAAGAGTTGAGCGTGGAACATCGTTTTCATACGCAAACATACATAAACTTTTGCCTGTATGTTCTTTTCGCAGTTCTCTTAAAGCCTTTCCAACTTGTTTGCAATATTCTTTACTTAAATCATCCATGTAAAGATTTAACCTCATTGCTTAATAATTTGTTCCATATTTGGGATTATATCGTTATACTGATTTTGTGTATCCCATATATAGGAGGGTTAGAAATTGGGTATTAAAAATTTAAAAAATTTGATGGCATTTTCATTAGCGGAAGTTCTTATCACAATCGGAATTATTGGGGTAGTTGCAGCTATGACTATGCCTTCTTTAATACAAAAACATCAGGATAAAGAGTTGGCTACAAGAACTCAAAAAGCGTTTTCTAGTTTTAGCAATGCTTTGTTACTTTTGCAAAATGATAATGGAACAGAAGGTGATAATTCGTTGACTTTTGCAGAGGGGGTATCAAATGAACAAATTACACAAAATTTCTCAAAATTTTTTGAAGGTTCAAAGGTTTGTAAAAATAAAAATCAAGCCGGTTGTTCTGAATATTATGATTACGCAATTAAATATTCTAATGCTCAGTATGATAAAGGAGGAAATGTAAAGTTTTTACAGTTAGATAGGCCTTCTTTGATTTTGCCAAATGGAATTGTGTTTTTTATAATGACAAACGGTTCAAGTTGTGAAACTCGAACTTATACAATAGTAGATGATGACGGGAATCAAGAAAATTATGAATCTTCAATCTGTGCTAATATTGCAATTGATGTAAACGGTCCTAGAAAACCAAATCAATTTGGTAGAGATTGTTATTGGGCTTGGGTTTATCAGGATAGATTGGATCCGAATTTTTCTGATATCTATGGCGGAAAAAGTTTGAAAAATATTTTATCCGGCAATGGAAAATTGGAATATTCCGATTACAACAAAAATTCCAAAAAGTAAAAATAATTTGCACCGTTTGACTTAGAAATGTAACAAAATATACTATTTTTTCTTGTTTACGGTATAATATTAACGAACATTAGAAGTGTATAACTAAAGGTGCAAAATGCACGGAAAAGCGGGTAATTGTTTCTAAATCCCGCAAGAAAGGAAAATTATGGTACCGGAAACAAAAAAATTCGAGCTTGAAATCGGTGGTAAAACAGTTACTGTTGAAACCGGTAAATATGCTCAATCTGCAAATGGTTCTGTTACAGTTAGATGTGGCGATACAATGTTATTTGTACATTGTTGTGTTTCTAAAGAACCTAGAGTTGGGATTGATTTCTTCCCACTACTAATTGATTATGAAGAAAGAATGTCATCTATCGGTCGTATTCCAGGTGGATACAATCGTTCAGAAGGTAAAGCAGGCGACAAGGCTATCTTGGTTTCAAGACTTATTGATAGACCAATCAGACCGCTTTTCCCTAAAGGATACAGAAATGATATACAAATCGTAGCCCAATTATTCAGCTATGATCAACAAAACCAGCCTGATACTTTGGCTATGTTAGGTGCATCTTGTGCTTTAATGTTATCTGGCGCACCTTTTGAAGGACCTATCGGTGCAGTTAGAGTTGCTAAAGACGAAAACGGTAACTTAATCGCTAACCCAACACACCAACAAGCTGACAAGTCAGATTTAGATATCGTTGTTGCTGGTACTCACGATTCAGTTATCATGGTTGAAGCTGGTTGTAAATTTGTTACTGAAGACGATATTATGAACGCAGTTGAGTTTGCGCAAGTTGAAATCAAAAAACAATGCGAAGCTCAAGTAGCATTTGCTAAAGAATGTGGCGTTGAAAAAGAAGAATTTGTTAATCCTTACGACACAACAGAAATCAAAAAAATAATTGAAGAAACTGCTCATGATATGATTTTTGATGCTTATCACAATTTTGACAGAGCGTACAGACAAGAAAAACTTGAAGAAGCTAAAAAACTTGTTAAAGAAAAAATTGATGCTTTGCCGGATGATGACTATAGCAAAAAAATTATGGAAGAAACAGGTATCGACTTCGTTGCAGAAGAATTTAAAAACGCAGAAAAACATATTATGCGTGCAATGATTTTGGATGAAGGTGTTAGAGCAGACGGCAGAAAACCGACAGAAGTTCGCCCTATTTGGTGTGAAGTTGGTGTATTGCCTAGGGCGCACGGCTCAGCAGTATTTACAAGAGGTCAAACACAAGTATTGTCAGTTGCAACATTGGCTGGACCTGGAATGAAACAAGAGCTAGACGGTGTTGACCCTCAAACTGAAAAAACTTATATGCACAAATACATCTTTCCTGGTTTCTCAGTTGGTGAAGTTAAACCTCTTAGAGGACCTGGCAGACGTGAAGTTGGTCACGGAAACTTGGCAGAACGTGCTAATGTTCCTGCACTTCCTTCTCAAGAAGAATTTGGTTATACAATTCGTGTAACATCTGATGTATTGGAGTCAAATGGTTCTACATCAATGGCATCAACTTGCGGTTCTTCAATGGCTTTGATGAATGCTGGTGTCCCTGTAAAATGTATGATCGGTGGCGTTGCAATGGGTATGATTACTGAACCTGGTAAAGAACCTGTTGTATTGACAGATATTCAAGGTATTGAAGATTTTCTTGGCGATATGGACTTCAAAGTTACAGGTAATGACACTGGTATCACTGCTTTGCAAATGGATATGAAAGCAAAAGGTATTGCAAATGATACATTACGTCGAGCTTTGGCTCAAGCTAAAGAAGGTAGATTACACATCTTGGGTAAAATGAGAGAAGTTATCTCTGCTCCAGCAGATCACTTGTCACCATTTGCTCCAAGTATTTCTACAATGACAATTTCTACAGAAGATATCGGAACAGTTATTGGACCTGGCGGAAAGCAAATCAGAGCAATTATTGACGCTTCTGGTGCTGAAATTGATATTCAAGATTCAGGTGTAGTAACAATTACATCTAATGACCAAGAAGGTGCAGAAATCGCTAAGAGAATGATTAAGGAATTAACATTCAAGCCTGAACCGGGAATGGTTGTAAAGGGTAAAGTTGTTAGAATTATTCCTATCGGGGCATTTGTAGAATTAGCTCCTGGTAAAGACGGAATGGTTCACATTTCTCAAGTTTGCAACGAAAGAATTGAAACAATTGAACCTCATCTTCAAGTAGGTCAGGAAGTTGTTGTTAAGGTTATCAAAATCGATGATAAAGGTAGAGTTAACCTAACAATTAAAGGTGTTTCTGACGAAGAAAAAGCTCAATTCAACTAAGATTTGAGAACATAGAAATATTGAAAGCATCTGTTATTTTGACAGGTGCTTTTTTTGTTGTTATTGTTGGGCTGAAAGCCCAACCTACTGTTTTTTTTGTGAAAATTGAGAGTGAAACGTGAAAAGACCTTATCGCTATAAATAAGTGAATGGTGAGTGGTGAATAGTGAGTAGACCTCATCGGAAAAAGTTAACCTTAAGAAAGTTTATGAGCATTATCCTCCTTGCAAAGTGGGAATAAATGGAGAATTGGTTTTTGTTTTACGTTGAATAATATTTAATCAGCACCCACCTAAATCACCTCTCACAAAACGTGACATTTAGTCACCTTTTGTTCGGCAGAGTCTCGCAGGGAGGAATTGAAGTTTACATGTCATTACGAGGAGCAAAGCGACGCAATAGTTTAAAAAAAATAATCTTGAAATTCCATGAAAAATATGTTAAAATAATAATATGTATTTAAAGAGGTATTGAGTTATGCAGAGGATCTGTAACCTAATTAAAAAACGTGGTACTTTTAGTTTGGCTTATACATTGGCAGAAGTTGTAATTGTAATGCTTGTAATTGCGGTTGTTGCTGGTGTAAGTATAAAAATTACAAAAGCAAAATTAGATAATATAATTTCATATACTTATTACATGGGATATTCGACCCTTAGAAATGTTACAGGGCAAATGTTAGGGGATTTCAAATCCACTGACGATGAATATATGCAAACTGCTTTTTTAAAAAAAATAAATTCTATTATGAGATTATCTGCTTTACCAGTTTTTGCAAAGAGTTGTTATGTTGAAAGTAGTTATAATAATACAGAAAAAAAGTGTACAAATTACGAACTTGTTAGTGCTTGTACTGTAAAAAATTGGGATTGTAAAAGTCATATTGGAGAATACGGTATAACAGCCTCTTTATGTGATAGTGGACAGTCTGTACCTTATGGGCTTTGGCTTACTCAAGGGAAAAGTAGCTATGGAGATAATATTGAGATGGTATATGATGTGTTTCATAAGTTAATTGAAGAGGGAAAGTTGAGCGGTTATTATTGGACTGCTTGGAGTAATCCTCCAACTTGTTTGAACTCATGGAATGGAGGATTGCCTACAGGGAATGGCGTTGTATGTCACGATACTGATATGTCGCAAAAGTGTGAGAATAATGCGATGGTGCTTGTAACATCTACTGAAATTGTTCCAAAAGATGACGCTCCCGAACCAGAACCAGAAACTTGTACCGAACCATCACAAGCCACAAAAGACGCACAATATTGTCAAGGTAAAGAATGGAGTTCTGAAATATGCAATTGGAAAGATATTACTCCATGGCCACCTTGTAATCAAGAAGGCTCTCGATGGAGCCAAACTTCTTGTGCTTGTGTACCGGAAACCCCAACTTTACCACGAAAAGGAGCAAATTTCTGCGAGAAATTTTTAGATTATACAAACACTAAATCCACTGCCGAAGAATGCAATGGTGATGCAATTGCATCTAATTTAACAGATTTTACAGACAAAAAAGCAGATATCGTATTGAGAAACGGTCTTAAACTATATAATGTTCGTCAAAATCCGGCACCTTTACCTTTGTTAGCCGGTAATAATCAAGGCGGTTCTTATGAATTGGCAGACGGAACAACTGTAAATGTAAATGAATTTGGATATACAGTATATTTAGATATTGATGGCGAAAAAGGTTCATCCACATTATGGGAAGATGTATTCCCATTCTATATTACAATGGCCGGTAAAGTTATTCCATTGTATCATACAGAAGGAGAAAAAGAATACGGAGGAACAAGTCGCCAACATTTGATGACCAGTGTCCAAAAAGAAGTAATCACAACAACCGGTCACCGTCAAGTCTTATGGATAAGGAAAAGTGTTCCATTTAAAGAAAGTGCTTGTACATCGGGCTACATAAATTCAACTACACCATATTGTTCAGGCGTATCATTAGAGCCAACCTGTAATGAAGGTGCTAATGTATGTATCTTGAAATATGTAAGTCCTGTTAAATTTTTCTAATATATTTGGCAAAAAACTATTTCCTTCCCTAATGAGGACTCTGCCGAACAAAAGGTGACTAAATGTCACGTTTTGTGAGAGGTACAACAAAATCTTTGATTTCGAGGAGGGGTTAGATATAACTTGAATAAAAAGTTACGTTGTTTGGCTAAAAGCCCAACCTACTAGAGGGCTACGTGCGTAGCACTAGTAACCAAATCCCATTTCTATAGATTGAGATTTTAGTATATTATACAATTGCGGGAAATCGTAACGCATGATTAAATCAAGGTTTTTGGCATTACTACAGAACATGTGATCTAATCTGCCTGTATTTAAAGTTACAAAGTCCTCAAGCATAAGCTGAAGTTTTACTTGTTTTACTTCATCACTAATGTTGTCATCTAGCAAAATTCGGGGTGTCCCTCCGTAATTTTCTACAAATTTGGAATATTTGAGTTCTCTTGCAAACTCTTTTTTTAGTAACGGGTCGTCTTTTATATTTGCCGCTAACAATCTTCCCAGAGCGTTTAATTCCGAACCCTTTTGGTAAATTGCTTTGTTTTCATCAAAATTTGTAACATAATCAACTAACATATTATTGATTTTGTTGATTTCATCTTTTGATTTTATTGGTGTCATGTATTCATGATATTTTTGATTTAATCTTGCTTTCTGCTCCGGAGTAAAATCTTTGATGCCCAATTTATCAATAAATGCTATAATTCTAAAAGTGTCTAAAGCAAGCATTTTGGCGTATGCTGCTTTATTGTAGCTTGGATACATGTTTAAAACTGTTTCGCTTAATGCTTGGTTATTTGCTAATGTATTGAATGGAAATTTCTTAGTAAAATCTTCGTTTATATTAAGAGTTATTTTGTCCATTTCTTCTGAAGAAAGAATTGTGTCTTTATATTCCTCAGGAATATTTGCTTCAGCAACTACAGAAAACAAGTATTTGTCAGTTGCTTTTGGATGTTGGGTAAAATAATTCATGTATTTTTTAGAAAAAGCATCAGGTAAAAATTTTAATTGAGGTTCCATGTTTTTAATGAAAGTTTGTTGTAAATCACCGTCAAATATAACTTCATGGGTGGTTGGTCTTATAATTAGTTTTGGGTTTTTAGGTATATCTATATTTTCTTCAACAAGGAGTTCGCTACTTTTTGGAGTTATATTTGTTTCTTCTTCTTCAAAATCTTTGAATAATTCTTCATACATAACTTGCTTTTCGTCATGGTCAAATGGAAGTTTTCGTTCTTCTTTTATTCCCGTATGAGCGTATTCAAGAAGGCTTTGAAAATCTTCGTTGTTGCCGTCTACACCGTATTCATTAAAGAATAATTTGATAGTGTCTTTCATTAAAACTGATTGAAGTTTATTCATTTCAGGGTTTTGCCAGAAATTTGTGAATTTTTCTTGCTGAGTTTTATTCATTTTGTCAGGAGAATTGAAATATGATTTCATTTCGTCGGAAACATGCATTCTATCCAAAACGATAGAATTTATTTCGCCCATATATTTAGCTACGAAATTTAGAGATTCATTATCTCTGATATTGCTTTTTCTCAATCGTTTTTTGGTTTCGTCTGAATTTCCTTTCCCTTTAACCATTGCATCTGCAATTTTGTCGATTTCCCAATCTTTTACATCATCAAATTTTTTCTTTTCTATTCTATGTTGGGGGGTTGAATTTGTAGTGTGAATAGAAGTTGCTCGAGGTGAAACAGCTTTTCTTGGTTTGTATTCATAAGGAAAATCTTCTCTTGTAGCAGTAAATGATTTCCAAAATGCGCTATTTGGGTATTTTATTCCGTAAGCTGAAAGCGTTTCGTATTGAATTGGGCTTAATCCCTTGTAATAAACAGATATATCTTTTTCGAAATCTTTGTTGATTTCTTTTAATGTTTTTCCTTCAAGGTAAATCTTTTTAACTAAATACAAACCTAGATCATCTTTCCCGTTTTTAAATAGAGTTTTGTCCGGTTGTTTCATAATAGCTATTTCTGCAAGAACTCCGCTTCTTGATTTTCGATCCTTAGCGTCTTTCAAGTTTTTGAACAGTGGTTCATCAGGGTATAATTCTTTTACGTCTTTTATATTATCAGCAATATTAATATCGTCAAAAACGAGTTTCATCATCTGTGCAGGTGGCATGTTTTGTCTGTCTTCGTAGTCGTCAAATAGGTAGTTTTTCATTGTTTCCGGCATTCCGCTTTGGTTGAACGGTTGTTCGTAAAAATTCGCAGGAGTTCTGAATAATCTTGCCGTGAAATTGATATTGTAATCTTGATATGCGATTGGGTTATATGAGTAATTTATTGTTTGTTGTGAATTATTATTGTTTTGAGTTTTTGAGTTAATTCTCTGGGTAGAGAATAGTTGTGGGGTAATTTTATTTATTTTCATAATTTTAATTCCTTAAAAATGTATATAATACACCTATTTTAAGTTAAAACAAAAAAATTTTTGATAGGTATTAATATAAATTAACAAAAAATATTTTTTGTGCTAAGCTGAAAACAACTGGAGGATAAGAAGATGTGCGATGTTATAACAATCGGTAGTGCAACAATGGATGTTTTCGTTGAGAGTGACGATGCAAATATTGTTTCTGTATATACAAAAAATAAAAAATCTGAATTTATGAGTTACCCGTATGGGGCAAAAGTTGAGATTTCTGATTTTGATTCGCAAGTTGGTGGTGGTGGAGTTAATACTGCCGTAAATTTTGCTAATCTTGGTTTTAAGACGAGTGCAATATTTAAAATTGGTGACGATATATATTCGGAAGGTATTTTGACATCTTTTAAAGAAAAAAATGTTGATTTGTCTAATATTGTTCAAGATAAATCATTAAGTACAGGTTTTTCTATTATTTTGGTAAGTTTTCAGGGTGACAGAACAGTTCTTGCTCATCGTGGAGCGAATGCCAAAATTAAAAAATCTGACATAAATTTTGATGCAATTAAGAATGCAAAATTGTTGTATATTGCTCCTATGAATGGTGATAGTACCAAAATTCTTGATGATATTGTAAATTTTGCGAATGAAAACAATGTTTATGTTTGTTTTAATGCCGGTTCTTCAAGTATTAAAAGGGGATTTAATTACATCAAGAAAATTCTTGCAAATGCTAATATTGTTGTAATGAATAAGGAAGAAGCTTCTATGGCTACACAAATTCAGGTTCGCCCTGATACGAGAGATGAAAAATTTTCAGAAAAACTTATTCATCCTGATATTAAAGAAATGTTTAAAAAGTTAAAAATTCGAGATTATCAAATCATAGTAATTACCGATGGCGGAAATGGTGCTTACGCTTATGACGGAGAACATTATTACTATTGTCCTTGTTTTGAAGGACCTGTAGTTTCTACATTAGGAGCTGGGGATGCTTTCGCCTCAACTTTTTGTGGAGCATTAGGAAGAACTGATAAAAATATTGGTAAAGCTTTGATGTACGCATCAGTAAATTCATCAGGAGTTGTTTCTGAATTTGGTGCAACTCAAGGTCTTTTGACTTTTGAACAAATTGAAGAAAAGTTAAATGAAAATCCAAATTATAAATATGTAGTTGCAGAATAACGAAAAATTTTATATAATATCAATATAAGAAGGAGAATTTATATTATGGGATACAAAATTTTATCCAAAAAAGAACTTTGTCCCAATCAATTTGAAATTAAGGTTGACGCTCCATACGTTGTAAGAAACGCTAAAGCAGGACAGTTTATAATATTTAGAGCTGATGAAAACAGTGAACGTGTGCCTTTAACTATTGCAGATGTTGATAAGGAAAAAGGCGAATTGACGCTTGTTTTTATGGCAGTAGGTTATTCTACAAAACTATTAGCATCATTAAATGAAGGAGATGAAATCCACGATATTGTTGGACCTTTAGGTCAACCAACTCATATTGAAAAATACGGCACAGTTGTTTGCTTGGCTGGCGGTTATGGCGCAGCACCTTGTTATTTGATTGCAAAAGCTTTCAAAGATGCAGGAAACAAAGTTTATATGATTATGGGTGCAAGAAACAAGGATTTAATCTTCTGGCAAGATAAGATGAAAGATGCTTGCACAGAATTATTCATTACAACAGATGATGGAACTCTTGGAGAAAAAGGTTTTGTAACTCAGGTCTTAGATAGAATAATTAAAAATGAAAAAGTTGATTATGCTATAGCTGTCGGTCCTATGCCTATGATGAGAGCAGTGGCGGATTTAACTCGTGATAAAGGAATTTATACTGAAGCTAGCATGAACCCTATCATGGTTGATGGTACAGGTATGTGCGGAGCTTGTAGAGTTACTGTTGGTGGTGAAACAAAGTTCGCATGTGTTGATGGACCGGACTTTGATGCTCACAAAATTGATTTTGATGAAGTTATTAATAGAACAAGAATTTACAAAGATCAAGAAAGAAAACGTTGTGAAAACTGTAATCTTTTAAAACAAGCAGAAAATAAGGAGAAAATATAATGGCGAAAGATATTCCATATTGCCCGTTGATGTCAGCAGGTTCTGATATAGATAAAGTTTGTACACTTGAAAGTTGCGCATGGTATTTACCTAGTGTAAAAAAATGTTCAATGTACATGATGGCTTATAATGCGTTGTTGGAAACAAACGCAAGGCAAAAAGCTGCTCAACAACATAAATAAAGGTATTTATGAAAATAATTGTTTGTATAAAACAAGTCCCGGATACAACAGATATTAAGTGGACTGAAAATAATACTATTCAAAGGGAAGGTGTCGAAAGTGTCATCAACCCTTTTGATGTCTATGCGATAGAAAAAGCTTTACAAATTAAAAAGGCTTTAGATAATGTAGAAATTACAGTACTTACTATGGGACCAAAGCAGGCAGAAGATATTTTGAGAAAGGCTATTGCATTGGGTTGTGATAGTGCTGTTTTAGTTTCTGATAAAAAGTTTGCGGGAGCTGATACTTATGCAACTGCCAAAACTCTTTCTGCCGCTATCAAAACAAAACTATCTGATTTTGATTTAATCATTTGCGGACAATTTGCGGTTGACGGTGATACAGCACAGACAGGGCCGGAAATCGCAGCTCAATTAGACATTCCGCAAATAACTTACGTTAAAAATATTGATAGAATTGAAGAAAAATCAATGTATGCACAAAGAGAGCTTGAGGATGGTATTGAAACCGTAAAAATTGATTTTCCGTCGTTAATTTGTGTAGTGAAAAACTTTGATAATCTAACACGTCCTACAATTAACGGATTTAAAAAGGCACAAAATCTTGAAATTGAAAATTTGTCAATGGAAAATGTCGGTTTAACTCCGGAAGATGTAGGAATAAAAGGTTCTCCAACATTTGTAAGTAAGGCTTTTAGACCTCTAAAGAATAGAGAAGCTTGTGTCTTTGTTGAAAATAGTGATGAGTTGTTAGCTAAGATTAAAGAGTTTGGGGGTATTGTATAAATGTCTGAAATTATGATTTATGCGCAGGTTACGCAGGACAATTATCTTCATACGGTTGTTTTTGAATTGGCAAATAAAGCTCAAGAATTAGCTAAAAAGTTGAATAATGCAACGGTTTCTGTTTTTTTAATATGTAAAAATGATTTGGCAATTAATTTTAAAGAGGCATTTCAAAATTCAGGTATTGATAAAGTTTATGTTTCTGAAAATAATAGGTTCACACATTATTCTACGGAATTGTTTTCGATTGCTGCACTAAAAATTATTAATTCTGTTAAGCCGGATATGATTTTGTATGGTGCGACTACTCAAGGAAGGGATTTGGCTCCGAGATTGGCTGCTAAATTACATACTGGCTTGACGGCAGATTGTATTGATTTGAATATCAATGAAAAAGGAATGTTGGCAGCAACACGCCCGACTTTTGGTGGAAAATTGATGGCAACAATTCTTTGTAAAACAACTCCACAAATGGCAACAGTTAGACCAAAGGTGTTTAAGCCGATGGCAGAAAATATTGTTAAAAATGTTGAATATATTTATATAAATCCTGAAATAGAAGATGTTCAAAGAAAAGTTGAATTTGTTGATTTTGCTAAAAATGTTCAGTCTGAAATTAATTCACTAGATAGCGCAAATATTATTATTGCCGGTGGTAAGGGAATGAAGAATGAGACAGGATTTGAATTGTTGAAAAATTTTGCTGAAAAAATAGGAGCAAGCGTAGGAGCTAGTCGAGGAGCGGTTGATATGGGACTTGCGACTGTTGATATGCAAGTTGGACAGACCGGAAAAACAGTAACTCCAAAATTATATATTGCATGTGGAATATCAGGTGCAATTCAACATATAGTCGGAATGCAAGATAGCGATAAGATTATCGCTATAAATACAGATAAAAATGCTCCAATATTTGAACATGCGGATTATGCTTTTGTTGGAGATGTGTTTGAAGTTTTACCAAAATTGCTTGAAACTTTAGATGTTTAGATTTTTCTTAGTGAAAAGTGAGAATTGAAACGTGAAAAGTCCTTATCGTTATTAATAAGTGAACGGTGAGTGGTGAATAGTGAGTAGAACGTATCAATGAAAATGTTTTCCTCCCTAATGAGACTCTGCCGAACAAAAGGTGACTAAATGTCACGTTTTGTGAGAGGTAATTTAGGTGGGTGCTATTAGGGAAATTTATAATTACAAGCTTTCACCCATCTGTCATTCTTTATAAGGCAATAAGGCAATAAGGCGATAGGACTATAGGGGGTAAAGAGAGAAGTGAAACGTGAAAAGTCCGTATCGTTGAAGATATTTTGGTTCATCTCGCCAACACATTCTTCTTTCCCATCGCCCCTTGTGGGAGAGGGTAGGGTGAGGGGTGTAATTTTTGACAACTACTTGAAAAACATCAAAAAATTTGTTAGAATAGAGATGTTGACATAGAATAGAGAGGAATTTTTATGAAGAAGAGATTTTTTAGTTGCATCGGGGGGGGGGCAATAGTCTAAAACCCTCTCATAATCAAGGTCTACGTCTGCTTTTAAGCCGCTTAGATGCTTTTACTCTTGCAGAGGTTCTCATCACTCTCGGAATAATCGGTGTAGTTGCAGCGTTAACTATTCCAACCCTTATGGCAAATTATAGAAAATCTGTTGTTGAAAAGAAAATTTATACGACTTACAACATTTTGCAAAATACTGTAAGAATGTCTGCGGTTGATAATGGAGATCCTTTGTTTTGGAATTTAGATAATTGGAACAGTGATATTTTTGAACAATATTTTGCACCTTATTTAAATATTGTTAAACGTTGCAAAACAACTAATTTTGAAGAAGATGACTGCGATACAATTGTTTATAATATCAATGGAAATTCTTCTGTTACCTATAGTTATAAATATATTTTGAGTAATGGAGTCGGAATTATGTTTAGACCTGGCGGAACTATTGGTACAACGGGTAGACGTGGCACTTTTTTAATTGATACAATGAGTGGTAAAACGAGAGTAGTTGGAAAAAATGTTTTTCCATTTAATTTGGTCGTATATGACGATAAATATTATGTTACATCCAAATCTGATTATATGAAAAGTGATGATTTTTGTAAGGATAATAAAAATACATTGATAAGAGTTTGTAAATCCGGAGTTTGGGGGGATAGAGGTACAACATTCGGGATTGCATGTACTGCTCTGATTGAATGCAATAATTGGCAAATTCCAAAAGATTATCCGGTAAAATTCTAGTTCAATAATTCATTTACATCAACAGAAGTTTTTAATTTCAATGCAAAGATGTCGTTACGAGTGAAATCTTTCATTTTGACGGCATCTTTTTCTGTTGTCACGATTATTCCATTAGGAAGTTCTTCTTCCGTATAAATATGGTGGTCGTCAAAATCTATTGTTTGTTTAATCTTATAATTATCCAAAAATTGATAAAATTGTTTTGGTTGCCCAATTGCACAAATTGCATTGATTTCAGAATTGTCAGCAAGTTTTTCACCTGTTTTAATATTATAAACATAATCAGGTTCTGTGTTGCAAACTGTAGTTTTAACATTCATTTTTTTTGACATAATTTTAGCTAATTTTTCTGCACGAGAATGATCAATATCTTTGCTTACAACAACAAGCCTGTCTATTCTTGAAAAAGCTTCCATTCCTTCTCTCAATGGCCCTGCAGGAAGAAGTTTTTCGTTGCCAAAACCCATTTTACTGTCCATCAAAACGATGTCCAAATTCCTGTACAATTTTCTATGCTGAAAACCATCATCAAGAATAATTTTTGTTGCACCAAATTTTTCTACTGCAAATTTTGCACCTTCATAGCGGTTTTTTGTAGTTATAACAATTACTCCATTTGAGTTTTGAGCAAGCCAAAAAGGTTCATCACCTGCTAATTTAGCGTTATAAAAAATCTTTTCACCATCAGAAATTATATTAATATTTTGGTTAGAAAGTTTTCCGCCATAACCTCTTGAAATGATTGCGACTTTTTCTCCATTTTGAATTAAATATTTGGCAATTTCTGAAACAACAGGGGTTTTACCAACTCCACCGGTTGTGATATTCCCGACAGAAATTACAAAAGCATTCACTTTTTTAGGTTTTAATAAGCCATTATCATATAATTTGTTTTTTAAACCACTACCAATTCCATAAAATATTGAACCAAATTCCAATAATTTTACGAACAATCCCTTTGCGGTTTTGTCATAGTGAATTTTAGTTATTTCTGTTTTGAAATTCATTAGAACATCAATCTCCAAAGTAAAAATCTTTTGTTCAATTTTTCAGAAAATTTTCTCAAATTACAAGTTGTTTCTCTGGTATCTTCAATGATTGATTGTAATTCTGTTTTCTTTTCTGGTGTTAATTTGTTAACTGTATTCAATGTTGTCGAGATATCAACCATTGCGGTATTAACATTTGCAACTGCTCTGTTTATATCTTTTTTCAACTGATCATCTTTTGTCATAGAATTTACGTAACCACTGATTTCATTAACATTATGAGTGATAGCACGCAAGTCCTCTGCCATTTGTTCAGCTTCTTTTTCGTTGCCAATAATTTTATTCAAGTTTTGAGAAAGCTTATCAACAGAATTTGCTGTAGACATTACTGTAGTCTTGAATTGCGGGTCGCCAATAATATTGTTGATATTGTATGACAACATATTAAAATCGGTTGTTGCTTTATCCATCATAACCATTAATTGTTGCAAGTCGCTGCTGGAATCATCAATCAAGTTGTTAAGTTTGCCCATCGTAATACTTGTTTGTCCGGTTAGAGAGTTGATATTTTTTACAGACATCTTCAACTCAGCAATAACCTGATCTGACAATAAATTGTTAATCTTTTTGTTAGTTTCTGTTAAAGATTCTGCAGCTCTGTATTGCCAATCCATAAAGTCTGCAATTCTCATTGGCTCAACAATAGTATAAGGTGATGTTTGTTTTGGATATGGTAATGTAATGTCATCCAAAGTAGAAATTAAAAGTTTGTTTGTGCCTTTTTCTCTAACAACTTTACCTTTCAAAAACTCCGGCAAAATCAATCCTGGTAGGTTGATTACATAATCAATTTTATATGCGTAATTTGTTTTAATTCTGTCTTTTACTAAATAAGGAATGATATCTTTTGATACAACTTCAATATTTTTGATTTTCCCGACATCGTAATATTCTTTATCCAATTTCATCTGAACATTGTCGTCTTTATAAAGAATGTCCTTGTTTAACATTGGGATATAAACAGTTCTAATCTTGGGCGGTGTAATTTCCAAAAACAATTCTCCAATTAAACCTGATTGTTGAATTGAAAAAGTCGAAGCTTTAGGAATTTCTACATTTGGGTCTGTTATAACAAATTTAACCTTAACATAGCTATTTTCGCCATCAATAACAGGGGTGATTTCTTCTACTTGTCCAACTCTTAACCCCATCATCTGCACTCCGGCTCCAGGGCGCATTCCGTTCACATCTTTAAATTGGATTTCAACCCTGTCAGCTGAAGAAAAAGTTCTTCCTTTAACCTTAAAAACAACACCTATTAGTAATATTAAAGCCAAAAGTGTTAAAAGTCCTACTTTAAAAGATGATGAAAATTTCATTTTGTCGCCCTTCCTGTTTGAAATTATTGTATCAAAAACAAATAAAGTGGGCAAGAAACTTGCAGATTATAGGTAGTTTGCCAAAATATTTCTTACGTAGTTTTGAGTTTCTTTGTACGGAGGAACTCCTGAATACTTGTCAACGGCATTTGGTCCTGCATTATAAGCTGCCAATGCTAAAATAACGTTACCATTATATTTGTTTAGCATGGATTTTAAATATTTAACTCCACCCTCTACATTTTGAACCATGTTATAAGGATCTTGAACTCCTAAATTTTTTGCGGTAGACGGCATCAATTGCATTAATCCCATTGCGCCGGCTTTTGACTTCGCTTTAGGGTTAAAACCTGATTCTTGTTTGATTAAAGCTTGAACTAATTTTGCGTCAACATCATATTTTTTAGAAATTTGATTTACTACATTTAAAACTTGAGATTTCGTAGAAGTTTTATTAACAGATGGAATATTTGATTGTAACGCAGCAGCTTCTTGTAATGCTTTATCAAGGCTAATTTGTGGGTTTTCTTTAATTATGCTTGCATTAACTTGTTTTAATTGTGGATCTAATAATAAAGTTCCAAAGTTTGATTTAGTAGTTGTTTGCAAAACTTTTTCGAACGATGGAGAATTTATTTTTCCATTGTTTGGGTAAATTGCATCAAGCGGATTTTGTGGCTCTTGGTTAATGCTGCTAACTCTGTTGTTAAGTTGCGCATATCTTTGCATAGCCTGTGTTTGTCCACCTGAATTTAATAAATTTTGTATAAATTGTGAGAACATTGTTTCCCTCTGAAAAAATTTTTCTACCTAATCTTACAATTATATTTTACACTGATGAATTGAGTTGTATATCATTCTAATTAATGATTTTTTGCAAAATGTCAAACAGAATAAACTCCCTTCCTTATGATGAAAGGTGGGGATGACTACTATTACGTAAAAATAGATTGTGAAAATATTTTTAACAAATATACATGCAATCACCGTAAGAGAAAAATCTGTATTTGTTTTCTATAGCTTCTTTATAAGCTTCAAAAATAAAATCTTTTCCAGCTAAAGCACTCACTAACATTAACAAAGTTGATTTTGGTAAGTGGAAATTTGTGATTAAGTTGTCAATGACTTTAAATTCATATGGTGGGTAAATAAATAATTCTGAGTGATCGTGGCATGCTTTGATGCAACCGAATTTTTTGTATGCAGTTTCAAGAGTTCTAACAGTTGTAGTTCCTACGGCTACAATTCTTTTCCCTTCTGCTTTTGCTCGGTTTATTTGTTCAGCTGCTTTTTCAGAGATTTCAAAAGTTTCCGAGTGCATTTTGTGGTTTTCAACGTTTTCGCACTGAACCGGTCTAAATGTTCCAAGTCCCACATTTAGCGTTACATAAGCAAGCTCTACCCCCTTATTTTCTAATTTTTTTAGAATTTCTTTTGTAAAATGTAATCCCGCAGTAGGTGCTGCTACAGAGCCTTCGTCTTTAGCATAAACTGTCTGATAACGTTCAAAATCGAGTTTTTTCAAATCCTCATTAGGAATTTTTCTTTCGATATATGGTGGGAGCGGTATATTACCGTTTCTGTGCAAAACATCAAGAATATTATTGCCATTAAAAATTAATTCAACGAGCCATTCTCCATTTTCTTCCAATCGTTTGATGGCTCTAACAGACAATTCGTCACTAATTTTTATTATAGTATCAGGTTTAACTCTTTTTGATGGTTTTATTAAAACTTCCCAATTCTCATGTTCGTCCTGCATTTTTGAATTTTGTTTTAATAAGAATACTTCAATTTTTGCACCAGTATCTTTATGACCGATTAGTCTGGCCGGAAGAACTTTTGTATTATTCATCACAAGTAATGTGTTTGGCTCAATTAAATCAACAATGTCATAAAAATGCTTATGAGAAATGGTTCTATCCTTTCGGTTTAGAACCATCATTCTTGAATTATCTCTTTTGTCTGCCGGCATTTGAGCAATTAATTCTTCCGGCAAATTGTAATCATATTCTGATATTAGCATCGTTTTACTCTTTTGATTTAATTTGTTTTGCACCTGCAACATCTGAATCGCTAGCCAAAACTTCTGTTCTAGTTTGTTCTGCATCAATTTGCTTGTTAACAATTACCGTTTGAAGAATTTGAATAATGTTACTTGTTACAAGGTATAGCAAAACACCTGCCGGAATAGGAATGATTATGAATGTACCGATAATCATAATTGGCATGAATGTTCCCATTGATTTTTGGATAGCTTCTTGTGTCGGATCAGTAGCTCCGTCTTTAGGTTTGTTTGTAGCCATCATAATCTTTTGTGATGCAAACATTGTTAGTGCAAATAATGCAATTAAAACAAATACATCCCAGTGGAATGCTCTTGATGCAACGGTTGTTGGAACTGATGCTGCGAGAACGCTACCTTCTTTTTTGAATGTAATATTTTCAATTTCTTTGTTAGACATATCAGTAACTGCAATTTCAGCTTTTTCGATTTGGTCTAATTGAGCAAATTTCAAGTCTAAGTGATCAAGGTCAATTTTGAAATCAACAGTTTCGCCAGGTTTAAATTCTCCTTGAATTTCAATAGCTTTTGCAGGATTTTTAACTTTTACGTTATCAAGAGTTTCGTTTGGTAAATAAACTTTAGCAGTTTTGCCGATAGTGAATGTGTCACCTTGAGAAACTCCGAAAGTTCCGTCATAAGAACGACCGGCAGTAGCTCTTAATGTTGTGTCAAGTCTGCCTAAAAATCCGAAAGATGCGTCGCCTGCAATTTGAATAAATTGTGGACTCATCAAAGCGGAATATAATAAAATGAAAATTGGTAATTGAATTAACAATGGTAAACATCCGCCCATTGGGTTAAATTTATGTTCTTTGTAGAACTCCATAAGTTTTTGCTGCATTTTTTGCGGATCGTTTTTGTATCGATCTTGAATAGCCTTGATTTTAGGTTGCAAAGACTGCATCATTTTCATAGAACGTTGTTGAGATACATTCAAAGGCCACATAGCAAGTCTGATTACAACAGTTAATAATATAATTGCAAGTCCATAGCTGCCAACAATGGAAGCTATCGCTTTTAAAGCTTCAATAGTTAAAGTAGTAAAATCCAATTTCCCTAATCCTCATTTAATAGTGTAAAATCTCTCAACCAAAACTTTATTATAAAAATATGGTTAAGTCAATAAATTGTAAACATATGATTTATATATAGTTGAAGTTTATAATTAAAAATTTTTTCAAAAAAGCACTTGACTATAAAATTTGTTTATAATACACTTAATTTTGTCAGCAGTGACGGGATGTGGCGCAGCTTGGTAGCGCACCTCGCTTGGGACGAGGGGGTCGCACGTTCAAATCGTGTCATCCCGACCATTTAGAAAAAAGAGAACCCAATATAGGTTCTCTTTTTTTATTAATATTTTATGGGGTTTTATGAAAATTCAAAAAATAATGCAAAAAAATAGAACATTAAAAGATATTAGAAGAGTCAAATCTTATCCATCAAAATCTAGTAATTCTTTTATGGATAAAAAACAAGGGGGTGAGTTTCCTACTATTGTTATTTCTGGTACAGAAATGCAACAATATGCTAAAGTCATAAAAGAAAAGATAAATAATTGGAAAAGGATATTTGGAGATTTTTAAATTTATTTTTCTAGTTTAGAAAACATGTCTTTTGTTGCGCCACAGATTGGACATTCATAAGTATCGGGTAGGTCTTCAAATTTTTTGCCTTCTTTTTCTTCATCGTATATCCACTGGCATACATCACATTGATATTTCATATTTTTCTCCTTTGTGTTATAATTAATACATTATGAAACATATTTTTGAAACTAAAGTTTATTACGCAGATACAGACGCTTATGGCGTTGTGTGGCATGGAACGTATTTGAGATGGATGGAAAAAGGTCGTGTAGATTTATGCGATATGTTAGGTTTAGACTTGGTTGCTATGAAAAATAACGACGTTCTTCTTCCTGTCGCAAATATGAATGTTCGCTACAAGGCTTCTGCTCGTTTGGATGACGATATTATTATTGAAACATGGATTGAAAAATTCAATAGCCTATCAGTTACGTTCGGTCAACTTATCAAATCTAAGAAAGATGAGAAAATTTATATTAAAGCCGAATTTGATGTGGTCGCAATAAATGAAGCTGGCAAATTATATAGAAGAATGCCGGAAGTTGTTACTTCTGCATTGCAAAAGGCTATGGAACAATAGGAGTTAAGAGATGTCCGGTGTTCGTTTAAACAAATATATTGCATCTTCAGGACTTTGTTCTCGCAGGAAAGCAGATGAATTGATTGAACAAGGTGTTGTTGCTGTTAATGGTAAAGTTGTTAAGGAATTAGGATATCTTGTGCAAACTAAGGATAAAGTTTTTGTGAATAAAAAACTTATTCATCCTGCAAAACATTTATACTACAAGTTTTATAAACCTGCCGGTTATATTACTACTTGCGAAGATGAAAAAGGTCGCAAGACTATTTATGATATTTTACCGGAAAGCTTAAATAATTTGAAACCAGTAGGAAGATTAGATAAGGATTCAACAGGTCTTTTGATTTTGACAAATGATGGTGATTTAATTAATGAATTAACTCATCCGTCAGTAAAAGTTCCAAAAATCTATATTGTTACTGTTAATTCTGCGGTTCATAGAAAAGATCTTGAACAGATGGCGAATGGTGTTGAAATAGAACCGAACAAGATGGCTTATGCAGATATTCAAGTGTTGGAAATTGATAATAAACACACGGAAATGCAGATTACTTTGTATCAAGGAATGAACAGACAAATTAGGAAAATGTTTGAGTATTTCGGTTATGAAGTTAAGGTCTTGAAAAGAGTACAACATGCAACAATTCGTTTGGATGGTTTAAAACGAGGAGATGTAAAACCGCTTAAACCTGCGCAGATTAAAGAATTAAAAAATTTTTTAAACAGGATTTCAAAATGATTAAATTCGCTCTTTGTGGGAATATTGCTTCCGGCAAGTCTACTGTACAAAAATTTTTAGAATGTAATGGGTATAAAGTCTTGGATACTGATTGTGTTGCGCATAAGCTTTTGACAGTAAAAAATAAAGCTCTTTCAGATGAATTTGAAAAATATGATGTATTTGAGGATGGAGAGTTTTCAAGAGTAAAATTAGGAAAACTTGTTTTTGAAAATCCTGAATTAAAAAAGAAATTAGAAAATATTTTACATCCGCAAATAAGAGAAGAAATTAAGAAATTTTTTGAACAAAATAAAGACGAAAAATACTTGTTTGTCGGAATTCCATTGTTGTTTGAGGCAAATATGACGGATTTGTTTGACAAAATAATTTTTGTTTATACAAATGATGAAATAAGGTTGAAAAGGCTTTTGCTTCGAAACGGTTATACGTTGGACTATGCAAAAGCCAGAATAAATTCACAAATGCGACAAGAGGAGAAAGCTCAAAAATCCGATTATGTAATAAACAATAACGGAAGTATTGAGGAATTAAATCATCAGCTGATTAAGCTATTTGAACAAATCCGCTGATTTTGGAATTGTTTGCTGCATATTTTCTGTATGCAACTTTGTCTGATGTGTTGCCTTCGATTGTTTGAATAGAACCATCAGCAAAAACTTTATCTACAACTCCGGTATGAGAGTGAGAGAAAATTACGATGTCACCCGGTTTTACATTACTTTTTATCGTAGAGGCTTTGTTTTTAGAAGAAACATCTAAATAGCATCCGTTTTTCTTACCCCATTGTTTCAATCCGGCAACGCTAGATGAACCAAAACCTGCCGGAACAGATTTTCCATTTGCTCGGAATGCTTCTCTTGTAACGTAAGTTACAAAATCTGCGCACCATGCTTCTGTTCTTCCACCGGTAAATCTTTTATATGAACCGTCACTTTCCTTGTATCCGATGTATTTTTTAGCAGTTGCAACAATGTCATTTCCCATATTCCCGCTTAATCTTGTTGATTGAGTTAAGTTGCCGAAGTTGCTAAAATTGAATGGTGTTGTGTTGTTCAATTTATTATTAAATACAGAGAAAATATTTGTATTTAATTGTGGCATTGGTGGTACAATTGAATAATTGAAACCTGTTAAAAAAGGATTTGGGAGTGCAAACAAATTGAAATATGCGTTGTTAGTATTAAATACATTCGCATAGTTATTTGTTGCAGAATTTTGAGTATTTATATTGACTTTTTTTATGTCAACAAGTCCCATAGTATCCCCTAATTTTCCTCTATATTTATATAAAGTATTTTGGAGAAATGAAATTGCTAATTTTGTTACGAAATGTTAAACGGGAATAAATACATAACTTCTGTCTGTTTTAAGAATTTCGTCTTCTAATTCATCACTGCAAGCTTTACCATTACCTAATGCAACAGTAACATGCCCGTCTTCACATATATGTTTTGTTTCTCCTTTCTCGTTTTTGCAAATTTCGTTTGCATCATAAACGATTACGGAACCTTTAGGCAGTGAAGCCAATTCGTCTGCTTTTACTTTTACTTCTTTAAAGTTATCGTTAGCTCGCAAAATGTATTTGCAGTATTCGCCGTTCCCGTCAATGTAAGGTCCAAAACCGCTTTTTACCATTGCTTGTTTTACGTATCTTGCACATAGTGGGTTGTTTGGATCTCTGTCGGTTGGAAGTCCTGCAACTACGTTTTCTGCAAGTTTTTCTCCCTTTTCTTTGTTATAATTAACTCCGTGAATTAGGTTTGGTTTTAATGTTTCTGTTTTTTCTTTTGTTGTTGCAGTTGTTTCTGTTGAATGTGCAACTGTTAGAAAATCTTCTAAATTAGAAACCTGCTCTTTTTGATAATTTGCTGAGGAATTTATTTGATTAAATATATTGTTTTGATAACTATTTTGAAAAATAGAATTATTGTAATTTGGCATTGATTGTGGAATTTGCCAAATATTGTTTGTAAAAAAGTTGTTACCTGAAAAATTATTCACAGGCATGATTGAATTTATGATATTCATAAACGGATTAAAACAGCTCATGAACATATTGTTATAGTTGCTAAAATAACTATTAAACCACATAACCTTTTTACCTAATCCTAACCTTATTTATATAAAGAAATTTTTTCATGAATAATTGCGTATTTTGTAAATTAATGTAAATTTGGTTAAAGAATTTATAGATTTGTGCCGAAAAAATATTTGAGGTTAGTTAATGTACGATAATATTACAATTTTTTATAAAGATGCAGAGATTTTAATTACTCCTTTTTCCGCAGGGAGAGTAATTAAGTTGCTAGAAAAAAGAATTGCAAATGGGGAAGAAACTGCGCAAAATTATACGTTTTTGGCGGATGCTTATTCAATGAAAAAAGATAGTAAAAAAGCTTTCAAATATGTGCTTAAAGCAAAGAAAATCGATCCTGATTATTATTATGCTGATGTTGTTGCAATAATAATTTTGAAAGAAGAAGGAAAGTACTCTAAAGCGGAATATTATGTAAATGATTTGTTAGAAAAAGCTCCTGAAGATTATTACTTTGCAGCTACTTTTGCAGCAGTGATTTATACTACTCCGGTTTTTAGAGAAAGAAAAAGAAAGTTTGTTCAAAAGCTTGCAGAAAAAATTCTTGCACACGAAGATGACGGCTCTTTCAAATATTTAAATTGTTGTATTTTTGTTTACCAAAATATATTGTATGATTTTGATATGACTTTTAAATATTGTGTAAAAGCATTTAAGAGAAATCCTATTATGATGCTTTCATTGGAGTGGTTGGTTTTTATAATTGTTCTTATTTTTCAAATAATAGTTACAAAGTTAAAATTAAATATAACTTATGTTCAGTGCATTAATTTAACCAAATTTTTTATGAAAAAAGAAGAATATTATTATTTTATTTCAGATCCGTATAATACTGATTTACCGCCAGAAAAGATGATAGAGTGTATTGATAAAGCAATAAAAATTAATCCTTTGCCTCAATATCGGATTAGAAAAGGTGAAATTTTGTTTTGTATTGGTGAGCATTATCAAGAAGCGATTGAGATTTTAAAAGGTGTTTTAGAAGAAGACAGTAGCTTTAAAGAGTGCTATAAAACAATAGCTTTGAGTTATCTTGAATTGGGAGACTATCCGAATGCTTTAAGGTATATAAATCTTGCGATTTTGAACAGTCAAGATGATGAATATTTATATGAATTGAAATCCAAAATTCTGAAATATTTGAATAAACCGGATGAGGCATTAAATGTTTTGTTGAAGTTTTATGAAAACTATCCTGATGATATGGAAATAGAAGATAATCTTGCATTGGAGTATGAAAAAAGAGGAGAACATAATAAAGCTCTAAGTTTTATAAACAAATCTCTTTTGAAAGAAAAAACTAGCGACAAGTATCAAGGTAAAGCAACGATTTTGTTTAGGTTGGAAAGATATGAAGATGCAATAAATGCAGCAGAAAAATCAATTGAACTGGAAGAAAATGGAGCTGCGTATTACTGGATGGCATTAGCTTATGGTAGATTAGAACAATATTCAAAAGCTCTAACTGCAATTAACAAATCTATTTTGTTAGATGGTGGTGATATGTGGAGTTATAAAATTCAATCTGAAATATTGGGAGCTTTAGGAAATAGCAAAGCAGCAGAAAAAGCCTACAAAAAAGCTCGAGAATTGGGGTTGGATGAATAATTTGATTACATATCTTGAAAATGGTATAAAAATATGTTATGATAGCAATGTATAGTAAAATTTGGAGGTTTTTTGAACGTGAAAGAGTCTTATTTTGGCAGTCATAATGGGTTTACTCTTGCTGAGGTTTTGGTTACATTAGGTATTATTGGGGTTGTCTCTGCAATGACTGTCCCAACATTGATGCAAAATTATCAACGACAAAGTTACGTAACTCAGTTGCATAAGGTTTATAATGAGTTTAGCCAAGCAGCTGAAAGGTATAAAAATGATAATAACTATCTAAATTTAAGTGAATCAAGAGTTAGAGGTAATGCGGATGAGTTAAAAAGATTTTTTAACTCTTATTTTAAAGTAGTGAAAGATTGTGGAACTAGATATACTCCTTGTTTTGCAAGTGAGTATAGGTCTCTGTCAGGGACAACAAATAAAATATCAAACGGACAATGTAATGTCGTAGTTGTTTTGGCAAGTGGAGCAGCAATATGTGCAGATTCTGCTACTATGCAGGATGTTGATATTGAAGGTTCTGAAGATAAAGTAACAAGTTCAAATCACATAGGAAGTGGTGGGGATGTTATTGCCATAGAAGTTGATATTAATGGTACAAAAGGTCCAAATATATATGGTAGAGATTATTTCTCATTCCAAATAGATAGAAATGGACAAGTTTTTGACAAATTTTATGCTGCAAATGGAAATGCTGCAAAATTTGATGTAAATCATCCGGATAATGGTTTGTTTGGTAAAATTATCGCTGATGGTTGGCAGATGACATATTAGTTATTTTTTTTAGAAATAAAATAAAAATCGTGGATTTATTCCACGATTTTTTATTGTGCAAATCTTCTAGTTTTTTGTTATCTTACACAGCTTCTTCTTGATTTTTGAATTGCATTTCGTATAAATATCTATATTTACCGCCTTCAATATTCATCAATTCTTCGTGAGTTCCAAGTTCTGCAAGTCTGCCTTCGTCTACAACTGCAATTCTATCTGCATTTTTGATTGTTGATAATCTGTGTGCAATAACAAATACTGTTTTGTTTTGAATTAAGTTGTCAAGGGCTTTTTGAACAATAGCTTCGGATTTGTTGTCAAGGGCAGATGTTGCTTCATCCAAAATAACTATTGGAGCATCTTTTAACATAGCTCTTGCGATTGCTACACGTTGTCTTTGACCGCCAGATAGAGTAGTTCCTCTTTCTCCAACGAATGTGTCTAGACCGTTTTCTAGGGAATGAGCAAATTCATCAAGGTGTGCCATTGCAACAACCTTTTTTATTTCTTCTTCTGTTGCATGTTCATTACCCATCAAAATATTTTCTTTGATAGTGCCTGAGAATAAGAAATTATCTTGGAATACGAATGAAATATTTTGTCTTAATTCGTCAAGATTAAAGTTTCTGATATCAACTCCGTCAAAGTCTATTTCGCCGGATGTTACATCATAAAATCTAGGTAACAAGCTAACAACTGTACTTTTTCCACCACCTGAATTGCCGACAAGTGCGATAGTTTCTCCTTTGTTAACGTGTAGAGAAAAATCTTTCAATACCGGAGTATCTTGTTCGTATTCAAAGTTAACATTTTTAAAGTCAATTGATGAGTTTAGACCATTCAATTTTATAGGGTTTGCAGGTGAGTGGATTTGAGGTTTTAAGTCAAACAATTCAAATACACGGCTCATTGCAACAAATACACCTTGTAAATTTGTTAAAGTGTTACCTAATGTTTTTGTCGGTTTGTATAACAATAATAGTGAAGTCACGAATGATGCGAAACTTCCGGCAGTCATTTGACCTGATAAAATCAAGTGGTTGCCGTATGCCATAACAAGAGCAATACCGATTGAACATACAAAATACATAATAGGTGACATCCAGCCTACACGCTTTGTCAAAGACATTGCAAGATGGAATTGTTCCAAAATTTGACTATCAAATTTCTGGTTTTGATCTTCTTGTAAATTATATGCTGTCATAATTTTGTTGCCTGCAAATGTTTCATTAAAGTTTGTGGTCATATTACCACCAACAACCATTGTTGCATTAGAAACTTTTTTAATTCTTTTTCTAATCAGTGTAACTGGAGTGATGGCAATTGCCATTATTGTAACGCCAATAATGGCTAACTTCCAAGAGTTGTATAACAAAACTCCAACAAGTCCGATTAAGCCAAAGAATGTCGCAATGAAAGATTTTAGCATATCAATAATGTTTCTAGATGCTGTATCCGGGTCAGATAAAAACCTTGTTAAAACAATACCGGATGAGTTTACATCAAAGAATTGCGGATCCATTGAAGTTAATTTCTTAAACAAATCCTTTTTCAAAGACATAGAAATTTTTTGTCCTGTCCAGTCTGTTAAATAGTTGCTTAAATACTTTAAAACTCCTTGAAATAGTGCAAAGCCAACAATTCCGAATGGAATTATTGCAGCTAAAAATGCTTGAGAATGAATAGAAATCCCAAAGAAATTCCAAGTATGTTCTGGGTTCCCATTTACAACAAAATCAAGATACGGTTTTAGAGCAAGAGCAACAACACCATCCAACAATCCCAGAGGTACTGCAATAATTAGGTTTATTATAGCTCTTGGTAATACTGGCTTGATGTATGGAAAAATTTTGCCAAGTAAGTATTTATAGTTGAACGCATCTTTTGACATTGTGTCTTTTAATTTGTAGTTATAATCCATGTATATCCCCTTCTTATGTCTGATTAATATTATCTCATGAAAAAATATTTTGTGCTATATTGCATATTAAGGAATTATAAGGAGACAAAATGAGAATTTGTGTAATCGGAACAGGTTATGTCGGATTAGTTGCAGGCACTTGTCTTGCCGATATGGGAAACGATGTTATTTGTGTAGATAATGATTTAGAAAAATTAATAAAATTAAATGATGGCATTGTTCCGATTTATGAGCCGGGTTTGGAAGAGCTTATTAAAGCTAATGTTACAGAGGGGCGTTTGAAGTTTTCGTCTGATTTAGATAATGCCGTAAAGCAATCTTTAGTTTGTTTTATTGCTGTTGGAACTCCCCAAGGACAAGATGGTGCTGCAAATATGCAATATGTTATGGATGTTGCAGAAGGTATCGGAAAATCAATAAACGGGTACAAGGTTATTGTTGATAAATCAACTGTTCCTGTTGGTACGGCTGATAAGGTTACAGAAGTTATAAAAAAATATTATGATGGTGAGTTTGACGTTGTTTCAAATCCTGAATTTTTAAAACAGGGTGCTGCGGTAGATGATTTCTTAAAACCAGATAGAGTTGTAATCGGTTCAAATTCTCCTAAAGCAACCGCAATTATGCAAGAAGTTTATGCACCATTTTTTAGAACCGCAAGTCGTTTTGTAATAATGGATGTAAAATCTGCCGAAATGACAAAATATGCCGCAAATTCGTTTTTGGCTATAAAAATTTCTTATGCAAATGAAATCGCAAATATTTGCGAAGCGGTTGGTGCTAATGCTGAGATGGTCAGAATTGGAATGTGTTCTGATAAAAGAATTGGTTCACAATTTCTATTTCCAGGATTGGGGTATGGTGGAAGTTGTTTCCCAAAAGATGTTATGGCTTTAATGAAAACTGCAAAAGATAATAATTGTACATGTCGTTTGATTGAAGCTGCTGATGAAATTAACAAAGAGCAAAGAGTAATATTCATAACAAAGATTTTGCAACGTTTTGGAATGAACCTTGCAGGTATTACATTTGGTGTTTGGGGATTAACTTTTAAACCGAAAACAAATGATATGAGGATGGCTCCATCTATTACAATTATTAATGCTTTGTTAGGATTTGGAGCAAGAATAAAAGTTTATGATCCAAAAGGTTTTGAACAGGCGAAAAATGTATTTGGTGATAGAGTAATTTATGCTAACAATTCTTATGATGCTTTAAAAGATGCGGATTGTATGTTACTTTTAACTGAATGGAATGAATTTAGACGACCAGATTTTGACAGAATAAAAGGTTTGATGAAATCTCCGGTTATTTTTGATGGAAGAAATCAATATGATGCTGAAAGATTAAAACAACGAGGTTTTGAATATCATTGTATTGGTAAAAGAGGCTAAGCCTTAATTATAAAGGAAGATTTGAAAAGGCATCTAATTTGCCGTCATCAATGGAGTGACCACCCTCTTTTAATTTTACTATTCCTCTTAAATTATTTATTTGTTTTGATAGGTTTTCAGTAGAAGTTGGTGGAACAACACTATCTTTTATTGAATAAATCATATATGTTGGAGCGTTATTCTTTTTTATTGTCTGTTTTAAGTTTAAAATATTTTCCAAACTATTGAAGATAAATGGAATTTTTTTCAAAACAAACTTTACGATTTTAGGGAGTTTTACCATATTCCCCTTAGTTACATTGTTAAATTCATCTTTTAGTGAATTTATTGGAGATATAAGTACCAAAAATTTACAGTTTTCACCTGCAGCTACGGCTGTTTCAAGAGCCGGAAAACCTCCTGCGCTATATCCTACAACCCCAATGTCATTTATATTTTGACTTTTAAGGTGTTTGATTGCCATGTCTGCAGTGTTTTGAATTGACTTTGTTGTCAGCTTTTCAGTGTTGTTTCCAAAATTGCCATATTCACAAGACAAAATACCGTAACCCTTGTCAATAATTCTTTTATACAAAGCTTGGTTTGACGTTACGTTTTGCCCAATTCCATGAAAGAAAATAATATACTTTTTTTCATTATATGGGTTGATGTCCATTGCGTGCAAAACATGGTCGCCAAATTTTTTCTTAACTACTTTTAAATTAGGTTCAAGACTTCTATCAATAGCATGCCATCTTGTTTTAGAAACTTGTGCAAAACGATCAAAAGTCTTGTTAATGTAGTTTTTAAATGGCGGAATTTTGTTAATCTCTAGCCCTTTAAAATTTGGGTTATAATTAGATTGATAGTTGTTAGATAAAATTGGGGTAATCATTACACATACACCTATATACACAAAAAGCACCTCTAATGGTGCTTTCTCTTTTTATTTATTAAATAAATGGGCATGAAGAGACTCGAACTCCCACGCGTTAGCACTAGTTCCTAAGACTAGCGTGTCTACCATTCCACCACATGCCCATATTTAATTTTCAATGTCTTTGATATAGAGCGTGTCTACCCCTCTCACTCGACTTGACATTTAGTCAACTCTCGTTCGGCAGAGTACCACATGCCCATATTTAATTTTCAATGTCTATATTCAATTTCTAATTGACTTGAAGTTGCGCCAACTAAGACTGGCTGCATAACTAATCTTATACAGAAAAATTTTCAATGTCAAGAACATTTATTTAATCTTTTCCGGATGAGCTGAATTTGAAAGTATTATTTCGTAATACTCGTTTTTGTCAATATTTACTCCCATATTTTTGGGATCTGCAAATTTTTTCTTTTTATTTTTGTTTAATAATTTTTTGTAATCGCTTGCCATAATTGGATTATATTACAAAATTTTAAAAACTGCTTGAATTTTTTCAAGATTTGTTTTAGGATAATTATACGTGCGTCGGTGTATTTGTGGAATGCCGATTTAAAAAAGGAATTTTAAATAAAGTACGAAATATAAAATATAAAGGAATTGTGAAATGAACCCTATTATTGATGAATTAGAAAAATCTTATTTGAAAGAAAACACTCCGGATGCAAATCCTGGTGATACTGTAAAAGTATTTGTAAGAATCGTTGAAGGTAACAAAGAAAGAATCCAGGCTTTTGAAGGTACTGTTATTAAAAAACACGGTTCTGGTGTTAATAAAACTATTACAGTTAGAAAAGTATTTCAAGGCGTTGGCGTAGAACGTGTATTCTTGCTAAACTCTCCAAGAATTGATAAAATTACTGTTCTTAGAAAAGGTGATGTAAGACGTTCTAAACTTTACTATTTGAGAGAACGTTCTGGTAAGGCAACTCGTATCAAGGAAAAAATTGAAAAAAGATAAGCTTCACATACACTGGTATCCCGGTCATATTGCAAAAGCTGAGAAAAAGTTGAAAGAACAACTTTCTTTAGTGGATGCAGTTATTGAAGTTATTGATGCAAGACTGCCTTTGTCAAGCAGTTATGATAATATTACGCGGCTTTTAGGTGAAAAGCCGCGTTTAATATTGTTAAATAAATCAGATTTAACAAATATTGACGAACTTAAAAAGTTTATAAAAATAATTGAGAACAAAACCGGTTTTCCGGCTGTAATTTCTGATGCAAAAAACTCAAGAGATTTGAATTTTATAGTTAAGAAGGCAGTCGAGCTATCAGAGCCAAAAATTCAGGCGTTGATGAAAAAAGGTTTGTTGCGCAGACCTGCAAGAGTTATGGTTGTTGGTATGCCAAATGTTGGTAAATCGAGTATTATCAATAAATTAACAAAGTCGTCAAAAACTAAAACAGGCGCAAAAGCCGGTGTTACTCGTCAACAACAGTGGGTAAGAATTAATCCGCAATTGGATTTGTTGGACACTCCCGGTATTATTCCGATGAAACAGGAAGATCAAATTAGGGCAAAAAAGTTAGCGTTTGTTAATGCGGTTTCAGAAAACGCTTATTCTAGTGAAGCGGTGGCGATTGAGTTGTTGGAACTTCTTTCTGAAAAGTATGCGCAAGAAGTAAAAGATTATTATAATGTTGAAAATCTTTCTATTGAAGATATAGCACAATCACGCAACTGGATTGTTGCAGGTGGAAATCCTGATATAAAACGTACTTCGGTTTATATTTTGAGAGATTTTAGAGAAGGAAAAATCGGTAAGTTTATATTAGATGAGTTTCCTTCTGTGGAGTAGATATGGGTACAAAAAAGGTTCCTGAAATCAAGTCAAAAAAGTTATTTGACTATGATTTAGGATTAAATAAACTTATAGTCGGAACTGATGAGGCAGGCAGAGGATGCGGAGCTGGTGGGGTTTTTGCAGCCGCAGTATGTTTTAATTCTGTTTCTGATGATTTGATTAAAAGACTTTCTATTCTTAATGATAGTAAAAAACTTTCTAAAAAACATAGAGAAGAAATTTTTTATACTATAAAGTCGGAAACAATTAATTCTGTTGTTTGTATTGATGTTGAAGAAATTGAGCGTATAAATATTCTAAATGCCTCTTTAAAAGCGATGAATATCGCATGCTCTAATGTTATATCTCAATTGCAACATGAATTGAAAGATAAAGAATTGCAAGTTTTAGTTGATGGCAACAAATTGATTAAAAATTTTGAATATCCGCAACAATTTATTGTAAAAGGAGATGCGACATCTGCGTCAATTGCAGCTGCAAGTATATTGGCCAAAGTTAGTCGTGATAGGTATATGGATAGACTGGATGAGGAATTCCCTCAATATAAGTGGAATGAAAACGCCGGTTATTTAACTAAAGAACACATGGCTTTGATTGACAAATATGGACTTTCACCATATCATCGACCTTCTTATTTAAGAAAACATTTTGCCAAACAAGAACAATTGAGCTTGTTTTAAATACATTGTCATTACGAGTAGCATAGCGACGTAGTAATCGCATCCAAAAGAACTTTAAGTCTTATCGCCCTATCGCCTTATTGACCTATTCTAAATATCGAACAGTTTATGTAATCTGGTCACAATATCTTCTTCATCAAGGTCTTGTGTAATTTTGTTCAAATCAATTGCCATTTGATAATAATTTGCGGCATCATTGATAAATCCCATAGCTTGAGATGCTCTGGCTGCGTTGAAGTAAGCTAAAGTGTAATTAGGATTTAGTTCAATTGCTGTTTCAAAGTATTCAAGAGCTTCTTCTGCATCTCCCAAACCGTCAAGATATAAAATACCTAAATTATTTTGCGCATATTCATTATTTGGGTTCAAATCAATCGCTTTGTGGAACGAAACTAATGCTTCTTCCAAGTAATCTTTTTCCCATAGTGCAATACCGGCTTTGGAATAAGCTCTGTAATCATCTGGGTTTACCATAATTGCATCACAATAAGCTCTAATAGCGTTATCCAAATCGTAAGAAGCCATATGAACATCTCCTAGCGATAAATATAAGCTATAATTGTTTGGATCTAAAATAATTCCAGCTTGATATGTTGAAACTGCTGCTTCAATATTTCCTTTGATTTCTGCATAAATTGTTCCTAATGCTTCACAGACAATTGAAGTCCATTCTTTGTCTGGATTTAGAGCAATTGCTTTTTGATAGTGTTCAATAGCCTCATCATACAATTGAGCTTTTGAGTAAGCATAAGCTAATGAATTGTTGTAGAATGGATTTTCAGGATCTCTTTCAAGTGCAAGTTTAAAAGCACTGATTGAGTTAATTTTATCCTCTTTTTTTATGTAAAGATGCCCCAATTCGTAATAAATTTGCGGTGTATCAATATCAAATTCAAGAAGTTTTTCGTAGCAATCAATTGCTTCATCGGTGTTTTCTGGAAAATATGTTTGTAAAACTGTAGCTAGTTTTACTAAAACTTCTCGATTAAGCGGATTGGCTTCTAAAACTTTTTTGTAACAATCAACACTTAATTCTGTTTCTTTGTTTTTAAGAGCTAAATCACCCATTTTATCGTAGAAAATTTCACCATGATTTGTTGTTGTTACTGCTTGTTTGTAAATGTTTTCAGCAGATGGATAAAGTTTGAATTTTTCCAAAAATTTTCCTACTGTGTTGTATGTGAATACAGAAAAGTCATCTGACATGTTTTTGTAGAACATCTTCATAGATGGTCTATCCCATGCAAGCATTAAACTTCCTGATAAGAAGTAATACAAGAAACTTAAATAATCTCCGACGTTACCGTTTTTAGAATTTATTTTTTGTAAAATTGACTGAGAAAGGATTAATCTAGGTCTTGCAGAGTTGAGTTTCCCCATCTTTATAGCTGACTTAAACTCATGCTCGGCTGATTTGAAATCCTGAGCCATCTTCATGAAAAATCCGGTGTATAAATGCGCATTGATGTTCTTTGGGGCTAAAGAAACTGCAGTTTTGCATTGTTCGATTGCGGTGTCAAGACTAATTTGACCTTGTTCCCACATTAACGTAGCAAGGCGATAATATGCTTCCGGCATAGTCGGATCATATTTTACCGCATCTATATAAAATTCTATTGCGTCTTGCAAATCGGTATTTTGTTGACGAATTAGATATTTTTCATGTGCTATTCTGGCTTTTTCTAATGATTCTTTAGCTTTATCTGTATTTGCCGCTTTTATCGGCTGTAGTAACATTTGTTCTGACATCAATGAGCTCCAATAAGATGTGTGTCTATTTTATATTTCTTCTAACGATATAAATAATTCTAATCTTTAGTAAAAAGAAATAATATCATCCATGTGGAGGAGATGATTAATGTAAATTTTTGTAACACGAGATTTGATTATTCTTAAAGTATTTTGGGGAAGTTGCCGTAAATCTGAATATGTGTGTACCAAAAAAGGAGAATATCTATGGCTAATGTAAATAGAACAGGCGCATCGGGGGGGGGGCAGTCACCGAAGAAAAATGGTGTTAAAAAACACATGATGCCTAGCGGTAGGTATTATACAGTTGATGCAAAAGGCAATAAAAGATATTATGCTGCAAATAATACAGAGCTTAATGCTACTTATTTTTTGCAAAAAGAGGGCATGAAGTTGGATAAAAACAAAAATCTGGTAAAAAATAACAATGCCGGAATTTTTGATAAAGATGCTGCAACTAAAAAGAGGTTTAAAGTTAAGGGTTCAAAAACAGGAAGAACCTATATTATAGATAAAAAAGGTAAAAAACACTACTATTCTGCCGATGGTATGGAGATTACCGAAACTCATTTTAATAAAACTGAAAGAAAAAATTCACCTAAAAAAGTCAGAAAAAATGATGGCAATTTGACATTAGGAGAAAAAGCTAAACATTTTGGCAAAGGAATGCTGAGGGGTATAACATCGTTATTTACCGACGAAAATGGCGATTTTAGCGTAAAACAAACTTTAAAAATTGTTGGCACTGCAGTTGTAGTTACAGCTACAGCAACTGCGGCTGTCGCAGCTGGTATTGTTTCAGCACCGGTAGCTGCTACCATATTAGTTGGAATAGGCGTTGTCATGGGTGGTATAAAAATTTATAATGGTATAAAAGCTGCCATTAGTGCCAAAACAAATGATGAAGCTGCTGCTGCTTATCAACAAATGGGTGAAGGTACGACAGATGTCGGGTTATCATTGTTGTTTAAAAAAGGTATTAGTAAAAGTATGGGGAAAGCTGGAGAAATTGGAAAGATTACCAGAATGACCGCAAGCCATGCAGGAAAAGGTAATTTGAGAGCTAGAGCTGAGGCGGTTATTGCTGCTGAAAAAGCAATGTTTGGTATTAAATCAAAAAATGCTACTACAGAAAATAAAGCTCCAGCAAATCAACCTGCTCAAAACAATTCAAATGGAGTGCAAGCAGTTAAAAATGAACAGGGTACATATGACGTAAAAATTGGAAACGAGCCAAATAGAACTTTTTCAACAAAAGAACAAGCAGATGCTTATATTAAAGCACACAATACAAATCAATCTGTTCCAAAAGCGGTAAAAAATGAACAGGGTACGTACGACGTAAAAATTG
>ERZ1034878.73-NODE-73-length-52426-cov-22.043669_pt1 | contig 52426 bp, 87 predicted proteins | sample MGYA00520593_ERZ1034878 | MGnify/ENA primary metagenome ERZ1034878 (study PRJEB33766, sample SAMN09781724) | gut metagenome | biome: gut microbiome | host: Homo sapiens | place: Madagascar | study: EMG produced TPA metagenomics assembly of the PRJNA485056 data set...
TGCTGGCGACTCTGGTGCGGCAACTGCTGGCTACAAAGGTGCGGCAACTGCTGGCGACTCTGGTGCGGCAACTGCTGGCTACAAAGGTGCGGCAACTGCTGGCTACAAAGGTGCGGCAACTGCTGGCGACAAAGGTGCGGCAACGAGCAGAGGAAAATCCGCTTCTGGAAAGAATGGACTCTCTGTCGCAAGAGGTAACAATGTTCGCGTGAAAGGCGGTCTTGGTGCGATTCTCGTAATCGCGGAAGAAGAAAATGATTGCTACGATGTTAAAGATTGGAAAGCAGTCATTGTAGACGGCGAAAGGGTGAAAGCGGACACATGGTATAAACTGGTTGATGGTGAACTGGTAGAATGCGAGGATGAAGATGGTCAGAATTGATAATGATTATGTGATCTTGGTTGATGAAATGTCGTATACAGCGGCAATCGACCGTCACGCAGTAAATAAGCTTGGCAAGCCAGTTTATGACACTATTGGATACTTCGGGAGCCTTAAACAGGCTCTTGAAGGGATCTATCGGCATAAACTGAAAAAGTCATTGATGGCATCGGAAAAGCCGCTTAGAACCGCAATTGAGGAGGTTGGAAGATTGGCAAAAGAAATGCAGGAGAGCTTGAAAAAAGCGGAAATGGAGATTGAATGAGTGATTTGGAACAGCTAGCGATCCAGCGGATCAAGGCTGCATCAGAAATGAGCCTGAGCCACTACAAACAGCCACTAGTCTGCACGTATTCCGGCGGAAAGGATTCGGATGTCATGGTGGAATTGTTCCGCCGGTCGGGAATACCGTTCGAGGTTCTCAATTCCCACACGACAGCCGACGCCCCCCCCAACAGTGCGGCATATCCGCGAGGTATTCCACCGGCTGGAGCTTGGCGGAATCAGCTGCAAGATTGTGCATCCGACATACAAGGGAGAGCGCACAAGCATGTGGAGTCTGATTCCGCAGAAAACGGTACCACCGACACGCACAGCTAGATACTGCTGTCAAGTCCTTAAAGAGCAGTCTACAAAAGGCAGGTATGCTGCTACTGGTATACGATGGGATGAGAGCACAAAAAGAGCAAAGAGAATGCCATTTGAGAGTATAACTGCTCAAAAGAAGCAGAAGCAAACATTTTCGGACGAAGTAATGTTGCTCACGGACAATTCTGCGAATCGCAGAATGACAGAATTGTGCATGAAGAAAAAGGAGATGGTTGTGAATCCGATCATCGACTGGACGAACAAGGACATATGGGAATACATACATGCAGAGAAAATCCCGGTATGCGAGTTGTATCAATGTGGCTATACAAGAGTCGGATGCGTAGGATGCCCGATGGCTGGAAAGCGAAGGTATAAGGAATTTCGAGATTTCCCGGCGTACAAATTAAATTATATCAGAGCATTCGACCGGATGCTTGAATACCGAAAGCAGCGAGGAGCTGATATGCGTGGTTGGAAAACAGGAGAAGACGTCTTCTCCTGGTGGATGCATGACGAAAACATCGAAGGTCAGATGGAGTTGGAAGACTATATTTCGTGAGAAAGGAGAAAAAGGAATGGCTAAGAAAGCAGTTGATGGAGTAACGGTCGAGGCGAGCAGCATCCTGACGGCTCTCAGGATCATTCAGACCGTTTGCAATGATAACCTCAGCTGTGGCAAATGCCCGTTGAGCGATGGGGCTAAATGCCTGATAACTGAGCGCAGTCCATCAGGCTGGGAAGTCAACGAGCCGGCTAAAACTTGGAGGGCACTGTTACCATAAGGAGAAAAAATGAAAGTATTAGTAGCATGTGAGGAGTCGCAGGAGGTATGCAAGGCGTTTCGTGAGCGTGGGCATGAAGCGTACTCGTGCGATGTTGTAGAGCCGTCTGGCGGTCATCCAGAGTGGCACATCTTGGGAGATGCCGTTCCGGTGTTAGCGGGGGGGGCAAATTAAAACGATGGATGGAGTGACGCATGAGATTGGCAGTTGGGATATGCTGATTGCACACCCGCCTTGTACATATCTTAGCAATGCAGGAGCGCGGCACTTGTGGAAAGGGCACCAACTTCAGGCAGACCGTGTGATGCTTGGCATTCAGGGTCGCGATCTGTTTATGCGGTTTTGGTGGGCAGAAATACCACTTATATGTGTTGAAAACCCTGTCCCATCAAAAGTGTTCAGTCTTCCGCAGTATACGCAGACAATTCAGCCGTATCAATTCGGCCATCCTTACACTAAGAAAACATGCCTTTGGTTAAAAGGATTGCCGCTAATTAAATCGACAAACTCTGTGAAACCTGTTGCCACATGGTGCCCAAGTGGGAGCTATAGCCATAAACACGATAAACAGTATGCTGGAATTTTTACCACTGACCGCGCGAAAAATCGTGCAAAGACATTTCCTGGAATCGCAAGGGCAATGGCAGAACAGTGGGGATAACGAAGAAAAGGAGAGAATTGTGTCAAATTTGAAATGTGAAATTTACAGGGACTCAATGCAGAACTATAAAAAGTATGGAATCCCGCGAGCGCAACTTGTAATTGCGGATGTGCCCTATAATGTCGGAACAAATTTTTATGGTTCAAACCCGATGTGGTACAGGGGGGGAGATAATAAAAACGGAGAAAGTAAACTGGCTGGAAAAGCAGCTTTTAATTCCGATTTTAATTTCAATCTCTATGAGTATTTCCACTTCTGCTCAAAAATGCTAAAGAAGGAGGATACCAAAACTGTGTCACGCGGAAGAAGTAGCGACAGCCCCTGCATGATCGTGTTTTGCTCGTTCGAGCAGATTCAGACTTTGATTGCCGCAGCGAAGAAACATGGATTTGTCCACTACATTCCACTTGTTTTCGTCAAAAATTATAGCCCACAGGTCTTAAAAGCGAATATGCGAATAGTCGGTGCGACAGAATATGCACTGCTTTTCTATCGGGATCGCTTGCCGAAATTCCGAAACGGCGCACAATTTGACGAAAATGGGAAGACAATTCGCGGAACAGGTCATATGGTCTTTAACTGGTTTAGCTGGGAGAAGGATGGAAAGGAAATTCCTAAAATTCATCCAGCACAGAAGCCGGTGTCTGTTATCAAAAAGCTGATTGAGACATTTACTGATCCAGGTGATGTTGTGATTGATCCTTGCTGCGGAAGTGGAAGCACATTAAGAGCGGCGGCAGAGCTTGGAAGAAGTGCTTTCGGATTCGAAATCGATCGCAATTTTTATCAGAGAGCCAAAGACGAGATGCTTGTCTTTGAAAGAGATAATCAGATTAGTTTTGAGGATATACAAGGGGTGATATCGTAATGGAATTTGGATATTGAAACATGGATTGGTAAGTTAAGTCAGAACTTACAGAATGCAGTGAAATAGAAAGGAAAAGAATATATGAAACCAAAAGAATTTGCAAATGAATTCGGCGTTTCAGTGAATGAAATGTGCAAAATAACAGAACTGACACGCCAGGGCTTGAATAATATTTTGAGCTGTAAAATTAAAAATAAAAAAAGCAAAGCAAGGCGAATCGCCATGCTCAATTTGAGAGAATATGGAGTAAATCGTCGTAAACAAGAGATAGAAAAAGCCAATGAAGATTATGAAAGACGAATGAAAATGATTGAAATATTTTCGCAAATTTGAACTTTTATGGATGTAGGATGAGATTATAAAGGATAGGAGCAAAAAATGAAATGCTCAATCAATATTTTAAAGAAGAAAGAGGTAAAGAAGAATGAAAAAGATTTTTGCAGGAGTTTTAGTTGTAGGAACTGTCCTTTTGTCTTCCTGCGGAAACAAGCAGGTTTTGGATACTATCTATAAGTACGATAAAGCGATTTTATCTCTGCCGGACGGCAGCATTGTCAGCGGTGAAGTGCAGAGCTGGAGTGACTACGATGATGGAGATCAGATCCAAGTAAAAATCAATGGCATTACATATCTTGTGCACAGTGTCAATGTTGTATTGATTCACAAGTAAGGAGGGAGCGCAAATGAATACGAGTTTAATGAAATACGCGGAAATGAATCCGGGAGAAGTGTGGAACAGTGAAAGCAGAAACGGTGTTGAACGGGAAGTGCTGATTGGGGCAGTTCTTGGTGGTCGAGTAATCGCATTCCCGATTTACGAGGGAGCAGCTTACAAAGATGGGGGTGTTACAATCCTTTCTGATCGTCATGTCTGCGTGAACACGGTGATTAGCTTACAGAAGGATGCGCTCACCGGATTTTGCGAGACTATCCCAGAAGCTGAAAGAGAAGATCTGTTTGCCCTTATGCGGCGCATTTTTGGTGAAAATTCGGACTGCGATTCAGCAGAAACAAATAAATCAGTCGCCCACCCAGCGGAGCCACAAGAAGAAGTGGACAGAAGCGAGATCGAGCGTTTGAAAGTCGAAAATTCGATTCTGAAAGAAATGTACCAGAAAGCTCTCATTGAGAATCTTAGCAAAAACAGCAGATAAGTACAGGCAAAATAAGTAAAAGAAGGTATCAAGAATGAATTTGTTAGCGGAAAAAAATGTCATAGGTTCGCTTCTGGCAGACCCGAAGAGAGTAGGCGATGTGAGCGACTTCTTAACAGCAGAAATGTTTACAGCACCGGTGCTTGGGCGGATGTATCTGGAGTTTCAGCGGGCTTATGACAACCGCTATCCGATAAATCTGGCTGTGCTGGTAGAAAAAATCCAGTCAGATGAAACGCCGGAGTCAGTGATCGTTGACGTGGCAAAAGAATGTGTCATGCTTACCACCACAAGTGCATACATTAAATCGTATGCGAATAGCGTTTTGAGGTCGTACAAGGCTGACAGGCTGCGGAAAATCATAAATGCAGTTGATTTATCAGCAGATGGAATTGACATCAAAATAGACGGTCTGGTGCGGGAGCTGGAAGCCTTACAGAGCAACCGTCAGGTCGCAGCAAAGACACTTGCTCAGGTCACAAAGGAGAACAAAGACAAGTATTTCCGCGAGGATACCACGCCGAAGCTCATGACCGGAATAAATGCGGTAGATGATCTGGTTGGTGGTCTGGAAGGTGGCGATATGATTGTTATAGGAGCACGACCGGGCGTTGGTAAATCAGCCCTTGTAACGCAGATCACCAGCCATTTCGCAAAACTCGGAAAGAAAGTAGGCTTTTACAACCTGGAAATGAAAGAAACGCAGTTGTATGAGCGTTTTGTGGTATCAGAAAGCGGTATATCGTTATCCCGTCTTAAAAACGCAGTTTGCTTTTTGGGTGACGAAGAAGAGCGATTCCGCAAGGCGAACGAAGTTCTGGAGTCGCGAACAAACATCATCCTGAACACCGGCGGCGGGAAGAAAGTCAGTGAAATCAGGAATGAGTCCAGGCACATGGATTATGACATCATCATTGTGGATTATTTGCAACTGTTGCAACCGGATTCCACATATCGTGGCAACCGCGTGGCGGAAGTCGGAAACATTAGCATGGCGTTGAAACAGATGGCGATGGAATTTGATATCCCTGTGATTGCATTATCACAGCTTAACAGGACATCGGAGGCGCGAGAGACGAAAGAGCCTACTATGAGCGAGATGAGAGAAGCAGGAAACATTGAGCAAGATGCATCGGTTATCATTTTGCTCTGGAATGTCAACGAAAATGATTTTACAAAAAAAGGAATCAAGGTTGAAAAGAACAGACAAGGAACACAGGGAAAATCAGTCCTGATCTTTGATGGTGAACATATGCGCTTTTCGGATTCGAAAGAATCCATCAGCGAAGCGAGTGCATGGGACTACGGAGAAACCCCGTTTGGGTGATTGGAGGATATATGAGAATTCTTTTAAAGAAAAGCGAAATTGATAGACTGGTAAATACAGGATGCATCGAAACATATGTAAAAATTCCAGTCGATGCAGACCGTATTATTCGCATTTCGTGCGAAGTGATGGAAGGATTTCCTGATATTGAGCATGAAGACAGGAAAACAAATGGAAATATTTGCAATGTTGAAATGAAAACTATTTGCAATCCATTTGCAGATCTGCAAAGGAGATTAGTCCACGCAGTCTGCAAGCGTAGAAGAAAACATGGGGTGACGGAAGCGTGTGCCGAAGTTGTTTCTTGCATTCCGATTGTAAATCAAGAAAGTAATGTCGCTTATTGGAAAATAAAATTAAAGAGGTGCGAAAGATGAACAGGGCTGAAAGAAGACAGCAGGCACGGATGAAGAGGCTGACTCAGAGTGAAATGAAAAAGGAAGTTGCCGCTATCGCTGCGAAGAAGGCTATGAAGGATTTGAATGGACTTGTTATACAGGAGAGGAAAAAGACCGCAGAAGAAACAGATGCATGGATCAATCACTGGGGAAATGTGTTTTACGCAGCTATGATTCTGTCTCTACATAGGCAGTTCCGATTCGGAGCAGAGAGATGCAGTAAAGCTATTGAGGGTGCAGATAAGATCGTAGAGCAGTATTGCGATGGAAAAATCACAGTCCAAGACCTGAAAAACATGATCCGCGATGAAACAGGTCTTGTGGTCGATGATTGGGACGGCTCCAGATGGGAGCAGTAAAATTCCCGAAAGGCTCCGAAAAATGGCAGATGTTTGTTGATTACTGGGCATTGTGTCAGGCATTTTGGGAGCCAGAATCGGGCGAGGAATACTGGCAAAATGTAATAAATGGAACAAATGAGTTTTGCCAGAAATATCGAGATCCATATGCAAATGCGCTGGCGGAAGCGTTTACTCATGATCTTGATAGGCGGTATAACAAGAAGATTAGATAGAAATGGGAGGTAACGAGGTTCGTCCGGACAAAAAGAGCGCTCTTACTCTCATGAAATCATGAAAAAAAGTTATGAATGGCTGAAAGAGAACGGCATCTGTACGCATTGTCGAAAAAATAAGGCAGTCCCAGGAAAGGTGCTGTGCGAAAAGTGCAGGAAAGAAAGCCGAAACTACAGATCGCGAAGATCACCGGAAGAAAGAAATGAAAAGGCAAGAATCCGTTATCTGGATCGAAAGAAAGCAGGAATATGTACGCGCTGCGGAAAGAAGAAAGCTCAGTATGGAGTGCTTTGTGTCACCTGCTACAACAAGCGCATGGCAAAATCTAACCAAAATGAGCTTCCTACGGTCGATTTATTGAGCCTTAATGGGCAAGTTTTGGCGCGATTACCATGATATGATGCATACATAGGAGGTATGCATCATGAGGTTTAAGATTTACAATCTGTCTGCGCCGGAAGTGCAGTTTTTGATTGATAATTGCATTTCTGATCCGGCAGATGTGGAGCTAACATTGCTTGCTCATAGGCGTATGAGTGATGCGGAGATCGCCACAACGGTTTCTGCGTCACTGGAAAAAGTGACCAGACAAAAACGGCGCATATTGAAAAAAATCTTTTGTTTTCTGGAGGAATCGAACGAAATGACAACAATTTTTATTGATGGCAAACCTGTGAAAAAAGAGGACATCGAGAACTATGAAATCAAGTTGGATTCAGTTAAAAAAACTATCAAAAATAAATTGACTTGATTGTATTTTGAGGAGTAGAATTGACTGGAGCAAATCCGGTCAATTCTTTTTATTTTAAAACATTATAAGGAGAATTGATATGGGAAAAATGAATGTTGGATACCTGAGAGTATCTACAGAGAATCAAACAGAAAAGTACGGTCTGGACGTACAGAGAGGAGCGATAGAGGATTACTGCAAAAAAAATAATATAACGATCGACAAATGGTATGTTGACGGTGGATATTCCGGTAAAAAAATGCAAAGACCTGCTATGCTGGAGCTACTTTCCGACTGCGAAAAAGGGATAATAGATACAGTTTACACATACAAACTGGATCGTATGTCCCGTGACACCATCGACACGCTTAACCTTTTGTACAATACGCTTCCTAACTATGATGTTAAGATCGTATCAATGTCGGAGCAAATCAGCACAAAAACGCCGATGGACAAGGTATTTGTAACACTAAATGCGGCAATGAATCAGTATGAGCGCGAAATCATCCGGACACGAATGACCGCAGGCTTGCAGGAGCGCGTGAAAGGCGGGAAGTGGCGCGGCGGTGGCAACATTCCGTATGGATATCGCTATGATCGCAATGACGGGCTGCTGCATATTTACGAGCCGGAAGCTGCTGTGGTGAGGAAAGTATATGACTTATACATAGATGGAAACAGTTGCCTTTCAATTCCAGATCTGATTGGTGTTAAAAAAACCGAAAGAGCGATTATTCTTATTTTGAAAAATACCACATATACAGGCGTTGTAAAGTATCGTGGTGTTGAGTATCCGGGGAATCATGAAGCTATCATCTCCAAGGAGAAATTTGATCTTGTCCAAAGGATTATGGAGAAACGAAGCAAAAAAATAAAGCCGGTATCAAATAATTTGCTTACAGGGTTGATTTATTGCGGGAATTGTGGCGCTCGTATGCGGTATCAGAAATGGGGAAAATATTATTATAAGCTTATTTGCTACTCATATCAGGGCTGTAAAAAGTATCTGATAAAGGATCCGAACTGCGATAACTCTGGAATAAGAGCTGATACGGTCGAGTCAGAAGTGGAAGACTGTTTTAAGCGATTCGCAATCTCTTCTGGATCGGATGACAACGACGAAAAAAGCAAGATAGAAACCATCAGAGAGTCGCTTTCAAGTATTGGCAAAAAATTAAAACGCCTGTATGTATTATACGCAGATAGCGATAGTGATGCACTGATTGAGACTATATCCGAACTGGAAAGCCAAAAAAAGACTTTGGAAAGCGAACTTGAATCAGAAATCGAAAGAAGCCGGAAAAAGTCACAAAATAATTATACTCATATTGCAGAAATTTGGGACGAATTGTCCACGAAGGATAAAAATAGTATCCTAAAAATGTGCATTGATAAAATCTTAATCTATAGAGATAATATAGAAATTCATTTCATTACAAATTAAGTCTTTTCTACCATATACATATCATAGGAGCGATTAGTCGATGGTAGAAAATTAAAAAATACGTTGACCGGATTTGCTCAAAATAACGTAAAAACGTATCGTACAGAATATTGATAATAATAACTATTATCAGTATAAAATAGCAGTGACTGATAAATGACGGAACCTTGACGGTTTTTCGTCTTTTTTTTATGTGAAAATAAGGACGTAAAGGGAGGAAATGGAAATGTTTGACGAGGATACATTACAGAGTATATTTTCAAGCGAAGAAGTTCGTCAAGTGCCATTGGTTTATCAGTCAATAATGGTACACGCCATAGAAGCCGTTTTGGATGGGAAAGAAGGAAAAGACATACAACATTCCGATATCGCCCGTGAATCGGCAGACAGGGGGTAAAAATGCCTTTTGCTAATCAGTATGGATCATATATGCCCTCGTATTTTGAGGGACAGCAGAGGACAACCGGACAGCCAGTTTTCGGTCAGCCGATGCCTTATCAGATGCCACAGTATCAGCCAATTCAGCCGATGCAGCAGCCTGTGCAAACACCGGTGCAGCAAGCTCCGGCTGGCATGGTCGGTAGAGTGGTAGGATCTGCAAATGAGATTACCGCAAATGACGTACCGATGAATGGATCTTTCGCGTTCTTCCCGCGTCAGGACATGGCGGAAATTTATGCGAAGTCGTGGAATTCTGATGGTACAATCCGTACAATCGTTTTTAAGCCGGTTTTAGAGGATACACCCGATAACTCTGCACATGAGCAGGTAAAGCCGGAATACGACCTTCCAGCGGAGACGAAAACGGCATTCATGAACCGCTTTGACAAACTGGAAAAGACAGTGGACAAACTGGCGCAGAAGATCAGTGCTCCGAGCCGAAAGAAAGAAGGTGGCGAAGAATGAATCCGGTAGAAATGATCCTTAACCAGATGGTTAATTCGCCACAGATTCATCAGAATCCGATGGCTCAGAATGTTTTGAATATGTATAAAAATGGAGATTCCGATGGTCTCAAAAGAATGGCTGAAAACCTCTGCTCCGCCAAGGGATATACGGTGGATCAGGTAAGTAGCCGGATGCAGCAGGAGATCATGGGACGATTCCAACGAAGACGTTAATACATTTTGGGGTGTGCACACAATAACCGGATCCCCATGTGTAAATATTACTATGGAGGTAACAAAATGTTTAACGGAAATGCAACTCCGAGCCTTGCGGACATTGCTGCTGTAACCGGTAACGGTCGCAACAACGATGGTATGTGGGGCGGCGATGGCTGGTGGGCGATTATCATCTTTGCCATGATTTTTGGCTGGGGTGGTTTTGGCAACGGCTGGGGCAACGGTGGCGGTAACGGCATGAACTCTACAGCGGCGGCATATACCGATTCTGCGATCCAGCGCGGATTTGATAATCAGGCGGTTCTCAGCAAGCTGGACGGAATTACCAACGGTCTTTGTGATGGCTTTTATGCCATGAATAACGGTATGATGACCGGATTTAACGGAATCAACACCAATATTCTCCAGACCGGATATGGCATCCAGCAGGCAATCAACGCTGATACTGTAGCAGGTATGCAGAATACCAATGCGCTGCAGACACAGCTTGCAGACTGTTGCTGCCAGAACCGGGAAGCTATCATGGGTGTAAACTACAATATGGCAACTAATACTTGCGCGCTGCAGAACACCCTGAATACCAATACCAGAGACATTATCGCAAGCCAGCAGGCAGGAACCCGTGCTATTATGGACTACCTGTGCAATGAAAAGATTTCTTCTTTGCAGGCTGAGAACAATGATCTGCGAAGAGCCGCTTCTCAGGATCGCCAGAGCGCACTGCTGACTACTGCGATGAATACGCAGGCACAGCAGATTATCAACGCCGTTCATCCTGCCGCTATCCCTGCATATGTGGTACCGAACCCGAACTGCGGATGCGGTCTGTATGGAAACGGTTATTACTACGGAGCCGGTACTGCACTGGCGTAAGAAAGATTACTGCTATTGATGCGTAAGGCACATAGAGAGGACGGGGAAGTGCCTGAGCGTGCTTCCCTGTTTTCGTGGAAAGGAGCAAAAATGTTAGAAATTATCAATACAACTACTCAGACTGTCGCGGCAGGAGGAAAAGTAGAATTTACATCTGCGACTATACGGGATCGACTGGGACGAATCGTATACAATACGGCATCTGATTCAGTCGTTGTAAATGCGCCCGGAATCTATCGTATGGATGTTGTGCTGAACCTTGCAAATACGACCGATGCGGCTATTGTCACTACAATCCAGTTACAGGCGAATGGAAGTGCTGTTGCTGGAGCTGCTGCACAGGTTACTGTTCCGGCGACCGGCTATGCGCAGGCTGTCATCAGCAAAACATTCCGCGTCATCCCGGCAGCGACCGGAACGAGATTAGCATTGTCTCTCGTATCCACAACAGGCGCGACCGTGGACGCTGCTATTGCAGACGTTTTTAAACGGGTCTAAGGAGGTGCAGAATGTTACACAAACTGAATGAAATTAAACTGGAACTGGAAGAAGCGGTTTGCTGTGAGCTGAAAAACGGTCTTGGAAATGTAGATTGTCACGAGCTGGGAGAAGCGATTGACATGATAAAGGACATTGCCAGTGCAATGAAAGATATTTCCATCGTGAACGGTATGGAAGAGGAATATGGCGATGATGAGCGATACTACACGGAGCACAGCCGTTACGGAAGGAAGCCTGATCGCGACCGTTATCGTAACAGGATGCCAGACAGATCCGATCATCGCATGACACCGGAGATGTACCGCGATATGGACTATGATTATCTGCGCGACATTGACCGGGATCGATACGGTAGAATGTACTACACGGAACCGGATAAGAGACCGAAAGACCATCAGACCGATGATGGCGGTGAATACCCAGATTACAGAGCCGGTAGAAGCTGGAAGAACAGAAGAACCTATATGGAGACGAAAGCAGCCCATACGGGGAACACAACGGCTGATAAGCAGGTAAAGATGCAGGAACTCGAACGCTACATGAACGAACTCAGCAGCGACATTACAGAAATGATTATGGACGCATCCAACGAAGAAAAGACAATGCTGAAACAGAAGCTTGAAACCCTCAAAAATAAAATCTGATGTTTTCCATAAACGGAATTTATTGGCAAATTATTTTTGTACCCCCCGGGTCTAAAATCCTGCGGAGAAGTGACGGTTCTGAAACTGTCGGAGTGACGGATAATGCCACAAAAACAGTCTATTTATCGGAACTTCTCTGCGGGGCGTTCCTGAAAAAGGTTTTGTGCCATGAAATCTGCCATTGCGCCTGCTTTTCCTATGGTTGCAGCTTTGCACCAGAAACGGAAGAGATGATCGCGGATTTCCTGGCAACATACGGCGAAGAGGTTTTGAGCATTGCAGACAGTGTTTTTTCAGATTGCGTCAGAAAGGCTTGCATATGACACTTTTAGATTACATTCACATCACAAATCCAGATATGACTATGCAGGAACTTAAGGAAAAGCTGAAAGAATCCATCTCCAGCGCCGCTTCCATCATCGAAATATACCGGAATATCGAAAGATCCCGTGCTGAGAGAAAAACTTAATGCACGGGATTTTTTAATGCATTAGGATTGACTTGATATCAAATCGTGCTATGATGATGAAAAAGGAGGTGCCAGTATGTCGAAGTATGTGAAGTGCCCATCATTTGGATGCGATGGAGTCGGTATTCCTGTTGACACAAAGAAAAAATTTTCTTTTGGAAAAGCGGTTGTCGGGAAAGCGGTTGGAGGAGTCTTATGGGGTCCAACTGGGGCTGTGATTGGAGCAGCTACCGGAATAAATGGTAAAAACGGGAAAACAAAGTTTGTTTGCCAAAAGTGCGGCAAAGTATTTGAAAAGAAAATTTAAAAATATATGCTAACTTTTTTGATACCCCCCCTACCTTTAAAATGAAAAATTGACATGAAAAAACCAGTCCGATTATTTATGCGATTTTCGGGCTGGTTTTGCTTCAATTTTCGGAAATTTTGAAAAATGCAGGTAAATAACGTCTGAAAATGGTAAAATTCCATAAAATGTATGAATAAACGCAAAAAAGAACGTCCTGCCAGCATCTTGGAATTGAACAAACAAAAAAAGGCGCCAAATGCTTCCAGCGCCTAAAGTTCTACTTGCTATTTTAAATTATAAACAGTATTCGATATAGTACCACTTGCCATCCACTTCCACGCAATCCCAGTCAGGAACTGCTATTTTTGTTTTTATCATTTTGCGGAGATCTTCGATCTCTTGTAATGTGTCTTCATCGTCGCGGTACGGATACCATTCATCCATATAATCATCGAAATTTTCTTCGAAATCGTAAAACACGATAGATCCGTTTTTCAGATGCCTCTCAGCCTCTCGCTTTGGATGCCCGGCTGCCATCATGATTTTCAGGTTGAAATTATATTCGTCATTATTCATGGTCTGATTCACCTTTCTTTTTTTGATTTTCGGCGGGGATTTTACGCCCCGCCATTTGGTTCTGATTGATTTACTTCTCTTTCCTGTCGTCTTTCTTGCCTTCGATTGCTTCGATGCATTCCACAACTTTGTCATTGTCAAATCCCTGCGCTCTCAGCCAATCAATCAGATTCAAGATTTCTTTTGCAGACATGTCTTCCATGTTTCTCCTTTCCGGCTTTCGCCTATTATCATTCGGTTTCCCTCTTGATAATATCTATTGTACTCTAATTTTAGAGAATGTCAACATCTTTAGAAAAAATATTTTATTTTTTCTGCATCTGTCGGAGCCCACTCTATTAACTCGCTCGGCTGACATCTCAACATGCAGCAAATTTTATTGAGAGTTTCGAGCGATATAGATTTTCCATCTTTTATATTTTGCGCGGTTTGGCACGGTAAAAGCTTCTCTTTCTTCAATCGTCCGGCACCGAAACCATTTTTTGACAATTCCGCCATGATATCCTTTTTATATATTATCATTTTGCAAAATCCTTTCTTTTTATGATATTTATATGTTACTACAATATCATAAAAAAATCAATCTAATTTTTCTCAAAAAAAAGAGTAAAAATATATTGACATTCTCCAAAATTAGAGTATAATAGATAATGTAAGGAAAAGAAAAAGCCGCCCGGCATCCAGCAAGATTCCCCAGGCGGCACCAATCAAAAAAAGAAAGGTGTCTGTATTATATCACAGGCAAAAAGGAAAAGCAACATGATGTTAATCAATGTAAAGCTGCAAGATGGTGATTCGATTTTAACGAGAATCAATGGATCACTGGAAGATGTCGCAAGATATTATTTCCCGAGAAAAGAAGTAAAAGAAATTAAGATTCTGAATGCTGCGGAAAACCGGCAGGAATTTACAGGAGGAATCCAGATCCCGACAAGAATTTATAGAGCCACAAAAGAAGAAATTGAAGAATTCCAGTTGTTTAATAATATTCGCTATGAATTTTCTGTGATTTATACAGAAAATCCGGAATGGAACGAAAAAAGAAGTTGTGGACTTTGCAGAATCTGACAAATGGAAGGAGCAGAAACATGATCGAAATTGTAAGAATTGAAAAATTGTATTTCCCCGTGCAGGGATATAATTACAACGCGCAAATCTGGAGAAGCATAGACGGGAAAAAATTTTATTATTGCGGGTTCGGAAAATATTTCCACACATTGTCAGAAGCAGAGAGCTATAAAAAAGAAATAGAAGAGGGAATAGAGGGGGAGAGCATCCAGCACGAAACAAGAGAGGAGATTTTAAGCAATGACTAATACAGAATTATCCCAAGCGATCAGAAAAGAGTTAAAAAAGAACGGGCTTACAAGTAAAGAGGTATCCGTTAAGGTTCGTGATGCCCTTTATGATACCGCCGCAGATTTGACGGTAAAAAGTCCTTTTGTGAGAACGTCGGAAGTGGAAGAGATCGTAAAGAAATTTAGTAAAATTGATTATGACCGGAGAAGCATGGAAATTTTATCCGGCTGTAATGTGTATGTACATGTACAGTACGCATATGGAATTTTTCAAGACGTTTCCGCTCCGCTTGCTACAATCGCTAGAAATGTTTTTAACAATCCCGAATATGACGGAAGAAAGATAGCACAGAATGAAAATGCAGAGGTTCACATCATCAAGATGAATGACACGGAAAGCCGCCTGTATCAGTTTGACCGCAACGAAAAGCAGCATAGCTATTTGAGCGGTTACATCGTAAGATCTGCGGAAGGTCTGGCGGTTGCTATGTGGAGATTTAAGAATTTGGGGACTATTTACGCGTGAGGGAGGGCAAAGGATATGACAGGACTGTTAATAGCAATAATCTTTTCCCTGACGGGGCTGCTGATCCTGTCGCTTGGTGCCAATTTTGAATGGTACAAAGAGAGCAAGAAGAAAGAAGGCAAATAATGGAATTTAAGGACGAACTGAGAAGAGAGCTTGAAAAGCTGGAAGAGCTGGAGCAGATCGCGAACGAGAAAGATAGAGCCTATAAGGAGAACCCGGAAAGCGAAGAAACAGAACAAGCGTTCGATACTGCATATTCTGCGGAATGGTGGCAGGCTGACAAGGTCGCAAAAATGATTCACAAAGCAACCGGTATTCAGGAACGCACCGCGCGCCGTATGCTTCACGAAAAGCGGGAGAAACTGAAAGAACTTTTGAAATAGTCGAAACGCTCCGCCCTTTGGAGCGTCCGCCGCGGGATAGTCGCCCGGCGCCGATGATGACAGACTGGAAGGCAAAAAATGGAAGAAATAAAACTACTGATTGCGTCCGACCTCCTGAAAATCGAAGAAGCGGTTGAACTGCTTGGATCCGGTGGAATTTCGGCGCGTGGATTCGCCCGGCTGGATATTTTGCACGAGATCCAGCAGATCGCGAACGGGTCCAGGACATGGCGGAATTTTTGTAAAAAGGTGCATAAACTTTATTTAAAGATCATGGATTCCGGGACGTATGACGAACAAATGTTTTTTATCGAGTATATGGATAAAATCGGGATAAGGTTATAGGGCTGCTTCGTGGCAGCTCTATTTTTTTTGGTTCTTTATTTTTGGCGGAATTGTGATATAATGACAAAAAAGAACAAGTGTTCTAAAAATAGATCAGGAGGGAAAGAACATGATCCGAACGCTGGACGGTCAAGAAATTTATGAAAATGATATAGAAAGATATATAGATGAGTTTATAAGCCTGCAAGGGATCGAGTCGATGAAGAAGGAAGCGCAAGGCGTATGGAATGCCTGCCTAATGTATGTAAAAAGGAATTTATTTACACCAAAACAATATTTACCAAACGGGCAAAAAACCCTTTTCAACCTGAACGATGGAGAAAGTGCGAATTGGGTTGTTGATTATTATATCTATTTGTGCATGTTGTATAACAAAGAGGTTTCAACAACTGGTTTCCAGTATTTAACAGGAATCAACCTAAATCATATTGATGATGTGCGGGTTCCGTTGTTCTTTGGGAGAAATTGGAAGAATTATAAAATGCTCTCGAATATCGAAGCAGCGCAGGCGCACAAAAAGCACGGAGATTCTGCCTTTCCGGATGGCATTTATAATTTACAATATATCCCAGACGAAGAGAGCGAAGACAATGCCGTATTGCAAATGGAATTTACAGATCAGGCGGACGGCGAAATGCGGGACACGGGAGCGCCTAATAATAATATATATAATATAAATTCTGATAGTAGTGTATTAGTAAATAATATATTAAATACTAATTCTTTACAAGAGAGCGAGTTGGATCAGGGGAATAGAATTAGCAAAAACTGGAAGGAAATCCGCAAAAGGCTGCAGGCAGCGAACGAAGAAAGCATTCGAAATGGGCTATTCTCAAGCTCTAATATTACCGGAAAAATCGTTCTTGCGAATCATGATCTGCATTACAATGTCCCAGGAATCCGGGAGCCTGAGACACCAGATCGCAGGATCACCCGCGAAGAAATGGGGCTTCCTCCTGCAAATAAAGACGTTTTCGCAATTGAGCCGCCAAAATGGGACTAAAAGCTACATACAATGCACAAATAAGGCTGACTTTTCCAGTATTTAGGAGAAATCAGCCTGTTTTATTGCGTTAAACTGTTGTTTAACGAATAGTTAAACTCACTGGTGCGTCTTTGTGCGTCTTCGTGCGTGCCCGATCTTTAAAAGCTGCTCACCTGGGGGGGGAGGGGGTCTGTATGGAAGATCTCAGAGGGGGCACTTAGTCCCTAAAATATTCCCAAAAATAAAAAGCCCTATAAGAGAGTATATATAATATACAATTACTGTACAGAGTAATATAGATATATAATATATAATTGGCAGGCGCTCCATTTTCCGAATTTCGCACTTAATCCGATCACTCGAAAATGGGAAGAGAGCTATCCGTTTACAGATGGCTCCCTCTTAATATGCTATCGCCTATTCGTTTTATTTGGCATATCAGCCCCGTTAAAGCCTATTACAGCCGCTTTAATTTATCCAGTATATATTTATTTGTTTCAAAATACAAATTGTCTCTAATCGGCTCGTATTCCACAATGCAACAAAAAAGGAATCGACCATTTCTGGAAGACTCCCTTTTCGGTGTAGTTCACAAGGTTCTCAAATGTTTCTACACAAATGACTTGAAAGTTTGTTTCAATCCACACCCGCTTTTCACGGATGACATTCTTTCATGAGTTATAATACCACTTCCAGATGCATTTATCATCCGAAATTTCGAATTTTCCAAAAGTAGATTAAAAATATCATTTTGGTTTATTAAAATTTATCAAAAGATATTTAATTCGTAAACGAGTAAGGGAAAAAATCTAATTCAAAAAAAATTAGTTAAAATCGATTTAATTAGTTAAAAAGAGGATAAAATCACATGGTTACTCCAAACGGCGCGGATATTGTAAAATAGCGGTTTTCACATAGTTGTATTTCAAGACTCATAGTCAAAGTGGATATATTTCTCATGCCTGAGTATCCTAAAAAGTCAGTATACAACTATATACAAGTTCCAATTTTCAGAAAAAGTAAGTTGTATATACAATTAGAACATGCGTTCACCTGCGTTGAGATGAACAAATTGTTAATAATGTGAATAAATTGTAAACAAACAGATAAAAATAAAGGATTTTCCATAAATATCCATCTGAATAAAAATGATACTATTTAGATTATAACCGCATTGAAATTGATTTATATTAAAACAAATACAATGAAAACGACTCACATTTATGATAAAAATAATCAATCGAGTTAGTAACACGAAACATTTCGGGGAAACACAAAGAAAGTAGAAAGAGAGAAAGAGTAGAAAGATACAAAGAAATTGCGTATATAATGCCTTTAAGAAGATCATTTAAAGGGCTTTATATAATATATTATCCGCGCGCGAGAAAAGTTTACATAAAACAGCTTTGAAAAGCGACCCCAAAAACCTGTCAATACCTTTTTGAAAAATTTTCGATCTCTGAAAGCCTTATTTTACAAGGGTTTGAAGCACCTGTGAAAAATAAATTGCGCAGAACTGAACAAAACATCCGGTATAATGGAGTCAGAGAGAAAAACATTTGAACGGAGGTTTGGAGAAATGAGTACAGGAGTTACAATCACATTGATTATCTGCGGAACAGCAATTGTTGTTTGTTTGATTGACCTTGTAAGTCAGTCTATTAAGCTGAAACAGCGGGAGGCAACTGCAAAGAGTCTTGCAAATCTGAGTGATCTGAACGATAAACTGATAAATGAAGAGGCGGAAGAAAAGGCGTGAACAAAGTAATCCTGATGGGACGACTCACAAGAGATCCCGAAGTTAGATACTCCTCATCCGGAAACGCGGTTGCAAATTACTCGTTGGCAGTAAAACGACCGTACAAGAGCGCAGACGGGAATCAGGAAGTTGATTTTATCAACTGCGTGGCGATCGGAAAAAGAGGTGAGTTTGCAGAAAAATATCTGAGAAAAGGAACTCAGATTCTTATTTCCGGTTCGATCCAGACAAGCAATTATGTCAATAAAGACGGAAACAAAGTTTATAACACAGATATCCTTGTTGATACGCATGAGTTTGCCGGTGGTAAGTCGGAATCCCAGGGGACAGCTCAGAAGGAAAACGCAAGCCCTAAAAATGATGGCTTTATGAGCGTCCCGGACGGTGTTGAGGATGAAGGGCTGCCGTTCAACTAGCAGGGGAGAGATATTATGACAGGGAAAACATTGGAAAAGGCAAATTCTCTAAAGAGCGAGATCGAATCACTGGATAATGTCATAGATAACATAAAATTGAAAAAGGTTTACGAGAAGAAAGATTCGGAGCCGTTCATAGTTCGATTTGTAAACTTTGTTGTTCCCTTCCTTAACAAAAGAGAAGCCAGAATATTTCTTTTTTGTGGCAAGAACGATTATGGAGCGGACATTCCAGTTGATGAAGAGTTTGTGGATTATGTTTCAGATTACTTTAAGAAAAAGAGAGAGAAGCTAATCAAAGAATTACGGAATCTCTCTTAAAATAAAATTTGGCAACAATCCAACGGCAGGGCGGCAATTGAAACCGGTATTTTGAAAACCGCTATCTGGTTCGACTCCAGATGTTGCTATTTGTTTTCCTTTTATCTGTGTGTTTTTGCCATTCCCATTGGTACAAGACATCTCCTTTCAATAATGACCTTCTACGGCAACGGCTGTGATTAAAGGGGCTTCAAATGTCCCGGAAGGTATTTCACGCTTGGCTGCGTGATTAAGGTTTTGTGCATGTAGTTCCCGCTGCCACTCGAACGGCAGAAAAGAATTTGCACAGCGCCAGTAAGCACCCCTGCATGGCTGGCGACTTAGCCACTTGACAATATGGTGTTACGTTACAAGAGCGGCATGTATGGACATCCTAAGCATAGGAAAGTGTATGGATGTAAAGCAGCGCTTCTCGAACTTAATGTTCCGGTTCGATTCCGGGAAGTGGCATTGGCGCTATCACTCATACTTTAACTGTTTCTATCACTGTATACTCCTTGTGTAAATTTGGTTTTGTAATTGATAGCGCCACCACCTCAATGAAATATAGTTCAACGGTAGAACAGCGGATAGAGTAACCAGCAAATATCGGTTCAGCTCCGGCTTTTCCGATTTCAAGTCCAGCTTGTTGCTGGATTTTTTGCTATATAAGGAACACATAGAAAGAAAGGCGATATATGGTAATTAAAGAAATGAAGCAGTTTGAAGAGACTGCAAAAGGGAAACTCTTAGAATGGTATCGGAAACAGAATCCGAATATTGAACTTACGCAGGATGATGTTTATGTGGTATGGGCGTGCAAAACACTCCAGAACTTTAAATGTCTGGTTGCCGCAAGAGTGAGTGACGGTATTTATGCGGAGTATACCTATAATGGTAATAAGCAGGAGCTGTACGAGGATATCTATACAAAGATTCATAACGAGGCGCATTTATAAAGAGAGGATTGTATGGAAAAAGAACTAAAAGTGTATCATCTGAATGACGTATCTTACGGAGAAAATGATACTCTGACCGGAGATGTTGTCATGAAGTCGGATTATGACGAACTTATTAAGGAGAACAATCATCTGATGGAGATTGCGGCTACAGCAAAGGTTCCGGACAGCGAGCTGGATGCAACGAAGTGGCTGATTGAAAAATTCTTATCGTTTTCCAATGCTGCTGAAAAAGCGAACTTTTCTGTTCAAAACGTCAGAGGCATAAGGGAGCAGGAAAAGGATCGGTTGAGAAGAGTCATGCGGCATGTAGAAACCTGCTTTGAAGGATCGTATGATGGAAAAAAGACATGGTAACAAAGGAAAGATAAAAGAGATCGACCTGCATAAATTTATGCATATCGTGCGGCAGGTCTATTACGAGAATAAGCGATTTACGGTTGCTTGGGTGGCAAAGGAACTTGGAATCTCAAAGCCCACGCTGAGTAAAAACTATCTTACATACCTGCAAATGGGATGCGAGATGGAAGATCGCGAAAGAGCTGCGGAGCAGCAAAAATCGGAATAAGAGATGAACCGGGCGGAACGAAGGTGTCTGCCCGCTAACCAGTGTAAAGTTTGGTGGTGGAATGGCTACATTAGAGGATTACAAGCGGAAAATCAATGAGCTGCAGCAGATCGCAAAGAGTAGAGGACTGACAGTCAGCCTTTTGCGCAAGTATAAGGAGACTGCGGTTTTTTTGCTGGAAGATCTGCCGGAGCAGAGAGAAAAAGCTTTTGATATCACAAAGTATGTCAAAGAAATTTGCAAAAATGTGATCCAGTATCAGGGTGATGATTGTGACAAACTGTACTGGGAAACGCTACTTTGGGAAGCGCGAAACCGGAACGTGGACAGTTATCTGCTCTATCTGGAGCGGAAGCGAGAGTACAAGGAACGATTTTACGAGCCGCGAAGAAGCTGCTTTATGAAAATCGGTCTGATACAGGCATTACAGGACATCATTGACGATAAGTTGGATATATTGAGTATCAGTCTCCCGCCGGGAACCGGAAAGACCACCATCGAGAAAATGTTGCACTCGGCTCTGTGCGGGTGGTATCCCGAAGAGTACAGCCTTTTTTATAGCCATTCCGGCGATATCACCAGAATGTATTACGATGGTATGCTTGACATTCTGAGTAATGAGGAAGAGTACACATGGGCAGAAATTTTTCCAAATTGCCAGATCTATTCGACAAATGCAAAGCTGCAGCAGATAACGATTAACAAATACAAGCCGTTTCCCAATGTGCAATGTACTAGCGTTGACTCAAAAAATGCAGGTAAGGTTCGTGCGAGTCTGTTTCTGCTTTGTGACGACTTGATTGGCGGAATAGAGGAAGCGCTGAACAGGAATCAGCTGGATAAGCTGTGGGGTAAATACTCGGTGGACGGCAGACAGCGAAAAGTCGGTGGATGTAAGGAAATCCACATTGCGACTCGATGGAGCGTACATGATTGTATCGGGCGCATCCAGAGGGCGTATGACGGAAATGACCGATGCCGGTTTATCGCAGTTCCTGACATTGATCCGGCGACCGGAGAAAGCAATTTTGAATTTGACCTGAATCCGTTTACGGTTGAGTTTTACCACGATCAGGCAAAGCTGATGGATGAGGTATCTTACAGATGTCTGTATAAAAATGAGCCAATCGAGCGAGAAGGTCTTCTGTTCCCGGCTGATTCCCTGCGGCGGTACACCAATCTGCCGAACCGCGATCCGGACGAAATCACTTTCCAGTGTGACCACAAGGGCAGCGGTACGGACTTTATGTTTATGCCAATTCTTTACAGATACGGTGACGATTATTATGCTGTTGACTGTGTATGCAATCGCGAAAACGATTATGAGACACAGTACCAGAATTTGACAAATCTCATTTTGGAGCATAAGGCGCAGAACGGAGAGTTTGAGTCTAACATGGGTGGTGATCGTGTAGCGATGGAAGTAAATGAGCGTGTGGAGAAACGTGGATGGCTCTGCAACATTACAACATCGCCGACAGAGAGTAATAAGGAAGCGAGAATCTATCAGTGCGCAAGTTGGATAAAGCAGCATGTACTTTTTAAGGATAAAGAAAAGTATGCATATAAGTCTGATTATGCAGAAATGATGGGGCAATTGGGTACATATTCGACATCAGGGAAAAATCTGAATGATGATATCCCTGACTGTTTTTCAAATTTTGCGCTGAGAGTGAACGGAGCAAATAAAACAGCAAAGGTCGAAGCTGTATATAATCCGTTCCGGTCAGTAGGGAGAATGCGATGGTAAATGAAAAAAAGATTGACTTGAAATTTCTGACTCAGTTTGAGCATCTGCAAAAGGAATATCTGGAAGTAGAGAGGAAGCGCGAGAAGCTGCAAACTGAGTTGGAAAAATTGGAGTCAGAAGGAACTGTGAAGGATACAGTTTCTGGTGGGAGCGGTGGAAAACAGCATTTTGTTGTGGAAGGCTTCCCGATGGCGATGTATAGTAGAAAAAAGACACTGCTATACAAGCGTATTATGACGGCGGAAAAGCTGGAAGAAAAAATTTGTGCCGATATTCTGACGATTGAGGAGTTTATTGCAAGAATTGATGATTCGTATATGCGCCGCGTATTTGATATGCGCGTGATCGGGCGCATGAAATGGCAGGAAATCGCCAATACAATCGGAGGCGGTAACAGCCCGGATGATGTCCGGAAGCAGTTTGATCGCTTTATCAAAAAAATGGAGAGAGAAAATGGTAAATGAGACAAGGGGAGATCTGTTGAGTGCGGATGTGGAAATAAAAGTGCATCAAACAAACATATGGGGAATCATGGGAGCTGGAATCGCGGCTCAGATCCGTGAAAAGTATCCGAAAGTCAATAAAGAGTACGTTGACTGGTGCGAAAATCACGCGAAGGACGGACTGATCGGAACGATTTTTGTTTGCAAGGCAGAGGACGGTTCCAGGATTTGTAATATGTTTAGTCAGAATGTGGTCGCCAGAGACGCTACGTTGACGAACTACAATGCATTTAAAGAGTGCCTTAAATTGCTACATGAGTACATGGAGAAGCGTGATATCCGGTCTGTAGGCTTCCCGAAGTACATTGGATGCGGTATCGCTGGCGGAAACTGGTCGGTTATTGAGCCGCTTATCCGGAAAGAGTTTGAGGAAGACGAAAAGGTGAACTGCATGATCGTGGAATTTGGATAAATCATAAAGTTGTCCGTTTTGTCCGGTAAAAATATGTTATTATGTAAAATGGAAAAAGAATTAAAAGCACTCAGGCAAATTGCTTGGGTGCTTTTTTTACGGAGAAAAATATGAAAGTTAAGAATGAACCCATGAAGATTTATTGCCCGGAGTGCGGTAGAAAGATCATGCAGTGGGATAGGAAATCGACAATTACAAAAAGCGTGGTCTGCAAAAAGTGCAAAAAGCTGGTTGTTTGGTCGCCGGAAGATGGAAACATCCGGATGAAACCTGTTATTCAGCGGACGCAGGCAAGTGGAACGAGGTTTTGGTGATATGCCAGTAAAAAATGACAAGCCGTACAGCAAAGAGTTTGACTCTGTTGGTCTTACAAGGATTTATACGAGTATCCAGGTTGTTACGCAATCCAATGTAAAAGGGATTGTGGAGCAGGCACTGGGTACTTTTTTTGCAAACAGAGAAAGAATTAAATATCTCTGGTATTACTACAAGGGCAATCAGCCGATTCTGTACCGCGAAAAGACGATCCGCGATGATGTGAAAAACTGCATCGTAGAAAATCATGCGTATGAATTTGTAAAATTTAAAGTCGGTCAGACATACGGAGAGCCACTACAGGTTGTTGCTCGGACAGATGATGAAAAAATCAGTGCTGCTGTTGATAAATTTTCGGATTACCTGAAAGACGCGCACAAACACGCAAGGGACATCAAAGCGGGAGAATGGCAGTCTGCTACGGGAATTGCATTTAAAGCGGCTCAGTTCGCACCTGAAGGCGCTAAAATTCCATTCCGAATTACCTGCCCATCTCCGCTATGCACATTTGTTGTGTATAACGATGATACGGAAGAGCCAATTCTTGCAGTGCAGGAGCGTTACGATGAGAAAATGAACCTGTACTACCAATGCTACTCGGAAACAAACGAGTGCAAGATTAAGGATGATAAGGTTACTGACTGGAAGCTCCATGCCTACGGCGGTATCCCGATTGTCGAGATCCCGAACGACTCAGAATGCATTTCGGATATCGCACTTGTGGCTGATCTGTTGGATGCAACCAACAATATGCAGTCTAACCGGATGGACTCAGTTGAGCAGTTTGTGCAGAGCTGGATCAAGTTTGTAAATTGCGAAGTTGATGAAGAGACTTTCCAGAAAATGAAAATGGATGGAGCGCTGGTTGTGAAGTCAATCAATAAGGATAATAAATCTGATGTTGATATCATGACGCAGGAGTTAAATCAGACCGAATCACAGGTGGCAAAGGAAGATCTCCTGGAGAACGCCCTGACGATCCTTGCAATCCCTAATAAGCAGTCCAACACCGGCGGAGACACGCAAGGCGCTGTAGAGCTTAGAAACGGCTGGGATTTTTCTAAGTCCCGTGCCCGGATGAAGGATGCGCTGGTGGTAGAAGCGGAGCAGCGGCTAAATAAGGTGTTGCTTAATATCATCCGCATCAGAAAAGGCGCAGATGATTGTCCAATCTCAATATACGATTTTGATATCAATGTGCAACACTCCCCTCTGGACAACCTGATTATCAAATGTCAGGCACTGGAGTATCTGTTGAAAAGCGGCATTCATCCGCTTGTCGCTATGAAAACCTGTGGATTATGGGGCGATGTGGAAAAGGTGTTTATCCAGTCAAAACCGTATTTGGACAGACTCTATCGTAAGGTGGATGCATCCGGTGTAGATGTGGAATATGAGACAAAGAAAGTTACCTTGTTTGTGCAGTTATTAAATGCAGGAGCTGATCCGGCCGAAGCAGCTGAAAAAGCAGGACTTTCCATTGATACAACTGGTAGCAACTTCCAGAAATGGAACTATGACGATGAGAAAGCGCAGGATGAGTAACGATGTATGAATATATTGACGAGTGTATGTACATGAAAAATGACAAGACACGGAGAAAATTTAATAATTTACGTCTGTATCTCATGCGTAGCGATGAAAAAGACCCAGAAGTGATCGAGAAGAAGGTAAAAAAGACGTTTGATTTTTTGGAAAAAGATGATATGCGATACTTTCTTCTCCTGATTGCTTTTCTGGAAAATAAGGGACTGAATCTGGATGGATTTTCCATTAACATGTTTTTAGAGGAGTACAATCAGACGGTACTTTTTGTCTATAAAAATGAAGTTGAGCGAAAGCGGATGCGTTATACCGAAGCGATAACAGCAATTGCAAATTCTGCGGAGTACGGTGTCATGCCGCTCATGAGTGAAAACGCCATGAAGTTGCAAAAGAGTAACACGCGGAACTGGACGCAGCAGTTTGAAGAGATCGCGGTTGACATGGAAAGAGCTGCAACCGTGCAGGATATGAAGAATCGCGATGTCAAAAAAATCCGCTGGGCGACAGCTGGCGATGATCGTGTCTGTTCTGAGTGCCGGGAGCTGAATGGAAAGATTTTTCCAATTAGCAAGATTCCACCGAGACCGCACAGAGGATGCAGATGCACTTTTGAATCAGTTAAATAATGCAGAAATGAGGAACCCTAATGCATGAGGGTTCCTTTTTTCATACAAAAAAATGCACTCATGCGTGAAATGAGAGAAAGATCGTCCACGGCGGAAAGAACCGCGAAAAAAATGTATGGGCATAAGAGGTAACGAATATGAGCAGAGAAGAAGCAAAGCAGAACCTTGTGGCACTTGGTATCGAAGAACCAACAGATGCGCAGGTGACTAACTACCTAAACCAGTTCCACGCAAATGATCCGAAGCCGGAACCGAAAACAGATCCGAAGCCGGAACCGAAAACAGATCCGGAAGGGAATAGCGAGCTGGAAAAGGCAATGCAGCAGATTGAGCAGCTGAAAGCAGATATCACGCGCAAGGATATCGCAAGCTACGCAGCACAGAAGGGTCTGGTTGGAGAGCAGGCAGAATCAATCTTGTCTGGTCTCACAAATGATCTGGAAACAGCCAAAAAGACAATCGACTCTTTTTCAAAATTTGTTACCGATAAAGAAACTGCGGCTGCTGCTGCGAAAGAAAATGAGATCGCCAATGGCGGGACGAATCCTAGCGGAAATGGAAATGGTGCTGGAAATCCGGATGGAGAGTTAAGCATGGGCGCAAAGATGGCGCAGCAGGCAAACGCAAGATTTGTAATCGAATAAAACGGAGGTAAAGAAAATGGCTTTTATGCGAAAGCAGACCTACAGAAGCGGAATCAATTTTCTTGCGAGTGAGGTTGGTTTAATTTTTAAGACCTATACCGGCGAGAAATCCAAAACCACGGCTGACGAGGATGGCAATTATATTCTTGCAGCCGGAACCATCTACCCGGCAAACGATGCAACTGCTGTTGGAATCGTATTTGAGGACGTGGATATGACCTATGACGATGCAAGACCGATCTCCCTGATTACAGCAGGGCACATCTTTGAGGATGCTCTTCCGGTAGCACCGGAAACTGCTGCAAAGACTGCACTACAGGCGAAGGGAATCTACTTCGAGAAGAAAAATGCGTAAGCAGGAGGAATGAAAAATGCCTAGTGTATTATCTATGATTTCTGACAAAGATAGACTGGAATTTTCCCAGAACTTTTCTGTAAGTCGGAACTATGTCGGAGACAGACTGTTTCCAGACATTAAAACTGAGAATCTGGAAGCGGAGTATATCCGCTTATCTGAGGGTATGGATTTGCCGACAGCAGCCATGATCCACGCATTTGACACCGAAGCTGCTATTGGTGTAAGACCGGGATTTGAGAAGGTGAGCATCGAAAAGTTGCTTATCAAGGAGAAAATCAACCAGTCTGAGCGCCTGCGTCAGCTTCTGAGCCACGGTGTAAAGGAGACATCCCTCGTAAATTATGTATATGACGATATGACTCGTCTGGCAGACTCTGTAAAAGTCAGAACAGAGCTGGCAAAGATGGAAGTAATGTCCACCGGTAAAATGACAATTAACGAAAACAATGTCAAGATGACGATTGATTTTGGAGTTGATAAAAAAGAAACTCTGACCGGGTGGAGTGATCCTGAGCATGACATCGTAGGAGACATTCAGACGATGGTGCAGAAGGCTCTTGATAAGGGTTATGTCGTAAATGCAGCGATGATGTCTACAAAGGTGCGCAATTATATGTGTAAAAATAAGGGCATCAACAATCTGATTTATGGCAATGCCAATGTCGGAATGTATGTAACTCCTGGACAGGTTGACAGTCTTTTGTCTTCTATGTTTGGTCTGTCCGTAACGATCAATGACGATCAGTACGGAGTTGCATCTGCGGACAACAAAACGCGAACAGCGAAGAGATTTTTCCCGGATAATATTATCGTGCTGTACGTTTCCACTGGAAATGGAAGAATCGGTACTGGACTGTGGGGCGTGACTCCGGAAGAGGAAGCATACGGTGCTTTCACGTCGAAGAGCCAGAAACAGTTTATTACCATCACTCAGTGGGAGACCCCTGATCCGGTGGCTGAGTGGACTAAAGCGAGTGGTGTTTTCATCCCGGTGCTTCCAAATCCGTATGGAATCGTAATCGGCACCGTGGGGGAATGACGGGCTATAGCGCAGACAATAACCGTTCGGTAGTGACCGCAAGGGTCTACACAGCTGATGAGTTGTCCAAAATGACCGTAGCTGAGATTAAGTCGGTCGCTGCCGGATTGGGCTATAGCATCAAAAAGGTTATCAAAGCAGATGTGATTGCGGAGTTTTTGGCGCAGCAGGAGGGCTGATATGACGCTTGCAGAGGAGATTAGGGCGAAAGCAAAAGAATATCTTGATTTTGATGAGCAGTTGGCATCGTCCGAAATTCCGATGCTGACGGTTGGATTTGTGATTGAGGAGTTTCGGGCACGAAGGAACTACCCAGGCAGCTATACAGAAGAGAAAATAGAAGCTGACATGCGGAAAAACATCAATTTACTGTCAATGATGGTAGTTGATGTTTTTGCTCATTATGGAGCAGAGGGTGAAATGACACACTCTGAAAAAAATATCTCCAGAACGTATGAAAGCTCTTATATCTCACCTACTCTACTTGCACGGATTATCCCATTTGTAAAAGTGCTTTAAGCAGGTGTGCGTGGCAATACTGCCGCAAGGGGCTTGCCTTTTTGGCGGTGGATGGGCTGGCAAGCAAAAAAGCAGGAAGGAGCAGGAATGACAGACGTAGTAACGATTACCATTCCGGTTGCGATCAGCGCCGTTTCCCTCTTTGCTTCCGTTTTTTTTAGCAACAAGAGTAACCGTAGAGCCGACACTAAAGACATTGCAGATCGAGTTGCGCATAACACAAAGGTGGACATGAAGTTGGACGAGATCAATCGGAATGTGATTGATGTCAAATATGACTTGTCCGCTCTAAAAAAAGATGTCCAGGCGCACTCTGAAAGACTGGCAAAACTGGAGGGGGCTGTAAAAACAGCGCATGAGCGTATTGACTCTATTACCGGTCAAAAACGTATATTTTGCGGCTCAGAAAGGAAAGAAAATGGCGAATACAAAGTTTAGAAAGTGGATTTGCGCGGCTGGGGTCCGCGCTATTAAGACCGTTGCACAGACAGCGGTTGGTGTCATCGGGTCTAGCGCTGTAATCAGTGCTGTCGATTGGAGAGTTGCTGTATCAGCATCTATCCTAGCAGGTGTGGTTTCCATCCTCACATCTATTGCAGGTCTGCCAGAGTTAAAGTACGATGCGGACGCAGTATCGTAATCGTCAAAAGATGTGGTACTCATGCCCGGATGGTGACGCTCCAATCTATGAGCTGGATGAAAATGGAGATATCAAGTATATCGAGTGTGACGGAGAAAAGATCCCGGTTATGACCGGCGAGACAGAACCGGCGTACTCAGAACCGGTTGAGTTCCGGGGATCCATCCACTCACAGCTAGAGGACGCAATCATGCGGGCGTGGGGAAGCGACTCAAAAAATTATGCAATCCTTGTAGTTGCGAAAAATTCGCTTTTGAACCTGAAAAACGGTTGCCGGATTTGGAGAAAATCCAAAATCGAAAGAAAGAATGGTCGTGTGGATGGAGCATCCGCAGATTATGAGGTCTCAGGTGTGCTTGATGAGGAGCTGAATGAGGACAGCTATTACCTCAAAAAGCTGGATGGAGGAAGCGATGAAGAAGGATAAGATTATAGTTAATATACTTGATCCGCACTCAATCCAGATTGCGCAGGAAAGACTCCGGGTTTACGCGCGGACGATTGAACTACAGACAAGGCGGTTTGTCAGAGAACTGTCGGAAGTCGGAATCATGGCGGCAGCTCAGAACACCGGAGACTATGAGAAGTACATCCGTTTTTCATACCGGCTGCAATCCGGCGAACCGATATCTGTTATTACGGCATCCGATGCAGAACCTGTGGAAGTGAAATGGCTGGTGTCCGATGGAAACGGTGGCGAAGCCGTCAAGACAGCGAAGATCAGTCCTATTTTGATGTCTGAGTTTGGTAGTGGCTTCCGGGCGGTTAATCCGAAGGCAATTCCTGGCGTTGGACAAGGTACGTTTCCCGGTCAGACCCATGCATTTGATGATGGCGGCTGGTACTACAAGGACTACGACACAAAAAAATGGATGCACTCAAAAGGCTATGCGCCAACACAGCCGATGGAGCATCTACTTACCGAAATGGAAAATAAAGTAAGAGAAGTTGCGGGAAGGGTGTTTGTATGACTGGTAATTTATGGGCGACAGATTTAGAAAGCAAAATCTTTTCCATCGTCAAATACAAGGCTGAGAAGTCTCTAGTAAGAAAATATCCGAACATCTGCTTTACGTCCTCACAAAAGGCTACAACGGGGTCTACAACCTATCCCGTGGTATACATCCACCCGAAAAGCATGGTAGAGCTTGGAACTGATCTGGAAGGAGTATCCATTAACAGTGTCCGTATCAGGATACAAGTGGATGTCTACTCGACAGATTTGGAAAAGACAGCAAAAGACGTTCAGGCGGTTGTTTTGGATTGTTTTAAAGACCTGTCTTTTAAAATCTCTGGATTCCCTATTATGGAGAACGGAGACACTTATTTTCATGCGATTTCGGTCGTGGAAAGACAGATTGATGCAAATGACGTACTGTGATTGAGCAGTTTGTTGACCGCTAAAAATCAGCGGTAGAAAGGTGTAAAAATGGCTACAGGTTTAAAAAGTAGAGTTATCTACAGAGAAAAGCTGTCCAGCGCGTCCGGCGATTACTGGGTAGGAACATATAAGCTTTTAATCAAGGCAAAGTCCATCCCGTCTCCAATCGGCGCAAAGAATATGGAAGACACATCCACGCTGGAAGATTTGATCGAGACAAGAGAAGAGGGAAGAGCTTCCGCGAACGATATGGAGATCCAGGGAGCCTTTGAGAAAAAGTTTAAAGATGAACTGACGGCACTAGAAGGAAAAGTGTTGGATATCGTCATCTTGTACGGAACCGATGGTAAGGGATCTGAAGGTATGCTTGCTTTCCAGGGTACGGAATCCTGGAGACCGGATGAAGCGACAGAAGGTCATTTGACCGGCACTGCGACTGTAGTGCAGAAAACCGTTCCGCGCTGGATCGATGATAAGTATGAGGTAACGGTGGAAGAAGATGAACTTGGAGATCCCACCAGTTTTACCATCGCAAAGAAGAGCTTATAAGATGATATAAAACAAGGGGCGGCTTTCGGGCTGCCCCTTCCTTTATATGAGGAGAGGAAGGATAAATAATGGCAAATAATCGTTTTACAATCAATGGAGTTGTTTATACAGTTGGCGATTTTGATTTTAACACAATGGCTGATCTGGAAGATTATGGAGTATCAGTCGCACAGATGATGAATCCCACATCAAATGTACTGAGAGCATATCTTGCAGTTGTGAGCGGAATGACTCCAAAGCAGGCTGGAAATGAGATTACAAAACACATCTTAAATGGTGGCGGATTTGAGGAAATGATTGGAGCATTTGCAGAAAGCCTGAAAAACTCTGATTTTTTTCGCAAGCTCACGGAGATCCCGGACGAGGAAGCTCCAGCAAGTCAGGAGACGGGGAAACCGAAGAAAACAAGGAAAGTTGCCGAACAGTAAGGGAGCTGTTTCGGAATGAATGGTTGCCATATGCCCTTGTTTACGGAATGACGGAAGAGGAATTTTGGAAGTCGAATCCGAGAAAAATGAAAGCTCATCAAAAGGCATATGAATTGAGAATCAAGAAGCAGGACGAAATGAACTGGTATCTTGGAGTTTATATACAGAGAGCTGTTCTGGTCGCAGTAGAACATTGTCTTGGAGGGAAAGATGCGAAGTCAGAGTATTTTAAGAATCCGCTTATGCAGCCAGAACGGGAGAGCGAAAACAGAGATCCGGAATCGAATGAGATAATCGCAGTTATCGAAATGAAGAAAAGAATCCGACTTTTGGAGATATCGGGTCTACCAGAAAGCCCGGAATAAAAGCAATACTGGCAGTCAAACGGAGACTGTCACTGACCGCGAAAAATTAGCGGTAGAAAGGTGTAAACAATGCCTGACTCAACAAATATTGGGAGCTTGGAAGTCACGCTTACCGCAGAAGCATCAAAAGCAAATAAGGCATTGTCTGAGCTATACAAGGATTTAGGACTTGTCGGAAGTGCTTTGCGTGGAATCAATGCCGGAAGCATGGCATCCTTGTCAAATGGAATAAGTCAGTTCGAAAAAGCCATGAAAGGGATGCAAGCAATCTCAAAGGTTGATTACAACCGGCTTGCATCCGGAATTGAAAAGATTTCTCGAATCAATACAAAAGGATTATATTCGTCCGCTGCTGCGTTGAACGCATTTAACCACTCGATTAGTGGTATGCAAGTCAATAATTCTGCGGTGCAAATTGCAGAAGTTGCTAATAGCGTGTCCAGACTTGGATATAAAACGACCGATAAAGCGATTGCAAACATCCCGCGGTTGACGACTTCACTGGACAATATGATCCGGACAATAGCGAAAGCCCCGACAATCAACTCAAACATTGTAAATTTCACGAACGCTTTAGGCAATCTTGGTCGGTCTGGAAATTCGGCTGTATTCGCTGGTATTTCAACTAGCACAAAAACGTCTAGCATCAGAATCGGAAATCTGAGTAAGAGCCTGAGAGGTCTTTCCGGCAGCATGTCGTTGGCGCGGAAAAATGGAGCTGGACTTGCATCTGCGTTCGGCATGTTCTACGCAAAGTGTTTTTTGCTGATTCGTGGAGTAAAGCAGCTTGGAGCGGCAATTGAAAGCTCTATGGATTACGTTGAAACATTTAACTATTTTGACGTAACCATGAAAAAAATTGGGAAAGACTATGCAACTCAGTACAACCGATTTGGATACGATTCAGCGGAATCCTATGCGGACAGCTTCGAAAAGCGGCTGAATGAGCTGACGAAGAAAATGACCGGCTACAATGTCGGTGACGTGGGCGAACTGACGTTCTCGAACGAAAAAAATCTCGGTCTTGATCCGAACGAAATCATGAACTTTCAGGCGCGCATCGGCGCACTGACGAATTCTGTCGGAATGATCGGGGAAGCCAGCACTAGCGCATCAAAAGCTCTTACAATGCTGTCTGCTGACCTATCATCCTTAACCAACACAGACTTATCGTCCGTAATGAATAACCTTGCATCTGGTCTCATGGGGCAGTCAAGGGCATTGTATAAGTACGGTATTGATATTACAAACGCAAGCTTGTCTCAGTACGCACTCAATCTGGGCATCGAGAAATCCGTAACGGAAATGAGCCAGAGCGAGAAGATGCAGCTGCGATTGTTGGCAATTTTGGATCAGTCAAAGATTGCGTGGGCAGACCAAATCAACACGATTAATACGGCAGCTAATCAGTATCGTGTCCTCAGCCAACAGACAAGCAACCTTGGGCGTATTATTGGTAATTTATTCCTGCCCATTGTGGAAAAGGTGCTTCCGGTCGTGAACGGCATGACGATTGCCCTGAATAAGCTGTTTACCACCCTTGGCTTTAAACTGTGGGGAGATAACTGGCTGACAAACATCATGGGCGGTATCTCCGGCGGCGCAGGAAGTGCATCTGACGACCTCGGTGATCTGGAAGATGGTCTTGACGGCGTTACCGATGGTCTGGGCAGCACCAACAAGGCGGCGAAAGAGCTGAAAAGAACGCTACTCGGTTTCGATGAAATGAATGTGCTGAATGATAACAGCGATTCATCCTCGTCAAAAGGGAGCGGTTCCGGTAGCGCAATCGACCTGACAGATCAGATCAATGCGGCACTGGCGGACTATGAGAAGACTTGGAATGACGCTTTTTCCTCAATGGAAAACAACGCACAGAAATACGCGAACATCATTGAAAAAGCTTTTAAGCCCATATCTGATCTTCTGTCAGCGCATGAATGGGAGAATGCCGGAGTTGCGATTGGTAATCTGCTGACACAGGGATTGTCAAAAATCGACTCGTACATTGAATGGGGAAATGTGCGCGGTGGCGTTACAAAAGCGATTGATGCATTTACAGATATTATAAACGGAATCGTAAAGGGCATTGATTGGAGCAAGACGGGAAAGCTGTTTGGCGATGGAATCACGACAATCTCAAAGAGTTTGAATCGAATCTGGCAGGGTATTGACTGGGATAATCTAGGACGATCTCTCGCAGAGCATGTTAATAGCCTAACGGATTATACAGATTGGGAAAGCCTTGGAGTTACTCTCACAAACAAACTGGCGGCTCTGAGAGACCTGTTTTACGGATATTTCACCGATTTAGACTGGAGGAAAGCTGGAAAGGCTCTTGGCGATTCATTAAATTCTGCGGTGAAAAATATCAACTTTAAAAAAGTTGGTGTGACCTTGGCGGCTGGAGTATCCGGACTTGCATCATCCATCCAGAGTTTTGTAAAAGAGGTCGATTGGCTGAAAATCGGCTCTGACATCGGATCTGGGCTTGCATCTATTGACTGGCTTGGAGCGGCGACAACTGTGGTATCCAGCTTACTACAGGCGTTTTATAAAGCATGGTTGGGCTTTAATACGCAATTCGCTGGAACCATGGAAGGTTTTTTGGTTAATGCAATCGTCAAAATAAAGGTAACGACTGCGGCAGGAAGCCTTGCAAATAAGTTTCTGACTATGGTACAGGGACTTAACCTGTCCGGCTCAATGTCGGAACTCGCTGGCAAGATTAGCGGTGGAATTGCGGCAGCATTAAAGTTTGCGCCTATTATCGCGGTCGCGGCGGCTGCAATCGAAGGTCTGATTAGTGCGGCGGTTGCATCTGCAAAACAGTCCAGAGAGCTGCGTGAGATAGATGTTTTTGGTGATACCATCGACAATCTCGTTCAGAAAACGAAAGATGCTGCGGATGAAATCGAACAGAACATAAAGAGAATCACATCCTCTGGAAATGCGGATTACCTTGCTGAATCGAATCAGATTAAGGACTTGGCTGGAATGTACGAGGACTTGTCTAAAAAGACCGGTCTTAGTGCGGGAGAAAAGGACAAACTGAGAGCTGTGTCCGAACAGCTAGTTGAACTGATCCCAGAGCTGAGCAGCTACTACGATGAGGAAAACGGCTATCTGGATATCCAGGCTGATAAATTGGATGAGATCATCGCGGCGAATGACAAGAAGCTCCGCCAGAAAGCCTACGAGGATATCTTAGTAAAACTGTATCAGGAGCAGGCGCAGGCGATCATCGACCAGAAGCAGGCACAGGACAACCTCAATGCTGCTGTTGCTTACCATGACGAGCTGGTAGAAAAGGCGTACGAGAGCGGTCCAGCCGGATTAGGTGAATATGGTCGTGCGGCGCGTAAAGCCCAAGATAGCGTAGACGAACTACAAGAAGCGTTGGATATCGCAAATGGAAAGGTTGAAGATTGCAACCAGACGATCAGCGAGTACAGCGATTTGTTGTATAGTGCTACGGATGCGCAGGATGATTTTGCAGAAAATGCAAAGACTACAGGGCAAGAAGCGAAGAACGGAATGACAGCCCCTCTTTCTGACGGAGCAAGACAGATTGACCGAACAATGTCCTCCGTTGTAAGAAGCACAGACAAATCGACTGCAATGCGGCAGAATGGTCGAAACTCGTCATCCGGTTGGATTTCGGGATTTAACGGAATTGACTATGATAGCAGCGTAAAAACAAAGATGGCGAGAGTTATTTCCCGCCTGAACATCACCGGGGATGCGCGTGGAGTCGCAAGCAATGTTGGTACGACCTATGCAAACACGGTTGCAAGCACATCTTACAATGACAGGACACTTGGTGGCGCTGCAAGCAACATTTTGGCTAAATTTAACATTTCTAGTCAAATGGCAAGTCTTGGAGCAAATGCCGGAACGCAGTATGTGGCGAATATGGATGCTGCAATCTCAAAAGCAAAGAGAACCTCTGTAAATACAAAAAATCTGATTATACGGGCGAACGCTGGTGGTGGAATTTTTTCTGGTGGTCAGTGGAAGCCGGTTACGGAGTATGGAGATGGCGGATATCCTGGAAGCGCACAGCTTTTCGTGGCACGCGAACGTGGAGCGGAACTTGTCGGCACTATTGGAAATCATACCGCCGTTATGAATAACGACCAAATTGTAGCATCGGTATCTGCCGGTGTAGCAAATGCGGTTGCATCGGTGATGCAGGCTTACGGTGGAAATGGCGGAAGCGTGAATGTCGTACTGCAAGGTGACGCGAAAAAGCTCTTCCGCGCGATGCAGTCACAAGCACGAGATTACCAGAATCAAACGGGAAATCCAGCATTTGGATAAAAATATGGGGAGTCGCTTATGCGGCTTCCATTTTTGCGTGGAGAAAACATGGAAAAATTGACTATCGGCGGAGTGGTTATGCCGCCAATCGCATATAACGGAGCGACAAAAAGCAGGAATAAAGTTTGGGCACCGAACAGCGGGCGGGCGAATAACGGCGAAATGATTGGAACGCTAGTGGCGGTGAAATCGAAATGGGAATTTACTTTCGTGCCGTTATCAGAAGATCAGGTCGATGTCGTTGAGCAGGCAATCAGCTCATTGGACAAAGCATTCGCGACAGTCACGTTTGAGCGGAATTCCGGTCGTAAAGAAGAATTTGTGGCATACAGCGGTGATATCAGCTATCCCCTAGTTTGGGATACTGCGAACAAGACATATTACAAAGGCGTAAAAGTAAGTCTCATCGAAAAATAAGAGGAGCAAAGAGCATGATTAAGACAAGTACAGGCTTTGCAGAGCAGTCAAAAAAGACAAATACACTCTATAAACCGATGATTTTATACAATGGGAAGCAGATTCCAGATGAAGTACAGGATTTTGTTTACGAAGGAACTGTAGCGGATTCTGCATCTTTTTCTTTTGGAACGGCTTGCAGCCAGAAATGCTCCTTTAGTATCAACAATCCAACCGAAAATCTGACCGGAAAAGAGTTGGAAGTGAAGTATGGAACGATTGTAAATGGGCAGATGGAGCATATCCGACTTGGCTATTTTACATGCTTAAAACCAGAAATCGACCGTGGAGTAGCGACCTACACTTTGATGGACAGAATGTCCGTAAAAATGGGAATGCCATATTTTCCGACCGTAAAAGCGCCTACGACCGATATTGATATCTTAAAGGATATATGCAAGCAGTCCGGAGTTGCGCTTAGCTCTAAAGCTCTCGGAAAGTCCCATACAGTATCATCAATTCCGAACGGATACACTTACAGGGAAATGCTTTGCTATATTGCTCAGATGCAGGGATGCAACGCGGTTATTAACTCGGACGGTGAACTGGAATTGCGCTGGTATGCTTCCGTGGATTATGTGCTAGATGATGCCCATATTTATGCAAATGGTGCTGCACATGTGGATGCAGAAACGCCTTTTTCGGTCGGCTATGTTGCTTGCATAGTCCGCGATCCGTCTGGCAAAAAAGAAGATATCGAACTGAGGAGCGGAACCGGTGCGGCTGGAATTACTCTCGAAAATCCGATGATGACACAGGCAATCCTCGATGATGTGTACTCTCGTGTGAATAAAATGTCATTTTACCCGGCAGAATTTGAGTTTTGCGGGGATTTCCGTCTTGAATTGGGAGATATTGTAAGCGTAGTAACCGGCGGCGAAAACTATAATATGGCGGTTATGGAGATCACGCATAAATGCTCCTATGGTCTTGTTACCACAATATCTTCTATTGCGCAGACTGACGCGGAAGATGGACTGGATCAGCAAAGCCCGGTCACAAAGGAGATGGATCGTTACTATGCCAATTTGGTAACAATAAACAAAGCTCTTATCAACAAACTGGATGTTGAGACTGCAAAAATCACATATGCGACTATCAAGGATTTGCAGGCAGAAACTGCAAAAATCGACAAGCTTGAAGCTGATAAGATCACAGTAGACAAGCTGGATGCGAATTACGCAAGAATTGATAAAGCAAATATTGGAACTGGATGGATTGACAGCGCCATGATCGGCGAAGGTGTTGTCGGAACCGTGCAGATTGCGGATGGATCTATTACTGATGCGAAAATTGTTGGTATGACGGCAAATAAGATCACAGCCGGTCGCATTGATGCTTCGGATATAGAGGTTGTCAACCTGAAAGCGGCAAACATTACAGTTGGCAAAATTAACGGCAAGCAGATCGAAGATGGCGCAATCGGAATGGACAATCTGGGCAGCGATGTCAAGTTGTCCCTAGGCGATATCCAGAGTGACGTATCGGATGCGCTGAAACAGGCTGGACTTGCCAATACTGGGCTTTCCAACTTGCAAAGCGATGTAAACGAGAAAGTAAGTGACTTGCAGTCTCAGATTGATGGTGCGGTAAATACATGGACTGGGACAGCCGTACCGACAACAACCAACTACCCGGCATCAGATTGGCGAACGGACGTTGTACGGGCAACTCATATCGGTGATATATATTATATCGAAGAGGGAGCTCAGAACGCTGGTTATGCGTACAGATATCAAAAAAATTCTCTAGGGAATTATGGCTGGGTGCTACTGAAAGACTCTGATGTTACAAAGGCAGTGCAGGATGCAGCAGAAGCGAACAAGACGGCAGAAGCGGCAAGTACGAATGCAAGTAATGCGTTGTCAAAGGTGGACAAGTCCATAGCATCGTCAGTGCTGGAATATTACAAATCAACGTCATCATCTGCTCTGAGCGGAGGTGCGTGGAGTACGGATATGCCGGAGTGGCAGGAAGGTTTTTACATTTGGTCTCGGCAAAAAACGACCTCTATTGATGGCAAAACGATCACTTACAGCGAAGCGGCTTGCATTACGGGCAACACTGGAGCGAAAGGCGATACAGGAAAGACCGGAGCTACGGGACGCGGCATCAAGTCGTCTGCGGTAACTTATCAGGAATCTGCAAGTGGCACAACAGTGCCGACTGGGACATGGCACACGAGTGTACCAAAAACGACCGCAGAAGCACCATATCTATGGACGCGTACAATCTACACTTACACGGACGGGACAGAATCCACGGCTTACTCTGTAGGCAGTACACCGGAGGGGATCGTGGTTGGTGGGAGAAATTTGATAATCGGATCAGACACGGAATTATCGGCTACCGGAAGCGCAGATTTTGTGAATGTGGAAAAAAAATTTCCGGTATCGGGAGATCCCCGATCTTTCCGAAACAAAACGTTCACGGTGTCAATGGATTTTAACATTGTTGACGCGATTTCTTCGTCTGACACATCTAAGACAAGGAGATGCGGGCTGGCACTTGCTGTATTCTATACGGATTCTTCCGTGGAAATGTCTTATCTCAATTGCAATAAATATTTTACTACTACTCCAATGAATTATACCGGGCGTTATTATGTCGCGAGAAAAACGAAGGATGCTGATGTTGATAAAGTAAGAGCTGTTATCTACATTCAAGGTCTTGCGTCCGGAACTGTTACGATTGGCAGACCAAAAATAGAATTCGGCAACAAAGCGACCGACTGGACACCTGCGCCGGAGGATACGGATAAGAAGATAGCGGAAGCGGATAAAAAAGCAGAGAAAGCGACAGCGATAGCGAACGGGAAGAACACGGCATACTACTCCGCAAGCCAGCCAACTGGCGGGACATACATGACAAATGATGTGTGGTATGACACCAATGACGGCTACCGGATGTATTACTGGAGCGGAAAATCGTGGACAGCGGCACAGTACGGCACGAACGCGATTGCGGAAGGATCTATCACAACGGCATTGCTCAATGCGGAAGCGGTCACAGCCGGTAAGATTGCGGCTGGAGCTGTGTCTGCAGACAAAATTGCGGCGAACGCAGTAACGGCAGATAAAATCCTTGCAAGTGCGGTAACGGCGGCGAAAATCGCGACAAATGCGGTGGAAGCTGACAAAATCAAAGCTGGGGCAATCACGGCTGAAAAAATCGCCACGAACGCGGTGGATACTGGAAGCCTCAAAGCATCCTGCGTCACAACGGAGAAAATCTCCACGGGCGCAATCACAACCGGGCTTTTGGCTGCGAACGCAGTAACAGCAGAAAAAATCGTTGCCGAAGCCATTACAGCGAGAGAGATTGCCACTAATGCAATTACATCCAACAAAATTCTTGCGGGCGCAGTGACGGCTGATAAGATTGACGTAGCAAACTTGTTTGCGCAGGAAGCGACAGCGACAAACCTAACGATAACGGGGGGAAGTACATTGAATGATGTAACTGCGAAAAATTTAACGGTAACCGGGGACAGCTCGTTTGAAGGTGATATCGTAGCTAAGACTCTGAAACTATTGCAGGATGGTCTAACATTTGATTTCGGTGGAAATACAAATGGATTAAAAATCCAATACACAAATCCTGATAATTCCGAAGAATGGGCTCGGTTTTTCGTTGGAGATGACGGATTCGATTTCACACGACAAAACTCACTTGGAAGCATTATGCTGCGAACAGTAAAGAACAGCAGTTGGCTGAATCTTGGAAATACTGGTGGTCTCACGAGTATTAGTGGAAAACAATTAGCATTGCAAGGGACAGATAATATACTGCTCGGCAGTCAAGAAACGAAACGTGCAGGAATGAAAGTAAATCCTAATTCACTTTCTTTGTGGGGCGGATCCGGTGGAACCACCATTGACGGCGCGAAGATGTCTGACAAGTCGAGCAAACCAACATACAAAAGAGATGTGTCGGGAGAATGGGTTCGCGTAACGATGAGATTCCCGGATATTAAAGTGCAAATATCATGGATGTACTATGGCGTGTCTCAAGTCATAAATACTGCATGGGGAAGTGGATTTGAAAGTGCAGTCATCGATATGGGACAATGGAATCAATCTTTTAACTCATTGCAAGCAACGTACTACTCAGTGAATAGTGATGAAAGCAAGACAACTGATTGCTGGTTGACAAACTATCGTGCAGCGACGAAAAATCAAGCCGGAAAGTATTATATCAACAGGCAGACGGCGATTAGTGAGTCAAGAAAGTACTGGATATACGTTATGGGTATCGGCACATATGAGTAAAGGAGGAACGCATGGACAGAATTCCAGAAGAGCTTGAAAAAAAATATCACCTGCCATCATTCGAATCAGAGCGAGTGCAGGAAGATGAGTCAACGTATTGGCACACGTTTTTAAAGCAGACAGATCATATCCCAGCGAAAATCGCGGAAGCGATGTATACAGGCGAAGAACCGGGCGACTATACAGAAGTGTTGGAAGCCCGGAAACTCTGCCGGAAGCGAATCAATGAGCTGGAAGCAAGTGACGCGGAGTAACTATCAACATTTTTAATAGAAAGAGGTAAAAAACATGAAGAGATGGAACATCGTAAACCAGCACGCGCTGAGAATCTACGCAAACAGAAATCATTATGCGTACCTGTACGGAGCAAACGGAGAAATCGGCTCTGATGCGCTTGTAGACCGCCTGTGGGCTGCTTATCCCAGCCACTTCCAGCAGGCAGTTATCGCAAAGGGATACACCAAGCAGCAGCTGAAAGACCATGTAAGAGGGAAAATCTGTTTGGATTGCTCTGCTTTTATCTGCTATGTATCTCAGGTTGACGATTTCGGAAAGCTCAGAGTCGTGAACGACTACAACAGCACTGGTCTGAGAAACTGCTTTGCCGTCAAGCGTACACCGGTAGGCGGAACTGCCGGAAGTGTGCTCTGGAAGCAGGGACATGTAGCTCTGGACATTGGCTACGGTATGTGCATTGATTTCGGAAACGAGTTTTTGGACTGCCGCCTGTATCCGCTGACGGATGGTAACTTTGCGGAGTCTGGCGAGCTGAAATACGTCGATTACACCGATACCAATGCCCGCTGATCGTTTGGTATAAAAAGTAAATAAGTAGTAAGATTAAAGGCACAGCTTTGACTCACTTAAAATGGGTCGTGGCTGTGCCTTTTTTTATTTTTTGGAAAAATCAAGAATATTTGCGATTGATTATATGCGCATTTTTGTGAGAACCACTCCGTATTTTATCCATCGTTTTGTTTCTTCCGGGTTTTCTGCATCAACAGAAAAGGTCTGACCGTATCCGTTGATAGGCTCCATGTGGGAAGGTGTACCTTGTCTGAGTTTTCGGATATATGCTCTTGAGTTGAGCGTGTCAATCAAAATAAGCGTATCGCCGTCTCTAGGCGGTTTCCTCTCAATTAAAAGAATATCACCGATATTATATATGGGATGCAAATGGTTTGATGTAATCTCGATACCGGAGCTGATACGGCTACCGTACTTCTTTTTGTAGTTTCCAGCATTGACTTTCCGGACATTGGCAGAGTCCCACAGCATCCCGTCCTTCAGATTCCCGGTCGGGACAAGGACGGAGATATAATCATCGCTGTTCGTATTCGCATCCTGAAATTGCAGCTCAAAATCTAGGACTTCGGAGATAAAACGCTTAGAGCTTTCACAGAGCTGATTGTAATTGACAATCGACCGCAGATAATCCGATTTGTCTCCGCATACATCGGAAAGCACGCGATTCGCCAACTGCGAAAATCTGTATGCTACATAAAAGTCAATCTTGTCTGTATCACGATTTATGATATTTTTGTAGGTTGACAGCGAAACGCAGAGCTTTTGTGCCATCTCAGCCTGTGAAATATCCATATCTGTTCGTACTCTTTCAATTTCGTTTATCAGATTCGTAACTGCTTTTTCCCTTGAAACCATAAGTTTACTCCTTCCCTGTGTGATTTTTGCCTTATATATAATATATACGATAAGACTCCACAAAAATGACCTATTTTTAATTAAATTTTTCATTTTATAAAGGATTTTTAGCCAATTTTTGCTCGGTATCCGGTGCTATTATATTACCAACAGGACAACAGCAGGTTGACACAAACAGATGTTCGGGGTATAATGCAAACATGCGGGGGTGATAGCATGACAGATCGGGAAAAAAGAGATTTCTACAAGCAGAACATAGCCGAAATGCTGGCTAATGTAAAACGGATTGGAATATTGCAGTATGTATATATCCTCGTGGAGGATATCGTGAAGGAGGAAGCATCTGATGAGAATTGCAAAAAAGATTAAGGGTAGAAAAAACAATAAAAGAATCGACACATCCATTGAAGGATTTAGGAGTGTCGGTATCAATCTCACTGAGGAGCAATACAGCAATTTGCAAATGCTCAATGTGCTGATTCTGGGAAATAAACATAGGCAGAGAGTTCCAGTATTTAACATGGTTCTGGCTTTAAAATTTTTGGGACTGTTGAATCCAGAAATGCTTCTGAATGACAGTCCCGATGAGATCACTGGAGACAGCGAAGAAGACAGGAAAAAGCGATTTGAGAGAAAGTACGGGCTGGAAGCAAAAGAGCCTGACGTGAACTTTTTAACGGCTATTCGATTCTACGCAAATAAGCTAATCCGCTCGAAGTGATTGTTATTCCCTCTAGGTCAGTGTAGATGTATTTCAACAACTCTAAATTTCTTGTATATTCAGAAAGTTCGTCATCGCTGATGGACAAATCTTTCATGACATCGAGATGATCGGTTCTGCCATTTGGGCGCATACATTTAAAAATTGAAAATAAAACATCATTATAAGTCATTTTTCTACCTCACTAAGCACATCTATTGTATTAAGGATGTGCTTTTTCTTTTCTTCTGTCATTTTAAAATATTTTTCCAGCGCAGCCATCAAGGCTTTATCATGCCTAACAAGTTTAAGCAGTTCGGCTTCTTCGGAAGGAGATTCTGTCTTTTCCTCTCCATTCAGTAACAATTCATACGGTACATTTAGGTATTCCGCGATTTTTAACAATCTGTCAGATGGGAATGATCCTTTCTTTAACTGACCAATATATCCATTGGCAAAATTCAATTCCCTTTCCAATTTTGAAATCGGAATTTTCCTTTTTTTACATATTTGTTTAACTCTTTCAACGCTATCCATAGAGTACCTCCAAAAAAATAGAGAAGTGCCTAAAAAAAGGCTTGACAAAATAGAGAACACCCTATATAATCTAAGCATGATTTAGAGAAAAGCCTAAAATATAAAAGGAACTCTCGACTGTGTTTGTGGTTATTCATAGTTTAGATTATTCTCTAACAAAAGTCAATGCTTTTCTCTAAATCTTAAGAAAATATGAAAGGAGGAATAGAATTGATTCTCAAAAAAATAGAGGAGCTGTGCAAAGAGAACAACATCAGCATCGCTAGGCTTGAAAAAGAGTGCGAGATCGGGAATGCGACTATTCGTGGCTGGGACAAATCAAGCCCGAAGGTTGAGAACTTGAAAAAAGTTGCAGATTATTTCGGAAAAGATATTTCTTATTTTATTAAGGAATAAACAGGAGGATGTATGAACGAGTTATTAAAAGTCAATTATGACTCAGAACAGCCGACTGTATCTGCGAGAGAGCTGCACGCTGGTCTGGAAATCAAGACCGCATTCAAGGACTGGTTCCCACGGATGTGCGAATATGGGTTCAGAGATGGGGCTGATTTCAACCCGCTCAATTTTGAGCAGGTTCGGATGGAAGGAAATCGAGAAGTAAAAAGAGAAATTACTGATTACCAGATTTCCGTAGATATGGCGAAGCAGATTTGCATGATCCAGCGGTCGGAAAAGGGTCGGATGTACCGACAGTATTTTCTCGATCTGGAAAAGGCGTGGAACACACCGGAGCAGGTGATGGCGAGAGCCTTGCGGATGGCGAACCGGTCAATCGAATCTCTGAAAGACCGATGTACATTTCTCGGAGAGCAGGTCGTTGAGCAGCAGAAGATTATCGGAGAGTTACAGCCTAAAGCGAATTATGTTGACACGATCTTACAGTCAAAGTCACTGGTGCTGACAACGCAGATCGCGAAGGACTACGGCATGAGTGCCAGACGGCTGAATCAGATCCTAAAGGAAATGCGGATTCAGTACAAAGTCGGCGGGCAATGGGTGCTTTACTCAAAGTATCAGAGTAACGGATATGTCCACAGCCGGACAATCAACATCACGAGGATGAACGGAGAATCCGATACCACAATGCAGACTGAATGGACGCAGAAAGGTCGGTTATTCCTTTACGAAGCCCTGAAAAAGAAAGGCTATGTGCCGGTGATTGAGCAGGCGGAGGGAAGCGAAGAATGAATAATCATGATATGCAAGAGATTTTATTTCTGACAGCTTTTGTAATCGCAGAAATCGTAGCAATCGTGGCTATGCTTCATTTCTTATTCTGAAAGAAAGGTAAGGTGAATAATGCAGGAACAGAGATACAACATCGTAGGAAAGAATGGAAAGACTACGGTCGTGAAGAAAGCCGGTTCCAGATACATCGGAATTGATGAGCTTGCACAGCATGTGGCTATGGATATCCTGGACGATTACCAGAGTATCACAAATGGCGATAAGAAAATCGAAGAAACAAACATCGAGTTGTCCATCAAAGTTCTTACCGCCATTGCTCCGGTCATTGAAGCCTTTAGAAGCGCTTCGGGGTACGCCGGGTGAAGAGAATGAAGAATAAAAAGTATGGTTATGCTCCGAACAGCAGCCACTTCACCGGAGTAAAGGGAAAGTTTAAGAAAGCAAGAAAGAAAAGAAGTTCAAAAGCACCGAGAGTGCACAAAAATAAATATTAAAGGAGAAAGAAAATTTGAAAAATAACAATACAGCACAGAATCCGATTCATGGGTACAAGGTGTTTAATCCCGATTGGACATGTAATGGAAAACAGTACACTTGCCCTGGAAAATTTGAGGAAGAAGGAAAACTGGAAATTTGCGGTCACGGTATGCATTTCTGCCAGATTGCTGCTGATTGCTTCAATTATTACTATTTTGATAGTCGAAACAAGGTTGCTGAGGTGATTGCCTACGGCGAAGTGCTGACAAAAGGGGACAAGTCTTGCACAAACAAACTGGAGATCGTGCGTGAAATCCCGTGGAGTGAAGTGTTGCAAATCGTCAATATTGGAAATCATTGCACGGGTTTCAGGAACACCGGGTACGGGAACGCCGGGTATTGCAACACCGGGAAATGCAACACAGGGGATTGCAACACCGGGAGCAGGAATACAGGGTACGGGAACACCGGGGATTGCAACACCGGGAAATGCAACACAGGGGATTGCAACACCGGGAGCAGGAATACAGGGTACGGGAACACCGGGGATTGCAACACCGGGTATTACAACACAGGGAATTGCAACACAGGGGATTGCAACACCGGGAGCAGGAATACAGGGTACGGGAACACCGGGGATTGCAACACCGGGGATTGGAACAAATCGTGTTTTAATACTGGTTGTTTTAATACAGAAGAACAGAAGATCATGCTTTTCAATAAGCAATCAAATATGACATATCGTGAATGGATAGGTTCAGATGCAAGACATTTACTGAGTCAGATACAAAAGAATGTTGTTGAATTGGTATATGAAAGAAATATGACTGATGCGGAAAAGGCAGCACATCCAACCTATAAAACAACAGGCGGTTATCTCAAAATACTTGATGAATCTGAATGTGGTCAGTTGTGGTGGAACCATTTATCAACAACCCAAAAAGAAATTGTCAAGTCGATACCGAATTTTGATGCAGAAATTTTCTTCCAGTGTACTGGAATCAGGGTGGAAAGTGAGGAAAAATGAAAGAGTATTACATCGTTATGGTTAATAACAAAATCATGGTGCGGGTGCAGGCGGAAAACTCCATTGACGCGGTAAGCGTGGTCACTAATCGTTATGCTGAGGAAAATAGCAAATACGGCGTTTTCACTGAAATCACTGTATTTCCCCGCGAAGAGCTGAAAGAAGACTATTTCTACGATCACTTTTGCAAATGTGAGCTGGTGAGTACGTGGGATCTTGGCGAGATGATTGGTGATTATGCCAATACGATACAAGACATTGAGGATTCCGAAAACATTTTGCGTGGACTCAATAAAAAGGTCGCGAAGAAGGAAAAATCATTGAAAGAGCTTAAGGAAAAGCTAGATCATATGAGTTGGGTGAAATCTGAAAGCATCGAGCAGCGAAAACGACAGGCGGCGGCGCTTGGAATCGAAATAAAGGAGGATGCGGAGAAGTGATAAATCTGTGGTTGGCAGTACTGCGTCTTTGGTGCATTGCTTTCCTGACATTTTTGGTTGGAATCGTATGGTTCCTTATAAGTGGTGGGGAGAATACAGCTGCACTGATGCTGATGGTTATTTCTTGCATTTTGATGAATGCACTGGCGGTGATTATCAATTTAATTTAATAATAAAAATGTAAAGGAGAAAGGAAAAGATGAAGTATTTTGATCTCAAAACAAATCATGCCACTTACTATAATTGCTATTTCCAGATTGGTGAGTATATTGCAAACAAGACAACTGCACTCCGTATCGCTAATAATATGGGCGCAATCGCAGGAATCACAGTATGCATTCCTGGCTTTTCTGACAAGGGAATGACAATTCTGGACATAAATAATTGCCCTTGGGCTCTGGATTTTATGACAGATAACGGATTTGCCACTAAAACGAGAGTTAATGTGGAGAGTGGCTATTGTGTTTACCCTGTGGTTCGCTTGAATATGGAGAAAATCAGAGAATATGGGGAGGAGTTGCAATGACAGCATTAGGAATCGCACTGATTGTGTGCGCAATGGAAGGGATGTTGATTGTCGGAATCGCATCCGAACTTCGGAAGGAAGAGAAGAAACTGAAAAAAATTCAGCGTTCGACAGCTGTTTTTTCAAGTGATCGTAAACTGAGCGCTTTTAAGATTGAGGAGGAAGCAGAATGAGTGATTTTAAGTTTAAGATTGGCGATTTGGTAACAGTTCATACAAAGGATTTTAAATTTCTTTCTAATGTTGCGTGCATACCATTTATCGGTGGTGTAAGCAGAATCGAATCTATAAATGATGGTTTTGCGGTGCTTTCCGTGAATGGACGATTTATGAATTTCCCGGTTGAATCACTGCGAAAGCTGTGGAAAATCGAATTGTTTTTCATGCCCGAGGAACGACAGACATTAGCGGTATCATATTTCGAGGGGAATACTCGAAATAATACTGTTGCAAGATGCCACCCGGACGATAAATACGATGTTTATGCTGGGGCAGATGTAGCGCTCAGAAGACTTCTTGGTAAGAAATATAACAAACCACAAAATGGAAAAATCAAGAAGAACGATATGCTTATTGTCACGGGGAAAAGAGCACTTTTCGATGTCGGAACAATTGTTAAGGCGATTGAAGACGAGAGAGATTATGTGGACTATGTAAAGTGCTTTGGATATTCCTCGACATATAATTGTTTGAAATCTTACTTTGTTGAAAAAAAATATCTTGCAAAGGTGGTGGATGAATGACACGAGAGCAGGCATACGAAGGCGCCGAAGCAGCATATGATTTCCAAGCGTTTCTGTCTGAGAAACGTGGAGAAAAGAATGTATATGGCACGGTATTTTCTTCAGATCGTTCCGGCAAGCTAAACAACTCAAGAAGTGTTGGAGATATTGCGGATGACTATGAGTTGCGGTCAATGGGGAACCCAAATTCCGCAGTTCACGGTATTCTGCTCCATGATGGCTATGTGGTTGGTTTTTCGAGAGGATGAGACTGGATGAGAAATGACAATGTTTTAGAAAACCTGGTTGCAGCTCAGAGATGGGCTGCCGAAGAAAACAAGATACCTGTTGCTATTGGATATAAGAAGTGTTGCAGGTGCGGATCGAGGATCGTGCCGGAGACAGACCTGTACGATGGCGATATCTACTACGACTTCAACGGCGAGTGTGTGTGCGATAAGTGTATTTTTGAGTATGTATATGCACATCGCGCTATGTACAGAAAGGAGGACTGATATATGGCAAATGAAGTAGCTCAGAGCTTTTCCGGAGGGCTGATGGTAAAACTGGAATCCGTAAAGGAAGCACTCCCGAAGGACTTTAATCAGACGCGGTTTGTTCAAAATTGTCTGGCATTTATGAATGAGCATCCGGATTTATCAACTCAGAATCAGAGCAAGATTTTCATGCTTCTTTTGAAAGGCGCATACCTCGGATTGGATTTCATGAAAAAGGAGTGCTACCTGATCTCTTACAAAGGAAATTTGCAATTCCAGACAAGCTATATAGGTGAGAGAAAGTTTGTTAAGAAGTACGCTGTAAACCCAATCAAGGACATTTATGCAAAGTGTGTGCGAGAGGGAGATGTTTTTACAGAGAGAATCACTGATGGTCGTCAGAGCATTGACTTTGCCCCGTTACCATTTAATCGTGGAGCGATTGTGGGAGTTTTTGCAATCGTTCTGTACAAAGATGGGAGTATGGATTATGAGACAATGACAAAAGAGGATGTAAATGCGGTGAGAAACGCTTATTCAAAAGCAGCAAACAGCAAGCCATGGACAAATAGTTGGGATGAAATGGCAAAGAAGGTTGTGCTGCGGAGACTTTGCAAGCACATTGACACGGACTTTGAATCTGTGGAAGCGCGGAATGCGTGGGAAGATGGATCTGATGCCGATTTTAGCTCGAAAAACGTGGCGCGAAGTGCAAAGCCAGTTGAGAGCGATCCTTTTACTGATCTCGATGAAAAGGATGTATTCGATGGCGATATGGAGGTAGTAGATGAGTGATGATTTTGTTTTGACAGCTGACAACTACTACTCCCAAGAAGCAAATGAGCGGTACATGAGCGTGCATCAGTTCTTGGATTTTGTTGGATATATGGGCGTGGAAGGCTGCGAAGCGCGGGCACTGGCGACTCTTAGAGGAGAGTATCATCCGGAAACAACGATCCCAATGATGGTTGGATCGTATGTTGATTCCGCCATCGAGGGAACCTTGGACAAATTCAAGATGGAGCATCCGGAAATATTTACGCAGAAGGGAGAACTGAAAGCTCAATACCGACAGGCAGAAAAGATGCTGGAAAGGATGCGGCGTGACAAGTATTTTATGCGAACTCTTTCTGGCAAAAAGCAAGTCATCATGACGGCAAATCTGTTTGGATGCGACTGGAAAATCAAGATGGACAGTTACATCAAGGATACAGCGATTGTGGATTTGAAGACCACAGGAGACCTGCACAAGGCATGGAGGATTTCGCCTAACGAATACGCGACAGTGGTTGAATACTGGGCGTATGTCGTGCAGGGAGCCGTATACCAGAAGGTTGTGGAGATCAACACTGGAAATAAGTTACCATTCTTCCTGTCGTTCGTGACAAAAGAGGACGATCCGGAATTGTGCGTTGTATCCGTAGATCAGGAAACTCTCGATAATGCTCTGGAGTACGTCAGAGACAATATGGAGTCCGTTCTGCTCGTGAAGAACGGAGAAGTTCAGCCGCAGCGCTGTGAAAAGTGTGCACATTGCAAAAGAACCGCAGTTCTGAACAAGGCAATCAACTACAGAGAGCTGATTTTGGGAGAATGATTATGGAAAAAGAATTTATCATCAGAGGTCGGTACTGGAATCGGACAAAGTGCTTTCCTGATCTCAATGATTATATCGGAGCGTTGGGCAGGAGTCCTCATGCTGGCGGAGAAATGAAGAGAAAGTTTATGAGCATCGCTTCCAGATGCATCCGACACGACCTCCGGGGCTGGGAAACAAAGAATCCGGTTGTTATCCATTACGAGTGCGCGGAGCCGCAGGATGGACATTATCGGGACAAATCAAATGTGGTTTCCTTTGCAGTAAAAGTCATTGAGGATTCCTTGCAGAAATGCAGTGTGATTGTAAATGACTCTCCGAGGTATATGAGAGATTACACACATACAGTCAGCTATGTTGATGCAAGATCGCTTCCCTATATTAAAGTGACGATTAAGGAGGTCGAGAGCAGTGACTAAATTTCCGTGCAAGGACTGCAAAAAGCGAGAGCTGGGATGTCATTCGAAATGCCAGGAATACATCGCTGCAGTAGAAGCGCAGCGGAAGATATCAGAAGACCGCTTGAAAGCGTTTGATGTGAATGATTATGTTTTCAAGCGGAATCTGAGAATCAAGCACTATTTAAATAAAAAATGAAAGGAAGAAACCTATGGATTGGTTAAGAATTATGCCGGATATGTTTGACAACGCGAAATTCGGCAAGCTTTACCGTGACAAGCAGGTCGGAAGCGTGTTTCCGCTGGTATGGGCAAGAGTGATCCTGGCGGTGAGCAAGTGCAGTCAGGGCGGAATGATTATCATGAGTAACGCTGTTATTTACGATCTGGACACGCTGCAGAAGGACGTAGGGAGCGATGCTGAGACCGTGGAAGGCGTGTTGGAAGCAATGCGGGATGCCGGTATGATCGAGAAGAGCGGAAACGTCAGAGAGCCGAAGAAAGTGACTTGCGCAGAAACAAAGACAGAGCAGAAAGCGGATGAAGATTCGATCGCGAAGGTGACAAATGAAGTGATTTCGTACCTGAATGAGCGACTTGGCAGCAGGTATCGACCGGACATCGAAAAGAACAGACGGTTGATTGCAGCTCGGCTTAACGAAAAACGAACCATTGAGGATTTTAAGGCTGTTATTGACGTGAAGTGCATGGAATGGAAGGGAACGGACATGGAAAAGTACCTGCGACCGGAAACACTCTTTTCCAACAAATTCGAGTCATACTTGAATCAGCCGGTCATGAATATTGCTATTGGCAGCCGGTTAAAAAAGAGCATCAGCAAAGAAGATGTGTTTGGCTCATTTATTACAGGAGCTTGAAATGAGGAAAGATGAACTTGTAAAAGTCATGAACACTTTATCGGCTGCTTATGGAGATAAGTTTTTAATCACAAACGACCGGATGCTGCTTTTTTGGGACTATTTCAAAGAGTACGATCCGCGCGAGGTTTGGTGGGGCATGAAAGATTATATATCAAAAAATAGATTTCCACCAACCATATGTGACCTGCTGGAATCTGTGGAACCATATAAAGGAAGAGCGAAAGGAAAAACAAAATGAAAACCTATAAGGGATTTAATAAAGATATGACTTGCAAGGGCAAGCAGTACGAGATTGGAAAAATGTACGAAGAAGAGGATGCGAAAGCGTGTGAGTATGGAATGCACTCTTGCGAGTATCCGCTGGATTGTTTCCACTATTACGATCCGTCGCACTCCGTTTTTTGCGAAACCATAGCCGATGGAAAAATAGACAGAGACACAGATGTGCTTGATACTAAGATTGCATCGACAAAGCTGAAAATTGGAGCAAAACTAGACATTCCTAGGCTCGTGCATGCCGCCATTGAGTACACAAAGAGCCACACAACGATGGAGCATACAGACTCTAACGCGGCAACTGCTGGCAACTACGGTGCGGCAACTGCTGGCTACAAAGGTGCGGCAACTGCTGGCGACTCTGGTGCGGCAACTGCTGGCAACTACGGTGCGGCAACTGCTGGCGACTCTGGTGCGGCAACTGCTGGCAACTACGGTGCGG
>ERZ1034878.76-NODE-76-length-50733-cov-12.799597_pt1 | contig 50733 bp, 44 predicted proteins | sample MGYA00520593_ERZ1034878 | MGnify/ENA primary metagenome ERZ1034878 (study PRJEB33766, sample SAMN09781724) | gut metagenome | biome: gut microbiome | host: Homo sapiens | place: Madagascar | study: EMG produced TPA metagenomics assembly of the PRJNA485056 data set...
AGTTAATATATTATGAAGTTATAAGATGAATTTATATAAAAATATGATGTCGTATAAGGAATTTTATGAACTTAAAACAAGAATTAGGTGAAAAAATAAAGAGAATTCGAAAAAATAGAGGGCTTACGCAAGAACAGCTTGCGGAGCTTATTGATATTTCATCAAGAAATCTTAGTAATATTGAACTTGGACAAAACTTCCCAAAAGCCGAAACGCTTGAAAAAATCTTGAAATCTTTGAATATTACGACAGAAGAACTCTTCGCAAATGAGCACATAAAATCGTCTAAGGAGTTATTAGAAAATATCTACAATTATTTAGATAAGGTAAAATCAGACAACTTAAAGTTAGAAAAAATATATAAGATTGTTAAATTTTTCGTAGATGAAGAGTGAGAGATAAGCTTAATTTTTTAAGGTTTGTCAAGTGTTGTGTTGTAAAAGGCTGCAAATATTTTTTTATTTCAAATACTTTTGCAAAATCAGTTTTTTTAATGCATTTGAGTAGATGGCTTTTGGTTCAATTGCAAGAACTTTGTCTAATGTTTCAATTGCGCCTTTATAATCCTCTAATTTCTTTTGTACTGTGGCTTTGTAGTACAATGCATCAATAAATTTTGGGTCAAGTTCAATTGCTTTGTCAAAATCAGAAATTGCAGATTTCAATTTGTTATTATCTGCCTCTTTATCTGCCAAAATCACTTGTGCACGGTTGAAATATGCATCAATCATTTTATGATTTAATTCAATTGCTTTTGTGTAATTTTCATAAGCTGGTTCAAGTTCTCCAAGATGGTGAAAAACAATCGCCATAGAAAAATATGGCATCGCTTCATCTGGATTAAGAGCAATCGCTTTATCTAGCGAGTGAAGTGCCTCATCAAATCTCCCTTCGTTTGTTTCAGAAATTCCTTTATCCAAATAAAATTTGTAATCGTGTTCCATAGTAATCCTCTTTTTTACAAAATTCTATCTGAAACAAAAGTCGTTTACAATATCTGAAAATTCGGCTATAATTAAGTTATGAATATTCTTTTCGTAACCGATTTATATCCAGTAAAAAGCGACGAAAAAACAACTCCTCGCACTCTTTTGGCATTTGTTGAAGAGTGGAAAAAAAGGGGACATAATGTTGATGTTTTAAAGCCGAATTTTATTTTTAATTCGTTTTTACGCGGAAAACCTTTTTATAAATCCGGAAAATATGGAGATGTTTTTAATATAAATTATTGGACTCCATTTTGGTTTAATGTGAAGAGAAAATTTAATATTGGGTTGGGAGAACTTTCCCAACTAAAAGATAACAAATACGATATTGTTGTTGCTCACATGCCGTCTGGAATTCTTTTTGCAGACAAACTCGGACTTCCTTTTGTTGCAGGAATTCATAATTCAGATATTGAGGTTTTGACAAATCCATTGTACAAAATTCATTTTAAATCCAGATTGGAAAAAGCTTTGAAGAATGCGAAAGCAATCGCTTGCAGATCATTTGTTTTACATAATAAGTTGTTGAAACTGTATCCGGAATTTGAAGAAAAAACTTTTGTTGCACCATCTGGAATTGATGGAAAGCTGTTAGATGTAACGAACCATTCACTATTCACTACTCACCACTCACTAATAAAAGTTCTCACTTGTGCTCACTTCAAAAAACGAAAAAATATTGACAAAGTTATTAAAGCTTGCAAAGGGCTTGAAGGTTTTGAACTGACAGTGATTGGCGATGGTAAAGAACGCAAAAGCCTTGGTAAGATTGACAAAAACGTGAATTTTACGGGACGCTTGCCACATGATGAAGTATTGGTAAAAATGCGTGAGAGTGATGTTTTTGTACTGCCTAGTGTGGGTGAAACCTTCGGTATGGTTTATTTAGAGGCAATGGTAAGTGGTTGTATTACAGTCTGCACCAAAGGAGACGGCGTCGATGGAATTATTAAAAACGGTGAAAATGGGTTCTTGACTGAGCCGAATGTTGATGCGATTAGAGCAACACTTCTTAATATAAAAAATCTTGATGAAAATAGATTAAGAACGTTACGTATCAATAGTTTTCAGACTGTTTTTGAGCTCACTTCTTTGAAATGTGCAGAACATTATTTGCAACAAATTTTAAGATTTTGTAAAGATTAGACATCATCTTGGCATGTTTTTGGTAATATGGGGTGTAGGTTGGTGATTTACCCTTTGTGTGGACAGCCTAAGATTATTACCCGAAAGGAAAAAATTAATGAACAAAATTTTAATTGTACTTTTGACACTCTTATTAAACATTCAGCAGGCAAACGCTTTTAATATTGATGCGTTTATGGATAAAAATGTTGCACCGGTGTCCGATGCGATAGCGGCGATAATTTTTCACCCTGTACATGTTTTCGGGGCAGATGTACCAATTATTATATTTTGGATCTTGTTCGCCGGAATATTCTTTACTTTCTATTTGAGAGGTATTGCTGTTTGGGGCTTTAAGCACGCAGTTGAGGTCGTTTGCAAACCTAAAAAATCAGGTGGCGACGGTTCAGGAGAAACATCTGCGTTTCAGGCTTTGATGACTGCTTTGTCAGGGACAATCGGATTAGGAAGTATTGCAGGTGTTGCAATTGCTATTTCAATGGGTGGTCCCGGAGCTGCTTTTTGGATTATTGTCGGTGCGCTTTTGGGTATGTCTTTGAAGTTTGTAGAAGCTTCTTTGGCGGTAAAATACAGAAGATTTAACCTTGACGGTTCAATTTCCGGTGGTCCGATGCACTATATGGCTCACGGCTTGACCAGAAAGAAAATGAGATGGCTCGGACAGCCATTGTCTGTAATGTTCGCTATTCTTTGTATTTGTGGCGGTATTACAGGCGGTAATATGATTCAGATTAACCAAGCTGCAAATCAGTTTGTAAATGTTTGTGGTGGAGAAAACGGCTTTATGCATAACTTCCACTGGGTAATCGGTTTAGGTATGGCGATTGTTGTTGGTTTAATTGTTATTGGCGGTATTAAAAATATCGTTAAAGTTACTGAAAAAATCGTTCCATTGAAGATTTTTATATATTTGTTTGCGGCTATGGCGGTAATCGTTTGTAATATCAAACTTGTTCCGCACGCTGCTTGGGTTATAGTGAAAGAAGCATTCCAGCCTGAGGCTGTATACGGCGGTATGTTTGTTGCAATGATTATGGGATTGAGACGTTCTGTTCAATCAAACGAAGCCGGAACTGGTTCTGCGCCGATTGTTTATGCAACAGTAAAAACTGATGAACCGTTGTCGCAAGGGTTTGTGGCATTGTTGGATCCATTTTTGACAGGTTTTATGTGCACATTGACTGCTTTTGCAATCGTAATCACAGGTGTTTATAAAACTCATGCAGGTCAAACTTCTGGTATTGAGATGACATCAGATGCGATTTCTTCTGTAATGCCTTTCTTCCCAACTCTTTTGGCTGGTATTGTTTTGCTTTACGCTTTGTCAACAATTATCAGTTGGGCTTATTACGGTCAAAAATCTTGGAACTTCTTGTTTGGAGAAGGAAGAAAAAGAACTCTTACATTCCAGTTTATTTATTGTGCATTCATTTTGATTGGTTCAGTTTTGAATGTAACATCAGTTATCAATATTACAGATGCAATGATGATTGCAATGTCAATTCCAAATATTATTGCAATGTACATTTTGGCACCGGAAATCAAAAAAGATTTGGCGGAATACTGCAGAATTCATAAAATTGGTAAATGGATTAATCGTGATTGGTTGAAACCGGTAGAAGTTACAGTCGAAAACGATGAGGAGGAAGTATGTCCCAAATTATAATCACAGTTTCAGGTGTAGATAAAGTAGGAATTGTTGCGAAGGTATCAGCGATTTTGGCTGAATATGAGGTTAATATTGAGGATATTAAACAGACTCTTATGCAAGGACATTTTGTAATGTTTATGCTTGGAAATATTGAAAAATCCAAATTTTCTTTCAAGGAAATAAAAGAAGCATTGACAAAAATCGGTGAAGAACTTGGAATGGAAATTTGGGTTCAACGCAAAGAAATTTTTGATAATATGCATAATATTTAGGTGCTACGCACGTAGCCCTCTGTAACAACATTGGTCCATACTTCAAACATTGGTATAATGTTCTTACGTACGTAGCCCTCTGTAATGGTATTGGTTCATTTTTTAGATATTGGTGTAAAGTTTTCATCTAGTAAAAATTTTTGTCATTCTTGTATGTGTTAATTAATTCGTTGACAAAATAAGGATATTCTCTCCGAGGGAGAGAAAGAGGTTGTTAATGAGCTAGAGCGAATGTTACAACCTCAAGAGAGGGGTTGAACAATTTACACAGATGTTTTAAGTAGGAATGAATATCGTTGCTGAGTAATACCCCTCTCCCACAGTTGTAAGTCTCGCTAATTGCTCGTCAACAACTGTGACCTCCACCCTAGGGGAGGTAGCGTATTTTGCCAACGAATTAATTAACACATACACAATGCGAGCGATAAGAACTTATTCTCTTATTTTCTTATTCACCTATTCACTTGCACATTATGAAAATGCCTTAAATGAACGTTCTACGTTTTTATCTATTACGTTTTTCAAAGATTCGTATTCGGTTTGTAGAGCATTATGTTGAGTATCAAGTTTTTTCAAATCTTGATCGTATTTTTTATCTTTGTTTTCGATTTCTGTTGTAGCATTCTTGTATTTAACTTCTGCACGAGCGATAGCAGCATCGTCTTGAACAGAGATGATATCAGAGGCGTTTGTGTAAGGTTTTTGACTCCAATAGAAGCCTTCTGCTGTGTATTCTGAAGTTTTTGCGCTGTCTTCTGCCGGATTGAAGTATGAAGCTTGACTAAGAGTTACGATACCGTTTTTCAATGCAAATTGAAGCCAATCTGTGCTTGTCAAAAGTTCATCTTCAATAACTTTGTAGTTCTGTGCAGATGTCTTTTTTGCATTGTCATCAATTCCGTAGATAGTTTCTCCGTCAGAATTTGTGCTTGATTTAATTTTGTTTGCAGATTCAGAACCATTCATCATATACCACAAATTAACATACCATTGACCTTTGTCCTTGTCGTTGATTGTAAATTCAAAAGCGTTTTGAGTTGGCTCATTTACTTTTGTCGGTTCTTTACCTGGTGCGGCAACAGCAGTTGGTTTTTGGGGCTCGTCCCCTGGCTTTTCAGGTTCTTCTGGTTCTGGTGTATTTATCTTTTTCATGTCGCCTTCTGTAAAGTTGATTAGCATATTTTTCATTGTTTCTGTATCGACTCCAAGGGTATCTTTATTTTGTATTATGTAATACATATCAATAGCTTTTTGTTTAAGAGTTTTTAGTTTTGGAGTTCCAGTTTCATCTACTGCGATTTTTCCACTCGCTTGGTCGTATTTATAGTCACTTTTTAATATATCTAAACTTGTAATCGTTTCTCCAGCTTTTAATTTGTTTTCTAGGATATTATCTTTATCAGGAGTTGAAAGATCATCATCTCCATCGCAATATCTAGTTGTATCATTGTTTGTATCATTTATGGCAGCAGAAATTTGCGCAAAAATTCTTTTTTGTTCTGTAGAAAGAGCTAAGTAAGTATTGCCCCCTAAGCCATCTGTGCTAACACTTAGCCCCGTGCTTGTTTCGTGGCGCTTTGAGTTTACTCTCTTGCCGTCATAATCAAGAAGCAAGTTTAATAAATGAGTATAGCAATTTGTATCTCCATTTAGTGCTTGTGCATAGCAATAGGATGTTCCGGTGGCTGTTGCGGTATCACTACTGCCGACTATATTTTCAAATTCTTGAGCCAAATTCAACTGATTATGTTGTTTTTCCCATTCAGCATGTTTGACTTCCCATTCTTCATAGGCCTTGTGTTTTGCCTCCCAAATCGCATATGCTGTTTCATAGTTTGCTAAATCAGTTAAGTATTGATTGTAATCATTACTTTGCTTTGACCAAGCATTATAATCTGTAACATATTGACTATATTTTTTGTATTCTTCTTGATAAGTAGCGTTTAAGCCAGTAGACTCTACCAAACCGTATTTATTCAAGAATTCAGACAAGTTTGCAGATTCTTCAAAGTTTTTTGCATCAGTCGCAGATACAAGGTTCTGACCTGATGCGTTTTGGATTGAATACTGGTTTTTTAAAGGTTCATAAGAGTACAACAATGCCGGAGTCAGGTTGTAAGAAGTGCTTTCTCCGTTGTTATTGTAGTATCTGAAAGTCAATTTTTCGGAATTTAATGCATTCATGTACTCTTGGCTTGCTTCTGATGATTTTTCAGCAAGTCTGAGTTTTGAGTTTGTAATGGTTTGAGAGCGAAGTTCATTATCGGTCAATCTTGCCGTAATGCTTAATAATCTCGCTTGTGATGCTGACATTCCCATGATAGTACATTATTCCTTTCTGTTTTGTAATACGGCAGAAAGCTTGATTTCCTTTAATCAAAATCAAACTTTGTTACAAAATGTAACAAGTCTATTGGTGTTTAATTATAATGTCCTACGCGGACAGCGGGAACTTTTTATGGAAAAAGTTCCACAAAACCAGCCACACACTCCATTCACTAATAACTTGTAAGCTCAACTTGAAACAGTCAAACTCGCGCCACATGAGCGGAGTGACTCCGTAATCGATTATTTTATTAAGCAGTTTTTTATTCAAAAAATAACTCTCATTATTTCTTTAATTTCGTAATGAATTGTAAAAAATGCCACCCATACACTTGACAATTGAATAGTTGTTCAATTATAATACTATTGTAAGGTAATTTTATTAAGGAGATTTGTATGTGCGAACACAAACAAAAATCTGAACATGACCACGAATCAGAAGAATCTACGCTTCCAAGACTTATATCATCAATTATTCTTTTAGTTTTAGGTTTTTTAATTCCTGATGTCTTGTGGTTAAAACCAGTCATCTTTTTTGTAGCATATTTGATTATAGGTTACGAAGTTTTATTAAAAGCATTTAAAAATCTCTTAAAAAAAGATGTATTTGATGAAAACTTTTTAATGGGACTTGCAACTCTCGGAGCATTAGCCGTTGGCGAATACCCAGAAGCTGTAATGGTTATGGTTTTATATCAAATTGGGGAAATGCTTGAGGATATGGCGGTTGAAAAATCTAAGCAGTCAATTTCTTCATTGATGAATTTACGCCCCGATTACGCAAATGTCAAACTTGGTGACGACTTAGTCAAAAAATCTCCGGAAGATGTTAAAATCGGGGATATTATTGTTGTAAAAACAGGTGAAAAAATTCCACTTGATGGCGAAATTATTGACGGCGAGTCGTCGGTTGATGTTTCAGCTTTAACCGGAGAAAGTATTCCGAAATCGCTGAAAGTCGGAGATACTGCACTAAGTGGCGGGATTAACACAAACGGCGTTTTAACAATTCGTGTTGAAAAAGTGTTTGGTGATTCTACTGTTTCAAAAATTCTTGAATTAGTTGAAAATGCAGCCTCAAAAAAGCCAAAAACCGCAAACTTTATTACAAAATTTGCAAAATATTATACCCCTGCTGTTGTTGTGGGTGCTTTGGTTTTGACAATTTTGCCACCATTGTTGGTAAACGGTGCAAGTTTCATTGTTTGGTTCAAAAGGGCATTGACGTTTCTTGTGATTTCTTGTCCTTGTGCACTTGTAATTTCTGTGCCATTAAGCTTTTTTGCTGGAATTGGCAGAGCCTCAAAATCAGGTATTTTAGTCAAAGGAGCTTGTTATATTGAACCTTTGGCAAAACCTTATGCAATCGTTTTTGACAAAACCGGAACTTTGACAAAAGGAACATTTTCTGTCACAAATGTAAATGTTGCTGACGGTGTCGAAAAACAAGATTTGTTGCGACTTGCGGCGTTTGCGGAAAACTATTCAAACCACCCGATTGCTCATTCCTTGAAGGCTGCGTATGGAAAAGCAATTGAGCCTGATAGAATTTCAAATGTTGTTGAGATTGCCGGAAATGGTGTCAAAGTAACAGTCGATGGAGCTGAAATTCTTGTCGGAAATAACAAATTGATGGAAAAATATTCGATAAATTATAACAAAGTTTTGGCAAACGGCTCAATTGTTTACGTTGCAAAAAACGGCAAATTTATTGGTTCAATTGTGATTTCAGATGAGCTTAAACCTGATTCAGAACTTGCAATTCAAAAATTAAACAGTCAGGTCAAAGAAACAGTTATGCTAACAGGTGATGTCAAGATTTCTGCTGAATTTATCGCTCAAAAGCTTGGTATCAGAAAATTTTATTCAGATCTTTTGCCGGCACAAAAAGTTGAAAGGCTTGAAGGAATTATGGCTTATAAAAACGGAAGCGTAATTTTTGTAGGTGACGGGATTAATGATGCACCTGTTTTAACTCGTGCAGATGTCGGCATTGCAATGGGCGGACTCGGCTCAGATGCAGCAATTGAGGCTGCTGATGTCGTAATTATGGACGACAAAATTTTAAAAATTTCAGAAGTAATAAAGATTGCGAAAAAGACTATGTTTATAGTAAAAGAAAACATTATTTTTGCAATTGGTGTAAAACTTCTATTTTTAATCCTTGGCGGAATGGGCTTAATCACTATGTGGGGTGCAGTTTTTGCAGACGTTGGTGTTACCCTGATTGCGATTTTGAACGCACTTCGAATATTTTCGGTAAAAAAGGCTTAATAAAAGCTTAAATCCCTTACTGTTTATATTAAAATCTTAGTATAAATGATAAGGGATTTTTTAACGACAGCTTTACAGAACAAAAACACTGCAATGTTTATCACTGCAATTGTTTTTATGTGCGGAATTCTCTCTTATTTCAACGACAACGGACTTGTTTTTGCGGGAATAATTAGCATTTTGGCAATTGTTGCGATTTTAAAGAATTTCATTCCAAACAAATATGTTCTTTTGTGGTTATTTGTCTTTTATTTTGGCTTTTTTAACTCTTGTTTAAGGATTAAAACGACTGACAACCTCGCATCTTTTGCACCTGAAAAAGCTACAATTCAAGGGCAAATAGTAAGTATCCCAAACAGCAATTCACCGAATAAAACGAAATTTTTCTTTAAAGTTAAAAAGATTAATAATGAGCTGACGAGTGGAAAAACCATTGTAACGTATTCCGGAAACGGTATCGAAAAACTTCAAATCGGTGATGAATATGAGTTGTCTGGAAAGCTACAAACCCCTTTTAAGGCGGGCAATCCGTCACAATTTGATTATGGGAAATATTTGAGAAATTTTGATACTTTCTCTGTGTTTTATGCTAAAAGTGCAAACAACTTAAACTCCAAACTTACGCCAAAGTGGAAGTTTTTGCAGAGCTTGAACAAAGTTAGAGATAGAATTGTGACGGTTCACGCACAGTATTTGAAGTCGCCTAACCTTGAAATCCTTGGCGGAATTGTCTTTGGTGACGATGCTGTTGCTCCGCCTGATTATATAAAAACGAGTTTTGTAAATTCAGGTTTGTTGCATATTCTTGCCGCGTCCGGCATGAACGTTGCTTTTATCTATGGATTTTGGGTGTTTTTTATGAAAAAACTGAGATGTCCATTTAAACTTACTGTGCTATCAGGCATTGGGATAATTATAATTTACACGCTGATGACCGGACTTGGTGCATCTGTAATTCGTGCTGCACTTATGTTAATTTTAATTCTTCTCGGGAAATTGATTGACCGTGACGCTCATACTGTGTCACTTTTGGCTTTTGTTGCTGTGATAATGCTAATTTACAACCCCGCGTATATTAATGATGTCGGATTTCAGCTTTCATTTATCGTAACATTTGGTCTTTTGACGACGGCAAACGTGATTTTTGAACGGTTTAAAGACTCAAAAATCCCTCAATGGCTGATTGGTGCTGCGCTGATTCCTGTGATTGCACAAATTTGGGTTGCGCCGATACAAATGTTCTATTTTAATACGTTTAGTACGTATTCAGTATTTGCAAATGTTTGCAGTATGCCGTTTTTGAGTGTGATAAGTTTTGGCGGATTTGTAAGCTCTATTCTTGCAGCTTTTTCACCGTTTACGGATAAAATTTGCATGGTTATGGATTTTATCTTGAACTACTTTTTGCACGCAATTGTCTTTATTTCAAAATTTTTCTCAACCCTTTCTCATTCTTTGATTTCGACATCACACCCTAGTGTGTTCCAGATAATTTTTTATTATGCAATAATTTTCCTATTTACACTGTCTATCAAAATTGGTTTTAGCAAAAAATTGGCAATTACAATTGCTGGAATTTGTCTTGTACTGGCAGGCAGTTTTATCACAATACCATCAAAAAGTCTTGATATAATTGCGTTTGACGTGCAAAATGCAGATTGTTTCCTAATAAAAACTCCAGAAAACAAATATTTTATCATTGATACCGGAAGAGCTGGTTACAATGGAAGCAAAGCTCAGGCAAATTCGATTATTATCAAATATTTGAAAGATAGAGGCATAAAAAATATTGAAGGGTTGATTATTACGCACTTTGACAACGATCACTCAGGCGGTGCGACTGATATAATGAAGAGTTTAAGGGTTAAGAAGGTCTATTTGAACTCTTATTCTGATGATTCTATGACCTCTAAAAATATTTACAAAACGATTGAAAAACTCGGGATAAATTCGCAAATTCCGACTAACAATAATTCTATTTATGCTGAAAAAGACTTGAATTTGAAAACATACTTTATCAACTCTGAAACGGATAACGAAAAATCTATCATAACCCTTTTGAGCTACAAGGATTTTGATATGCTGTTTACGGGTGATGCCGGTGTAAAGGCGTTTAAAGAGCTCAAAAATTCTCTACCAAGAAATGTTGAAGTCCTGAAAGTCGGGCACCATGGCGGTCCGAGAGTAGTAAATAATGATATGTTAGATTATTTTAAAACACAGGTTTCTATAATTTCGACAGGGCCAAATGCTTTTGGGCACCCAAATCGTGGAACTTTGGATTTATTGAGAAATACTGAAATTTACAGAACCGACAGACATAATTCAGTAAAAATAACATCAGACGGTAAATCTTACAACATCTTGACCTACAATAAGCACAAAAAGAAATACGTTTTTTCAAAAAGTTTGGAAGTAATAAAGCCTTGATATAACGCTCTCGACGACAAGAGCGTATAAATTATTCTTTGACGTGATCCAATGCCATCTGCAAAATAACTTTTACGTGGTTGTCATTTAAGGAATAGTAGACATTTTTGCCACGTTTTTCAGCTTTGACAAGTTTTGCTGTTCTGAGGGTCTTTAATTGATGAGATACAGCAGACTTTGTCATATCAAGCAATACAGCCAAATCGTTTACACATAAATCCGCTTCTTCCAAAGCCCATAAAAGTCGAATTCTTGTGCTGTCGCCCATAACCTTAAAAAAGTCTGAAAGGTCGTATAATTCAGTCAAATCAGGCATAATTGGTGTGATTTTTTCGACCAAATCAAAATTAATAGCTTCGCAATCTGTTTTTTTGTAATCCATAATTTGATTATAATTTAATAGTTGTTCAATTGTCAAACTTGTAAATAGCTGCTATACAGAATTATTAACCGATATAGTTGCAAGTCAAGGTTTCTCACCCTCTGTTAGTGAGAGTAAGAGTGGGTAAACAAATTACATTAATTTAACCAACAAATAAAAAAGAGCCTTTGAATTTCTTCAAAGGCTCGTGATTTTTACAAATTTTACGTTTTGCTAGATTGCAATAGAAAGAGCTTCAAGCTTCAATTCTATTGGCTTTTCCTCAAGAACTTCTACCTTCAATTCCTTTGCATCAACAACCTTAGCTTGAGCCGGTTTGTGAGTTACAACAGGTTTTGGAGTAACAGCTTTTGGTTTTTGTGCTACATAAGCACCTTGTCTAACTTTGGCAACAACCGGATCCGGTGTGTGTTTTTGTCTGTTAACATCAGTCATAATTGTGCTTACAAAACGTCTTGTTTCAGCATAAGGTGGAACTGATCTGTATTTTTTCACGTTGCCCGGACCTGCATTGTACGCTGCGAGTGCTAGTTCAACTGAACCGAACATATTGTACATTTTCTTGTAGTAAGCAATACCTGCTTTAATGTTTTCGTTCATTGAATAAGGGTTGTAGCCCATTCTTCTAGCTGTTGACGGCATTAGTTGGAAAACTCCGACTGCACCGTGTGAACTTCTTGCTTCATGGCGAAATCCTGATTCTTTGCGTGCAATACTTAGTGCAATCGCAGGATCTACGCCCATTTCAATAGCGTGTTTGACTATTGTTGCTTTTACAGAGTTGACGTCAGAGGCTTGGCATTGCGCATGGCAAAGAAGCATACACGCAAGTGTAAAAGTTAAAACTAATAGTTTTCTCAAAATGTAATCCTCTATATTGTAAATTGAAATCCCTAAAAATTCCCTAACGACCTGTTTCTACAACTAAGTCAAAAACTTTCAGAGATATTTTATACACCTATATTACTACAAAAATTTTATTTTTCAACCCCAACTAGAGAACATGCACAGAGGCGAATAGGCTAAATGCAAGACTATGCGCCTTTTTAAGTGTGTTTGTAACAATTATTAAATAACAGTAATTAATCTTATTTTTAATAAGCTATAAAAAAAATTTTGTTTATGCTATAATTCTTACACTGACTATAAAACGAGAGGAAAATATTATGGAAAACAAAAAATTAGCAGACATTGGTGTTTTTGGCGGATCAGGTTTTTACAAATTTTTGGAAAATATTGAAGAAGTTCGTGTAGAAACTCCTTACGGAATGCCTAGTGACAGCCTTTTTATCGGTACTGTCGGAGAACATAAAGTTGCATTTATGCCAAGACATGGCAGAAACCATACTATTTTGCCTCATTTGATTAATTACAGAGCGAATGTTTGGGCTATGAAATCTGTTGGTTGCGAAAGAGTTATTTCTCCATGTGCTGCCGGAAGTTTACAAAAACATGTTAAACCCGGTGATTTTGTAATTTGCGATCAGTTTGTAGATTGGACAGATGGCAGAAAAACAACTTTCTTTGAAGGGCCTATTGTTACTCACCCATCAGCAGCAGAAACATACTGTCCTGAACTTCGCGAACTTGCAATTAAAACAGCAAAAGAACTTGGAATTTCTGTTCACGAAAACGGAACTGTTGTTGTAATTAACGGCCCAAGATTTTCAACAAAGGCAGAATCAAAATTCTTTACAAACCAAGGCTGGGAAGTTATCAATATGACAGCGTTCCCAGAAGCTTACCTTGTTAAAGAAATGGATATGTGTCCGTTGAATATTTCTCTAATTACTGACTATGATGCAGGCTTGGTTGGAGATGTTCCACCGGTATCTCATCACGAAGTTATTGAGGTGTTCAATTCTAACGTTGCACATTTGAAAGAATTGCTCTTTAAGATGATTGAAAATATTCCTGCATCAAGAGAAAATTGTTCTTGTGCAAATACTAAAAAGTCTTCTCAATTATAGAAATAAGGTGACAAAATGATTGACAATTTGATTTTTGTAGTAAATAACTTTTTTCAAATATACTTTTGGCTAATTCTTGTGCGTTGCCTATTGAGCTTTGTTCGCACTATTGATTGGTACAAACAACCGTTTGCTGGCATAAAAGATGTGACAGATTTGTATTTGAATTTGTTTCGAAAAATCGTACCGCCATTTGGTGGATTGGATTTTTCACCGATAATTGCAGTTATTGCATTACAAATTTTGAATTATGTAATCATTTTTGCACTCTTGGCATTAAAATAATATTTAAAAACAATTTAAAAAATAAAAGCCTTGCACATATTGAGTGTGGGGCTTTTAGAATATTTGGCTGTTTTGTGATTTGTTAAAAATCTCGATTGCCCGTTGAATTTTCTCTCTGTCGGGAGTTTTAGGATTTTTAATTTTCTCTTGCAAATTTTCAAGAAATGGTTGCAAATCTTTTTCTGGGTTTCTGTGCATAAGTTTTTTGAAATAACGTAATGTCACTTTATCATTAATGAAATTTGGGAATTTGACACAACCACCTATATCATACAATTTCCCGTTAATTTTTTCATTTGTAACGTCGGTGTAGAATATTTTAAACAAATTTTCAAAATCCACAGGGGCTGTCGTCGGGAGAATATTTTTGTCTGCAAACTCTGTTAATGAGTAACCGTTTTCAACATCTGAAATAAAATGCCTTGTAAATTGAGTTTTGTCCATTTTATGCCCTATTGCGTTTTTTAAAAAAGTCCAAATATTGGCTTCTGCGTAGGAGCCTTGGTTCCGTTTTAAAGATGGAACTGGGCATGATATATGATGAAAAACCTTCAATGCTTTGTCATGCATTATTTTTCCATTTTTGTCAGTCATTGAAAGCTTGAAAGTGTTTCCCCAACAGCCTTTCCCAATATAAGACAATTTTGCTTTCACATCTTTTGGTACAACGCCTTTCAGTGTTTTATTCATTAAATTTGAGATATCTTTTTCAATAAGTTTTAAATCTTGTGGATCAAGATCTTCAAACCCGTATTGGATAATATTATTTTCTTTGCATTGTTTGTAAAGCCCTCTGATGTATTTGGTTGTATTTGCAAGTCCTTTTTGAAATTCTTTAATTTTAGTCCCTCGTTCAGATTTGTCGAAAAGATTAATGATTTCATTTGGTAGATTTCCCAGTAGTTTATTTTTTGCATTTGGAACAAATGAGTCGTATGTTCGATAATTGTAGTCACGCTTAAAAAAGCGTTTAAGCCTACTTGGATAGCATTTTTCGTAATTTACACTAGGAACTTTTCTCAACATACTTTTCATAAGTTAGGTGAAGATTAAAAATTGCCTTTATTTACATTTACTTGTAAAAAATGTTTACTTAATATATAATTCACTTATGAAAATAGTGATTTACGGTGCGACAGAAATTGGTTGTTTATTGGCAACAGAGTTTTTTGAGGACCACGATATAACAATTATTGATAAAGAAGAAAATAGAAGTGATGAATTTAATAAGTTAGATATAAGCTTTGTTCAGGGAAACGCTTCTAATATAGATGTTTTAAAGACGGCTGATATAAAAAATGCAGACATTTTCATCGCTTGTACAACAATTGACGAAGCAAATATTGTTGCTTGTCTTTCTGCTAAAAAGTTTGGCGGAGTTAGGACGATTTGTTTTGTAAGTCGTGAAGAATACAAAAAGACATTGAATTTTGAAAAAAATAGCGATAATTTTACAGACTTTTTCATTGATTACATTATTTGGCCAGAAGAGTTGTTAACGCAAGATATTTTCAGAATTGTTACTGTTGCGCAAGCTCTTGATGTTGAAAACTTTGCTGACGGTCGTGCAAGACTTTTGGAATATAAGGTTAAAGAAAACCTTCCGATTGTCGGAAAAAAGGTTAAAGATTGCGGATTTACCCAAAACACTTTGATGGTGGGCTTAACACGTGATAGCAAATTGTTTATTCCGAATGGTGAAACAGAAATTTGTGAAGGTGACAAGCTCATATTTATGGGAACTTCGCACTCATTGGACATTTTGGCAGGTACTTTTTTTCATGAAAAAGAAATTGTTAAATCTGCCTCAATTATCGGTGGTGGAAATGTTGGTTTGATGCTTGCAAAATCACTGGAAAAACTTAAAATTAAAACAAAAATTATAGAAAAAAACTACGAACGCTGTCAGTTTTTGGCGGAAGAATTGTCGAATACGCTTGTAATTAATGGTGACGGAACGAATTTAAAACTTCTTGATGAGGAAGAAATTGGAAGTGCTGATGTCGTGATTAGTGTTACAAATAACGATGAAAGAAACCTTCTTTGTTCGCTTTTGGCTAAGCAGTTAGGCGTAAAACGCGTTATTGCAAGAGTTGCAAAGGTTTTAAATATTCCTCTTTTTGAAAAAGTCGGGATAGATATAGCTGTTTCACCGAAAAGTTCTGCGATTAATGAAGTTAAAAACGATTTACAGGAAAATAATGTTGACATTCTTGCAACAGTTGAACAAGGACAAGGTGAAGTGCTTGAAATCAACGTTGTACCGGATTTTCATGGCAAAAGAATTATGGATATCAAATTCCCTGCTCGTGCGATTATAGGAGTGATTATTCGAAGAAATAATATTATTATTCCAAAAGGTGATACAGTTATTAATACTGGAGATATTTTGATAATATTTACGACATCAGAAAATGCGGTAGAAATTAAGGATTTCTTTAAGGTAAAGTAATATGAGATTGAATTACGTTGCAAATGCTTTGAGCGAAACAATGAGATATACGGGATTTGTAATACTTGTACCTGTTTTGGTTGCGTTATATTGCCATGATTTCAATTCCATTTTGCCTTTTGTTACAGCAAGTTTAGTTGCTATTTTGGGTAGTTGGGTTTTGAAGCGAATAGTGCCAAACACCAGAAATCTTGAAAATTTAAATGATATTAAAAAAGATGAAGCTCTTTTTATTGTTGCTTTTTCTTGGATTGTTTTTGGGTTAATATCCGCAATTCCTTATTTGTTTTACGGACTTTCACCATTAAATTCTTTATTTGAGGCAGTTTCAGGGATTACAACCACCGGAGCAACAATTTTGACTCATTTTGATTACCCGAAAGCTTTTTTCTTTTGGCGTGCTTTTTCTCAATGGTTAGGCGGTTTGGGAATTATAGTCTTGTTTATTGCAATTTTGCCTCAGTTTGCAGTTGCCGGACGTCAAATGTTTTTTGCAGAAGCTCCCGGACCTACAGAAGATAAATTTACTCCGAGAATTCGTAACACTGCATCTGCATTATGGAGAATTTATTTAGGTCTGACCGTTTTGGAAATAGTGTTATTATACTTGGCAAAAATGCCTTTGTTTGATGCTGTTTGTAACTCTTTATCTACACTTTCCGCAGCCGGATTTTCTCCTAACCCTGAAAGTATTATGGGGTATCATTCAGTGCAAATTACGTGGATTGTTTTGGTTTTTATGTTTTTTGCGGGAGCAAGTTTCAACTTGCAATACAAGGTTATTTCTCAAAAAAAGCCTATGCTTTTGTTTAAAAATGAAGAATTTAGATTGTATACAATTTTGGTTCTTTTAATGACAGGCTTTATCACAGTATCGCTTTGTTTAAACAACGGTTTTGGAATATTTAAAAATTTTACAGATGCGTTGTTTCAAGTGGTAAGTCTTACAACATCAACAGGAAGTGCCAGTGCTGACTTTATTCAATGGAACTATACTTCAAAAGCGTTTCTATTTGTTGTAATGTTTATGGGCTCTTGTGCAAGTTCGGCTGGTGGCGGGATAAAAATGGCAAGATGGCTCGTTGTCTTTAAAACAATGAAGAGCGAGATAACAAAAATATTACACCCGAATGCCATAATAAATATTAAAGTCGACGGAAAAACAGTTCAGCCCGAGGTTGCACGACAAATTATTGTGTTTGTGTTTTTCTATTTTTTAATTTTTGCTGTAATCGGAGTTTTGTTATCCATTTTTGAAGGCGATACTGTTCTTGGTCTAACAGGAGCGATTAGTGCACTTGGCAATATCGGACCGTCTTTGGCCCCATCATTAGGACCAATGGGAAGTTTTGACGGTTTAGAAGCAGCTTCAAAAAGTATTATGATTGTTGGAATGTTGGTTGGACGTTTGGAAATAATTCCGTTTTTAGTAATGTTCCAAAAAGATTTTTGGCGAGCTCAAATGCGCAATGAGCTCCAGAAAAGACTTTTCAACATTGGGTAGAAAAATCTACACCTCTCGAATGATTAAAATGAACAAAAATTATGTTTAAATCGTTACTATATTGTGATGAGGATAACTTGGTTTGAAATTTAAGACAAAGTTTTTAGTATTAATAATTGTTTTTAGCCTTTCAATCGGCTCAGTGTTTGCGATTGAAGAGATTGCGGGTGTTGAAAAAAATGCAGTTTTGAATATTAAAGATTGTGTTGGGATAGCTTTACAAAACAGTCCTAAAGTCAAAAAAGCTCGATATAATTACGGAATTGCAAAAGGAAATGTAGGAATTGCAAAATCCGGATATTTCCCGACTTTGGGCGTTGGAACAGGTTATAATTTGACCGAAAACAGAACAAACAGAGCAAATACCAGCAACAACATATATTCTGCTGAAGCCAGTATAAATCAGCTTTTGTTTAATTTTGGTAAAATTAATGCCAATATTAGAATGTACAATTTCAATAGAGATGCCGCACTGTATGAATTTGAAAATACAGTTCTTGATACGATTTTTGGGGTAAAAACTAATTACTATGGTGTTCTTGCCGCAAAAGCGACAATGGAAGTTAATCGTGCAAACGTCCAGATTAACGAGCGAAATTACCAAAGGACAAAGGCGTATTTTAACGAAGGTATAAAATCAAAAATTGATTTGGTAAATGCTGAAGTTTATTTGTCGGATTCAAAGGTTACACTTGTTGAGTCTGAAAAGGCTTATCAAAATGCAATTGTAAAACTAAATAACTCTATGTATATAGCTTTTGCACCAGAATACGAGATTGAAAATACTGAAACATTTAATTTTCAGAATAATTCCGCGCCTGTTAGTCTTGAAAAGATTGATGAAAAGAAGGATTTAAGCACTCCGCCAAAAGATGTCAGTAATGCGTTTTTGACATCTCAGGTTGAAAAAATTAATGTGCTTGATAATTATAAATTTGAGCCGTTTCCATATTCATTCGAAGAGTCAGTGAATTTGGCATACAAAAATAGACCTGACTTGAAAGCTTATAATTCTAGTTTAAATGCAATGAAAGAAGCTTTAAAGTATACAAAACGAGAATATTTACCTGAAATCTCAGCATCAGCCGGTTACGGATATCGTGACAAATATAATTCAAATTCGTTTAATGTTGGTGTAAATTTATCAAGTTCTGTGAATATAAAAGGACAAAAACACAAAATTGATAATGCTAAAATTCAAGTTCAACTTGCAGAAAACGAGATTGACCAAGCAAAACAAGATATTTATTTTGAAGTTCAAAATTTGTACATAAATATGGCACAATTGGAAAAACAAATTCCATTGCTTGCCGTAAAAGTTAAGCAGACATTGGAAAACTTTGAACTTGCAGATGGGCGTTATGCTGTTGGTTTAGGCGATTATATTCAATTACAAGATGCGAAAGTGAACTACAATAATGCGCAAGTTTCTTATGTGCAAACGGTTTATAATTATAATGTAGCAAGAGCTAATTTGGAAAAAGCAATAGCTCTTCAACAAGATGTAACAACGACAATTGAGGATAAAAAATGATAAGTTTTGAAAAATTCAAAAAAATTCAGATAAAGAAAAGGTATATTGCGACTGCATTGATTGTCGCGGCGGTTGTGACAGTTGGCGTAACCGGAATTACGGCGAGCAAACAAGTGAAATACGATACGAAAGATATTGAGCGTTGCACGATTACTCAGGTTGTAGAAGCATCTGGTACAATCAATCCTGTAAACACTGTCAGTGTTGGTTCTACCGTATCTGGATTGATTAAAGAAATTTATGCAGACTATAACGATGTTGTAAAAAAAGGACAGATATTAGCACAAATTGACCCTGCAAATTTTATAGCACAAGTTCAACAAAATCAGGCACAGATTAACAATGCTCGTGCAAATCTTCAAAAGCTTCAAGCAATTGCGAATTATGATCAAAAGCAATACGCCAGATATAAAAATCTTTACGCTAAAAACTTTGTTGCAAAAAGTGAGTTGGACGAAAAATTGAGTACTTATCAGTCAGATTTAGCACAAATGAACGCCGCAAGAGCTCAAATTAATCAATATCAAGCGTCTTTAAAAACAGCTCAAACAAATTTGAGTTACACAAAAATCATAGCTCCTGTTGACGGAACGGTAATTTCCAGAGAAATCGACTTGGGTTCTCCGGTTGCCGCAAGTTTTCAAGCTCCGGAATTGTTTACGATTGCACAAGATTTGACAAAAATGCAAATTGAAGTGAGTGTTTCCGAAGCCGATATCGGCAAAGTTAAAGAAGGTCAAGACGTAACTTACACACTTGACGGCTATCCTGACAGCACTTTTGAAGGAAAAGTTACTCAGGTAAGGCTTTCTCCGACGACTGTTTCAAATGTTGTTACATACACAGTAATCGTTGATGTTGATAATGAGGACTTGAAACTTAAACCAGGTATGACGGCGAATGTTTCAATTATCACAAATAAAAGTGAAAATGTTCTTTGTGTGCCTAATATGGCACTTAAATTTACTCCAGATGTAAATGGTCCAAAATATAAAAATCAAGGTCTTTGGATTTTAGAAAATGGTAAGGCAAAACGTATTGACATTGAAACTGGTGCAAGTGACGATTCTTCAACTGAGGTAATTTCAAAAGCTTTGGGCGAAGGAATGAAGGTCATAATGGGCATTCAAGGCAAATCTTCTAAGAAGGACTCAAATGGCGGTGGACGCCCTCCAATGCCGTAGCGAAAATGTTACCTCGTCCCAGTGAGGATTAGTCGTGGCTATATATCAAAAGCCTAAAAATAGAAAGGATTTCATGCCATTAATCGAAGTTAAAGATGCTATAAAAACATATCAGACAGGCGAAGACAGTTTTAATGCATTAAATTGTGTATCGCTATCTGTCGAAAAAGGAGAATTTGTAGCAATTATGGGAACATCAGGTTCCGGCAAATCGACTTTTATGAATATGCTTGGAACTTTGGACAAACCCAATTCCGGAAGTTACTTCCTTGACGGAATTGATATGCTTTCCCTCGACACAAATTCTCTTGCCATGGTACGGAACGAAAAAATGGGTTTTGTTTTTCAAGGATTTAACCTGATTTCTAGGACAACAGCCCTTGAAAATGTTGAACTCCCTATGATATATAAAGGAATTCCAGAAGAAGAAAGAGTTGAAAGAGCAAGAAAAGCTCTTGAAATTGTTGGTTTGGGGAAACGAGAAGATCACATGCCAAACCAAATGTCCGGTGGACAGCAACAAAGGGTTGCGATTGCACGTGCAATAATCAATGATCCGCCGCTAATTCTTGCCGACGAACCGACAGGAAACCTTGATACAAAGACAAGTATTGAGGTTATGGAGTTTTTTGTGAAACTAAATAAGGATCTCGGCAAAACGATAGTTCTTGTAACTCATGAACCTGATATTGCAGAGTATTGCAAACGAGTCGTGCGGTTTAAGGACGGAAACATTATATCTGACGAAATAAATGAACATACGACGATACCGTATTAGGTGAGTGGTGAATAGTGAATGGTGAGTAGTTCTTATCAGGATAAAATAATTTTTGTAAAGAACAATTCACGACTCACTATTCACTACTCACTCAATTTTAAAAAGGAAAACTATGATAGACTTCAAATCAACTTTAAAAATGGCGGTAGTTTCGCTAAAAATAAACAAAATGCGTTCAATGCTAACAAGCCTTGGTATAATCATTGGTGTTAGTGCTGTTATCATAATGCTTGCAGTCGGAACAGGGGCGAGTGAAAAAGTTCAAAAAGATATGGAATCTATGGGCAGTAACATTTTGACAATCCGCTCAGCTTCTGCCAAATCAGGCGGCGTTAGAATGGGTATGGGAACTCGCCCAACATTAACATTGAAAGATGCAGCGGCAATTGAAAAAAATGCTCGTGGAATTTCAGCGGTTTCCTCTGTTAGTTCAGAGGGCAAACAATTGACTTATGGAAATCAAAACTGGTCAACTACTGTATATGGCACAGATCCACAATACTTTTACATAAAAAACTACGAAGTTGAATCAGGTCGAGGTTTTGTGCCGGAAGATATAAAAAATTCGGCAAAAGTCGCTGTAATTGGCTCTACTGTTGCATCAGAATTGTTTGGCGATTTGGATCCGATAAATAGAATTATGAGAGTGGGCGGAATTCCGTTTAAGGTTATTGGAACTTTGAAATCAAAGGGAAGTATGGGGCCTATGGATCAAGACGATTTGATTTTTATCCCGATTACAACAGCACAGAAAAAAGTTTTTGGAACAGATTTTCCTGGAACAGTTTCAATGATTGTTGTGAAAGGCTCAAATCCTGACGATGTGTCGACTGCGGAAGCTGATATTGAAGAACTTTTGACCACACGTCATAAAATTGGGAAAAATCAGACGAAAGATTTTGAAATCCGAAATTCTGCAGAGTTTCAAGAAAAAATGAAATCTACCGTAAAAACTTTTGCGATTTTGCTGGCATCAATTGCCTCTGTTTCACTTTTGGTCGGCGGAATCGGGATTATGAACATTATGTTGGTTTCGGTTACAGAAAGAACAAAAGAAATTGGTATTCGAATGGCGATTGGGGCAAAGCCTTCTGATATCCGCATACAATTTTTGATAGAATCTTTTTTACTTTCAATAATAGGCGGATTAATCGGTGTTTTCATAGGAATTGTAGGAGCGCAAATAGTACAGTTTAGCGGTATAATGACAGTTTCTATATCAATGTTTTCAATTGTTTTGTCGCTCGGATTTTCCGGTGCAATCGGAGTGTTGTTTGGATATTATCCGGCTTACAAGGCGTCTTTGCTTAACCCGATTGACGCATTGAGGTATGAATAGGAGTCCGGCGCGGACGGCGGGAACATTAACGCGTGTTGTAACGTCATTCTGAAAGCTTAGAAAATTAGCCTGAACGGCTAGTGAAGGCTTAATATTCTTGCTATTCAGAATCTAATACAAATCGAAAAGACTCCGGATTGTTGTTGCTAATTTAAAAGCCGAAAATCTACGTATTATATGTAGATTTTCGGCTTTTTCAGAATTTATTATAAGTTTTTTAATTATGCATTAAATTCTTTGAATAACTCAACCAACAATTCGTGACCTTTTAGAATTGTTTTGTATTCCAAATATTCGTTTGGTGAGTGCATATTGCAAACGGTTGCAAGACCTAACAAATACGGTACAAATTTGTTGTCATTTGCGTTTGTTTCGTTTGCATAAATATGTGTTTCTGCACCGGCATGGAATGAGGTTACATCTGGAGTTACACCAACTTTGTTTGCTGCTTTGGTGAAAATTGTTGGAATGTAATCGTCATCAACTTTTTCAAATGGCGGAAGATGTTCTTCAAACTCAATAGTGGCTTTGCCGATCTCTTTGTTTTTAATATTAAATTCATCTACCGTCAAAGTCATTTTACTTTTTAATTCTTCCTCTTTTTTGCGGCTTGAACTTCTGATTGAGTAATTAGCCAAAGCATCTGTGTTGATTATGTTTGTAACATTGATATTACCTGCTGAAATCCCGCCCAAGTTGCAAGAAGTTACGACCTGTCCGTCCTCTTCATAAAAAACGCCTTGTGGCATTGCAGAAATCAAGTCGGCAATAAGTTTTGCGGCATTTGCGCGCTTTTTGTCGCCGATATCAATGCCTGAGTGACCTCCTTTAAAGCTGTGAACTTTGATTTTTGCCAAAGTGTAGCTTGCTCCTGAAATTTCGCATTGCCCTAACGTATCACTGTCTAAAACAAGTACGTATTTTGATTTGAAATCTTTCAAATTTGCGTTGCGAATTCCAGAAAGTCCGTTTTCCTCATCACGAGTGAACATAACTTCCAAACCACCGTGTTTCATATCACTGTGAGCAAGTTCTTTTGCAAAAAGTAATGCGTTTGCAACTCCGGCTTTGTCATCTCCGCCAAGAGTTCTACCTTCTGCGTGAATATTTCCGGCATCGTCAAGATATGTTTTTACGGGACTATCATCGCCGATTACGTCCATGTGAGCAGAAAGCATCAATGGTTCTTTTGTTGTATCTGTTGCCGGAATTGAAATTACCACATTATTAAAATTGTCAAATTTACAACTGATTTCGTTTTTATCGCAATAAGTTTTAATCCATTGTGCAACTTTTTCTTCATGGAGTGACGGAGATGGTACTTCTGCCAAGTTGCAAAATAGATCAATAAGTTCGTGTTCTTTTCTTAAATCTGTTAAAGTCATAAAAAATCCTCTCTCTTACACAAGTTATTGTAGCATTTTTTATAACTTTTGCAAGAGGGAATATAAATGAGATATCCTACTCGGACAGCGGGATCTTTTTAATAATAAATTTTGAAAGCTTCGAAAATTTATTTATTATATTCTTATTTTACCCATTTAAAGCTTTTTACGTAGTTTTCGCCGTTGATATCACCGTTAATATCTACAAAGAAAATTCTATAAATATCTGTTGCATCTTTGATATTTGGAATTTTTGCAATATCTTCCTGCAAAAGAAGCTTTTCTGTTGAATCGTTAATGCCAGGAATTGTATTGAACAATGTGTTAAGTGACGCATTTTTGATTTTACCAAAAACGGTTGTAATATTTTTTGAAAGGCTTCCGTAAATTCCCATATCCGCAACAGATGTTGACAGATTGTAAGAACCTGTCATATACATATTAAGGTCGTTACCTTTTGAATATACATTGATTTCATCAGCAATTCCATTTGTAAGGTGAATTGTTCCAGAAATACTTTCAAAATTTCCTGTTTTCAAAGGTGTTACAAGGTCTATCAAACTATTTATAGAAAGACCAGTAAAGCCACCCTTAAAGAGATTTCCAGCCTTTAAAAGGTATTCCAAAGAGCCGAGTTTTGGCATTCTTCCATCTGCAATCTTAAATGATCCATCGCCGGAAAGAGTTCTAAAACAACTTTCTTGCGAATCTCCGGAACATGCTAGGTTAAAATTCCCGTTTACAAGTCCGTAAACTTGTCCTTTTAAGTCAAACAAAGCCTCTGACATAATAAGTGCATTTGCTTTGTCTAAATCAATATTCAGATTTGTTTTATGATTGTGTAAATTATGTGTAAATCTTCCGTTTACAGTACCTTGAGCAATATCAAATTTAAAATTGTTTATGTCCAAAAGTCCGTGTTTGTTGAGAGTCAAGTTTGTTTTGAAGTTATTTGCATTGATGTTTCTTACTTTGATTTTGTTGGCTTCAATGTTAGCTTTTTGAATAATTATTTGTGAAATATCAACGTTTTGACTGTTTACCGCTGTGTGAGTACTATTTTTAATTGATTCTGCTTCTAAATCAACCAACGTATCAGTGATTTTGTTTACGTTGAGGTCTGGAAGTTTCAATGTCGCATTTTCAATGATATAAGGCGGTGTCAACTTGTTTTTCAAGACTGCATTGAGTTTTATGTCGTTTGTCAAAATCGTTCCGCGACTTGTCAAAAAGATTTTGTCATTCTTGAAATCAAGATTTACATCACGAATTGTAGAATCTACAAAAGGAATATCTATGCTTGTAACATCTAGTTTTCCCTTGATTTTTGGATTAAGTGAAGTCCCGTTTAAAATCAGGTCAGATGTAAATACACCTTGTTTCATAAACGGTTTTCTAAAAATTATGTTGAAGATTTTTGCATCGGTCGGAGCTTGTGTTTTGATTTTAAAATTGTTAAATCCAACTTCATTGTTTGCTAATAAATGAATTGTTCCAGATGCATTAAGTTGTGGAATTGCGTACGGTTTGTTGTTTTGTGAGGAAACAATTTTGTCGTATTGCAAATTGTTTAATCTGATTTTGTTTGGAGAATATGTGTTGTCTAATGTTATAAGAACAGGATTTTCAACATCACCGATGGAAGCTCCCATATAATAAAGGCTTGAATTTTCTTCTAATTTAATGGTTGATTTTGTGTTGATATTGTTTAAAGGACCGTTTGTTTTTGCAGTCAAAATCGCATCACCTTTGAGTTTTATCGGATAAAGCGAATTGTGGTTGAAAAATTGGTCAAAAAATTCCTGCGTTGGTTTCGCATTTATGTACAAATTCAAGTTTGGATTATTCTGAACATTATAGACTTTCCCATCAATAAACAAAGGCATTTTACCCATTTTAGCATTGATTTTGTTCAAATTAAGCGTATTATTTTTAAGTAGGACATTTCCGCTGTTTATCGTGGTTGTGAGCTGTTGTGGTTTGTAAATAAAGCTTACATTATCCAAAATTGAGAATGCATTGATGTTATTGTTACGAATTTTGGCAGAAAGATCTATATTTCCGTTCGTAAAATCAATATTCTTTAACTCATTTGCAATTTTTGGCGGAAGAATAAGCTGAAGTGCATTGTCGTTAATCAAATTCAGATTAAGCGATTTCACCTTGCAATTACCATTTACAACCCTTTTAGGGCTAAACATATCTGTCACGTGAAGCGAAATATGGTAAGGACTTTTTCTGAAAGAGCCTTGTAAAAGAGGAAGTTTGAATGTTGAATTTTTGAGCTCAAATGAGCTATTATTCACTAGAATTGCACTTTTTGCTCCTCTGTTAGAATAAATATTCCCTTTTAGATAAATATTGTCATAGTTAATATTTTGAATATCGCCGTTGTACTTACCGACAAAACTTGTTGTAATTGTTCCGATATCGTTTTTGTAAGGAAGCTTGGACGTATTCGGAAGAGCTGAAAGTGCGTCTTTTAGGTTAAATCTGTGACTTATAATTTTAGCATTACATATATTATCATTAATTTTTCCCTCAGCTAAAATTTTTGAGTTATTGAGATTTGAAGCTATATTAAAATCCGCATTAAGATTATTAAAATTCAACTTTCCTGTAACCTTCGAAATCGCAATTGGAGCTCCTTTCAACTTAATTGAGTCAGAAAGTAATTCAATTTGACCTTTTGCAAAAAGGTTTTTGTTGAAAACGATGTCATTCGGATCTTTGACTTTGCCTGTCAAATTAATTGAAATGTTTGCAAGTCCGTTTGCTTTTTCAATCGGTTCGACAAGTTTTTGGATATCAACAAGCATAGGAGATGTTTTTACTGTATTCAAGAGTTTCCTAATATCTTGACCTTTCGTTAAAACGTCAAAATTAAGCACCCCTAAAAGAGAACAAGTCCCTTTAACAGAAATCGGTTTGCCGTTAAGGCTTGCTGTCTTTGATTGAAAAATAGTATTTTGGTTATCAAAATCAAGTGTACCAGATGCGTTGTTAATTTTTAGGTTATGAATATCTAAAAAAGATACGGTTGCGTCTTTAAAATGAAATTGCCCCCAAGCATGTGGGTTTAGACGAGTCCCAACAATGCGTAAGTCAATTCCGCCTTTCCCTTTAATATCCATAATCGGAACAGGACCGAGTTCAAAGTGTAAAATTTCATGTAGCGGATTAAGTACAATTTGTGCGGTTTTTAAGTCAACATTATCTGTACTTGTGATTTTTAAATCTGCAGATTTGTCATTATAAAGATTGATTGGTCCCTTTACGTAAACGGTCTGGTCAGGGCTTGTCGGAACTTTTACGTCCAGATTAAGCTTGTCGCCCAAGAAAGAAAGTTTAATCGTTGCCTTATCAGAATTCGGAATAGGACGAACCATGTAAGCGTTATAAACAAGAATATTCCCTCTAATATCAGGAGTATCTGCCTTTCCTTTGATTTCTAAATTCCCAGCAACATTCCCTTCAAAAATCGTCTTTTTCAACAAATAAAGGTTAATATCAGGGCAAAGACTTTCTTCACCAGGAAGAAGCGAGATAATATCCTTGGCATTGGAATTGTTTATTGTGATTTTTAAGTCCAAGTTCGGTATTTTAGAATTTGTTTTATTAACTTTCCCAAAACCGTAAGCACTTATTCCATTGCCTTTTGCTCTGATTTCATTTATTGAAATTCCATTTTTTATAGTTTTTATATCTGTATTAAACGAAAAAAGTCCCTTATGACGCATCGATTTTGCGTTATCATCAGATAGTATTTCAAGGTTGTTAATGTGCAAATTTGTTTTTGTACGCTTATGATTATCTATCGTCTTAAATGTATTCGCCGTGAAATTAATTATTCCGGAAAGAGTTTTGATTTTGCCCTTTGACAAGGATTTCGCATAGATCGAAAAGTCGGACAAATCAAGATTTACAATGTGTCCGTTCAGCTCAAATTGATCTTCTTTTATCTCTGTTACAGGAAGATTTAAGTCCAAATCAAGACTCAAGTCGGATTTTTTTGTGCCTGCTTGAAGTTTTGCGTTTGTTGAAAAATCAACGTGTTTGCCAGCTTTAAAGTTTTTTACAGTCAAGAAATCGCCGGTAAGTCCTATTTTTTTAGTTTGAACTCTATCATCTAAATTTATTTGATATCCCAAAATTTGAGCATTTGCATGTTTTAAGTTTAGTGGAAGTTTTTGTGGTGGTTGTTCCAATAAATATTGCCCGAGTTTTAGCTTGTAATCCTTATCAAACACCAGATTTGCCTCAATATTATCTGATGTAAATTGATGAATATCTAGATTTTTCAAGATAAGCGGAAGAATTCGGATATTGATATAAGGATTTTGAACCGTCAAAGCTTTTGTTCCGTCGGAATTTAGAATAGAAAACTCTTTTGCAAAAACTTGAACAGACGGAATTAATCCCATTTTTAACGTTGGATTTTCGACATTAACACGATAGCCTGTTTGTTCAAAAACTTTTTGTTCAATAAAATCTTTTTTGTTCGGCAAATCTACAACAGCAGGAATTCCCCAGTAGTAAGCCCCATAAAGAGTCGATAATGAAAACAGAGTTATTAATATTTTTAAATTCCTGCTCATACAAAGATTATACGATTAAAAATTCGAAATGTAAATTATATGTTTATATGATGAAAATAGATTCTGAATAGCAAGAAAAATTAATGCTCGACACTCGCATTATTTTTCTAAGCTTTCAGAATGACGACTTGTTTTTTTTGAGTGAATAAGTGAATAGGTGAATAAGAAAATAAGTTCATATAGTTCGCTTCGCTCAAAAATATACTTTGGTGCGATAGCACCTGTTACGAACTTATTCACCTATTCACTTATTGCCTTATTGACTACTAAAAATTTAGCTACCTAGCTTTCTAGCCGCTTTCATCTAATAATTCTCACATAAAACTTCATAGTATGCTAGCGGGTGGTGGCAATTAGGACAGATTTTCGGTGCAGATTTGCCATGGTGTACGTATCCGCATTCTCGACAAAGCCAATCAATCTCGGTATCTTTTTGGAAAACAGTGTTATTTTTTACATTTTCAAGTAATTTCAAAAATCTTTGTTCATGATGCTGTTCTGCTCTCATTACGTGGTGAAAAGTTGATGCGATATCGTCAAAGCCTTCTTCTTTGGCAACTTTTTCCCCTTCTGCATAAAGCGTTGTCCATTCTTCGTTTTCGCCATTTGCAGCACTTTCAAGATTTTCTTCAGTCGTTCCGAGTTCAAACGGATATTCTGCATCAACATGCCCTCTGAGGTTGCCGAGATATTCGTAAAAAAGTTTTGCGTGCTCTTTTTCGTTTTCTGCTGTTTGCAAAAATATATCTGCAATTTGTTCAAAACCTTCTTTTTTCGCTTGTTTTGCAAAATAGCTGTACCTGTTACGAGCTTGCGATTCTCCGGCAAATGAATTTATTAAAATTTGTTCTGTTTTAGTTCCTTTTAGACTTTTTTTAGTTGTCATAATTTTTCTCCTCAGAAGTATTTTGTTGGCGAGTTGAGAGATTTTTGAATTACTCACTCGGGGGATAAATCTGGTTTAAATATACTACTTTGCTCGGATTATATATGATTTGAAAAACCGGATAATAGGAATGTACAACAAGGGGGTACAAGTTATGAATTTGTTAGATTATACTAAAAAATTAGCAGAAAAAATAAGGTTTTATGACTCAATGGCACAACCGTTTTATGGAAATTTTAATTCGACAAATCCGTTTGCAAAGCCCATAAGTGTTACAATAATCTGGGTAGAAGATGAAAAGTAGTTTTCTATTATTAGTTTCATATGGACGAAATCAATGACTTGCAAAAAGATCAAATTGATTAATAATAAATGTGTATTTAGTTAAATTTGGAGTTATATATGAAACAATTAAAAAACAGTATGATTAATAATGAAAAAGATATTAATGAAATTTTTGAAAAATTAGAAAAAATTCAAAAAAATTTACTTAAGAATTATTTAAATCCAGTATTTTCTAAAATGTCAAAAACTCACATACTTGACACCTATTCAAAATTATCAGACCTTGGAACAAACCTATATAAATATAACATGTTGAAGTCAAATGGACTAAATATGGGGGTAGAAGGAGATGAAAGTTCTGAAATAGTTTTAAAAGGTCATATTAGCAATACAGAATATATTTGGCATTCTGAGCATGATAAAAAAACTTGTGCTAAGTGCCTAGAGCTTGATGGAACAAAATATGACTTTTTTGAAGAAGTACCTGAAAGACCACACCCAAATTGTAAATGTTATGTAGAAGAAAGAGAAAAAGAAGAAGAATGTAATTGTTATGAAATTCTTGAAGTATTTGATGATTTTATAGAGCAAATTGACACATTAAAAACAGTTGTTGAAATCAAAATTTCTTATTGGCTTGAACAAATTCAATATGACTTTTCTATTAAAGCTGGTGAACTAGGACAACTTATTTTAACTGAACTAACACAGCTTGATAATTGGATTGGAGATTTATCTTCTGAATTCAGAAATTCTAGAGATGAAATATTTATAAATTCTGATAAATACTATCATACAAAAGCTTTTTGCAAAGTTGCACAAAGAGAAAATGAATACTATGACTATCTTGCATTGAAAGTTGGGCAATTTAGGGAATTTGGGCAATTTTTAGAACATATAGTAACACATGAACAAACATATGAAGAAGCGAAAGCTGATAAAGATGCAGATAATCAAGCAAATGAGAATGGCATTAAACTAGGGAAAGAACACCCAAATGAAGATTGCGGAGAAATTTTGAATAAAATATGGAAGAAAGATTAATAGACAAAAGTTCTATAAATATTTATAATAAAATAATGGAAAAGATTAGAAAACTCAGATTATCAACAATTCTTAGGACTGTGTGCTCTGTATATGCAAGCATACCTCTGCTGTTTATCGTTTTGGCAACTATTTTTAGTATATTTGAAAAAGACATTTCTTTTTTCTGGGCTTGTCTTGTTTTGCTAATTATTTTTTTCGGCATAACTTGGTTTTCATATTGGGCTATTTGGACAAAAGGTATATTCCGTAAAATCGTGTGTGGAACTATTATAACATTTTTGTATTTTTGTTTTTGGTTATTAACAATGGAATAGGCAAAAGCTTGCGACGTGCACGAGGGTTATTGGGCAATATAATTTCCACGCATTATAGCTTTATATATTTAGAGCATGCTCTATCCACTATTCACCTTAACAAAACTTAAACATTTCCTCTTTTTAAATGATGTACTAATTCTCAGATTGTATAGAATAGATATGTAAAGAACAATATTGTGGGAATTTTAATGAGCCAGAGTTTTGATTTTACATCATACAATAACATCAAAAGAATGTCCGAAGAAGAGTTGACATCTTTGTGGGGAGAATACCTTAAAGATAAATCCAATAAATCGGTTCGTGACACTCTTATTGTGCAATATATTTATTTGATCAGATATGTTGTCGGACGTGTAAAAGTGACTCTTCCTGCAACAATTTCTATTGAAGATATTGCAGGTTATGGTGTTGAAGGACTTATAAATGCAGTTGAAAGATACTCACCCCAAAAGAATACGAGATTTGAAACTTACGCTTTGATAAGAATTCGTGGCGCAATTTTAGATAGAATTCGTGCACAAGACTTTTTACCAAGAAGCGTGAGAAAGAAAATTAAAGACATAAAATCTGCACAAGAACATCTTAAACAAGAACTTGGAAGAATGCCTACAACCACTGAGGTTGCAAACTATCTTGATATGGAGCCTGAAAAGGTTTCTCAACTTTTGTCGGAAGATACAACAATGACATCTTTGTACGACAAACGTGGAAATACAGAGGACAGTGTTGAAATTATCGATACAATTCAAGATGAGAATAAACTTAATCCACAAGAAAAAGCTGAAGAGCAAAATGTTAAACAAGAATTGGAGAAAGCTTTGAGAAGATTGCCTGAAAGAGAACGAATTATAATGGTTTTGTACTATCAGGAAAACATGACTTTGAAAGAAATCGGTGCAACTATCAACATGTCAGAATCTCGTGTTTGCCAAATCCATGCTCAAGCTATTATGAAATTGAAAAATATTCTTAGTGAAAACAGAACAACAAGACTTCGCCAGAGCATTATCGCTTAGCTTCGTATTCAATTATTACAAAGTCTACTCTGTTGTCAAAGCCTTTTGAACTTGTAGAAACATTGTTTTTGAACGGCATAAGTTCTCCAAATCCCATTGGAAAAACTTTTTCAAATGGAACTTTTCCGCAGAGAACCATGTAGTCTGCAATGTTTTGGGCTCGTGCTGTTGAAATCTCCCAAAATTCTTTGTAGTCGCTATTTTGTGGGATTTCTTGTTGGGTGTGACTTTCGATAACACAGTCGTTTTTGAGTTTTTCAACGATAAAAGAAATTGTGTCTAATATATAAAGAGAGCTCTCTTTGAGTCGCGCATCTCCTGTTGAGAAAAATTGGTTTTCGTCAATGCTGATGATTAGTCCACGTGGAACTTTTGTATAAATAATTCCTTGTTTTACTGGCATGTAGGACTTGAAAATTTGCTCTAACCGTTCGACTGTGGGTTGATAAGATACTGAAACATCAATTACAGAGTCTGAAAAACCTGTACAAAATATAAGTATTAGTATGAAAAAGATTAGGTATAGATTTTTCACAAAGCAATATCCTCGAAAGGTATTATTGATTACTTTGGGAAAGAATTCTATTAGCCATGGGGAGATGCGTGAGCTGTTTCGACAATTAGCTACGGCTTCAATACTGTCAAAACAAATTTGTCATTAAAATATTTATTAGCGCAATCTTTAATGTCTTGTGGCGTTACGGCTTTAATTTTTTCCACTGCGTTTTTATGGAAGTCAAACCCAAATCCCATTATTCCGTAATGAGCAAGCCAATTTGCTTGTTGTGAGTTTGTTTCACTGATAAACGCCCATTTGCCGAAAATATTGTTTTTCGCATTTTCAAGTTCTTCTTCTGGCACAAGGTTTGTTTTTATTTTTTCAATTTCTTCTTCAAAACCTTTTAGAGAAGTTTCAATGTTTTTCGGTTCTGTTGCAATATAGATTGAGAAGTTTGCGGATAGTCTTGCAACGTCATAAGCACTTCTTACAACATAAGCCAACCCCTTTTTGTCTCGCAATTCCAAGAATAGTCTTGAAGAAAGTCCGCTTGCACCCAAAATGATATTCAACAATGCAATAGCGGGATAATCCTTGCTGTCAGCAGTTCCAACAAGCCAACCTTTCAATATGTGCGCTTGGTTTAAATCTTCTTTTACAATTTCAATATCTTTTGATTTGTTTAATTCAGGTTTTCTCAAAGTTGGTAGTTCGTCAATTGATTTTGGTAAATCTCCGAATTTTTCTGTCAAAATATTTTCAACTTTGTCAAAATCCAAATCGCCAACAAATGCTGCAACTTTCTTGCTATTTGCAACGATTTCGTGGAAAGCGTTTACTACATCTTCTTTTTTTAGATTTTTCAAGTTTTCAAGAATAACTGTGTTTGTGAACCCGTAGTTGTGATCGGCATAAATGTTTTTGTAATAACTGTCGATGATTTTTGCACGAGGAGAGTCGAGTTCAGCAATGATTTCACCTTCAAGCTTTGTACGTTCTTTTTCAAATTCATCAAAAGTTGTGTTTTTTACAATGTCCTCAAAAATATCCATTGCGCGCTCAAAATCCTCGTTAAGACAAACAAATTTGAACTTGATATAGTCTAGTTTAAGCTCTGCACTAAATTCAATTGCATATTTGTCTAATTCTTCTGAAAGTTGTTGAGCTGTACGAGTTTTAGTTCCTTGCATGAATAGTCTTACCATCAAAGAATAAACGCCTGCTTGCGATGAAGGGTTATTAAGAGAAAAATTCAAATAAAACGCAACACGTGGCGTATCTTGGTTTCTTTTATAAGCAAACTCTATATTATTCTTCAATTTAGTAATCTTTGTATCCATACAATCTCTCCTCTTATTGAGATTATTTTAGCACGGATTTCGTGAAAAAACAAGGTTTTCTGTTGGCAGCAAAGTAGCTAGGAAGTGAAGCAGCTAAGCATTAAATAAGAAAAAGGATTAGGTTTTGAAGCAAGGAATAAATTCGTACTCTCTTTTAGGTAGAGTTAGAGTGGGTAAATAGAAAATAATCAAATCTTCTAATCAAACTTTGCAATAATCTGTTTGTAATAATTTTCGTCTTTGCAATGAGGAATTTTGCCAGCATTGCGTTCTTCATTGAACACGATTTTCCCTTCTATTGAACACTTTTTCCCATCGTTTAGGAACCACTCATACATTGTGTCAATATGTCCTGCATCAATTGCCTTGTAACCACTTTGGGCTAAATCATACGCCAAAACCGTTGCAGTTGGGCCAAGTGCTAGGATAAATAATTTTTCTTTGTCACAAGTTTTGCATTCTGCCAAAATTTCATTGTATCTTGAAAAAGCATCTTTTATCGGGCAAATTACTCTTTCTATGGACTTTGCATTTGCAAACAAATCGTTTCCGATGCCTAGGCGGCTACCTGCGCCTTCTACGATAACTAAGTCTTTTTCTTGCCAGAGCCTTTTGAGGTTTGTGTAATAATTTTCACCTTGTTCTTTTGTGGAAAAACTGGATTGTCGTGTGATTTTTGCATCAATATATACGTTTTCAAAGTTCATAAATTTATATAAATAATCTCTGCAAGAAACCATTACACGTCTGAAATAATCACTGTCACAATAACCAAAAACGTCAGGAACTCCGACATAGAGGCATTCAAGGTCATTTTGAAGAACTTCTTGTAATCTTTTGGCAAGTTTTTTGTCATATTTTTGAAAATTAATGCTTTCACCCATCATTATTTTGAATTCCCCATCTCCAAAACGTGCAATTGATTTGTTAGAATTTATTAATGAATAAAGTGAGTCGTATAGGTTTAAAACCTTGGGCAATCTAACATTTGCAAGTGTTCTTGGATCTGCTAATTCATAAAGCAAATTAGCAAATTTTTCATCTGCGTGTTTGTTTTCAATTGGAAGATGAAATTTTAGTCTAAGCCCAAATAAATTTACGATTAATCTTCCTGTCGCTTTATTTTTATGAATAAACATGCCAACTCTCCTTTGGGTAAATTATAGCATGAATTAGTCAAAAGTCTTAAAAGTTATCCAGAATCTATATAGTTAATAATTACGTAGTCTACCCTCGCCCCTTCGGGGAGAGGGTAGAATTTCTTAATGAGCTGTGGCGAATTTAGAAATTCGGGTGAGGGGGATTATGCGCGGATGGCGGAACTTTTTATGGGTAAATAGGCTGGATTGCTTCGCTAAACGCTCGCAATGACGTGAATAGCTGCTGTTCACGTCATTGCGAGGCTCTACGGAGCCGTGGCAATCCAGCTTGTCGTAATCAATTTTATTCCAACTAAAACAACACTCGTTTGCTACGCAAGTAGCCCTCTGTAACAATATTCATTTATTCATACTCATTTATTGGAACAAAGTTTACTGTGTTTTGCTAACAAGTTATTGCTCATTCCGCTATCGTGGCGATTTGACTTCGTAATCTATTGTTAATGATGTTCAACTTGAGAATTTTAAAATTATTCATTCTTGCGCATGAACAGATTTTTAGGTACAATTTTAATTAAGAATTAATAGGAAGAGAAAGATGAATTGTTTTTTTAGAGAAAATCACGAGGCATTACATAATTGCGTAAAACCATACCAGTACGTGGGCGGAGAGTATTTGTCGTATAACAAAAATTTTGATGACGCAAAAGTTAAGTTTGCATTTGTTTTTCCGGACAAGTACGAAATCGGGATTAGTAACCTTGGGGTAAGAATTCTGTATGATACTGTAAACAAGCATGAAGGCTGGTTTGCGGATAGAGCTTATGCCCCGGAAGCTGATTTTAAACCTAAAATGCTTTATGGTGTTGAAAGCAAAAGGTATTTGAAAGATTTTGACGCAGTTGGTTTTTCTCTTCAATATGAACTTGCGTATCCGACAGTTTTGAAAATGCTTGAAATGTCAGGGATTCCATATCGCAACGATATGAGAGGCGATGACGATCCGATTGTTATGGCAGGCGGGCCTTGTGCGTTTAACCCTTTGCCGATGGCTGATTTTATTGACGTTTTTATGGTTGGTGATGGCGAAGATACGCTTAAAGAAGTTTGTGAAATTTTAGAAAAAACTAAGGGAATGCCAAGAGCGGAGAGAATTAAGGCTTTGGTTTCTCCGGAAGCCGGTCGTTGGTCGGCATCTGTTGGTGGAAAAGTTAATAAACGAATTGCACAATTAACTTATGATACGGCTTTGAAATTGTATCCGATACCGTTTTCGACTTCTGTTCAGGATAGAGCGGTTGTAGAAATCCGTCGTGGTTGCGGTAGAATGTGTCGTTTTTGCCAACCGGGGCATGTGACTTTGCCGATTAGAGAAAGATCTGCTGAGGATATTATTAAAATTGCAAAAGAGTTGGTGAAAAACACCGGATATGATGAGTATTCTTTGCTTTCGCTATCTTCAAACGATTACAAAAATATTAATGAGGTTATAAAAGAGCTTGCGGTTGATTTTAACGACAAAAAAATCTCCGTATCTCTTCCGAGTCAACGTATTGACGGTTTTAATCTTGAACTTGCAAATCTTGTCCAAAGTGTTCGAAAATCAACAATGACACTTGCACCGGAAGCCGGTAGTCAGCGACTCCGCAATGTTATAAAGAAAAATATTACGGAAGAAATGATTTTGAACGCTGTTTTAACTCTTTACGAAAACGGCTGGTCGAGGGTGAAATTCTACTTTATTTGCGGACTTCCGACTGAAACATTGGAAGATATGGACGAGATGGCAGAACTTTTGAACCGAATTAAGTATCGTGCAAGGCTTTTGAAGCGTGAAAAAGGCTTAAATCATGGGCTTGATATAACTTGTACATTGTCAATCTTTGTGCCGAAGCCGTTTACTCCGTTTCAGTGGTGCGGACAAATGGATTTGAAAGAAGTTTCAGAACATATCAAACATTTGAAAGAAAAGACTAAGCACATAAAAGGTTTGAAAATCAATTATCACGAAGACGTAATCTCGCAAATTGAGGCGGTTTTAACTCGTGGTGATAGGTCACTTTGCAAGTATATAGAGGCTCTTTATAAAAAAGGTTGTTACCTTGACGCTTGGGGTGAGTATTTTAAGGAAGACATTTGGCATGAAACGGCTAAAGAGTTAGGTTTTGACTTAGCTGAACTTGCAAAACATCAGTTTTCAACAGATGAAGAACTTCCTTGGGATTTCATCAACACAGGAATTGATAAAAGTTGGTTAATTAATGAATATAATCTTGCCGTAAATTCTTCCCTCGCCCATTCGGGGAGAGGAACTGAGGGAGAGGGGCAAAACATTGTTCCTACTTGCGAAAAACAGTGTGTAAACTGTGGAGTTTGTCCGAATTTAAAGACGCATAAGGTTATGGCAAAACCTTTCAAGGCTTGTGAAAAAGCTCAGAATATGAAAATTGAGCACAAAGATCCGACAACTGTAAACGGTTATGACAGAGAGGTTTACAAATATCGAATTAAATTGACAAAAACAGGGATTTTGAAATATTTTTCTCACCTCGATTGGCAAAATACTTTCTTTAAGGCACTTGCTCGAACTGATTTAGATATTGTTTATTCGCTTGGGTATAACCCGTCAATGAAGGTCTCTATGGGCGTTGCACTGCCATTGTTTGCGGAAAGTGACGGAGAACTTGTTGATGTAGAATTATTTGACGATTTGACGGAAAACGAATTGAAAGAGAAGTTGGAAAAAGTTCTTCCAAAAGAATCAAGAATTATAAGTATTGTAAAAATTGCAAAAAATGCTCCGGCAATTGATATTACGGCACAGTGGGCAGAATATAAGGTAAATATTTTTAATAAATCACTTTACGATTTTAAAGATTTGGTATATAATACGGACAGAGTTTTATCTTCCGAAGAAATTTTTATAGAGAAGAAAAACAAAAAAGGTTTACTCAAAAAAACAGACATTAAACAGTCAATAAAATCATATAGGTTTGACGGAGAAAGTCTGTTCATAGTACTAAAAACCGGTCAATCAGCAGTGAACAAAGAAGATGGGACAGTTGAAGCAGGAATTCCCGCGTTGAGAGCAGATGTTTTGATGGATTTGATTGCATCAGGTGTAACGTTTGATATCAGACGTACCAGATTCTTTGATAAAGATTTACAAGAATTATAAAGGATTTTTTATGGCAAACGAAAAACGTAACAACAAAAATCATCAGCAACAAAATGCTGACAAAAGAATTATTATTGCCGAACGTGACAACATTGCAGCGGTAATGGAAGGTGGAAAAGTTACTGATTTCTTTATTTCAAGAGGAGATGTAATTTTAGGAGATGTTTATTTAGCAACAGTTGACAATATTTTGCCAAGTATTGATGCGGCATTTGTTGATGTAGGTGTTGACAAAATGGGCTTTTTGCACGCACAAGACGTTATGGGCAAAGGCTCTTTGAAAGATAAACTTTCTCCAAAACAAAAATTGATTGTACAAGTTGTAAAAGAACCGACAGGTCACAAAGGACCGAGAGTTACAACAGAAGTCAGTCTCCCTGGAAGATTTTTGGTATTGATGCCAAATGAACCCGGAATCAGTATCAGTAAAAAAATTGAAAACTCTAAGGAAAGAGCTCGATTGAAATCTGTTGTAAGCTTGATTAAGCCAGTTGGTGTCGGTGTAATTATCAGAACTGAGGCAGAAGGTCAGTCAGAAGCTGATATTCAAGAAGATTTAGAAATTTTACTTGAAAAATGGAACAATATTATCACTGCGTCTGAAACTATGACGCCTCCAAATCTTTTGTATAGAGATCAAGATTTGCTTTATAGAACAATTAGAGAAGCTTGTACTGAAGATGTTAAGGAAATCGTTGTAGATACAGCTTTTGCAATGCAAAGAGTTCAAAATATTTTGCAAAACTGGCACATGAACAAAAACGTTCAAGTTACTTTGTACAAAGGAACAGAACCTCTTCTTGTGGCAACAGATGTTCATAAAGAAATTAAGGCGGCTTTAAATATTAAAGTTAATATGCCATCGGGTGGTTACCTGTTTATCCAACAGACAGAGGCATTGACAGTAATCGACGTAAACAGTGGTAAATTCACAAGTTCGTCAACACAAGATGAAACAATTTTAAAAACCAATATTGAAGCTGTCCATGAAATTGCTCGTCAGCTTCGTTTGAGAAATATTGGCGGTATGATTATCGTTGACTTTATCGATATGATGTCAAGAGCAGATAAGCTTGCTATGCTTGAAGAATTGGAAATTGCGCTTGAGCCTGATAAAGCAAAACCGCAAGTCGGACAAATTTCTGATTTGGGGCTTGTAGAATTGACTCGTCACAGACAAGGTCAATCGTTGTCTGAAATCTTTACAAAAAGATGTCCGCACTGCCAAGGTACAGGCTACTTTATGAATGAATTCAACTTTGCAACTCCGACAGCTGAAGGCGAATACAGAGCAAAAGCTGCAAAAATGAAATTGCCTGTAAATAACTTTAAAAAGAACAACAAAAATAATAAGAATAACAACCAAAACCAACCGGCTCCGCAACAAGAGGCAGTTGAAGAACAACAAGTTCAACAAACACCTGTTGTAGAGGTTGAAAATCCGTCAACAATTGCAACTCAGGAAACTGAAAAACGCGAAAACAAGCGTAAACGTGGCGGCAGAAAGAGCAAGTTTGAGAAAAAACAAGAAGCTCCGCAAGAAGCAATTGAACAAGTTGTAGAAACAGCGGAAACTGTTCTTAAACCGAATGAAGAAATTAAACCTGTAATTGAGCAGGAAGCAGCTGAAAAAACTGAAAAGGTTGAAAAAACAGTAGCTTCAACTGATGAAAAAGCTCAAACAGAGGTGCCGGCAGAACAAGCAGAAGAATCTTCAGAAGAACAAGTTGAAGAAAAACCAAAACGTACTCGTCGTCCTAATCGTGGAGCATCTAAAACAAGAAAGCCGCGAGCTAAAAAGACTAAGGATACAGAAGAAAAAGCAGAAAATTCAGAGGAAAAAGTTGAAGAATAAGATTATTTCGACAATTTTTACGTTAATATTGACAGCAAATGTGGGTTTGTGTGAACAGACCCACACTTCTGCTATGCATACGGCTGCTGTGAAGTTTGGGCTTGCAATGGGCGGAGTTGTTTTGTCGTCCTTAATAATTTATTTTGGATTAACTATTTACAACAAATTTTTTGCTAAAATGGTAAACCTTAAATATGAGGAAGATGCTCTTAAAACGCCCCAAACAACAGATGAGGCAGTAAGATTTTTTATTCATAAGAACAAGTTGAGGTAAGATTTTATGAAAAAGGCTTTTGGTGCGATTGATTTGCTTGTCGGACTCGTAATTACGGCAATCGTTTTTATGATTGGTATGAATGCGTTGAGGGGTAGTTCGCTTAAACTTCAAGGTAATAAGGTTGATACAAAAAGTGTTCAACAACAGGTTGATGAGCAGGTGAACGAAATTCAAAATATGCGTCAACAGGCTATAGAGTATAATAAACAGGTCGAGGAGTAAGGCAAAAATCGTTAAACTATACAAATTGCATTATGTTTAAATTTTTTGTATAATCTAAAAATGAGCAGTCTAAGAAAGTATTACAAACAGTCGGCAACATACAAAATTTTTTCTGGAATTTTCATTGAGTTTAAGAGCTTTTTGGAAACTCTTGGAGAAATTGCGATGAATGGTGTTGCGACGGTGCGTTTTACTTTGTTTAGCAAGATTGATTATAAGGAACTTGTTGATCAGTGTTACCGTTTTGGGGTAACTTCTTTGCCGATTACGCTTTCGATTGTCGGAATGACATCTATTATTGTTGCTTCTCAGGTTGCTTTGGAGATGGTAAAACAGGGCGGAAGTAATTTTGTCGGGCTTTTAATGTCTATGTTGATTGTTCGAGAAGTCGGAGTTATTATGTCTGGTTTTGCGATAATTTCTATGATTGGCTCTTCTCTGGCGTCTGAAATTGCTACTATGCGTGTAACTGAGCAGATTGACGCAATTGAGGTTTTGAAGGTAAATCCGATAAAATATCTATTTGTGCCGAGGGTTTTGGCAGGAACTCTTATGATGCCGCCAGTAGTTCTGATTGCTTCTGCAGTTGGTGTAATAGCCGGTGCTGTTACGGCGAAATTAACCTCAGGGCTGGGTTATCGAGCTTTCTTTGATTCCGCATGGCTTGGAATATATATGAAAGATTTAGGTGTCTGCTTGCTTAAAGCTTTGGTTTTCGGTTGGACAATATCTTTGATAAGTTGTTCTTGCGGGTATTACGCAAAAGGCGGTGCAAAGGGCGTTGGAGAGGCTACAAACAAAGCTGTTGTTTGGTCATTTGTGGCAATTGTAATTTGGGATATGATTTTTGCGATAGCATTTTTCTTTTAAAGGTGTAAAATAAAATTATGAGTATAGAAGTTAAAAATTTGACAAAAGCATTTGACGAGAGAAAAGTTTTGGACGACATTTCGTTCAATGTTGAAGATGGTGAAACTTTAGCAGTTGTCGGGTTCTCAGGCTCCGGTAAAAGTACGATTTTGAAACTTATTTGCGGACTTTTGACTCCTGATAATGGAGAAATCAAAACAACAGGCGGTGAAATTGCAATGGTTTTTCAGTATTCGGCACTGTTTGACTCATTAAATGTGGCTGATAACATTGCTTTTGCGCTTCATGAAAGAAAAGATTTGAGAAATAAATATTCTGAAAAAGAGATTAAAAATATTGTATCAGAAAAGCTTGAACTTGTCGGTTTAAAAGGAATTGAGAGTAAATTCCCGTCAGAATTGTCAGGTGGTATGCAAAAACGTGTAAGTTTTGCAAGGGCAATTGTGACTGAGCCAAAAACGATTTTGTATGACGAGCCGACAGCTGGCTTGGATCCGATTTCGTCGACTTTGATTGAGGATTATATAGTTCGACTTAAAGAAGAAACTCATGCCTCGTCAATTGTCGTAACACATCAGATGTCGACAATTCAAAGAACGGCGAACAGAGTCATAATGCTTTATGATGGTAAAATAGTTTATGAGGGAACTCCTGAGGATATGTTGAGGCAAGATACGCCTTATACAAAACAGTTTGTGACTGCTTCTTTGGAAGGACCTATGCAAATGATAGCTGAGTAGAAAAGGAAAAATTATGGATATAGAAAAACTATTTAATGAAGAAGTAATGTCGTTGGATACGTACATTATGTTTAAATTGAAAGAACAAACAGCAAAATTAAAAGATGAATTGACTGCTCGAAACAGAGCTCCGATTTCACTTTCAATGGGGGCTCCAACTGCAAATCCTCCAAAAGCTTTGCTTGATAGATTGAAAGAAATTCTTGATGAGGACGGAATTCACATGTACTCAACTCCGAAAGGTGAGCCTTATTTTAGAAAAGCGATTGCGCAGAGAATGAAAAATCGTTTTGGGGTTGAATTGGATCCAGAAACAGAAATTTTCTCACTTGTGGGGTCAAAAGAAGGTATTGCAAACTTGGTTAGATTTATTACAACTCCAAAACATGAAGAGTTTGAAAAAGATGTAATTATGGTACCAGATCCTTGCTATGCATCATATTTACAGTTTATCAAATGTTCGGGAGCAAAAGCTTATCCAATGCCTTTGACTGCTGAAAATAACTTCCAGCCTGATGTTGAAGCTATTTATAACCAAATTATAAAAGACGGTTACAAACCTGAAAATATTAAGGCGTTGTTTATCAACTTCCCTAACAATCCGATGGGGATTTCGACAACTCGCAAATATGTTCAGTCTGTAATTGATTTTTGTAAAAAACATGACATATTGTTGGCGTCAGATGCTGCATATGCGGATTTGTATTTTGCAGAAGATGAAAAACCTTTCAGTATTTTTGAACTTGAAGGTGCAAAAGACATCGGTATTGAATTCTACAGCTTCTCAAAACCTTACGCTGTAACAGGTTGGAGATTAGGTTGGGTTTGCGGGAACAAAGACGTTATCCAACGCTTTGGCAAAGGTAAATCAACTATTGATAACGGGATTTTCAAAGCTCTTCAAAAAGCTTGTGCTGAAATTCTGAATTCAGAAGAAGGTGACAAGTATATTGAGGAAGGTAACAAGGGTTATGCCAGAAAGCAAGCTATTATGGTAAAAGGTTTCAAGGAACTTGGTTGGGATATTGATGAAAAAACAGTCCCGCATACAACTTTCTACTTATGGTTGCCTATTCCGAAAAGATACGATTCTGCTTTCAAATTCTGCGAAGATGTTTTGAAAAAATCAGGCGTTGTATTGGTGCCAGGAAATGCTTTTGGTGACCATGGCGAAGGATTTTTCAGACTTTCTTATGTTTGTTCTGATGAGCAGTTGCAGGAAGTTGTTGACAGATTTAAAGAGGACGGTTTCTATTTTGAATAAGTTTTTGAAAATTGTTAAATAGAACTAAAAAGAGCCTCAAAAAGGCTCTTTTTTATTATATCTGTGGAGAATTGTAAATTTCGGATTTTATCCTCTTTTGCCTACACAATGGTATTCAAAACCACGCTGTCTAAGTCTTTCTCCGTCATATTGATTTCTTCCGTCAAAGATTATTGGTGATTTCATTAAGTCTTTAATTCTGTCGAAATCAGGGCGTCTGAATTCGTTCCATTCTGTCAAAAGTAGCATACAATCTGCATTTTCTAGCGCGTCATAAGAATTTTTTGCATAAGTGATTTTGTCACCAAAAATTGTTTTGGCCTGTTCAAATCCTTTCGGATCATAAGCTTTCACAGTTGCACCGAATTCTAATAAAGCGTTAATAATTGTGATTGCCGGTGACATTCTCATATCATTTGTTTTTGGTTTGAAAGTCAAGCCCCAAACGCCGAAAGTCTTGCCAGCCAAGTTCATTCCGAAGCGGCGAAGAATTTTTGTGATAAAGATTACTCTTTGTTCTTTGTTTACTTCGTCTGCAGCTTCAATTAGTCTAAATCCACAGTTGTTGTCTTTTGCGGTCTTCAATAGTGCCTTAACGTCTTTTGGAAAGCAACTTCCACCGTATCCAAGTCCTGGGAATAAGAATTGAGAACCAATTCGTTTGTCTGAACACATTCCGATACGTACCATTTCTGCATCAGCACCAACAGCTTCGCAGATATTTGCGATTTCATTTGCGTAAGAAATTTTTACTGCTAAAAAAGAATTTGCTGCGTATTTGGTCATTTCAGCGGATTTTACGTCCATAATTACAAAGCGACTTGCTGTCCTGAAAAACGGTGCGTAAACTTCTTGCATAATTGCGGTTGCTTTTGGCGAATTTGAGCCGATTACAACCCTGTCAGGTTTCAAAAAGTCATCTACTGCTGCACCTTGTTTCAAAAATTCAGGGTTTGACACAACGTCGAATTCCCCGTCATAATGTTTGCGGATAGTTTCTGCAACTTTGTCTGCTGTACCGACAGGTACGGTAGATTTGTCGACGATTACTTTGTAGCCGTTGATGGCTTTCCCGATGCTGTCTGCAACTGCCATAACGTATTGCATATCGGCAGAACCGTCCTCGCTTTGCGGAGTCCCTACTGCGATAAAGCAAACGAGTGAGTCTTTTACGGCTTTTTCAAGGTCTGATGAAAACTTCAAACGACCTTCCATAACATTTGCCTTGATTAATTCTTCAAGCCCAGGCTCATAAATCGGAACAATTCCGTCCTCTAATTTTTTTAGTTTTTCTAAATCATTATCCACACAAATTACGTCGTTTCCCATATCTGCAAGACATGTTCCTGCAACTAATCCTACGTATCCTGTTCCGATTACACAAATTTTCATCTCTTCTCCTTATAATCCATAATATGTAATATAGCACAAAAAATATTTTTATGAGATAATGTCAATTATTTAATTAAGAAGGGAAAGTTATGGAATACAATTACAAGCTTAAAGATACGAAATCTAAAGATGCATTCAATTATAAATATTTATTGGGAAAGATTTTCCCGTATATAAAACCGGTATTGCCAAGAGCAACAATAAATTTGCTTATAGCAATTCCTTTGGGTTTGCTTGATGGGGTTGTTGCGCTTGCATTGAAGCCGTATTTAGATTTTGTTGTAAACGGAAATCCTGAACATACTTGGACTTTTTTAGGTATTACTGTTCATTCACAAGCTTTTCTTGCTATGATAATACCTTTTGGTATCGTCGGTTTTGCACTTTTCCAAGGGATATTAAAATATTCCAGCAATTATTTGACAGATTGGACCGGACAAAAAATATCAATGTCTTTAAAAAAAGATTTGTTTAAAAAATTGACTTCAATGGACCCTCAATTTTTTGATGTGAACTCATCTGGCATTGTTTTGACAAGATTTTTGAGTGACCCTGACACAGCATCTAGAAATGTTATTGATTTGTTGAAATCATTTATCGCAACTTTCTTTGGACTAATCGGGCTTGTTGGTGTTTTGCTTTATAACTCATGGAAGCTTGCAATTATAGGTGTAACTATTATGGCTATTGCGATTACGCCTGTTACGTTTATCAGAAAAAGAGTTAAAAAAGTTTCTAATGCGACTATGGTTGTTGGTGGAAATATGACAACGAATTTTAATGAAACTTTTGCAGGTAACAAGATTATGACTGCTTATAATTTGCAAAAAGATCAAAACGAAAAATTTGACAATCAAATTACTGAACAGTTCCACCTTGCAATGTCGTTGACAAAGCGTGTCGGTTGGCTTTCTCCGATTATGTATTTTGTTTGCTCAATAGGGATTGCACTTGTTATGGCGTATGGTAACAGCTTGATTTTGTCTGGCGAAATGACTGCTGGAAGTTTTGCGTCATTTGTGACTTCTCTGCTTTTGTTGTACAAGCCGACAAAAACTTTGGGAAACACTTTGACAAACCTTCAAAATGTGTTTGTTGCAATGAGTCGTGTGTTTGAATTGTTTGATTTACAACCGCAAATTAAATCTCCTGAAAAACCTGTTGCATTGGCAGATTTGAACAACTGTATTGATTTCAAAAATGTTTATTTTGAATACGAAAAAGATGTACCTGTTTTAAAAGATTTCAATTTGCACGTAAACAAAGGCGAAACTATCGCCTTGGTTGGAAATTCTGGTGGCGGTAAAAGTACGGTTGTAAGTCTGTTGCCTCGTTTTTATGATGTAACGTCAGGTGCTATTGAGTTTGACGGCGTGAATATCAAGGATTTTGAACTTGATAATTTAAGAAGTAAAATTTCGTTTGTTTTCCAAGATAATTTCTTGTTCTCAGGAACGATTAAAGAAAATATTTTGATGGGCAACGAACAAGCGACAGATGAGCAGCTTGAAGAAGTTGTCAGAATGGCACATTTGGACGAATTTGCTCACACTTTAGAAAAAGGTCTGGATACATTTGTTGGTGAACGTGGGGCATCATTGTCAGGCGGACAAAGACAACGTGTTGCAATTGCTCGAGCTATGTTGAAAAATTCTCCGATTGTAATTTTGGACGAAGCAACATCGGCTCTTGATAACAAATCAGAAGCAATTGTTCAAAAAGCTTTGGATAACTTGATTAAAAATAGAACTGTATTTGTAATCGCACACAGACTATCAACAATTCAAAATGCAGATAGAATTGCGGTTGTGGACGAAGGCAGACTCGCAGAACTCGGAACACATGATGAATTGATGAATATTGAAGGCGGAAAGTATAAATATTTGTACGAAATGCAGTTTAAAAGACAAGAAGAAGCGGTATTGTAACTATTGTACCAATATTCATGATGTCGGGGGGAGGTACCCCGACCTACTTTCTTATAAAAGTTAATAAGACAATAAGTGAATAAGTTTTTATCGAGAGCTATTGCATCAAAGTATATTTTTGAGCGAAGCGAACTAAATTCTGAGTTATAAACATAGATAGTTGCAAGACTAAGCTTCTCTCCCTCAATTAGGGAGAGAAGGAGAGTGGGTAGTTAATTAAAAGTCACTTCGGACTACGATTCGGAGTCTATTGTATTTTATATTATAATTTTTCTCTTTACATTCCTTCACAAAAACGCAATTTCCCCACATAAAAATCCTTTATATAAATAAGGTTAGGTTTATAGGTTAAAAATTTATGTGTATTAGTTGTATAGGTGGATATAACAATCCGTTCGGACACGTCGTAAATAATACTTTTCTTGGTTACAATTATGGTTATCCGTATATGAATTCCCCATTTGAAGGAACAGGAGTTTTGACCGGACTTTCTCCATACTATGTAACTCAAAGTTATCCGTCTTTTGCTGAAAATTTGAGAAATTCAAACTCTATTTTCCAACAAACTTATAACGAAGTTTTTGGAACATATAACAATTACAATTTTAACAATCAAATGCTTTTTCCAAGCTATGGCAGTAACAATATTTTTGGGGCGTTGAACAATTTTGATTTGAATAATTCTCAACAATATAATTACAATGGAGTTTTTAACAATAGCACTGATATAGAGCCTATTCAAGACTCTGTTATTGATGTTTCTCCGAAAACAGAAACTTCTACAAAACCTCAATCAACAACTTCGACACTTGCAACAAATCCAATTCATCATTCTGCATCAGCTCCTCATACAGAACTTTATCGCGGTGTAAAATATAATTCTAAAAAAGGTCAAACTTTAGCTAAGAATGCACTTGCCGGACTTCCTCAAAAAAGAGAAAAAGCTCTTTGTGCAAGATTTGTAAAAAATGCCGTTGTAAAAAGTGGATTAGGTCCATATATTGACGGTAATGGCGAGTATTGCAAGTATATTTTTAGGGCAAATGATAATTTTAAACAAATCAGTGCGAAAGGTTTGGATTTTTCAACTCTGCCAAAAGGTGCGGTTGTAACTTATGACGCCGGAACAAGAGTTTCTAACTCTCAAAAGTCTTGGAATATTGGTGAAGACGGGCATGTTTTGATTTCACTTGGCAACGGCAAAGGTTGCAGTGATATGATTGATGAAGAAATTCCTAGAAGTGACAGAGCTTATGTTTTTATTCCTGTTTAGATTGTATTAATAAATCTTAACAAAATAGTCAATTTTGTAACTCCAAAATACTTTATATAAATACAGGGAAATTTATAAGGGGATATAAAGTTGGGACTATTGGATTACGCAAATATTCAATATACAAATTCACAAGCAACTAGAACTGCTTCGCAGCAAGTTGGCATGAATTCTTTTGCAACAACGGGTATAAATCCGTTTTTACCAGCTGCTTCTGCATATCCGATGAGAACTTCATTATTTGCAAATCCTGATGATTGTACTCCTATGATGCCGATATTTTCTGCAACAGATTTTGGACTTCTTTCAAAGCCAAGCTTGTTTAATTTTGGTTCTTCTTTATCAAGTTTGAGTTTATTGAATAATAATATTTTTAATATCGAAAATTCAGGTAATAAAAATCAGTATAAAGTAAGTTTAAGCAGCGGTAATCTTGGAAAAGATATTGTCGCAACTGCGAAACAATATATTGGTTATAACGAAAAAGACGGTTCATATAAACTGTTTACTAATGGTCGAAAAGAGGCTTGGTGCGCAGATTTTGCAACTTATGTGACAAAAGAGGCACTTAGAGCTAACGGAAAATCAATTCCGAGTGGCTTCGGTTCATCAAGCGTTGCTGGTCTAAAAAGCTGGGGACAGAAAAACGGTCGATATGTGACAAATGTTGCTCAGGCAAAACCTGGTGATATCGTGATTTTCAACTGGTCACATACCGGTATCGTGAAAAATATTTTAGCAGACGGAACAGTCGTAACTATTGAAGGTAATACATCAAATAAGGTTGCAGAAAGGAAATATTCGCCAAGAAGCGGAAAAATTAACGGATTTGTTCAAGTAGCTTAAAAAGATTTTTATATAATTCCTCAAGATCTCCGTTATTATTGATAATATAATCGGACATCTGAATTTTCTTTTCTTGTGTCATTTGTGAATTCATTCTGGCTTTTGCGTGCGTTAACGTGTAATTGTTGCGTGCCAAAAGCCTTTTTAATCTGATATCATCATCAGTGTAAACAAACAAGATTTTGTCAAACATTCCTTGCATATTTGCTTCAAAAAGTAATGGAATTCCGACAAATAGCAACTCTTCTGACTTGTTTTCGTCAAAGAATTTTTCTATTTCTCGTGCAATTTGCGGGTGCATAATCTCAGCAATCTTTTTTCTGTACTTTTCGTTTGAAAAAATCAATTGCCCTACTTTGTAGCGAGAAAATTCCCCACTATCATCAAATACGTCAAGATGCTTGAAAGCCTCAAAAAGTTCCTTATTCTTAATCGTTAAAAGCTCGTGCGAAACCTCATCTGTATCAAGAACTTTATACCCCTTGCTTTCCAAAAACTTCTGGACGGTTGTCTTTCCTGATGCAATATTTCCACAAATAGCTATCTTTTTCATTTTGAAATCCTGTTTAAAAAGTTTTTCAATTCCTTAATCTGTGCCGGTTTTATTGGTTTGAATTCTCCACGACGTAAACCTTCCAAACTTAACGTTGCATGTCTTACTCGTTTTAAAACTTTTACTTCATACCCGAAATGCTCAAACATTTTTCTAATTTGTCTGTTCATGCCTTGATACAAGGTGATTTGCATTTCTGTGTGCTTACTATCAATTTCCAAAACCTGAATATCTGCATAAGCAACTTTGTTTGGCTCAATTTCAATCCCGTTTGCCATTTGTTCGAGTTCTGCACGAGTAACTTGTGCATTTACAGTTACCATATAAACCTTCGGAACCTTTACAGACGGGTGTGTAAGTGCATTTATCAAATCGCCGTCATTTGTCAAAATCAAAAGGCCGGTAGAATCTTTGTCCAAACGCCCGACAGGTTTTAGACCTGCAAGTTTTTCAGGCAACAAGTCGTAAATTGTTTTTCTACCTTTTTCATCATCACAAGTCGTAATATATCCGGCAGGTTTGTAAAACCTGTAATATTCGTGCTTTACAGGGTGGATAAGTTTTTTATTTACAAAAACTTTGTCTTTGGGTTGAACCAAATAGCCAAGTTCTGTAACAGTTTTACCGTTCACAGCAACAACACCTTGTTCAATAAGCTCGTCGGCTTTTCGTCTTGAACAAAGTCCTGATGATGCGATGTATTTGTTTAAACGAGTGCCGGACATTTTTCCAATCCTTTTTCAAACGCGTCAGTAAGCATTTGTGGCATTTTTCTGTAAAGCTTACCTACTCTACTTGTTGCTACAACATCAAATTGCGCCTTAATAAAGACTTTACCTGTTGCTTTTGACTTGATTACCTGAGCGAATGTAACTGAAAGGCTATTGTATTTTTCAATCCAAGTTTCAATAATAATCGTATCATCAAGCTTTGCAGAAGCTTTATAGCGCAAATTCATATTTGTCACGGGAAGAAGAACATCTCCGTCTTTTAAAGACAAAAGGTCTAACCCGAGCATTTCGCAAAGGTCAACACGACCGCGTTCCAACCATCTCAAGTATGAACCGTGCCAAACAACGCCATAAGCGTCTGTGTCAGAATAATAAACTTTTGTTTCGAATGTATGTTTCATAATAGGTAATTTATAACACAAAGGAGAAAAAAATGAAATATCAATGCGATGTGTGCCAATGGATTTATGACGAAGAAAAAGAAGAAGTAAAATTTGAAGATCAACCTGAAAGCTATGTTTGCCCGATTTGCGGAGCAGGTAAAGACATGTTTACGAAACTTGAAAAATAATTGAAAAATAAGCAAAAAATTTGAGTTTTGTGTTTTTATATATATGTG
>ERZ1034878.79-NODE-79-length-49707-cov-15.493918_pt1 | contig 49707 bp, 54 predicted proteins | sample MGYA00520593_ERZ1034878 | MGnify/ENA primary metagenome ERZ1034878 (study PRJEB33766, sample SAMN09781724) | gut metagenome | biome: gut microbiome | host: Homo sapiens | place: Madagascar | study: EMG produced TPA metagenomics assembly of the PRJNA485056 data set...
TGAGCTTTTGTTACCATGTTCAAACCTTCAACTGTAACAGTTCCTTTTGCAACGTTAACTTTTTTAATGTTACCGTCTTTACCTTTATCTTTGCCTGCAATAATCATTACTCTGTCAGTATTTTTTACATGCAATTTTTTGTTTGTCATTGTTTTATTCCTTTAAATTCTTGTCGGGAAATTAATCCCGACCTACATATTGAATTTTAATTAATGAAATCTAGGCAAGTGCACTAGATAACTTCCGGAGCCAAAGAAACGATTTTCATGTATCCTTTGTCTCTCAATTCACGAGCAACCGGTCCGAAAACACGAGTTCCACGTGGGTTGCCATCTTTGTTGATAATTACTGCTGCGTTTTCGTCAAATCTGATAACAGATCCGTCTGCACGTTTGATATCAGCTTTTGTTCTAACAACAACTGCTCTTACAACTTCAGATTTTTTTACAGGCATATTAGGGTTAGCATCTTTTACTGCAGCTACGATTTCGTCGCCAACTGCTGCAAATTTTTTATTTGAGCTGCCCATAACACGGATACACAAAAGTTCTTTTGCGCCAGTGTTATCTGCTACTTCTAATCTTGTTTCTTGTTGTATCATTTTAATTTTCCTTTATTGTTTTTAAAGAATGTTTTTACTTTTGACAGCGCATTAATTTGATTAATGATGTCTTTTATACCTTACTCGAAACTCCGTTTCGAAGGTTCCGTGTCAAACACGGTACACGATTAACGTGCTTTTTCAACTACTTCAGCCAAAGCCCAACGTTTATCTTTTGAAGTTGGTCTTGCTTCAACAATTCTTACGATATCGCCTTCATTGCAAATATTTTCAGGATCGTGAGCTTTGTAGTTTTTATTTGATTCCATAATTTTTTTGTATTTTGGATGTGGTTCATAGTCTGCAACTTTTACAACAATTGTCTTGTCCATTTTGTTGCTGATTACTACACCTTGTTTTTCTTTTTTAGGCATGTTGTTTTTCTCCTTTGCGAAAGCTACCTCAACACCACACTAGGCTTGTACAGTACTTCCTTTTTCATTTATTACAGTTTTCGCTTGAGCTATAAGTTTTTTTGTTTTAGAAATCAATGCTGTGTTTTCTAATTTGTGAGTTGAAAGTTGCAATTTGTAATTAAACAAATCCTTCTTCCAATCAATTATAGCACTTTGCAGTTCTTCAACTGTTTTTTCGCGCATTTCATTTAATTTCATTACTTATTTCCTTATTATTTGTTTTCTAACTTTGCTTTTTCAACAACTTTTACCTTGATAGGTAATTTTTGAGCTGCTAATTCCAAAGCGTGAACTGCAACATTTCTATCGAAATAATCAAGTTCAAAAAGAATTCTGTTTGGTTTAACTACTGCAACCCAGTATTCCAAGTTACCTTTACCTGAACCCATACGAGTTTCAGCAGGTTTTGCTGTAATTGGTTTGTCTGGGAAGATTTTAATCCAAACGTTACCGCCACGTTTGATTTCACGAGTCATTGCACGACGTGCAGCCTCGATTTGTCTGCTGGTAATCCAACCAGGCTCAACAGCTTGAAGTGCATATCCACCAAATTCTAATTGTGTTCCTCTGGTTTCAGTACCTTTCATTCTGCCTTTCATCATTTTGCGGTATTTAGTTTTTTTAGGCTGTAACATTTTATTTTTACTCCTGTTATATTTTCGTTACTTATTTTTCTTCGGCATTTTCTGAAGAAATTCTACGTCTAGGTCTTCTTCCACCTTTTTCTTCTTTGCCACTTTTTGCTTTGATGTTTTGATCTGCTTTTTCGCCAGGCATTAAGTTGCCTTTGAAAATCCAAACTTTAACACCAATCTTACCCATAATAGTATCAGCTTCTGTGAAACCATAATCTACATCAGCTCTTAATGTTTGTAGAGGGATTCTTCCTTCTTTTGCCCATTCAGAACGAGCGATTTCAGCACCACCTAAACGGCCAGATACCATTACTTTAATACCTTGCGCACCTGCTCTCATTGTACGTTGCATAGCTTGTTTCATTGCACGTCTGAAAGCGATACGTTTTTCTAATTGTTGAGCAATTGCTTCTGCTACAAGTTGTGCATCTGCATCAATTCTTGCAACTTCAACAACATTGATGATAATAGGTTTTCCAAGATATTTTGAAACTTCTTTCTTCAAATCTTCGATACCTTGACCACCACGACCAACAACGATACCAGGCTTAGCTGTAACAACTGTAACAGTTGTGTTTTGAGCTTTTCTAGCAATTAAAATTTTAGAAACACCTGCTGTATAAAGTTTTTTCTTAATAAATTTTCTGATTTTTGCATCTTCTGCAACGAATGCGCCGTAATCTTTTACCTTAGCGAACCATGTGCTAACCCAAGGTTGAATTACGCCGATTCTAAATCCTGTTGGATGTGTTTTTTGTCCCATTTTATTTACCTTTTGTTATTACTACTACTTAGTGATATCACTTACTTTTAAAGTTAAGTGAGAAGTGCGTTTTAGTCTTGAATACATACGACCTTGCGCTCTTGTTCTTGCTCTTTTGTATGTAACGCTTTCATCTGCGAAAATTTCAGAAACTTTCAAAGATTCAGCTCCTACACCATATTTTTCTTGTGCATTTGCAACTGCAGCTTTCAAGTTCTTTTCAACTACTCTTGCTGCAAAATAAGGCATAAAACGTAACATATCTTGAGCTTCAACGACAGATTTACCTCTAACTTCGTTGATTACTCTACGAAGTTTTCTTGCTGTCATTTTTATATCAGTTTGTCTTGCTTTAGCTTCCATTTTTATTTTCCTTATCTTAAAGTTTTACCTTTTTGGGTTTTACTATTTTCTTTTAGCAGTTTTATCAGAACCTGCGTGTCCTTTGAATAGTCTTGTTGGTGCAAATTCTCCAAGTTTGTGACCAATCATTTGTTCTGTTACATATACTGGAACGTGAGTTTTCCCATTGTGAACAGCGATTGTGTGGCCTAGCATATCAGGAATAATCATTGATGCTCTTGACCAAGTTTTAATAACTTTTTTCTCAGAGTTTGCATTCATTTTTGCTATTTTGTTTTGTAGAGCTTCTTCTACATAAGGGCCTTTTTTTAATGAACGTGCCATTCTATTACCTTTCTTAATTTTGTTTGGTAGTTTATATATAAAGTTCAAGGGTTGAAAAGTTGAATAGTTTTACCCTCAACCCTTTACACTTTGTAACTATTTTTTACGTCTTCTAACGATTAATTTGTCAGAAGCTTTACCTTGTTTTCTTGTCTTATAACCAAGAGCTGGTTTACCCCAAGGTGTTTTTGGATGTCCACCAGGACCAGTTTTACCTTCACCACCACCGTGAGGGTGATCGCAAGGGTTCATTGTAACACCACGTACTGTAGGTCTGATACCTAAGTAACGTTTTCTACCGGCTTTACCGATTGATAGGTTTTTAAATTCTGAATTACCTAATGTACCGATTGTAGCCATACATTCTTTTCTTACCATTCTCATTTCTGAAGAAGGAAGTTTGATTGTTACATAGTCGCCTTCTTTAGCCATAACTTGAGCAGCATTACCAGCTGATCTTACCATTTTGCCACCACGACCAGGGATTAATTCAATGTTGTGAACAATTGTACCTAAAGGAATTAATTCAAGAGGTAAAGCGTTACCTGTTTGAACCGGTGCTTCAGGACCAGAAACTATTACGTCACCAACATTCAATCCTTCAGGTGTCAAGATATATCTTTTTTCACCATCTGCATAGAATACTAATGAAATTCTTACGTTTCTGTTTGGATCGTATTCAATAGTTTTAACTGTTGCTAGTACTCCAAATTTTTCACGTTTGAAATCGATTATACGGTAAGTTCTTTTTACACCGCCACCTTTATGACGACATGTAATTCTACCAGTGTTATTTCTTCCTGCTGTTTTCTTCAATGATTTTAACAATGATTTTTCAGGAGTTGAAGTAGTGACTTCTTGGTAGTCACTTTTTGTCATCCCTCTTTGTCCTGGAGATGTTGGATTTATTTTTCTAATTGCCATTTTTATTTTTCTCCTTTGGCTTTTGTAATACTTTTGGGACTTATGCCAGACGCCCCTTCTATTAGGTGAATAAGTTAATAAGTGAATAAGGCAATAAGTTCGTTTCGTGCTTCGCACAATTAAACTTCTATATTCAATTTTCAACTCATCACATCATTTTGCTATTCGCAAAATCCGCTTTCTTTGCCAAGCCTACGCACTCGGCTCGTTCGCGCTACGCATCAATCAATTCTTCGATTGGATCACCTTCGATAGTTACGATTGCTTTTTTAGAAGAATCTGTTCTACCGAATTTATATCCCATTCTCTTTTCGTGAGATGGCATATAAACTGTTCTTACTTTTTTAACTTTTCTACCAGGAAAAGCTAATTCTACTGCTTGAGCAATTTCAACTTTTGTTGCGTTTTGTACAACTTCAAAAGTATATTGACCCAAAGTTGTAGCACCTACTGATTTTTCAGTAATGATAGGTTTTTTGATTACATCATATAATTTTTCTATATTTGATCTTGCCATTATTGTAACCTTTCTGTGATATCATTTACAGCAGATTCAGTCATTACAACAAAATCAGCTTCAAGTAAATCTTTTACATTTAAGTTTGAAGGTAAAATAATTTTTACGCTTGGGATGTTTCTTGCAGCTAATTCAAGATTTTTATTTTCATCAGCTTTAACATCTGCAACGATTAAAGTTTTACCTGAAACATTTAATGCTTTAAGTGCGCTTACCATCAATTTTGTTTTAGGTTCAGCAATTGTAGAGAAGTCTTTTACTACAACCAATTGTTCACTTCTAGCAGACAATGCAGATTTGATAGCCAATTGTCTTGCTTTTTGAGGCATGTTGAAAGCATAACTTCTTGGTTTTGGTCCAAAGATTACGCCACCGCCTGCGAACAATGGAGAACGTAAAGAACCAGCTCTAGCTCTACCAGTACCTTTTTGTTTCCATGGTTTTTTGCCGCCGCCAGAAACTTCAGCTCTTGTTTTACAAGAAGCAGAACCTTGACGAGCATTATTTAATTGTCTTCTTAATGCTAAGTGCATTACATGTAAATTAGGTTCAACGCCGAAAACTGCTTCGTTCAAAGCGATTTCGCCTAATTTTTCTCCATTTGTACTTAATATTTCTTTTGACATTTTTGTTTTTTCCTTTATTTATTATATCTTTCGTTTAAGACTGCTTACCGCTTGCTTATTTGCTTTATCTGGCAAGACCAGCCGGTTTTTGAGACTTTTCCGTGTCTTGAGATCTTTACCCCTCTCCCGTATCTCTAACATTCACTATCGTTCATTTAGAGTTACGACCTCTCCAAAATGGCGAGGTGAGAGATAGGACTAGTTCCACTTAGTTCTAGTTGGAACGATTGTTACCAATCTACCTTCGCATCCAGGAACAGAACCTTTTACTAATACTAAGCTGTTAGCTGCATCTACTTTAACTAATTTCAATTTAGTAATAGTAACTCTTTCATTACCCATGTTACCAGCCATTCTTTTGCCTTTAATAACACGAGAAGGAGTTGTACCTGCACCGATAGAACCAGGTTCTCTGTGGTTTTTAGAACCATGTCCCATAGGTCCTCTTGAGAAGTTCCATCTTTTTACTGTACCTTGAAAACCTTTACCAATTGATTTACCAGTTACATCAACTTTTTCTACGTTATCAAGAACTGACAATTCAATTTTGTCACCAACTTTATAGTCAGCAGGATTGTCAACTCTAAATTCCTGTAGATGTCTGAAGTTTTCAAGATTGTTCTTTTTGAAGTGTCCAATTTCAGCTTTTGTCAAGTGTTTTTCTTTAGCAGCAATTGTACCTACTTGTATAGCGTTGTAACCATCAGTTTCAACTGTTTTTACTTGAGTAACAACAATCGGATCAACTTTGATTACAGTTACAGGAATTGCCAAACCTTGTTCGTCAAAGATTTGTGTCATTCCAAGTTTTTTACCTATTACACCTAGTGTCATTTTTTACCTTTCTAGCTCACCCTACTTGGTGCAGACACTTTTCTGCCCCTGTTTCGGGATTGCATTTTTCTCTTGCGAGCGCTACTTCTTTACCTTTTTCGGGATTTACACCCGACACGCACCAAACGTGTGTAGTTCACATTACATGCATAATGCTTATTTAATTTTCAATAAAAGTAAATTATAATTTTACTTCGATATCTACACCAGCTGGAAGATCAAGTCTACCTAGTTCTTCAACTGTTTGTTGTGTTGGTTCGTATATATCAATAATACGTTTATGAGTTCTCATTTCAAAATGTTCACGAGATTTTTTATCTACGTGTGGTGAACGTAAAACGCAATATATACGTCTTTTTGTAGGTAAAGGAATAGGTCCGGCTACTTTAGCTTCAGTTCTTTTTGCTGTTTCTACAATTTTATCTGAAGAAACGTCAATTAATTTGTGATCATAAGCTTTCAAACAAACTCTGATTCTTTGTCTAGTTGTGGTTGCCATTTGCATTCCTTTTTCTTTTTATTATGTAATACACCGCTTGAAATCGCTATTCAACAAATATTTCGGATATTAGTAAATACTTTATTCCAAGCATAACAATGGTAAAACAAACATAATACACTGTCAACACGACTAATTTATTTTTGTATATAATTTGTTACAATATTTTCAAAAATTTTTAAGTTTCAAGCAAAATTGTTACATTTCGCAATAATTTTTAAACAAAAAAAAGAAGGAATTTCATAAAAAATCCTTCTTTTTTCAAAATAATTTTTAGTTATTTATTCTTCATCTTTATCGTCATCATCAGATTCTTCTTCTGTTTCTTCTTCAGAATAATCATCATCTGACATATCATCGTCTAAAGCTTCTGAATCCAAAATAATTTCAGTTTCTTCAATCTCAACTTCATCAGGAGCATCTTCATCGCCTTGTGCTTCTTCCTCAGCTTTTTTAGCATCTTCTTTAGCCAAAGCTTCTTTGATTTCTTCTTCATCTTTAGCTCTAATCACAGGAATTGAAAGCATCAATGCAACTTGATCTCCATCTTGTTCAAGATTAAGTTCAAGTGCTTCTTTGTCCATTTCAACATATTTAGAAAGAAGTTCAACCATTTCTTTGCGCATACGTTCCATCAATTCAGGAGTTAAATTAGTTCTATCCTGCATCAAAACAACACGTAATCTATTGCAAGCCGTATCTTTTGAAGCTTCTGTTTCTTCTTGTTCAGTTTGACGGAAAAAGCCTAAGACTTTATTATATAAGTTTTGTAATATCATCTTATTTCTCCTTTCCTGTTAAACCGGAGAAGAATTTCTTAATTTTAGCCATAACTCCTTTTGGTTCGTCTAAATCTAAGAAAGGAACATCTTCGCCAATAATTCTTCTTGCAACATTATTGTATGCTTTACCTGCCAATGATTTTTCATCGTTTACAATCGGTTCACCTTTGTTTGTAGAAACGATAATGCCTGTATCTTCAGGAATTATACCTATCAATTCAGCTGAAAGAATGTCAACAACTTCATCAACACTAACCATATCTTTTGATTCAATTAGATTTGGTCTAACTCTGTTTAAAAGCAATTTGTATGACTTAATTTCTTCTTTTGATTCCAAAAGACCAATAATTCTGTCAGCGTCACGAATTGCAGACATTTCAGGAGTTGTAACAACTATTGCTTCTGACGCACCAGCAACTGCGTTTTGGAAACCTTGTTCAATACCTGCAGGACAGTCAACAAGAATAAAATCGAAATCTTTTTTAAGTTTTTCGCAAATATCTTTTAACTGTTCTTCTGTAACCGCTGTTTTATCTCTGGTTTGCGCAGCTGCCAAAAGACAAAGATTAGGATTTTTCTTGTCTTTTACCAATGCTTGTTTTAGTTTACAACGTTCTTCAACAACATCTACAATAGTGTAAACAATCCTGTTTTCTAAACCAAGTAGTAAGTCTAAGTTTCTTAATCCGAGGTCAGTATCAATCATTACAACTTTTTTACCGGCTTTAGCTAAAGCTGTACCGATATTTGCATTAGTTGTAGTTTTGCCTACTCCACCTTTACCGGATGTTATTACAATAACTCTACCGCTCATTATTTCTCCTTTTTATGATTCGTGTATTTTATGTATAATAATTTGTTTTTTGTAAATGCAAGCTTCTTCCGGAATAAAAGTATCCGTTTTTTGAATATACGGAATATTAATATTATCCGGTCTTCTTGCAAACGTATCAGCAATTCTCAATTGAATTGCATTCATTTTCAATGCTCTTATTTTTGCATATTGATTACCTGCAGAACCTGCATGAGCAATACCGCCCAAAACTCCCCAAACTGTAATATCTCCTTTGGCAATAATTTCAGAACCCGGATTTGCATCTCCAATAATTACAATATTTCCGTCAGAAGAAATACTTTGACCTGAACGCAAAGTTCTTTGAATATAAAGAGTTGGGAGTTTTTCAGTTTCTCTCAAAGATTTTCTCAAATCGTCAAGGTTATAGTCAATATCTTCGATATCCTCACCTTCAATTTTGTTTGCATCTTCTAATTTTGAATTAAAAGCGTCAAACTCATCTTTCAAGTCTGTTGTTTCTACTGCTACGACAGGTATTTCAGCTTTTTTTACTTCCTCTTTAACTTCTTCTGATTTTGTTTCTTCAAGAGGTTCAACAACAGGAGTATCAATAGTTTCCATTTGATTTTCCGGTTGAATACTTTCCGGCTTGATTTCTTCTAGTGGCTGAACCGGTTCTGCCGGAGCATCTTTTTTAAGAACTTTCAAATCATTTTCTTGTGCAAAAGTTTTGATTTCAGTAGTTTCGTCACCAAAAATTTTATCCAATGCTTTTTCTAATTCTTTGTTAACTTTTTCTTGATCTGCATTAAATTCCGGAGTTGGAACTTTATTTTCAAGAATAGAAACATTAATTCCTAATTCTTCTGCAGATTTTGCTGTAACATCAGAACTTGTTGTAATAAATTCAATTTCAGAATCCATAGATTCAACAAGCGCTTTAATACTTGTTAACTCTGTAGTTGTTAAATTAACCCCACCTAATTTTAGGCAGACATTTTTACTCTGAGCGTCGGGCAAGTCCAAAACTCTGCTTAATTCATAAATAATTTCAGAGGTTTTTTGAGCATTGCTAACGTCAACAATAAAACCATTTTCAATGTATCCCTTATCCATTGCTAATCCTTCCGCAAATGTTTCACCTATTCCATGACAATACATGAAACATCAAAGAACATCAACGAATTATGTCGAAATGTAATATTTTGCCTAAAAATTAAAAATTATACAGTTGCTCTTTCGATTGAATTAGCGTGCTTATTAACCTCTTGCGCCCATATATAATTTGTTCCGGTTGTATCTGTCGGATCCGATGGAGGACAATATTTTGAGTTAATTTGAGATAAAGTAGTCAAACCTTGATTTACATATTTACGTTTAAGCAAACCACCCATGTAATCAATACATTCAGCAACTGAATTAAATGTTCTAAATTTTGTAGAACCAGCAATTCTTACTCCACCAATATTATTTTTTGTTTTAGCTAATCTGCTTTTTCCATTTCCTGATTCATGAATACAAATTCCTGCCAAAACAGATGCACTAATTCCATATTTCTTTTGAGCATTCAAGAAAGCTTGTCCTTGTCCTTCAAGAACTCCTTTTCCTTTCAAATACTTATTCAAATCTTCAGCAGTACCTGTATATAATTCTGTTGCATTTTTGTTATATTTACTATTTGATTTTTGAGTTTTTTGCCCCTTTTTAGTTTTTGAAGTTGTATTTGTTCCATTGTTTAAAGAAGATGTCAAACTTCCAAAATTATTTGTATATTTGTTCAACAAATTCATTTGTTCAAACATTGCCGGTAATCCAAAATTCATCATCGGATTAAACATTGGCATTGAATAATTTGCCATAGAAAATATATTTTCCCCCATAGATGGCATTGAATAACCTGACATCATTGAGAAAGGTGAAAATATTGGCATTGAAAAACTAGGGAATGAGAACATTTGTGGCATAGAGAATAATGAGTTCATCATCCCAAATTGAAACATAGGATTAAATGAATTGCAGCCACAACCACCCATAAAAGGATTTAATCCCATCGGCGGTGCCATATAAATATTGTTAAATCTAACTGCATTAAACATTTTATATAATTATCCCTGATTTATTCCCCGTATATATATAAAGTATTTATTTTTGAGAAAATTGATTAAATCATAGACACATGTTAAATTTTGTTAATAAAAATAAACTATTAACTTATGTAAAATTCTATTTTTATTATATGATATATCTCAGGGACAGAGAATTGATATGATATTTAATGAAACAAAAACACACGAAATCACAGTCGACGTAGTTATTGTAACTATGAAGAACGACGCTCTTCAAGTCTTACTTGTGAAACGTACAAACGAACCTTTCAAAGACAAATGGGCAATCCCCGGTGGTTATGTAAGATTATCCGAAAATCTTGACCAAGCGGCTCTTAGAGTTTTGAAAGAGCGTACAAACATTGACAACGTTTACCTTGAACAACTTTACACATTTGGCGATCCGCTTCGTCACCCGAATGCCAGAGTTATTACATGTGCGTATTTCGCATTGGTTAGAGCTGAGGATATTAACATCATAACAACTGATGAGCTTGGTTGGCACAAGATTTTAGATTTGCCTCCATTAGCTTTCGACCACAAAGAAATTATTGAGTATTCTTTGAAGAGAACTCGTGAAAGACTTGAACTTTGTCCGGTTGCATATCAGCTTTTGAACGAAAAATTCACTTTGACAGAAATGCAAAAGGCTTACGAATTAATTATGGGCAAAAAGCTTGATAAACGTAATTTTAGGAAAAAAGCTCTTGCAACAGACGGACTTATTGAGCTTGATGAGTATACAAAATCGTCATCAAAAAGACCGGCAAGGCTATATACTTTTAAAGATATTAAATTGAACTCGAAACGAGCTCATTTTATCTCTAAGAAAAAGGAGAAAAAATAAATGTTATTAAATATGGTATGGGCTGTACAAATTTTATCAGCATTACTTTTGATTGTATTAATTCTTTTGCACTCTCCGAAAGGCGATGGCATCGCGGGTATCGGCGGAGCATCACATGTTTTTGCATCACAAAAAAGTGCAGAAAAAGGCTTGAACAAACTAACAGGTATTGTTGCAGCGATTTTCTTAGTTTGCACATTCCTTCTAGGCTTTGGGATAATTAAGTAGTAAACTTTCCCTCGCCCCGTCGGGGAGAGCGGATTGTGAGCTGAGGGCGGAGGAAGCACACGTCGGCGTGGAGACGGCGGAGCATTCCATAGACCTGTTAAACGCGAACAACCAAGCAGGGTAGGGTGAGGGGTTTAAACAACTCTTATATGAATTGTAGCAGATGTAGGTCGGCATTGCTATGCCGACAAGTAAAAGCAGTAGAGCAGGCACTGCCTGACATAATTATGTAGAGTGCGGCACCCACACCGCCATCAATTTCAATTAATCAACTATGAACATACTTGTAACAGGTGCATCAAAAGGTATTGGAAACGCTATCGCACACGAGCTTCAAAATATTGGAGAAGTTTTCGTAACCGGTAGAAACGAAAAAGCTTTGGCAGAATGTAATGCCAAAGGTTTTTGTATATGCGATTTGTCAAAAGATATCAATATTTTGGCAAAATTTATTGAAGAAAACGACATTGATGTTTTGGTGAACAACGCCGGAGAATATATTTATTCTGCTCTGGAAAGTATGAATATAACTGATATTCAGCGACTTTATCAAACAAATCTGATAGCACCTGCATATCTTGCATCAAAAGCAATTCCGAACATGAAAAACAAAAAATGGGGACGAATTATTAATATTGGCTCAATTTCAGGTGTTATGGGAGAGGCTTACGCAAGTATTTATTCAAGCTCAAAAGCTGGACTTGTCGGACTTACAAAAGCGTTGGCACTTGAACTTGCGGAATATAATATTACAGTAAATACAATTAATCCGGGGTGGGTTGAAACAGAGCTCGGCATGGCGTCGATTGATGAAAGTGAATTTTCAAGAGAAGAAATTGTTGAAACTATTCCACAAAGACGATTTGTCAAACCCGAAGAGGTTGCAAAGCTTTGTAAATATTTAATTTCAGAAGATGCAAAAGGCATAACTGGACAATCCATAAATCTTTGTGCCGGATTAAGTGTCGGGATTTAGCTGCAAAACAACTACCTTCCCCCCCCGAGCTGGAGTCTGTTCTATTTGGGTAATAGATTCTGAATAACAAAACATTTGTAAACAAATTGAAAAATTCCTGATTAGTTATTATAATAAATATATGGACGGATTGGACACAAGTAGGTTAGAAGAGCTTAAATCTCGAGTACACGAAAAACTTGAAGCGACAGAAATGTTTCGCTACAAGGGGACTGTATCAAAGCTTTTGGGGTTGACGGTTGAGGTTAAACTTCCGGGGCTTAAAGTTGGGGACTTGTGTTATATTGAAACAAAAGACGGAAGGCGAAAACCGGCAGAAGTTCAAGCATTCAAGGGAGAAGTTGCACAATTACTTTTGCTTTATGATGGTGAAGGTATTGGGCAAGGTAGTTTGGTGACTTCGACAGGAAATCCTATTACAATTCCTGTTGGGGACTTTCTTTTGGGACGATTAATTAATCCGATGGGAGAGCCGATTGACGGGAAACCTCTTGATACATCAGGTGCGACTTGGCGTCCGGTTGAAGGTCCACCTCCTGGACCTTTTGAAAGACCAATTATTACGGAAGTTTTTTCAACCGGTGTTCGTGCGATTGATAGTTGTATGACAATGGGTTGTGGTCAGCGTTTAGGACTGTTTGCAGGTTCCGGCGTTGGTAAAAGTACCTTACTGGGTATGATTGCACGAAATTCTGATGCGGACGTAAACGTAGTTGCGCTAATCGGAGAACGTGGGCGTGAAGTTAAAGAGTTTGTAGAAGATGCACTTGGGGAAAAAGGCATGGCAAAATCTGTCCTTGTTTGCTCTACAGGCGATCAACCACCACTTATCCGTCAAAAAGCACTTTTGACGGCAACTGCTGTGTGCGAATATTTTAGAGATCAGGGTAAAAAAGTTTTCTTGATGACAGATACCGTAACTCGTTGTGCAATGGCTGGGCGTGAAGTTGGCTTGTCACTAGGTGAACCGCCCACAATGAAAGGTTATCCGCCGTCAATTTTCTCTTGGTTACAAAAAGTTTTGGAAAGAGCCGGAAATAGTCCTAAAGGTTCTGTCACAGCACTTTATACAGTGCTTATGGAAGGTGATGATATTTCCGACCCGATTGTAGATATTGTGCGTGGTATTGTTGATGGTCACATTTTCTTGTCAAGAAAAGTTGCCGAAATGAACCACTACCCGGCAATTGACGTTTTGGGGAGTATTTCAAGGTTAATGTCATCAATTGTTACGCCGGAGCACAAAGAGGCAGCAGGGAAAATGCGTACGATTATGGCTTTATACCGCGAAAATAAAGACCTTATTGACGTCGGCATGTACCAACCCGGGACAAATCCACGTCTTGACATTGCAATTGAGATGATGCCAAAAATTAATGCGTTTTTGCAACAAAGAACTACTGATATTGTGAGCATGGACACAACTATTCAAACTCTCGTTGATATGATGCGTGGCGTAGAGATTTAGATAAAATTAATTGTCATTTTTTTTTCTTGTATTATAATATACATATCAAAAAGGAGAGAGGAAATGGAAACATTAACGAAACAAGAGGGATTAATTACAAAGATTATCGGCCCTGTTATTGACGTTGAATTTCAACAAGGCGAGTTGCCTGAAATATATACAGCACTTCACATTAACAAAGACGACGGTTCTTACGTTGTTGCAGAAGTTCAACAAATGCTTGGCGGAAACAAGGTTAGAACGGTTGCAATGTCATCTACCGACGGTTTGAAAAGAGGCATGAAAGTTTTCAACACAAATGAACCGATTAAAATTCCTGTCGGAAAATCTATTTTGGGAAGAATTTTGAACGTTACGGGCGATCCTGTTGATAAAATGGGACCTATCGAAACAGACACATATCTTCCTATCCACAGAGAATCTCCAAAATTGGTTGATCAAAACACAAATATTGAGATTTTGGAAACAGGTATTAAGGCAATTGACTTGCTACAACCATACCAAAAAGGTGGTAAAATCGGACTATTCGGTGGTGCCGGTGTTGGCAAAACTGTTTTGATTATGGAACTTATCCATAACATCGCAATGGAGCACTCAGGTGTGTCTGTATTTGGTGGTGTTGGAGAAAGAACTCGTGAAGGTAACGACCTTTGGAACGAAATGAAAGAGTCCGGCGTAATCGACAAAGTTGCACTGATTTACGGTCAAATGAATGAACCGCCAGGAGCCAGAATGAGAGTTGGTCTTTCAGCTTTGACGGCTGCTGAATATTTTAGAGATTTTTCAAAGCAAGACGTACTTCTATTCGTAGATAACATTTTCAGATTTACTCAGGCTGGTTCTGAAGTATCAGCTCTTTTGGGACGTATGCCGTCAGCCGTAGGTTATCAACCGACATTGGCAAACGAAATGGGTGAATTGCAAGAAAGAATTACGTCAACAAAAGATGGATCTATTACATCTGTTCAAGCAATTTATGTTCCAGCCGATGACTTGACAGACCCTGCTCCGGCTACAACATTCTCACACCTTGATGCGTCAACTGTATTGTCAAGACAAATTGCATCACTTGGTATTTATCCGGCTGTGGATCCTCTTGAATCTTCTTCAAGAGTACTTGATCCAAATATTATCGGAGATGAACACTACAACACAACAAGACGTGTTCTTGAAATTCTTCAAAAATACAAAGAGTTACAAGATATTATCGCGATCTTGGGTATGGACGAATTGTCAGAAGAAGACAAAGAAACCGTAAACAGAGCGAGAAAAATTCAAAAATTCTTGTCACAACCGTTCTTCGTAGCTGAACAGTTCTCAGGTATTCCTGGTAAGTATGTAAAACTTGAAGATACTATCAGAGGCTTTAAAGAAATTATTGAAGGCAAACATGACGACTTGCCTGAACAAGCTTTCTATATGGTTGGAACAATTGAAGAAGCCGTTGAAAAAGCAAAAACTTTGAAATAGTGAATGGTGAGTAGTGAGCGGTGAATAGACTGTTTTGATGGCTGTTCACCCTTTGCTCCGTCACATGAGGAATAATTATGCACTTAAAAATAATTACACACGAAAAAGTTGTTTTTGATGAAAATGTTGATGAAATATATACCAAAACCACAGATGGCGAAATGGGTATTTTGAAAAATCACGTACCTGTTATGGCTGCCTTGGATATCGGTGTAACCAAAGCTATTAAAGATAATCAACCGATTTTGTTTACAACAATGGGCGGAGTTTTGCAGTTTAAAGAAGATGAAGCCTTAATTTTAACAACAACAGCTGAACGTGGTGATGAAATTGATGTTGCAAGGGCAAAAGATGCTTTAAACAGAGCAAAGGCAAGACTTGCAGATTCAGAAGCTGAAATAGATGCAAAACGAGCAGAAGCAGCTGTCGCAAGGGCAATGGCAAGGTTGAAAGCAACATTGAATTCGTAAATTAAGAAGATATTAGGTTACTAAGACACTAAGGTTGTAAAAAACTGGATTCTTTCGGCTCGGAAAAGCCTCAGAATGACGAGAATAGCGGCTATTCATGTCATTGCGAGCGTTTAGCGAAGCAATCAAATGAATAGGGCTTAATTAGATTCTTCGGACTCAAATTATTATTGTCCTCAGAATGACGACTTTGTAATTATTTTGTAATGAACTTATCGTTTTATCGACTTAGCGTCCTATCGTCTTTTTAATCTTAGCTGCCTCGCTTCCTAGCTGCTTAGCCGCTAAACTACCAATACCTGAGGTATGAATGAATATTGTTCCAGAGGGCTACGTGCGTAAGAACTTATACCAATGTTTGAAGTATGTACCAATGTTGTTCCAGAGGGCTACGTGCGTAAAAACTTATACCAATGTTTGAAGTATGTACCAATGTTGTTGCAGTGGGCTACGTGCGTAGCACCAGGCAGACCTGATAGATAAACGGAGTAATCAAGCCTGCCTGCAATCCGCTACTATGACTGAATAGTTGTGCGGGTCAAATTTGTCTGCTTTTTTTTGTATAAAAATAGCCGTTAGAAACGGCCAATCTCATATTTGGTAAAAGGTTAGTGTGTGTAGGAGAAAATAAAGAAAAAGAAAATGGTTTATACTTCATGTATTCCACTACGCTAGATATCTATAACATATACGCTATATATATTTACAATTGTTAATATTTATCACACGCTTTTGAGGGAAAATAATTGCAATAGATATTTTTTTAAAGTAAAATATTATCATGATAAGAGGGGTATGGAATGAGGATTGAAGCTAAAAACCTAATAAAAATATATGGCGACAGAAGTGTTGTAAATGACGTTTCTTTTGATATTAATAAAGGTGAAGTTGTTTGTCTTTTGGGACCAAACGGTGCCGGGAAAACGACAACTTTCTATATGGTTGTAGGACTTGTGAAACCGAACAAAGGACATATTTTCTTGGACGGACAAGATATTTCCAGTTGGCCTATGAATGAGCGTGCAAGAGCCGGAATTGGTTATTTGCCACAAGAAGCGTCTATTTTTAGAAAGCTTTCTGTTGAGGACAATATTAAGCTTGTGCTTGAAATGAACGACAAGTTGACTGTCAATGAGAAAAAGCGTAAATTGGAAGAACTTTTGACAGAATTTGGGATTTTGAAACTACGTTCTTATGCTGCAGTTTCTCTATCAGGTGGCGAAAGGCGTAGGGTAGAAATAGCTCGTGCACTCGCCGCAAGTCCTGATTTTATGCTTTTGGACGAACCTTTTGCCGGCATTGACCCGATTGCAATCGGCGATATCAAAGATAACATTAAAAAGATTTCCAAAGAAAAAGGTTTGGGCGTATTGATTACCGATCACAACCCGAAAGCTACATTATCAATTACAGACAGAGCTTACGTAATCTTTGACGGAAAAATAAAAATTCAAGGTCGCAGCGTTGACGTTGCAAACGATCCGGTTGCGAAAGAGTTCTATTTAGGAAAGGATTTCGCACTATAATGAAATTTCCTAAAATCACGATTTATGACAAATATATTTTCACACAGGTAATGATGGCGACATTTGTAGCAATTTTGTTGTTTACGGTTGTTTGGATTGCGCCTGAAATGCTTTTAAATACAATCAAAAAGACTCTTTCCGGCGAATATGGAGTCAAGACAGCATTCCTTGTAATCATTTATGAATTGCCTAAAATCTTAGGAAAAGCTTTCCCTGTCGGCTTATTGCTTGGTAGTCTTTTTACGTTTGATAAATTGAGTAAAGATTCTGAATTGACTATTTTCAGAGCAGTTGGGTTGTCTTTTCAGCGAATTATTGCTCCTGTATTGGTTTTGAGCTTGATTGTAACTTGGTTGTGCTTTGTAACAGGAGACAAACTTATTCCATATTCAGTAAACAAAGCCGGAGCCCTGAAGGGGGGATATATTTCGACTCAATATATTTATACTCAAAAGGATAAAGAAGGTATTCCGACCAAGGCTGTTGTGGTATCTAAGTTTTCAAAGGATACAATGTACAATGTTATTGTTTTGGATTTTTCAAAAAAACAATACACTGATGTTCACCAGTTGCAAGATATTTATTATGCTAAAACAGGTAAAAACTTTGACAATCGCTGGGAACTTTATGACATCACTCAATATGAGTTGTCTAATGACGGAATTTATATCGACATAAATAAAATCCCTAAAATGGACATTTTGGAAGGCGAGTCTGCAAAAAACGCGTTCACGCTTATGACATATTCTGTGAAAAAAGAGCGCGAAATCAACAATCACGACTTGCACAACTATATTAAGCTTTTGAAAAAAGAAGGACTTGACGAAGAATACAGATATATGTTGAACAAGTATTTGCAAAGATTTTTCCACCCGTTTGTTTGTGTACTTTTAGCAATTATGGGTGCATTACTTGGATTTAGCAAGCCGAGAGAGCAAAGGTTAGTTGGGTTTACAATTGCAATCGGTAGCATATTCTTGTATTATATCACCTTACCGTTTTTTGATTTGTTAGCAGAAAAAGGTGTACTGCACCCGTTTATAACAGCGGTATTTCCGCCATTCGCATTTCTTTGCGCAATCATAGTTTTCTACAAGTCTAAGGATTTATAATATGAAGAAAATTTTATTTTTATTGTTCGTGCTTTTGATAACACAGGTTTGTGTAAATGCAGCTCCTATTGATATTTCATTCAATGACGGGATTTATCATATTGTTTTGAAGGGTGAAAAAATTAAAAAACGTATAAAATTTATTAGTAATGATAGTTTGATTACGAACAAAGAAGCGCATCAGCGTGCACAAGCAAAGTTGACTGTAAATGCCGGCTACTTTGACCCTCAAAATGGTAAATCAATTTCATATATTGTAACAGACAGAAACACGACTGATGATCCGCTTGTGAACGAAAGTTTGCTGTCGAACCCGATTTTGCGTAGAAATTTGAGCAAAATTTTAGATAGGACAGAATTTCGAATTGTGGAATGTTCAAATGGAAAGTTGCATTATGAGATAGTTCCACATAAAAGTTCAGTTGATTTTGGCTGCAATATAATTACTTCGGCGCAAGGTGGGCCGCTAATTTATCCGCAATTGCGACTTGAAGAAGAGTTTTTTATAATGAAAAAAGACGGGATTGTTGTAAAGGAAAGCTGTTCTGTTTTGCACAAAACTTCTCGAACAATAATCGGTTTGAAAGACAATGAAGCACATATATTAATTATTACAGATGACCACCCAATGGATTTGTATGAAGTTCAGGATTTCGTAAAATCGCTAGGTTGGGATCGAGCAATGGCATTTGATGGCGGAAGTTCAACATCAATGAATTATTTGAATAAGTATAGTGTAGTTTCAACAAAAGGCGACGGTGCCGGTAGAAGTCTAAAATCGTTTTTGATTGTAAAATAGGGGCTTTAATGTTTTTTGTTTTTCAGAATGACGAAAATAGCTGCAATTCACGTCATTGCGAGCGACTAGCGTGGCAATCCAGTATAAAATTATAACTGATTACAGAGTCAAATGCCACGATAGCGGAATGAACAATAACTTGTTAGCGAAACAAACGACAAAACGAGTGTTGTTTGAGCGGTAAAGTTAATAGGCTGGATTCTTTCGCTATCGCTCAGAATGACGACTTTGTAATCTGTTTTCCATGTGTATAGCGAGTTCACTCGTTTTATGTTGAGCTTACAAGTTATTAGTGAATGAAGCGTGTGGCTGGTTTTGTGGAACTTTTTCCATAAAAAGTTCCCGCTGTCCGCGCAGGACATAATAATTAAATAATACTAGATTCTGAATAAGACGAAAATCTATGCTGGACGTTTGATTTTTTGTCTTTCCAGAATGACGTGAATTGCACCTATGTAAACTTTTGTAACAAAACAAGCACTTTGTGAAATCAGTCCATTTCAAAAAACTTTATTAATGTAAGAGAGATTAGAAAACATAAGGAGAGATGAGATGACTTTTTTAGCTTTAGATGCACAAAAAAACTTGTTCACATTGCAAAAGAGCCAACTACAATTTGAACAAACTCTTGTAATGAGTAGATGTAATTACATAACAAAACAAATGGGTTACAGAGCCCAAGAATTGGAAGACACTGGTACTGATACTGATGATGATCCAACTTATGTAGCATTACAGCAAGAGGAATCGTATCTGGAAACACGGCAAGATTCATTAGATTCACAGATTAGTTTGATGGAAAATGAAATTTCAAGTTTGAAAACTCTTGTTCAAAATAATATTAAATCAGCTTGTACATTGAACTTAATCGGCGGATAATAAGTCCTGCGCGGACAGTAATTCTGAAACTTAATTCAGAATAGACTCCGGATCGTAGTCCGGAGTGACAGTTACGAGTTAGTTATTTTACAAAACTTGCAACTACGTTGGTCGTCATTCTGAAAGCTTAGAATATTAGTATGAGCTTTTAGCGAATACATAATATTCTTGCTATTCAGAATCTATTATCCCTTAAATGTCTGAATTGCTACTACTTTCGCAATTCTAAGGTACAAAAAACTTTACTTCCCGGCCAATTCAACCGTATTAAGCATCAAAGATGCAATTGTCATAGGGCCTACACCGCCCGGAACCGGAGAAATATATGCGGCAATCTTAGAAACGTTTTCAAAATCCACATCTCCGCTTATTTTTCCTTTCTCATCTTTAAAAATTCCCACATCTACAACTACACAATTTGATTTTAACATTTTTTCCCCTATAACATTTTTTCCCACTGCTGACACAACGATATCAGCAGTTTTTGTTATATTTGCGAGGTTTTTTGTATGACTGTGGCACATTGTGACAGTGGCATTTCTCTTTAAAAGTAGTTGTGCAACAGGTTTTCCAACCAAATTTGAACGTCCGACAACTACAACATGTTTCCCCTCTAGCTCAATGCCATATTCATCAAGCAAAAGTAAAATTCCTTTTGGAGTACAAGGATAAACATAAGGCTCTTCACCTGAAAACAACTTGCCCAAGTTGTATGGAGTCAGACCATCAACATCTTTTTGTGGCAAAATCTTGTCTATAACCTTGTTTTTATCAATATGAGCAGGCAACGGCAACTGGACAAGAATAGCCGTAACATTCTCGTCATCATTGAGTTCATCTATTTTTTCAAGGAGTTCATTCTCCGTAATCTCAGACGGATATTCAATAGAAATAGAATTGATACCAAGCTTTTCCGCAGTCTTTTTCTTGTTGCGAACATAAATCTGACTTGCAGGATTTTCTCCAACCAAAATAACGGCAAGTGTTGGTTTTTTAGCCATTTTGTCTAATTTGGCTTTTAAATCCTCAAAAATCTTATCTCTTAACTTTTTCCCATCTAAAATTATTGCCATTTTACTCCCTAACCTGAGGTAAATTTAGTCTAAAATAAAATTGTTTTATCGCGTTTTGAACAACTGTTGATTCTCTATCCATAGAATGAGTTTTTAGCTCTTCGTCTATCGAAATTACGCCTAAAACGTCCAAGTCATACCCCTTCAAAAAGTCATAAAGTTGGTTTAAATCCGAACCGTCAGCCTTGTTTATAACCACTCCAAGCTGATTGCCTGCGGCATATTTTGCGCTAAATTCTTCAATACGTTTAGCAAGGTGCGCACTTTCATCAGTCGGGTTTGCAACAATTAAAGTGGTATCAATATCGGTGTCAACAAGTTGGTTTAGATATTTCAAATCGAATTCGCAGTCAAAAATCACGATATCATATCTTTCGATAAGCTTCAAAACCGCATCATTAATTTGTCCTGTAATCGGACAACGACAATCCTTTGAACCAACAAACCAAGAAACAATAATATCAACGTTTTCGTCCAATGAAACAACAATATCTTCCATTGCCCATTCAACGTACTCTTGTTTTGACATTCCCTCAGGAATTCCTGTTTTATATTCGTGTTTTCCGCTTCTGATACCGTAAATCGTGTTTCTGATATCCAGTCCAAAACTATGCCCGAGTTCGCTCGTCAAGTCATTATCGAATAGTAAAATTGATTTTTCCGGAAAATATTCCTGAAAAACTCTTAAAAACCCTTTTACAATGGTTGTTTTTCCACTTCCGCTTTTGCCCGTAACTGCTAATTTAAAAGTCATAAACCTCTCTTTATAAAAAAAGAAGACATATTTTCAAGATAAATGAAAATTATGTCTTCTCTTTTATGAATTCATATCTCCTATTCTTCAGTTTCTTCTGCTACTTCTTCAACAGCTTCTTTCAAAACTTCTGATGCTGTAACAACAACTGCCAATTCACATTTAACTTTAGAAGTCAATTTGATAAGCATTGTGTATTCTCCAACTTTGTTGATAGGAGCGTTCAAAGAAACGTTCTTTCTGTCGATTTCAATGCCAGATTTTGCCAACAATTCTTCAGCCAATTTTTTAGTAGTGATTGTACCGAACAATTTACCAGATTCACCGGCTTTTGCAGAAAGTTCAAGTTTAGCAAATTCTTCAATTTTCTTAGCTGTTTCTAAAGCTTCTGCGTGTAATTTTTCTTGTTTAGCTTTAATTCTAGCTAAATTCTTTTCTCTGTTTTCCAAAGCACCTTTTGTAGCAACTTCAGCAACTGATTGTGGAAGCAAAAAGTTTCTTGCGTAACCGTCTTTAACAGTAACGATATCGCCTGCTTCGCCTAGGTTTTGAACATCTTTTTTCAATATAACCTGCATTTTATATCTCCTTTTCTATTTATAAATCGATAGTATCTCATATAAAACCTTATAATAAACAAAACTTAATGTCGAGAGTTTTTTTCGGAATGTAAAGAAAAGGTTTGATAATAACGATATTTTCACAATGTTTTTTATGATATATAAAGTTTATTGATTAACACCTCTCTCGCACTCGTAGCACTTGCATTAGCTCGTTAACTAGTGCGGGCTCTCCCTCGGAGAGGCGAATTTTTAATTAAGATCTGTTTAATTATTTTTCTTGACAAATTATTATCTTTATACAAAAATGATAATTGTTATTACTTTTATGGACTAACTATGAATTATTCAAGACAACGTGAAATAATCCTGAATACATTGAAAGAAAATGTGGTTCACCCGACAGCAGAGTATTTATATGGTATTTTGCACGAAAAAGAGCCAAATATCAGTATGGCAACTTTATACAGAAACCTTAATCAACTTGCTGAAAATGGAATTATCAAGAAAATTGACGGGCTTGAAGCCCCTTCGCATTTCGACCACAACACGCACGAGCATTTTCACTTTATTTGTGATAATTGCAAAAGAGTTTTTGATGTGTCAGTTGATATTGCGCCAGATGTTGTTCAAAGAACAAAAAACGAAACAGGTTTTGAAGTAAAAGGATACGACATTGCACTTCACGGACTTTGTAATGAGTGCAAAGGAAGCTAAGCAGCTAAGAAGTTAGGCGGCTAAGCAATAGGAAAGTTCATAAATTTTCAAAATTGAACAAATATCAACTTAACGGAAACGAACTTATTCACCTATTTACTTATTCACCTATTCACCTTAAAAAAAGAAAGGACACGAAAATGGAAAAATATATTTGCACAGTATGTGGTTATGTTTACGATCCGGAAGAACATGACGGAGTAAAATTTGAAGATTTGCCGGACGATTATATCTGCCCACTTTGCGGTGTTGGAAAAGATATGTTTGATAAAGATTAGTAATAGGAGAAAATTATGAAATTTCAAGAAATCAAAAATAACATTTTTTATTGCGGTTTAAACGATTGCGACAGAAGAATATTCGATGAACTTATTCCTCTTGAACACGGTACAAGTTACAATTCATATCTTGTAAAAGGCTCTGAAAAAACAGCGATTATTGATACAATGTACCCGCCAAAAACTAAAGAATATTTAAAAAGACTTTCAGAAAACCAAATAGGCAAAGTGGATTACATAATCGCAAACCACGGGGAGCAAGACCACTCCGGCTCAATCCCTGCTCTTTTGGAAAAATATCCGAATGCAATTGTTTTGACAAACCCAAAAGTTGCCGAAAATATTAAAAACATGTTATTTGTTCCGGAAGATAAAATTAGAGTAATTGCTGACGGTGAAGAAGTTTCTCTTGGTGATAAAACCTTGAAATTCATTTTTGCTCCTGGGGTTCATTGGCCTGATACAATGTTTACTTATGCAAAAGAAGATAACGTAATTTTCACTTGTGACTTTTTGGGTGCACATTACACATTCTCAGATGTATTTGCGCCAGAAAGTGAAGAACTTGAAAAGAGCGCAAAACGCTATTATGCAGAAATTATGATGCCGTTTAGAATGATGTGCAAAAAATACACTAAAATGATTAAAGATATGAATGTGGATATGGTTTTGCCAAGCCATGGTCCTGTTCACAAAAGACCTGACTACATTTTGGATTTGTATACAGATTGGACTGCTGACGCTCCAAAAAATCTTGTTGCATTACCTTATGTTTCAATGTACGAAAGCACAAAGGAAATGGTTGACTACTTGAGTGACAAGCTTGAAGCAAAAGGAATTAAGACATTCAAATTCGACATTGTCGATGACGATTTGGGCGACTTGGCAATGGCTTTGGTTGACGCAGCAACAATTGTTATGGGAACATCAATGGTACTTGCAGGTCCACACCCAATGGCGGTAAATGTTGCATACCTTGCAGCTGTATTAAGACCAAAAGCGAAATTCGCATCACTTCTTGGTTCTTACGGCTGGGGCGGAAAACTATTTGACTTAATCGCTCAGATTTTGGCTCCGTTGAAATTAGACCTAATCGAGCCATTGCAAATAAAAGGCAAACTTAAAGATGAAGATTACAAAAAATTAGACGAAATGGCAGAAAGTATCTTCGAAAAACATAAGTCAATCGGATTAGTATAAAATAAACAAAGGGTGGGTTGAAAAATCCACTCTTTATTTTTATCTTAATATTTGTAATATTTGTCGATAAAATTAGCAATAATTGTTTTTTACATGTTTTAGACAAAACATAGAAAATTGGAGGAAAAAATTATATGATTAGATCAATTAACTTTTTAGGAAAAGCAGAAACCCCAGGAGCAGTATCAAATGTAGCAGCTCCAAAACCGCAAGTAAAAGCAGAGGCTCCTGCTCCAAAAGCAGCAGAACCTGCTAAAGATACTTTCGTTCCATCAGCTCCTAAGGCTGAAGAAGCACCAAAAGCAGATCCTAACGATAAATTTGAAAAGAAAGAAGAAAAACCAGCAGAAGCTAAGTAGAAGCTTTTCAAAATACATAAAAACGAGTTCTCTATATTAAGGACTCGTTTTTTTATTGCGATATCAATGTTTATTAGCTATTTTACCGAAATTGTAAACAAATCTTAACATTAAGTATTAAATTAGGCAATTTTTTGGGAAAGAAATACTTAGTATATACATAAGGAATATTAAGGAACAGTTTAACACACTCAACTTACTCTTTACAATCAATAGGAATACAATTTAATCTAGGGAGGACACCTATGGCAATCGGTGCTGAGGATTATATCGACCAGCTTTTGGTTAAAAAATATGCTGATGAAAAAGTTGACAACCATGAAAGTATGGAATCTATGGTTGATCCACAAAAAATGATGAGCGCAATGAATGATTACGCCAGCATGTATAGAAACATGATGGGACTTAAACAACGATTAAATATCGCTTGTTACGCAATCAATGCCAGAACAGCTCGTTACAATAAAACTTCCCAATACTAAAAAGTTTTCTGTGCTCGTTTTTTACTGTATAATACAGGCATGGAAAGCGAGTACAAAATGGTGGGAAAAATAATCCTAGCTTCTTCTTCTCCAAGAAGAGCGGATATACTGAAAAAACATAATATTGAATTTGAAATCATTCCGTCACCGTATGTGGAAGACCACTCGAGGACGGATTTTTCTTATGATTATATAGAAAATTTGGCATATAACAAGGCAAAAGCAGTTGTTCCATTAGTAAAAGAGCCGTCTTTAATAATCGGCGCAGATACAATTGTTGTGCTTGACGGGAAAATTCTCGGCAAACCGAATGGATATAACGACGGGGCATTTGAAATGCTAAAGAGCTTATCAGGCAAAACTCATCACGTCGTAACAGCAATTGCCGTAATAAATTCTGTAACAGGTGATAGTAGGATTAAATCGACAACAAGTGAAGTTACATTTGAACAACTTACCGACGAGCAAATCAAGTTCTATATTGATAAATTCAAACCATTCGACAAAGCCGGTTCTTACGGAATTCAAGAAATGCCGGAAGGGTATATAAAATCTTTCACTGGCGACTTGGAAAACATAATCGGAATAAGTTCAAAAACATTGTTGAGTATGATTTGAGAATTATTTTCGTTATTTAGAAATTACGTCGGGGTAGGTATCCAGTCCTATTTTATCAGTGAATAAGTGAATAAGAGTTAAGAAAATAAGTTCTTATCGGGTGCTCTGCACCAAAATAACTTTTGAGCAAGGCGAACTTTATGAACTTATTCACCTATTTACTTATTGTCTTATTCACTTTAAAAAATCTTAGAATAGTGGGGCGAGCTACCACCCACCAATATAACTGATTTCTAAAACATCAAATTACAAACCGTAACCGCGGCAACTATGCCGATTATGTCTGCCAAAATTCCAACCAAAAGTGCATATCTGAGCTTTGTAATTTTTACGGAACCAAAATAAACTGCCAAAACATAAAAAGTGGTTTCGCTTGAACCAACCATTACAGCGGCAAGTTTTGTGGCATAAGAGTCCGGCCCAAGGTGGTTTGCGATGTCAGAAAAAATCCCAAGAGCCCCCGAGCCTGATAAAGAACGTACAAGCATTATCGGAATTGTGTCTGCCGGAACATTGAATTTAGCAAGAAGCGGTGCACAAACGACTCCGATTTGTTCAATTATCCCCGAAGCTCGAAACATAGATATTGCAACGATTATGGCAACTAAATATGGAATTATTGTTACAGATACTTTAAAACCATCTTTTGCGCCTTCTGTAAACGTTTCATATAGTGGAACTTTTTTGAATAAGCCCATTGTGAGGATTAAAACTATTATTGCAGGTAAAGTCCAGAGGGAAATTATGTTCATTAATGTTTGAAACATTATTCGTCCTCCTTATCAATCTTGCTGTCTGAAATTTCAACGGGAGTTGCAACTTGTTTTGTCCAAATTTTTTCAAAGAATTTTGCCATTAGAATTGCACTAACAAAGGCAATTCCTGTCACAAGAAGAGTCGGTGCAATAATTTCTGTCGGATTTTTGTAGCCAATTCCGATTAAAACAGCGATTACTGTTGCCGGAATAAGCTGAAAGCCGGCAGTATTCATTGCCAAAAACATGCACATTGCATTTGAGGCAGATGATTTGTCTATATTTTGCTTTTGTAGTTCTTCCATAGCTTTTAAGCCAATTGGTGTCGCCGCATTTGAAAGTCCGAAAGCGTTTGCAGAAACACTCATTGCGATATCGCCGATGGCCGGTGAATCTTCCGGAATTTCGTTAAATAATCTTTTGGTAATAGGTTTGATAATTTTTGCAATAATTTTTACAAGCCCGCATTGCTCAGCAATTTTCATCATTCCGAGCCAAAAAGCCATAATTCCGATTAGAGAAAACGCAACTTTTACGGACAGTTCAGCCCCTGTTAAAATTGAGTTTACAACGTCTGAAAGCTTCCCGTTGAGTGCACCCGCGATTATTGAAACTACTATCAAAAAATAGAAAATATAATTCATGGTTAAATTATAACATGTAAATTAAATTCAATGAAAAATCTTTATAAATTTTATTTTTACTTTTTTTGTGATATCTTTAAACTATACGAAAAAATAAGAAGGATTTTTATATGACAACTACTAAGATTGAAGATTTACCTACGGTTTACGACCCTAAAGAAACTGAAGACAGTATTTATAAATTTTGGGAAGATGGAGAATATTTTAAGGCTGATGCAAAAAGCGACAAACCGCCTTATTCTATCGTAATTCCGCCTCCAAATGTTACAGGTGTTTTGCACATGGGGCACGCTTTGGACGAAACTTTGCAAGATATTTTGGTTCGTTATCACAGAATGGCAGGATATGAAACTCTTTGGGTTCCGGGAACTGACCACGCAGGTTTGGCTACTCAAAACGTTGTTGAAAGACAACTCGCAAAAGAAGGTTTGACTCGTTATGATTTAGGCAGAGAAAAGTTTGTTGAAAGAACTTGGGAATGGACAAATCAGCACAAAAGTGCAATCTTAGACCAGTGCAAGCGTTTGGGTGCTTCTTTTGACCGCTCAAGAGAAAGATTTACTTTTGACAAAGGGTGTTCTGATGCTGTTAAAGAAGTATTTGTAAGACTTTATGAAAAAGGTTTGATTTACAAAGGTAAATATATTGTAAACTGGTGTCCTCGTTGTAACAGTGCGATTTCTGACGTTGAAACAGAATATGCAACTGAACAAGGGCACATGTGGGAAATTTCTTACCCTGTAAAAGGTGAAAGTGGAGCTATTATTGTTGCAACAACTCGACCTGAAACAATGTTCGGCGATGTTGCGATTGCTGTTCACCCAGACGATCACAAATATTCAGAATTAATCGGAAAAACAGTTATTATTCCGCTTTCAGGCAGAGAAATACCAATTATTGCCGATGAATATGTTGACAAAAACTTTGGAACAGGGGCTGTTAAGATCACTCCTGCACACGATCCGAACGACTTTGAAGTTGGAAAACGTCATAACTTAAATCCAATTTGGGTTATTAATAATGACGGTACAATGAAGGCTTGTGGTGAAGTTCCACAAGAACTTCACGGACTTGACAGGTATGAAGCAAGAGAAAAAGTTGTTGGAATGCTTTCTTACAACAATTTCTTGTTAAGAACTCGTGATCACGAGCACAATGTAGGTAAATGTCAACGTTGTGGCACAACAATTGAACCGCTTCTTTCAGAACAATGGTTTGTTAAAATGGAACCTTTAGCAAAAGAAGCAATTGCAGCCGTAAAAGACGGTAGAATTAAATTTGTACCTGAAAGATGGGAAAAGAATTATTTGGGCTGGATGGAAAACATTCGTGACTGGTGTATTTCTCGTCAAATCTGGTGGGGACACCAAATTCCGGCTTATTACCACAAAGTTACAGGTGAAATGGTTGTAGCAAAAGAAAATCCGGATCCTGAAAATTACGTACAAGATACAGATTGCCTTGATACGTGGTTCTCATCAGGGTTGTGGCCTTTCTCTACAATGGGTTGGCCAAATACCGAAAGTGAAGATTTCAAGAAATTCTACCCAACAACAACTCTTGTAACAGGTTTTGATATTATTTTCTTCTGGGTTGCAAGAATGATTACTATGGGCTTGGAATTTACAAAGAAAGCACCTTTCTCAACTGTTTATATTCATGGACTTATTCGAGATGAAAAAGGTCAAAAGATGTCAAAATCTAAGGGAAACACAATTGATCCGGTTAAAATTATTGACAAATACGGTTGTGATGCTTTGAGATTTACAATGACTTCACTTTGTACTTATGGCGGTCAAGATATCAAGATGAGCGAAGAGAGATTTGAATATGGAAGAAACTTCGCAAACAAAATCTGGAATGCTTCGAGATTTGTATTGATGAACCTTGATGGTGTAGATGATAAGGATATTGATTATTCAAATCTGACAATTGCTGACAAGTGGATTTTGGATAAATTAAATAAGACAGCTAAAGAAGTTAATGAAAATATTAAAGAATTCAGAATTGGTGAAGTTGCTCACGTTCTTTATGACTTCTTCTGGAATTCATATTGTGATTGGTATGTTGAAATCGCTAAAATTCAACTTCAAGATGCTGAACTTAAAGCAAACACTCAAAGAGTTTTGAGATATGTTCTTGATATGTCTTTGAGAATGCTTCACCCTGTAATGCCTCATATTACAGAACGTGTATGGCAGTTGATTTCAAAACCTTCTAAACAGTTGGGTGATGACGAAATGAAGTCAGCGATTGTTGTTTCTAACTTCCCTATATTTAGAGAAGAATTGGACTTCCCGAAAGAGGCTCAGGAAATGGAATTGGTGTTTGAAACAATTACTTCTTTGAGGAATGTTCGACAAAGTTTCAATATTTCTCCTTCAATTAAATGTGATATTGAAATCAGAGCTGAAAAAGATGAAAAACCGATTTTTGAAGAAATTGAAGCTTATATCAAACGTTTGGCAAGGGTTGAAAATATTTCTTATGCAGAGATGAATGCGCCTGTACCACCAAAGAGTGCAACGGCTGTTGTGTCTGCGTCAAAGATTATTTTGCCTTTGGCTGATTTGATTGATTTAGATGCTGAAATTGCTCGTCAACAGAAGAAATTGGACAAATTAACTAATGAAAAGAAATCGCTTTCAGGAAGAATTAATAATCCGAAATTTGTTGCAAATGCGCCGAAAGAATTGATTGAACAAACAAAATCAAGAATTGAAGAAATCGAGGTTCAAGAAAAAACAATTTCTGATTTGATAGAGTCATTGAGAGCATAATTAAAAAAAATAATCGTTTTACAAGGTGAGGTTTATCTCTAAACCTCGCTTTGTGTTGCAAAAATGTTACGAGAATTTACAAAAAACTTTACAAATTTTTAAAATTTTGTTACAATAACTGTATCGTTAATAGAATAGTGTCTTATGACAATGGAGTAAAAATGACATCAAGTGAGTTAGATTTTGAAGAACTATTGAAACAATATGATTACAAGTTTCAAAAAGGTGATTTAGTTAAAGGCATCGTATGTGGTTATGACAGTCAAGGCGTGATGGTTGATATCGGAGCAAAGACAATTGCGGTTGTTCCAACACGTGAAGCTGTTGACAAAGATGAAAATGTTGAAAAAAAATTCGAAAAAGGTAAAGAATACGAATTTTTGATTATAAGAGAAGAAGATGAAGACGGCAAATTCTTGTTGTCTAAGAAAAAAGTCGACCTTGCTTATGCTTGGAAAGAACTTGAAAAAGCTAAAGAAGCTGATGAGACAATTCTTGGTACAATTGCCGGTGTTGTAAAAGGTGGCGTTTTGGTTGAAGTTTCAGGCGTTAGAGGTTTTGTTCCTTCTTCTCAATTAAGAGTAAAAGAAAATGAATTGACTGTTGGCGAAAAATTGGAAGTTAAAATTTTAACATTGGATCCTCAACAAAACAACTTCATTCTTTCAAATAAAAAAGTTTATGATGATAGTGCTGTTGAAGCTAGAAAAAATGTATTCTCTCAAATTGAGGCAGGTCAAATCGTTAAAGGTGACGTTGTTAGAATTACTGATTTCGGAGCTTTTGTTGATTTGGGTGGAATTGATGGCTTGTTGCCACTTTCTCAATTGTCATGGAGATGGATTGATCACCCGACAGATATTTTGAATGTAGGTGATAAAATTGACGTTGAAGTTATCGCAGTAGACCACGACAAACAACGTGTATCATTGAGTTTGAAAAATCTTGAGCCTGATCCATGGGTAGAGGCAGAAAAAAATATTAAAGAAGGCGATAAAGTTGAAGGCACAATTACAAGAATTAAGCACTTTGGTGCGTTTGTAGAAGTGTTCCCAGGGGTTGAAGCATTGTTACCGCATGCGGAAGTTGTTGAGTTGCAAAACCAAAAAGATTGCATCTTGCAAGCCGGTGACAAAGTTGATACTTATATCTTGAAATTCAATCCGGCAGACAAACGTATCGCTTTGACAATTAATCCTGATAGAGTTTCTTCAGAAGAAGAATAGAAAAGACTTCAAATTAAATCTTTTTTCATAAATCAAGCGGAGGCGAAAGCCTCCTTTTTCTTATTCGTTTTATGTAAAAATTCTGCATTTATGCTTTTGAATTTTCAATTGCGAATGTTAGTGCGTCAATTTGACTCTGTAATCTCTCATTTATCTGAATGAAATTTCCTTTTTTCTTTCCTCTAAACGTATGATTTTATACAAATTTTTATATAAATTTTTAGATTTGTACCGTATAATTTACATATAATGTTGACTTTATAAAAAACTCCATTATAAATAAATCAGGTAGAATAAGGAGAGTAACTTTATGGGCATGGCAGCTTCTCAGGCAAGATATCTAGGCTTGACCGCAAGAAAGACAAACGTTGAATACGAAGGACAACAAATTAACCAAGCAAGAACCGCTTTGGCGAACCAGAGTGCAAATACGTTTAATGAACTTTTGGCACTTGAAGTTCCGACTGCTCCTAGTACTCAGGATTACACGACTTTACAGTATTCTTATCAGGACGGAACAAACACTGAAACGATTTCTGGTATGTCTGAGTTGATTAATGATCCAGATGGTTACAACTATACGATTTCTCACTACCACTATTCTGATGTGTTTACCGGAATTATGTCTAAAAAGACTAATCCGCAAGTTAGTTTTGAAACCAAGGCTGAAAAGAGTCTTGTGCCAAAGGATAACGTGAAACAAGATGCTGCAACAAATGAATATACCGTGAACGGGCAACCAGTTGCAAAATATGATGCGTCTGTTCAAGAGCAAAAAGACGCTTACGCTAAAATTGTTTCAGACTATCCAAGTTTTGCAAGCGTCGATGTTAATAGTGTTTACACGTACACAGACACTGACGGTAAATTGACTTTTACAACTCTTACAGATTTGAACAAGGCAGTTGCCGGAACGGCAGATTTAGGCGCATATAAAATTAATGATAATGTTCCGGCTTACGTTGGAAATAATGAGGTTCACCCTTATGATTCAACTGATTCTGAGCAAAAAACTGCATTAGAACAAATTAAAAAACAATTTCCGGCAGAAAGTATTTCTTCTTCTGATAATATTTACACTTGGACATCAGGTGGAAAAACTTATTTTGCAACATTAGAAGATTTGCAAGCTACTGCAAAAAGTGCTCCGGATCCTTCAAAACCGACTGAAAATCAAAATAAGTTGACAATGTTTAATGCTGAAAACGTTTCAACAAAAATTGAGCAAAAACAAAGAGCATTTGTGCAGTTAGATGATACAGGTCGTCCGCAAAGTATCAGGTATGAAGATACAACTGCAACTTATACGTTGAAAACTGAAACGAAGACTGATGAAAATGCTTATAATGACGCGATGAATCAGTACAACTATGATATGCAGGTTTACGAAAAGAAAATTGCGGATATCAATGCAAAGACTGAAAAAATTCAAGAACAAGACAGAACTCTTGAATTGCGTTTAAGACAGCTGGATACAGAGCAAGAAGCCTTGCAAACCGAGATGGAATCAGTTAAGAAGGTTATTGATAAGAATATTGAATCTACTTACAAAACATTTGAATAATTAGAGGTTTAGATGAGTTACAAAAATGACAGTTATTTAGTAATAGCAAATAAATTTGGATCTGCGAGTGGTGATGCGAAAGCTCAGTTGTGGGAAACTTACGATCAACTTAGAGATTTGACGGTTTCCGGAAACGGCTTAGGCTCCGGTTTTGGTGCAACAGGCGGTTTCTTGTATAATATTGCGAGTTTGCTTGCTCCATCTTCTTTTGCAACTGTTTTTGGTGCATCTCAGACTATGAACGTTCCTGGAACTTCATATTCGTCATCATTTAATGGTGGTTCGTCTTTCGGGTTAGATTCTTTATATAACTATTCAGGATTTCCGTCTGGTGCTGCTCCTGTATCTTGGGGGCTTGACGGATATGCAACAGGCGGTGCTTCTTCAATTCTTAGCGGTTGGGGAACTGATTCCGGTGTTGCAACAGGTTATGCATCAGGTGTTGGCGGAATTGCAGATGTTGCAAGTGCTGCCGCTTATGGACTTGGTGCTGCAAATGGATATGGATTTTCAATGAAAAACTTGGTAATGCCAGTTGCCGGTATAATTTCAGGTTGGGGTGGAATTATGCAGGCTGCAGCTCCTTATTTGGGTGAATACGGACTCCCGGCTCTTGTTATGGGAAATTTAATGCAAGGAACTTCTTCTGCTGCGTTGGCTGCTTATCAAAACGTTACAGGGAATATTACCGCAAATGCCGATACAATTCTTTCCCAAAAGGTTAGGAACATTGAAACTGTTTGTAAAATGCTTGATACACAAGGTGATGTTGTCAAGAAGATGTTGAAAGATTCTATCGAAGGCGACAGTAAAGCAGTTCAAAACATGTAAATTTTATTTACATGTTTTTTGTATTTGTTAAAGATTAAGAAAAGTTTTTCCGTAATAGAAAAAGTGAATGGAATACTATAGACTGAAAAGGTTAAGACATGTTAAGCAAATGTTCCAAATCATGGCAATATTTAGCTCCGCATTGTTTTAATATACATGTAGGTCTAAAGTGCAAGGAGAAAAATGCTTCGAGATACTTTAGAAATGAATATAAAAAGATTAGTCGATTTCTTGATATATTCAAAAAACTTTCTAATAAGAAAGAATCCTATAAAGACAATGTCAAATTCTTTCGTTGAAGGGGTAAAAGACTTCCTGACAATGAATAAGAAACGCAAGATGGCTCAGTATAGGTTAAACTATCACCGTCATCAGTTTCAGAAGATGGAACAGTTGATTGCCGAAAACAATCAGCACACGTTTCTGAGAGGCAGTCACCTCAACGAAACAAGATAAAGGAAGACAAAAATGGGATTACTCACATCACAAATCAGATTAATGTATCTCCAACAGCAACGTCTTGACTTGGAATACAAGATCCAGTTGATAACCCAATCAAAAATGGGGTTGTCGCAATCTGTAAGTGATTTGATGCAGGTTGGCAATGACTATGATCCTGAATCCCCTGTTACCAAACAGTTGCAGCAGCGGCAGGCAAAGTTGAAAGTTCTGGAACAAAAACTTGATATGCAAATGCAAGAATATCAAAACAGGCTCCATATGATTGATACAGAATATGATTCTTGTAAGCAGATGATGGAGAAAAATATTAAGAGTTCGTTCTCTTACGGATAGTGACAGAAAATAAATAAGTTTGTAATGGCGTCGTGTTTGATGAATTTTTCTAACACGACGTTATTTAATAGTTGAAATATAGTAGGAAATATGTTATACTAATTAAGTAGACTTAAAAGAAAGGGCAAGATATGAAGAGATTTGGAATTAGAAGAGCCTTCGGGGGGGGGGCAAGCGCGGAGAAGTACGTGTAGCTTTAAATTCGGCTGATTTAGACGCAGCTAAGCAGCTAGGAAGCGAGGCAGCTTCGATGTCTGTTTACCCATCTAAATCTTCCCTAATAGAGGGAAGACTTATGTTACAAGAAGTTGCGCATGATAATAATTTCAATTTAACTGAAACGGTCTATTCACAATTCACTACTCACCATTCACTAAAGAAAGCTGCCTTCACTCTTGCAGAGGTGTTAATCACCCTCGGCATTATCGGTGTTGTTGCGGCAATAACCTTGCCGACGTTAATTAAGAATTACCAAAAACAGGTTTATGTTACGCAGTTGAAAAAAGTTGTGAATATGCTAGAAAATAACTCCAGAAAAATTTTGGCAGATGAAGGAGTTGACAGTTTACAGGATACACCACTGTATTCTCCTGACTTAGATGACAAACGAAGTTTTAAATTGAATAAAGATTATTTTGAAAAGCATTATAAATTAACCCCGTTATCAGAGACTACTGAATATGCAATAATGATAAAATCAATATTTGATGATGTTGGTTTTACTACGGATAATTATTACTCAAATGATGGGGCTTGTATTACGACTCTTAATGGACAGTCTTCCATTTTATATTATGATCATTTTAGTATTATTGTTGATATAAATTGCGCTAAACGCCCTAATAAGGTTGGATATGATAGGTTTGTTATTCTTTTTAATGATAATAACGGGTCATTATATACAGAAGAGAATGCAAATATGTGTACGTCATACATTGATTATGAAGATGAAGATGAAGATATTGAGGCACTAAAACTCATTTTGGGAGGATATTTTTGTTTTTGTAAAATTGTCCAAGACGGTTGGAAGATGAATTATTAAAATGAATAAATGTTATTAATAATGAGAACTTATAAGTTTGCAAATTATATGGTGGCGGGGTACCTACCCCGCCCTACTTTTCTATTCTCGTTATTGCGAGCGATTAGCGAAGTAATCCAGAATTTAATTAGTATATCTGCCACAGACGGCATAAATTAATGATGAGTTACACCAGAATAGTAAGAACTCTAATCTACTGAGAAAATCTCTCTAATATCGTCCATTGTAAGCGATTTTACGATGTTTCTGTCGACTGAAATTACGCTATCAACAAGGTTTCGTTTAACTGTTTTAAGTTTTTGGATTTTTTCTTCAACTGTATTTTTGGTGATAAGTCTATATACAAACACTTTTTTAGTTTGCCCGATACGGTAAGCACGGTCTGTAGCCTGATCTTCAACGGCAGGGTTCCACCACGGGTCGTAATGGATTACGTAGTCTGCGCCTGTCAGGTTCAAGCCTGTTCCGCCGGCTTTCAAACTAATCAAGAAAATCGGAATATGTGGATTTGAATTAAATCTTTCGACTGCTCCTTGGCGATCTTTCGTTTTACCTGTCAAGTATTCGTAAGGTATGCCTTCGCGCTCCAACCAACCTTTTACAATATCAAGCATATTAACAAATTGGCTGAATAGTAAAATTCTGTGTCCTTCGTCAATAATTTCTTCAAGCATTGATTTTAATTTCTCAAATTTGCCCGATTTCATAATGTGTTTGACGTTTTCTTTGTCGTAAAGTCTTGGGTGGCAGCAGATTTGACGTAATCTCAAAAGTGCTGAGAAGATAGACAAACGACTCTTTTCAAGTCCATTTTGCTCAATTGATTTGAATAGTTCTTCTTTCGTGCTGTCAAGAACTTGCAAGTAAAAATCTCTTTGTTCATCTGTAAGTTCGCAGTACGCAATATTTTCCACCTTATCCGGCAAGTCTTTTGCAACATCTCGTTTCATACGGCGCAAAATGAACGGATAAATCTGCAATTTCAGGCGTTTTTCAACTGTCTTGTCTTGACGTTCCATAATCGGATTTACATAACGAGAATTGAATTCTGCCATGCTGAACAAGAACCCTGGCATCAAGAAGTCAAATACAGACCACAATTCTTCAAGTTTATTTTCTATTGGAGTACCTGAAAGAGCCAATTTGTGTGATGCCTGGAGTTTTTTGACCGCTTGAGCAGTTTGTGACATTGCGTTCTTGATGTTTTGAGATTCATCAAGAATAATATATCTGAAATTGTATTCTTTAAGTTTTGCGATATCTCGTCTAATCAGCGCGTAGCTTGTGATTACGACATCAAAGTTTGGAATTTCTTTGAAAAATTGCTTCCTTTCAACTCCTGAAAGTTCCAAAGTTGTTAAAGTTGGAGCAAATTTTTGGATTTCAGATTTCCAGTTGAAAACAACGGTTGTCGGGCAAATTACAAGAACAGGCATTGGTCCGTCTTCTTCTTTCGCCTTTTGAACAACGGCAAGTGCTTGGAGTGTTTTTCCTAAGCCCATATCGTCCGCCAAAATTCCGTTCAAACCGTATTTATACATAAACCAAAGCCAGCCAAAACCTTTGGATTGGTATTCTCTGAACTCTGCGTTAATACCTTCAGGTAATTTTAAATCTTCTGATGTCGAGAAATTTGACATTTGTTTCCAGAACGCTTCGAACTTCTCGCTCAAAACAAGTTCTACATTAAGGTTTTTCAATTCGTTAATAAGTCCGGCACGGTATGTTTTTACGATATATTTGTTGTCATTATTGCGGTAAACGTCAAATGAATTGAACGCACGCATTATTGAATAAATATCTTGTGCAGGATATTCAACAAATCCTAAACTTCTGATGCGGCTGTACTTTTCGCCACTTTGAATTGTGTCATAAATCTCGTCAAAGTTGATAATTTCTTCACCGACTTGTCCGTATAAAAAGATTTCAAAACTATCTTCTGACTCTTCTGAAAAATCGATTTTGGCACAAAGTTTGAACGGATCGTTCATAAGCTTGAAGAAGTTCATATCGTCTTTTTCAACGAATTTCCAGCCTTCTCCGGCTTGTTTTATGTAGTAGTTGTAAAAATCAATTGCGTTTTCTTTTTCCAAAGCCAAGTTGTTTGTTTGCATTGGGACAAAACGGCATGCCAAAAGCATTTGATAGGCTTCTTGCTCGTGTTTTAGATTTCTCTTAATCCAGTAAACAAGATCTTCGCCTGGTTTTTTAATTGTTATATAAGGTGCTTTTTCCGCAGTAGTCTTTGAATATGGTACGACAACTCCGTCATATTCAAATTCCAAAGACGCTTTCAAGGATTGGTCATAGTCTATCCCCATTGTCACAATGTTTAGCGGTGGACGTTCTGTAAGCATTAATTGGCTGATGTTATCGGCAATTTCGACGTCCATAATCTCTTGCAATTTTGGTAATTCTTCGTAAATGAATTTTCCACCATCAGCATCTTTCAGGTCTGTGAAAGATGATTTCAAAATGTTTTGTGGCAAAGAATTCATAGCAATATTTGTTGGAAAAATTATGTTTTTATATCTTCCCCATTTCAAATGTCTTGAAAAGTAACGAACTTCCTCAAGTGGATAAACGTCGTCTTTATCAGGTCTTTTCCACTCTAATGATAATAGAATTGTGCCTTGTGCGCCAGTGTTCACGTTTAGGACAAGTCGCCATTCCTCGTCCATAAATTTCAATCTTTCCTTGGTTTTTTCGTCCAAAACCTCGTCGGCTTTTGACAAAAGAGTAAACATCGGACCAAATTTGGTAATTGGAATGTCGTACCAGCCGGCTTTTTTGTCTTGTCTTGAAACTGTTAAAAGCTGTTGAAATATCGCAACTTCAACCTTTTGAGAGTTATTTAATTCAAAGTCCGGATTTTGTTTTTGCGCTTCAATCAAGGCTCTCAAAATCGGTTCAATTTGTCTAACAACTTTTCCTGTTTCTCTTGACCGAACTAGAACTGAAAAAAAGTTTGCTTTTCTTTTTGAATTAAAGTGGAAAAGGTAACTGCCTTGCGGTTCTTCGGTTAGTGCGGTGTTTTCGTCAGGGAATTCAAATTCCATTCCGTATTTTGTTTCTAACCAATCTTCATAAGCGTGTTCATCAATAGCCTTCAAAGCCACGGCAACTGCATGTTTACACCATTCTTCTTTTAGTGGACAATTGCATCTTGCTTCAACTTTGTTTTTCTTAAAAATAAGGTCAGTATTATAATGATCCTGAAAATTTCCTTTTACTTTAGCCATGTAAAAGTTTTTTTCCGGATACGAATCAAATACCATATCCTTGAGATGGTATTCATAACCTCTGCGCCAACTGCCGGCGCCTGCATGTTCTTTTATAAATTTGTAATTAAATTCCTGCTGTTTGGCACTCATTAATGAGTATCTCTTTCTTTTCCCTAAGGGTACAAACTTTCGGATATAGAATAAATCTATAAGCCCTTATGCTCACATTATACATGAATAATAAAAAAAGGCAATAGATTTACAAAAATTTATGCTAAGAAATAGTAGTGGAAGAAATATGCAAACGCAATTCCGAACAACGCGCCCATGATAACTTCAAATGGTGTATGTCCAAGAAGTTCTTTCAATTTTCCGCCAATTGCCTGAACGTCGTGTTTGTAAAAATCGTCCATCATTTTGTTTAAGCAAGCGGCAGTTTTTCCTGCGGCACGCCTAACTCCGGCTGCGTCATACATTGTGATTAGCGCAAATCCGATTGAGATTGCAAATACAATCGAATCAAAGCCTGTGATTATACCAACAGATGTCGCAAGCCCCATAACTCCAGCAGAGTGTGAACTTGGCATTCCGCCTGTTGTCGTAAAAATTTTAAAATTAACTTTTTTTGACTTAATTGTAAAAATAAAAAATTTGATAACTTGTGCAAAAAACGCAGCTAAAACACCCGCTGAAAGTGCTTCGTATCCTGTATTTGCGATATTAATTGTCATTAAATCCTACTCTCTTTGTTTATGTGTAAAACAAGTATAACACAAGCATAGGGTTTGTAAAATGTTATTTTGAAAAGCTCATGATTAAACAGGTATTATTCTTTTACACTACCTTGTAAAATGTCGGAGATAAAATATTTTTTACCCAACAAAAATACACCGATGACAGGAATTGTACATATTACAGAACAGGCTAAGAGTTCGCTCCATTGTGTGATTTCGCGGAAGCTTCCTTTGTATATTGCAAGTCCGACTGGCAAAGTTCGCATTCCTTCCGAATTTGTCACAATTAAAGGCCACATAAAACTGTTCCAAGTGCTTACGAATGTAAAAATTGCCAAAGTGGCAACTGTTGGTAGGGCAAGTGGTAAAGCGATTTTGAAAAATGTTTGAAAAAGATTGCAGCCGTCGATTTTGGCAGATTCTTCCAAATCTTTTGGCAATCCCAAAAAGTATTGACGCATTAAAAATATTCCAAATCCCCCAAAAAGGGCAGGTAAAATCAGTGCCTGATAAGTGTCTATAAGATGCATTTCGCGCATTAAAAAGAATAGTGGAATAATGTTGACCTGTGGCGGAATTAGCATTGTAATCAAAAATAAAAGAAAAAGCGCATTTCGGTATTTGAAATTTAGCCTAGCAAATGCGTATCCGGCAAGTGACGCAAATATTACTTGTCCCACGGTTGCAATAGTTGCAACAACAAGGCTATTGAAAAAATACACGCTCATTGGAATTTCTGAAAAAACATTTTTGTAACTGTTCAGAGTCATTTCGGGGTGAAAAATTCTGCCGGCATGAGCAAAAATTTCGTTATTGTCGGTAAAAGATAGATTTACCATTGCAAAAAACGGATAAAGCATGCTGATAGCGATAAGAATTAACGTTAAATATCCAAGAACAACTCTGAATTTCCTCATAGGTTTTATTATATCACGAATTTTTATTTGAGGTTTCGGGCTTGAAAGATTTTGCGAAATATGTTAAAATGTAAATATGTTAAAGAACAAGTCTGTTAATCTTACACATAAATTATTGGAAGAGCACCTCGGGGGGGGGGCACGCGCGACGGTGCACGTGAAGTAGTACGAGGAGCTGATTTCGCAGTTAAGCAGCTGGGAATCCAAGCAGCTAAGATAGGTCGGCATAGCAAATCTGACCTACATAAGAAAGCAGCTTTCACTCTCGCTGAGGTCTTAATCACCCTCGGCATCATCGGTGTTGTTGCAGCCTTGACTTTACCATCTGTTGTTATTAAATATCGTGAGCAAGCTACTGTTGCAAAATTAAAACAAGTTTATGCTATTTTAGATCAAGCGTTTTCTCAGATGACTAATGATGAAGGTACGATTGACACTTGGGACGAAGGAGCTGCAAGAAAGCAAAAAATTGAAGAACTTATACCAAAATATCTAAAAATTACAAAACAATGCGACATAAATACGACTTTCAAAAAGTGCGGATATACAACATATAAAAATAGGTTTAATTATGCACCGGATTATCCGCTAGGCTTTACTGGTAAGAATAATACAAACTATTTTTTAGCTGATGGAACTATTATTTATACTGCTATTAGTGATAATAGTAATCTTTATAACCAGTGCAAGATGAGCAAAAACTTTACAGATTCTGGTTTGTTTCAATCATACACAAATACTTGTGGAGATGTTTGGGTGGATATAAATGGTACAAAACCTCCTAATACCATGGATTTTGATCTATTTCATTTTTATATTGTAAAAGATGGGATAATTCCTGTCGGAAGTAAGAATGATAAAGTTTGGACAGAAACTTTTGAAAATCAATGTTTGGGGAAACATGTTTATGCATCAGGTCATGCACATTGCACAGCTTGGGTAATATATAATAGTAATATGGACTATTTACACTGTGATGATCTCAGCTGGGACGGTAAAATTAAATGTAAATAAGTTGCATATAAATTGAAAAGCAAATAAATGGTTAAATATTGAATTTTTTGTAGAATATGTTATAACAACCTCGTGCTATTACATTTGCGAGGTTTTATAATGTTCACAGATAGGGAGCTTGATATAAAAATGGCCTTCGGGGGGGGGGTAGCAAGCAGCTAGGAAGCGGTGCTACGCACGTAGCCCTCAGCAACAATATTGGTTCCGACTTCAAACATTGGTGTAAGGTTTTAGCAGCTAAGTCGCTTATGGGAAAAATGTATTGTCACGCACTTCTCTCCGAGGGAGAGAAAGTAGCCGTTCGAGCAGAGCGAGTTACGGATACAAGAGAGGGGTTGAGTCAAATATCAAGTTTACAGAATCCACCCCTCTCCCGCATTTCTAATGCTCACAACAGTTCGCAAAGAACTGCGACCTCTTCCCTCGGAGAGGTAAACGTAACGACTTCTGATAATAATCTAATACAGTTGCAAGGAAAAAAACAACTCTTCCGAAACAGACCATGCATCTATGCCTCTTGGTATCTTTGCATCTAAATCAGTTTCTCACAAGGCTAATGTTGGCGGGGTAGGTACCCCGCCCTACGTTACTTGAAGATCTTCATAAAGTTGATGAAAATTGGAATCGGCAAAACACTGGAAACAGACTTATTCCTGTTGGCGCAAAAACGGATTATGGTTACAAAACCAACGATTATATTGGAGAATGGGGGTGTTGGGAAGATTGTTCTGCGACAAATCTTTCAACCTCTTGTACCGCTAAGGTTCTCATAGAGGGTAAGATGAATTATTAAAATTCAAAAGTCGTATCGGTTGTCGGATACGACTTTTTTATTCGTTATTTTCATTTTAGATATATGTGCTATAATTGGCATGTTATGGAAGAGAAAAACTTGAAAATATCAATAGCGCATTTGTACCCGAAACTTCTTAATTTATACGGAGATTTAGGTAATATTATCACACTTGTCAAACGTTGCGAATGGCGTGGAATTTCTGTTGAGGTTGAACAAATTGACGTCGGCGACAAAATTAGCGAACATGATTTGTATTTTATTGGCGGAGGTCAGGATAAACAGCAACAAGATGTCGCAAGTGAACTTTATAAAAACAAAGAATTTTTAACATCAGAACGTGATAGGGACGCGGTTTTTCTTGGAATTTGCGGTGGTTATCAACTTTTTGGGCACTATTATCAACCGTTTGAAGGCGAAAAACTTTTGGGCATAAGCCTTATGGACGCTTATACAGTTGCAGGCAAAAAACGTTTTATCGGAAATGTTACTGTTGAAACAGATTTTCTGACTCCGAAAACTCTTGTCGGGTTTGAAAATCACAGTGGTTTGACGTATTTGCAAGGTGATACAAAACCACTTGGGAAAGTAATTGTCGGAAATGGCAACAACGGAGAAGATAAAACTGCTGGCGGTAGGTTCAAAAATGTTTTTGGAACATACCTTCATGGTTCTTTGTTGCCGAAAAATCCGCATTTTGCAGATTATTTAATTGAACTTGCACTAGAAAAACGATATGGTGAAAAAATTAAATTGTCGAAGTTGGACGACAAAATTGAGATTTTGACGCACGAGTCGTTGATTGGGAAAGCTTATTAATGGAAAAGATTTTAGACTTATACAAAAAATGGTGCACAATTTCGGACAAAATCAGGTTTTTGCTTATTGGCGGAGTAAATGCAGGCGTTTCTTACATAATATATGCAATTGCCATTTTTTTAATCGGACAAGAACATTATCAACTTTGCGTTGCGTTACAGTGGATAATTTCGTCGGTTTTCTCTTTCGTAAACCAAAAAATCTTTGTATTTTGTACAAAAGGACATTGGGTTAAAGAGTATTGCAAATGTTGCACTACGTGGGTTGTAAGTTATTTGTGCAATGCATTAATCTTGGAAGCTATCGTTCGTTGTGTTACAAAAAATGTTTATGTCGGACAATTAGTTTCGATTTTCTTGGCATCTGTTGTAACTTATGTTTTGTTCAAGCATTTTGCCTTTAAACATCGTAAAAAAGCTGACTAGTCGATATCAACAGGTTCTCTTAAAATTTTGTCGATGGCTTCTCTAGCAGTAAACACAAGGGCTTCCGGAACATTTTCGATTGTCGTAAATTGTCTTAAAACATCTACGACGCGCTTGAACGAACGCACAATATCGCCTTCGCCCATATCAATTTGTTCAATGATTGTATCCCATTCTGCACCTTCAACCCACAATTCAATAAGTGATGAAAAATAAGGATTAATATACATTGGAGCTTCAACCATATAGCGGTTTTGCACCTTTTCAACCTTGCGTCTGATGTTTCTGATAAGGTTCAAAGTCTTTCTAACAGGTTCTGAAATTGGTAAGAACGGAATGTCAATTCTCAAATCTTCTGTTGTAATTGCACAAATAACTGCTGCAAGTTGTGCCGGTGTAAGGTTTTCCAATACATTTGAAAAAATGATTTGTGCGATGAATAGTTCGTTTTCTGATCTGATTTGTGAAGTAGTAATCCCTTGTGTTGTCGGATAATCCTCTCTCAAATAGCCAAAATCTATCAAAACACTTCTGTGAGCAAGGAATTTGTTCCAGAAAATATCTCGTTGACGTTCAATTTCTTTTTCAATCTTATTGGAGCGAACCTTGAAACGTTCCAAAACCTCAATGTTTTTCGAATGTTTTTTGTAAAGCTTGCAAGTGTCGCATTGGAAACTGTGCATATCTTCAAGCATAGCCTTCGTTTCCTGCCCAAATTGTTTAGCCTCAGGTGAAAGCGGTCTGTTTTTGGAGCGTTCTTGTTTGCAGATTTTTTTGTAAGTTTGACGATTTTGCACGTAAATATGACGAATTTTGTCATATTTTGCAATGCTGTCATCGCTTAGTTTGTAAGGGCAAACAAATTCTCGAGATTTTATCTCCCCTTCGAGTTGTTTTTGAGCAAGCAACAATGGTTGCAATCTTGAGCCTGATGAAAAATATCCGAAACTTTTTAGGATAAGTTCTTTGGCTTCATCAAGACTAAACCTTTGCAGCAAGTTCAAAACCATTGAATAAGAAGGCGAGAAACGACTTTCGAGAGGATTTGCATCGCTCAAAACAAGTTCTGCAACTTCTTCGGGTGTTTGGAATTGTGTTCCGACAATTGTTACATAACCGACCTCGTCCATTCCTCGACGACCGGCACGACCCGACATTTGCAAAAATTCACTTGCCGTAAGCATTCTGTGACCTGAATCTGTCCTTTTGCTTGTAGAGCTGATAACCGTTGAACGTGCCGGCATATTTATTCCGGCTGCCAAAGTTTCTGTTGCAAAAACCACTTTTATCAAACCTTTTTGGAATAATTTTTCAACAAGAATTTTCCAAGCCGGTAAAAGTCCGGCATGGTGTGATGCGACGCCACAAAGCAAGTATTCAATGTGCTTGTTGTTATATAGGTGCGGATTTTCGGCAATATATTCATCTACAAACTGCTTTATCTGTGCTCTTTCACCCTTTGTAATCAAGTCCAAAGATGCACATTTTTCCATCTGTTCATCACATTTTCTGCGAGAAAAAGTGAAATATATTGCTGGCAACATATCGTTTTCTTGCAAATTACGAATAATTTCTTTTACATAAGATTTTTTGTTCTGTAACTTTCTGCCAAAAACACGTTTTTCAGGCTTAATTTTTTTGTTAAGCTGACCGCTCGGAGTCAACAGTGGCAAAAGTTTTGTCGGCTGAGAACTGTCAAAATAGAAAAATCTCAAAGGCACAGGTCTAAAATCTGTGTCAACAAGTTCTGTTTTTGAGTGAACAGTGTTTATCCAGTCGGTAAGCTCTTGTGCGTTTGCAACGGTTGCGGAAAGCGCGATTAGTTGAACATTTGTCGGGCAGTAAATAATACTTTCTTCCCAAACCGTTCCACGTTGTTCGTCGTTCATATAGTGAACTTCATCAAGCACAACGTATTTTACGTCCTTCATATTGTCCGTAACTGAGCCGAAATTCGTACCGTATAGCATATTTCGAAAAACTTCTGTCGTCATAACAACGATTTGTGCATTTCTGTTAATAGAAGTGTCGCCCGTTAAAAGTCCGACTTTCTCTTGACCGTATTTAGTGCCGAAGTCGTAATATTTTTGGTTAGAAAGAGCTTTTAATGGAGTTGTGTAAAAAATCCTTGTTCCATTTTTTAAAGCATTGTTTATTGCGTGTTCTGCAATTACTGTTTTTCCGGCACCTGTCGGGGCACATACCACAACGCTTTTACCGTCGTCAATAAATTCACATGCCTGTTTTTGAAAATCATCTAACTCAAATGGAAACTCACTCATAACTTCTCCAATATTCTAATTCTGTCTATATTATAACATAGTTTCCAGAACTTTTCTATATTTTTTGGAGTATTTTTAGATAATTTTTTGCTTCCACCCAACAACTCTTCTTAATACATAAAAGCATTTTTATTACAGTTATATATTTATTAAAAAAATAACACCCCAAATCGGGTGTCATTTTTATAATAATTGATGAGTTGTTGCTTATTAATTTAGCTCATCTTGGGCTTGAAGCTGTTTCTTCTTATAGTTGTGCATAACCGCATCAACAAGAAGCTCATAAGATTTCATATTCTCGATATTCGGGAACTCTTCTTTGAGCTGTTCTCTGACCATTGCTTCCAGCCTGCGTTCGTCAGAACTTGATTTCAATTCGTCAACTCCGCTAATCATACTGATGTAATCAGCATTCTTTTTGTCACGGTTCATAAAATTCAACCAGCGTAACTTTGGACTGATTTGCTCATTCAAAGTTTTTACAATTTTTAAATTTTTTAAACGTTCCAACATGGGTTGACTCCTACCAATTATTTTTTTATATTTTTGAATTACCTTCTTTACACTATTGTAAAGTATCCTGAATAAAAAAATTTACTTTTTTACAGAGATTGTTTACAATTCTTTATAATTTGCTAAAATCAGCAAGGTGCGTGTATTTAGACTTTAACAAAGTCAATAGTGCAAGTCTGTTTTCCTTAACATTTTCATCTTTGTCCATAACAAGTACGTCATTAAAGAATTTTTCAACAGAAGGATTGATTTCTTCTAATTGCTTCAAATACTGGTTATAGTCTGCATTTTCAGAAACTGTTTCAATTTGAGATAGCAACATGCTCTCAGCAGGCTCTTTAAATAATGCCTTGTTAACTGATTTTTTACTATCTTCTTTTAGAATTCTCAAAACTCTGTTTGCACTTTCAAGCATTGCAGGCGAATTCAATTTAGAAACCGCTTCTACACGCTTGATGTAATCTGCTAAATCTGTAAGCGGATTTTTGTTAGCAGCACAAGCTTCCAAAACATTTTTCTGATATTTGTCAGACAAGAAGATGATTAATCTTTGGATAAAGAAATCATAAATTTCTTCTGTCATCTTCCCTGAAACTCTGTTTACGCAAGATCCGGCAGCTTTTTTAACTTTGTCAACAAAACCTTCGCCAACTGTTGAAATCGGCAACAAAAGCAATGCTTCGTTCACCAAAGTTGCCAAATCGATTTTCAAATCGTTTGCAAGAATTGTTCTGATAATCCCTAGTGCTGCACGTCGAACGCCCAATGGGTCTGATGAACCGGTTGGTTTTTTACCTTCTGCAAATACTGCACAAATATTATCCATCTTATCAGCTATACCAACGATTTGACCTTCAAGAGTTTTGGCAATTTCTCCGTCTGCGTTTAGAGGGAAGTAATGCTCTTTAATACCTTCACAAACATTTTCGGGTTCGCCTGAAACTCTTGCATAGTCAGCTCCGATAAAGCCTTGAAGTTCTGTAAATTCAAATACTAATTTAGTTGCTAAGTCTGCTTTTGCCAAAAGTGCAGTTCTTTCAACTGTTGGATTGTTACCAACCATAAGTTTTGAAAGCTTAACAAGTCTTTGTGCCTTGTCATACATTGAGCCCATACCTTTTTGGAATGTAATCCCTTTGATATCTTCAACGTAATCAACAAGCGGTTTTTTAGTATCTTCGTTAAAAAAGAATACAGCATCATCAAGACGAGCTTTGATTACACGAACGTTTCCAGCTGCAACGTTTTCAAAGTTTTTACCTAAATAATTTGTCATTGTGATAAATTTATTTATTAATTTTCCGTCTTTATACAAGGCAAAATATCTTTGGTGAACAGCCATTACTGTAACAACCAATTCTTCCGGAAGTTTTAAATATTCTGTTGAAAACTCGCAAACCGCCGGAACAGGATATTCTGTAATAAATGTAACTTCTTCCAACAAATCATCAGTGTAATATGGCTCTGCACCGAGTTTTGCAGCTTCTTCCTTTGCTCTTTCGATGATTAATTGCTTTCTTTCTTCTTGGTTAACGATTACGTTATGTTGGCGAAGAATTTCAATATAATCATCAGGGCTTGTTATAACAGCTTCTTTTTCTTCCGCAAATCTGTGTCCACGAGTTACGTTAGAACTTTCTCTGTCGATGATTTTGATTTTAACTTCTTCATTATCTAAGATTGAAACAATCCATCTGATTGGACGTGAAAATTTAACTTCATTTTCAGCCCATCTCATAAAGTGAGAACCTTGAAGTTTCAACACAATTGCCGGAACATTATCTTTTAATAGTTCAACAATTGATTTCCCTTTAATTACAATTTTTGCGTGAATGTAATCGTTTTCTATATACAAATCTTCCGGAGAAATTCCGTTTTTCTTACAAAAACCTTCGCCGGCTTTTGTCAAATTCCCGTTTTCATCATAAGCAACTTTTTTGATAGGACCTTTAACGATTTTTTCTTCGTCTTTACTTTGTTTCTCAAGCCCGGAAACGATTACCGCAAGACGTCTTGGGGTTGCATAAACATCAACTTTTTCGAATGTAACTTTGTTTGAATTCAAAAAGTTTTCAAACCCTGTTTTTAGCTGCTTGATAGCAGATGGAATAAATTTATAAGGGAGTTCTTCGCACCCAACTTCTAATAAATATTTGCTCATAATAATATCCTTTAATTCTCTTGTAGCTTAATTATATACTTGTAAAGCGAGAATGTAAAGTGATGGAATTGAGAATAAAAACCTCAATAAGTTGATTTTATTAAAAATTATTAAGGAAGTGTAATGGCAAAGTGACAATTTTAAATAAAATAAAGTTTTATTATATATAAGTAGGTATAATTATGTTAGAAAAAGTAGGTTATACACCATATACAGGGAATAATTTTGCAGCACCTAAAAATCTGTCTTTTAAAGGCGGGGGTGATAGCAATGAACAAGTTTCGGATAATAAAAGAAATCGTGCTATGACTTATATGATAGGCGCGACAGCTGTTGCTGGTTTGGTCGCTCTTGCTATACTTGCCAGAAAAAGTGGGCAAGTTAAAGAGATATTGGCTCCTGATGAAAAGGCAAAAAATGCATTATCAAATTTATATCAAAAAGTCATTGAAAAAGCTCAAAAAAGTGGAAATGATAAACGCGCTAAAATATTTGAACAAGCAAAAAATAATATATCTACCGATGATAAAAAGTTATTGTATGGTAATCTGTTAGATGCGTTATACAAGGATTTAAGACTTGGAGAATATTCTTCATCAGGTATTGTTACCAAAGGGATTGAGAATATTACCTCTCAAAGTACATCACTTATAAGAGTTAAAGAGGAAAGCGGTTGGCACTTTAGAATTCCAAAAACTCGCCAGAGTTCAAAATCTGTTGATAGAGTCTCTGTTAATGCGCTGGCTGATGAAAATTTAATAAAAGCTCTTGATGATTTATTCGCTTCGGGACAAGTAAAAGGATATTACAAAACTCCGGATCAAGCTCTAAATTGGTTGGAAAGACACGATCCTATTACAATATATCTTGATGAAAAAGCTGATAAATCTATATTAGACAAGATTAGAAAAACATGCGAAAAGTATATTCGTTCAACAGATGATGTATTGTTAGGGGATAAATTTGCACCAGGAATGGCACTTCAAAAATCTCCTAATAAGCAGGATATAGAAGCTCTTTTATCGCAAGCTAAAAATATTGATCCTCAATTGGAAGAAACGCTGAGAAAGCAATTTACAAATTTAAGAACAGGTGAATTAATTGCATCTGCCGGATATATTGCTGCAACCAAAAAACTTTTAGGTTTGTTAGGATAAGTATCGTAGTTAATAAAAATAAATAAATAT